>JACCDZ010530340.1_pt1 | contig 117376 bp, 102 predicted proteins | sample 7449551 | NCBI WGS metagenome assembly JACCDZ01 (sample SAMN15323452, study PRJNA562643) | freshwater metagenome | isolation source: river surface water | place: USA:Blue River Watershed | collected 2017-08-18
GTTCGCTCTTCTAAGTTTATCCATCTCAAACATAATGAGCCTGCAACAAGCAACAGCTAGAAAAAGAGACCTAACGGTGCTCAAAAAAACAAACCCCAGAAAAACTGGGGTTTGTCATTAATCTGACAGCACGCCTTTGGCGTGCTGTTTGTTTTTTATAAGGTGGTAACGGCCGCTTCGTTAAACACCGCCATGATGGCCACCCCAGCGACGAACGCAAATTCTTTGGCTTCTGTTAATTGGTCGTCCGTGATGTTCAGTGCATGCCGGACATCTTGATTGATTAATTCGTCCAGTTGGAATTGATTTGGCTTTGTGACCGCGCAGGCTAGGGCTGCCGCAACGTGCAAAATGCGCTGTGTTACAGTCCCTTTGCTGGCATCGTCATTGCTGATAAATCGTAACGGCCGAGACAGGCTATCAGGCAGTTGCCAACACCGCATCAATTCCACAGTGCATTGGGTGTAGGTAAAACCAAGCACGTGCCGTTGTCGTTGCCACGGCGTTTCCCCTTTGTGCAGTTGATTGGCCGCTATTAATTTGTCCGGCTCTACACTTAGCACCACCAATTCACCTAAGTTGTGTAACAAGCCCGCTAAATACAGCGGTTCTTGCGGACGCACATCGAGAGCGGTTCCCAAAAACTTGGCGATTAACGCGCAATAAATGCTTTGCTCCCAGAATACTTCCAAATCAATAAGACCAGAGTCAATACTGCCAAAGGCTTCGGCTGCGCCATAAGCGACCACCAAGTTATACACTTGATTTTCGCCCAGCAATAACACGGCTTTTTCAACCGAATCAACCTGCTGCGGAAAACTGTACAAAGCACTGTTTGCCAGTTTTAACAACCGAGACGACAACACCGGGTCAAATTGGATTAACTCGGCAATTTCATCAATGTCACTGACATGACTATCGATGATTTCTTTAATTTTTAAACAGGTTTCTGGTAGTACAAATACCTCACTGACCTGACGAGCATATTCGGCAGCGTTCACTGTGGATCTCCATTCTTTTGTAGGCATAGCTTCTTTTAGTGTTGCCTTTTTACTCGGATTTACAAGGACATGTGCCAGATTTTCCAAGCCTTTAGCCATCGTTAACACCGTCATTCTCTGTCATGCCTTTGTCATCCTTAGTTTGTAGCCTCATCTGCACTTTAAATCGAGGAGATGTGGTATGTGGAAACAAACTGCCGTGGCAGCAATGTTGCTAACCCTAGGGCTAAGCGGCTGTAAATTTGATGGTAAAGATGGCGTTCCAGGCGCAACAGGAGCAACAGGTGCCACTGGCGCAACGGGTGCGACAGGCGCCACGGGTTCCGCCGGAGCAAATGCGCCAATTGGTATGCAATTAACGCCGATTGCACGTTTTGTCACTGGCACCTATGGAGCCGGTGCTGCCGAAATTGCCCAGTACGATGCCTCTAGAAAGCAGGTGTATGTCGTCAATGGCGCAGCCAACAAAATTGAGATCTTGGATTTAAGCACGGTAAAAAACCAAGCATTAAATGACCCTTTCACCGCAAACAATTTAACCAGTACGCCACTAACTATCCCAACCCAAGTCAGTGTGCAGCAGGCCGACGGCAGTCAACAAACCATCGCTTTAGGCTTTGCCAATTCCATCAGCATCAAAGGCAATTGGCTGGCGGTTGCAGTGGAAGCAAAACTGAAAACAGATGCCGGTGCTGTGCTGTTTTATCAGCTTGGTCAAGGCAGCCCGGTGTTTAAACATGCGGTGCAAGTCGGTGCACAGCCCGATATGGTGACCTTTAACAATGTCGGGAGTTTAGTGTTGGTCGCCAATGAAGGTGAACCCGCGCCAGATTACAAAGTGGATCCGGAAGGTTCTATTAGCATCATCGCGGTGAAAAATGATTTGCCAGAACTCAAAGCCACGACACTGAATTTCAACGCTTTTGATTCACAACAAGCCACTCTTGCTGCAAAAGGCGTTAAGTTTGCAGCGCCTGCTGGGACCCGGGTGAGCCAAGATCTGGAGCCGGAATACATCACGGTGAGCCGTGATGACAAAACAGCATGGGTCAGTGTGCAGGAAAACAATGCTTTAGTGCGCATTGATTTAACCAAGTTAACCATTGATGCGGTGCAGGGCTTGGGCAGTAAAGACCACAACCTTGCCCGCAATAGCTTGGATGTCAGTAACAAAGACGGCGTGTTGCTGCAAACAGTCCCTGGATTGCGCGGTTTATATCAGCCTGACACCATTGCCAGTTTTCAGTGGCAAGGTGCAAATTTTGTGGTAAGCGCCAATGAAGGCGATGCGCGTGATTGGCCAGGCTATTCCGAACAAAAACGTGTCGCGTCGCTGACCCGCACCACCGATTTACAAGCGGCACAAGCCGCGATGTACAACAAGGATGGGTTGGGGCGCTTAAACATCACCACCGCCCTTGGAACTGACAATAACGGCCAATTTGCATCCTTGTATGCCTATGGTGCACGTTCCTTTAGTATTTGGGATCAAAACGGCACTCAAGTCTTTGATTCTGGTAATGATTTTGAACGTATTGGCGCCAGCGTCCACGGCAGTCGTTTCAACTCCAACCACCTCTTGGTAGAGGGAGACAATCGCTCGGATGATAAAGGGCCTGAACCAGAAGCCTTGGCGCTTGGATTTATTGGCAGTCGGACGTATGCGTTTATCGGTGCTGAGCGGATGAGTAGTATCTATATCTATGATATTTCGAATCCGTTTCAACCGACCTTTGTTGATTACAGCATCAATCGCAATCTTGATGCCGTGTATAACATTAACGATGACACAGTCCCTGCCACAGTAACTGGCGATGTTCAACAAGCAGGCGATTTAGGGCCAGAGTCCTTGGTGTTTGTGCCTGCGGCAAGCAGCCCAGTGGCACAACCGCTTTTGATCAGTGCCAATGAAGTGTCAGGTTCTGTCACTGTGTACAGTGTGCAGGAAAAGCGTTAATAGTATGAAACAGAGAGAGTGAGGCTCTCTCTGTCCTAATTTTGGTAAAAGTCGTCGCTGAAACCAAGATTCAGATTGTCGACTTTTAGCATGTTTGACTATACTGCCAAAATTAGTACTGCAACTTTTTCTTAAGATGCAGAAAACCTCCCGTATATCAGGGACTTTGGGCAGAAGGATTCCGTGGCAAAACGCTGGCTCACAGCACTCTGTGCATGCATGCTAATCCCGATGTTACTGGCGCAACCGCTTCATGCGCAGCCGGTCGTGATAGCGCACGCCGCCGTTCCGGTCGAACAACTCACCTCGGCACAACTGCGCAGTATTTTTATGATGCGACAAGTCATGTGGCCGAACAATGTGCCGATAAGAGTCTATGTGTTGCCAAATAAGGCACCTATTCATCTGGCATTTGTGCAACAAAAATTACAACTTTTTCCCTATCAATTGGAACGCGTGTGGCAAAAGTTGACGTACTCGGGGACAGGAACGCCCCCGATTGAAGTGACTGATCTAGCGACGATGGTTGAATTGGTGCAAGTCACACCCGGTGCCATCGGCTATGCAGAATTAAAGGAAACCCCCAGTGCGCTGCGAATTATTGAAATTAAGCCATAGCTTGATGCTGTCCCTGATGCTGTTGCCAATGTCGCTTGCTGCGGCGCAGTGGCAATGGCACGGTTTTATCTCCCAAGGGCTGATGCAAAGTGAGCGCAGTAATTTTGTCAATAATACCGGAGAAGTGTCGGCAGAACTGACTGAAATTGGTTTAAATACCAGTTATCAGTTAACCAATAATTGGCGTTTTGCAGGTCAACTGATGTACCTCGATGGCGGAAATCGCTACAAAGACGGTATGCGTGTCGATTACATGTTTGTGAACTGGACGGCGGTTAATAACTTCGATTGGCAACTCGATTTGTATGTCGGACGGTTTAAAAACATGCACTGGTTGTACTCCAGTACGCGCGACGTGCCTGTCACTCGCCCGATGATTGTGTTACCGCAAACGGTCTACTTTGATGCATTTCGCGATATCGCGCTTGGCTCGGATGGGGTGTTAGTGAAGTCCACGAACAACACCTCGTTAGGCGAAGTCGAAGTCAATTGGAGTTACGGTTCTACACCTGTGACCCGTGAGATGTCACAGCGAGTGGTGGCCACCACAGTGCAAGGCGCGACGGAACAAGATTTTGTTCATCAATTTAGTGTCTATTTTCGGCCTGAAGGCAGCCAAACGCAGTGGGGAATGAGTCTACTGGATTCCGATTTTAACTATCGGAAAGCCCTGGTTGATTTGTGGGCTGATGGCGATTTCACCGTGCAACGGTTTATGCTGAACTGGCGGTATTCGGCGGAGTGGTGGGAACTTTCCAGTGAATTTATGCAAGAACGCGTGGTGGTACATGGCTTTTTAGCACCTGGCTTTGATCGAACCGTGTTTGCTCAAGGCTTGTTTTTACTGGGAAGCATCGATGTCGGGCCCAGCACCAAGCTGTATCTCAGTCATGATTATTACACCGGTAACAAAGACGACCGCCGTGGAAGTTTGTTACCTATTCAATCTGGCGGCATGATCCCAAGTTATTTTGGTTTTCAAAATGACTCGGCCATTGGCGTCAGTCAAGAACTGGCCGAACGGCTTCGATTAAAGCTGGAGTACCACTATTCCGATGGTACTGGACGTCTAGGCCCGAATGTGGTGCCTGATTTAGTCGTCAACAAATCGCGTTACCATGATTTGTGGGCCGTACAATTAATTTATTGGTTCTAATGGATGCGCCCATTTTTAAGTTTGCCATGGAAAATTCTAATCCTGACCATCAGTGCCTTGCTGGTGATGTCGGTGACTTTAACCAGTTTTGCTTGGTTAAAAATGGAGCAAGACTTTAAGATCCAGCAAGAAAAACAACTGTTACTCAGACAACAGCAATTTGAGCATCTTAATCAACTGCTAGAAAATCAGTTACGCAGCTGGTTGGAGTCGTTTAGTGATATGGCCGATATCCGCAATCAGCCGGATTTTCAAAGTTTTGCAGGGGCTTTAGCGAAACATTTCGATACCATCTCCCTGCATTTAAATGTTGAGAACCTATGGTTATTTGACCGCAATAGCAATTTGTTGCACGCATCCTCTCCGGCTATTCCTGCGCGTATCCGGCAAAGTGTGTCGCAAGTGATCACTGAGTTACAGCCCTACAGCGAAATTGTCTGCCAAGATCAATGCGTTAAAGTGGTGATGTTACCTGTGCAAGATCAACGCGGCGATGTGGCCGTTGTCGCGATGACCACGACCTTGCTGGACATGTTGTCATCGTTAAAACAAGGCGTCGGTTCGGAAGTGGCGATTGTCCGAATTGATGGTGATTTGCAAGGGGCGGCCCGTGATTTACGCTTAATGTCCTTGTCCAATGCCAACAGTATGGCGGCTGTGTTTGCCGCCATTTCACCCGACGCCACGGTGAGCCAAGCCATTGAGCAGGGGCTATCGATCACCGTGGATGCCGAGCAATACCTGATTAGCTTTTTGCCGTTGGTGAACTCCGGACATGGTTATTATTTGGCGTTAGTCGATGATGTCAGTGGCTTTGCGCGGACCAAACAAAAGTACCAGCAGCAAATGGTGCTGTTTGCGCTTAGCAGTTTTTTAATTATTGCCGCGGTGATTTATTTCAGTACCTTACGTTTAAGTAATCGCTTGTTGACCATGGCGCGCCATCTACCGTTATTGGCACAACGGCAGTTTGCCGAGTTTCGGCAAAAAGCCAAAACAGCGCCTTTGCTGTTAAGTGACGAGTTGGATGTGTTAAGCAAATCGGCCGAGCAGCTGTCGGTGGAATTGGAACAATTGCATGCGACCATTGAGCAAAATACCCGTGAGTTAGAAAACATCGCGATGTACGATTTACTCACTGGGCTGCCGAATCGAAACATGCTGCAGTTTAACTTGAAAAAAGCGTTGCAAGCATTGCAAACCAGCCCTGGCCAAGTTGCAGTGTTGTTTTTAGATTTGGACGATTTCAAAAAAATTAATGACACCCAAGGCCATGCTGCTGGTGATCAATTGTTGATGGAAGCGGCCGCTCGGATCCGCCGCAGTATCCGTCCTATCGATTTGGCGTGTCGTTTTGGTGGTGATGAATTCGTGGTGGTCATTTCAGAGGTCCACCCGTTGGATGTTGCGGTTAAACTCGCCGAGCAAATTCTGGCGGAGTTCCAACATCCCATCGAACTTAATCAGCAATTGTTTTATGTCTCAGCCAGTATTGGTATGTCTATCGCATCCAGTGCAGATACCCAGGCCGATGATCTGATCCGTCAGGCTGATATTGCCATGTACGATGCCAAGGAGCGTGGGCGTGGCCTGTTCACCGGTTATGATCAAACCATGTTTTTGCGCTTGGCCAATCGCATCAAACTTGAAAGTGAACTCAAAGAAGCCTTACAGCTTCACCAATTCGATTTGGTATTTCAACCACAGATTGAACTCGCCACAGGGCGACTCTCGGGGTTTGAAGCCTTATTACGCTGGCATCATCCGACACGTGGCTTGGTAGCGCCTGATGAGTTTATTGGAGTGCTTGAGAATTCATCACAAATGGTTGAAGTGGGCTACTGGATGTTCCGTCGCTGTTTTGAGTTGGTGGCACAATTAGTTCGCCGCGGCTATCGGCATATCAAATTGTCAATTAATTTATCGGCAGGGCAGTTCCTCGATCCAAATCTACCTGTTGTTTTAGCGGGCTTAGTGGATGAATTTAGTTTGCCTGGCAATCATTTTGAGTTAGAGCTTACGGAACGTACCTTGGTTAAAAACATCGATCAAACCTTAGTGATGATGCGCCAGCTTAAGGCACTCGGCTTCTATTTTTCGATTGATGATTTCGGCACAGGTTACTCCTCCTTAAGTTACTTAAAACAAATGCCGGTCGATGTGATTAAAATCGATAAATCCTTTGTATTTGGCATGTTAGAAAACGACGCTGATTATCAAATTATTGTCTCGACCATTGCGATGGTGCAAAAGCTTGAACTGCAGGTGGTGGCTGAAGGGGTCGAAAACCGCGCTCAGTTGCAGGTGTTACGCCAACATAAATGTGATTTAGGGCAGGGCTATTATTTCGCCAGGCCGCTGAACGAACAGCAGCTCGATGAGTTTTTGCAAAACAAAGCGGTGGATGGCTTCTTACAGTTGGCTTAGTTCAAAGGCTGATTAGGGTGGCTAACATGGCTTTGGTTCGGATTCATCCGCTCGTAACTTTCAACTCGGTTACGTCCTTGATACTTCGCCAGATACAGTGCTTGGTCGGCTTGTCGTAACATATCGGCCATTTGATAGCCGGCATTTAAATGGTGACTGACACCAAAGCTTGCGGTGATTTTTAAATCAGCGGCAATGTCTGAGCAGTCTAATTGTTCAATGGCATCGCGACAGATCTCCGCCATCATCAGCACTTTATCCGGCTGACATTCAGGCAGCACCAGTGCAAATTCTTCACCACCAATACGGCCAAAAATGTCACCACTGCGAATGAAGTGGTTGCAGATATTGACTACCGCTTGCAACGACTTATCGCCCGCTTCGTGACCAAAAGTGTCATTGATTTGTTTGAAGTGGTCTAAATCAAACACAATCAAGCCAATCGCTTCATTCTGTTGTTTGCAGCGTTTGAGTGCCTTGCCAAAAAGTTGTTCAAAATGAAAACGGTTACTAATGGCCGTTAAGCTGTCATTTTCCGCGGCAAGTTTGTAAAAACGATGCCGTCTGAGTAAACGCCAGAACCAAGCCGCCAACACCAATAATAAAGAGGCGGTGGCGATGAGCAAAATACGATTGCGCCAGGCTTGCTCTTGACCAAGTTGCTGCTGTAATTCGGAGGTGCGGATCTGCTCTTGCATCAAACTTAATTGCTGGTCTTTTTTTAACATTTCGACTTTGGCCAGTTGATAGGACAATAGTTTGAATGACTTGTCATCGCGTAAGGTTTGTTCGGCTTGGCTGTATTGTTGTTGTATTTCAAAGGCTGTTTTGTAATCGCCTTGTCCTGCATACAGATCCGCAGCTAACTTCAGACCGGCTACCGCAGGATTGCTTTGTGGCGCATTCTTGGTGTTTTCCTGCAGCAAGCCTAAGGTTTGTTTTGCGGCATCGAGTTGACCGGTTTCGATCTCTGCCGTGGCTTTAAGTTGATAAAACTCGACATTTAATCGCGGATAGGCCGCTTGCTCAATCAGTGCTCGGAAGGAGTCAGCCTGGCTCAGCGCTTTGTGTGGATCCTTTGCTTGCAGAGTGCTGTACAGCACTTGCAGACTGGCAAATCCGGCAAACAGCGGTTGGTTGGCGCTTTGACACAACGACAATACATTTTGTGCCACCTGCGCATTGAGCTGCATGCCGGATAAACGCTGATTTTGTTGACGCAAAATTTGGGCAATACATTGGCTACGTGGCGTCAGCGTCATTTGTTCAAGCAAGTCTAAGTACGACAAACTTTGATCGTACAAACCGGCTTCTGAGTAAATATTGGCAGCGGCCAACAAGCCTTCCACCCGATAACTGGTGGTGTTGACTTGCTCTAACCAGGTAAGACTTTGCGCCAAGATGGTAAATGCTTCGATGTATTGCCGACGCAACACTTGGGTTTGAGCCAAGGTGATGCCAGCGCGAAAGCGCAATTCCAGCGCGCCGTGACTAACCACCAGTCGTTGCAAGGTGGTAATGGCTTCTTCGTGTCGCCCTTCTAGGGTGTCTCGAAAGGCCAGCAGAAAATCCAGATAATCCTGCTCTGCATTGCTCATTTCAGGCCGGGCAGGTTGAAGTTGTGACAGTAAATCTGAAAACTGCGGTCGATTCGATGTGCGGATGTTATCGGCCGCTTGCAATTGCTCCATAGTCGACTGTTGCGCGTTGACCGTATCAACGCACAACAATCCCAACACCAATGCGACGGTCGCTCGCTTATTCATTCAATTAATGACGAGGTGTTTGTTCCGGCTGGTCTTCATCATCCTGGTCCGGTTCATCCGGTGTATCGGGCGCAACAATCATAAAACAACCGTTGGAGTGCAATTGGACCTGCGTTAACAGCTGTTCGAGCTGTTGCTGTTGCATGGCTGCGATTTGTTCCGTTGGCAAGTTAGCCGCTTGTGCCAAGCTGGTAAGCCACTGCATTTGCTCTTCTTCCAACACTGGGCTTTGGCCCATCTTATCTAACATTGCAACTAAATCTGACATGGTCCATGTGCTCCAACGCGAAATCGAAAATGATGCTAACTATGGCAACATCAATGTTGCGCAAACCTTCACCAGCCTATCTGTAAACTCTTCTTTTGTAAAATGAAAGCTGCTAGCTTAGCCAATACATAGATCTAACAGGCGCATAACAATGACATCGCGTGGTCAGTTGGTGGTGATAGGTTCCGGGATGATGTTGGGGGCACATATCACTCCGCGCAGCAGGGCATTTTTAGCTGATGCCGATCAGGTGTTTGTGGCAGTCACTGATGCGCTGACCGAGCAATGGATCGCCAGTATCAACCCACGGATACACTCCTTTGCTGCGCTGTATCAAGCAGGGAAACCTCGAAGCGAGACCTACCAACAAATGGTGGCGTTGATACTTGGCGCGGTTCGCCAGCAACAAAAGGTGGTGGCCGTGTTTTATGGTCACCCAGGCGTGTTTGCCCAAGTGGCGCAGATGGCGCTAAGCTGTGCGCATGCGGAAGGCTTTGCAGGGCACATGGAACCTGGGATCAGTGCGGCGGATTGCCTGCATGCAGATTTGCAGATCGATCCAGCGACCTTCGGTTGTACCTATATGGAAGCTAGCCAATTGATGTTTTATCAACGCGTGCTAGACCCAACAGGGTATGTGATTTTGTGGCAGGTAGCGCTGGCAGGGGATTTAACCATCAGCAAACTTGCCAGTCAGCCGAAGTGCATCGAATTACTGGTGTCACACCTACAACAATGGTATCCAGCTAATCATCCGATCATTTTGTATGAAGCCGCGTCGCTGCCATTTCAGTCGATACGGCGACAACATCTGTTGCTAGAACAACTGACAGCAGCGGAGCTCACGTTAAAAACCACCCTTGTGTTACCTCCGGCCAAGCCATTACAAGCCAATGTGACGCTGCTGCGCCAACTGAAGCAGTTAGAGCAGTGATGCAGATGGCTGTGACGTTTCGTCCTTTGCAACATACCGATGCAGCATTGCTACAGCGCTTATATCACGACGCCCGGCTGATGCGTTTTATTGCCAATCCTTGCGATATCGACCTGCAGTCGCTGCTGAACTCGATGGTGGACGCGATGGCGAAACCCAAGCCAACATTTTGCTATTGGGTGGTAGAGCAGATGGGGCAACCGCTTGGACTGGTGTCGGCCACTCAGATTCATTGGCAACATCGCCATGCGGAGCTTGGCATCATGTTACTGCCCTGCTTTCAGGGCAAGGGTATCGCAAAACAGGTGTTCTCACAGTTGATCACGTGGATGTTTCAACAGGATTTAGACTGCCTTTACAGCCGCATGCTTACCACGAATTTGCCAGCACAGCGCTTAGTCCGCCAATGTGGCATGGTGCCGTGTGAAGCGCCTTATGACGCAGCACAAGATATGTATTGGGTCAAACGAGAGCATCCAGCAGTTGCGAAGTGATCCACACGAATCACTGCGCAACTGCTGGAACGACAGGCTATTTAATTAGCCTGACACATGGATGTGTCTTTATTGACATAAGGCTGCAAGATAGGCGCCATGCCTTTGAGTACTTGCAGTGGCAAGGCGGAGGTAAAGCTAAAATCATCTGCGCCTTTTCCAGGCACAAAAGCCGTTAATGTCCCGAAGTAGTTATCGCCTAAATAGAACACAAAGGTGGCCGTGCGGCTGGTGGCGGTCGAGGCTACTTTTTTACCCCGCACCACTTGGGTGGCAATGCGGTTATCGCCTGTACCAGTTTTACCGCCAATGGCCAGCGCGGAACCATCACCATGCATGAAACTGCCGTTTAAGCGCCGTGCCGTACCGTCAGCCACTACCAAACCTAAGGCTTTTTTCAAGGCGCGAGCGACTTCAGGACGCATCACACGTTCGCCCGGACCTGCATTAAACTGCATCGCGGTTTCATACGGCGTGTGCGCGGCAAAATGCAAACTATCAATGCGGATCGTTGGCAAACGGATGCCATCGTTTTGGATGATGCCCATCAGTTCAGCAAGTGCTGCCGGTCTATCGCCTGAGCTACCTAAGGCTGTTCCTAGCGATGGCACTAAGTGATCAAACGGATAACCCAAGCGTTGCCAACGTTGGTGAATTTCGGTGAATGCCTCAACCTCTAACATAATGCGGATCCGCGCGTCACGCGCACTCCGATTGCTGGTTTTAAACAACCAGCGATAGACCTGCTGCCGTTGTTCCGCACTGGCTTCGACCGCATTGGCAAAGGTGGCATCTGGATTGGCATTGATGTAGCTCAGCACCCATAACTCCAGCGGATGGACACCTGCAATATAGCCCTGATCCGGTAAACTGAATTTGCCAGGACCATACTTGCCGAACATATCTTGCATTTTGGCCTGGGTCAGTTCAGGTTCGTCAGGCAATTTTTGCTGCAAGAATTTGGCAAAACTGGCGTAGTCTGATTCAGGCAGCAAATAACGATGGACCGCGGCGAGACGATCTGGTGTTTGTTTCAAGCCATCAAACATCGAATCCAAGCGCTCTTCGAGCGTTTTCTTTTGGTATTTACGCCAGAACCGGCGCATGAATTCGGTGCCTTCTTTGTCGACGAATTTACGCAGATACTCTTCGCGTTTTTTGTCTTTGTCGTTCATCAATAATAAAGATGAACTGCCGGTAGTTTGATAACTACTTGAATAAGCAACCAAATCACGCATCAATCGGACAAAAGGCAAGTTATGAGAGTTTTGCAGCGATTGGCGTACCGTCGGCACCTTGCCATCTTCGTCTTTATTAAAGTTATTAAAGACTTGCAGACCGCCACCGGTAAAGAATCGCTCACCTGGCGAGGCCGAATAGGTTCGATCCAGTGCCGCTTCCAGCATGGTCGGTAGACTGCGATCGGTGGCTGATACTAAATAGTTTGCGGCCCACCGCGTGATGTGATCATTGGGCGCAATCTCCATCGTCATCAAGGTATCAGGCAGTTCATCCACCAAGCTTTGATGCAGTTCTGCCACGATCTCTAAATAGGTCGATAACACCCGTAGTTTAGCGGTTGAACCGAGTTCCAATTTGGAATGCTCATTTAAATCAAAGGGTTGGTCTGTGCTATCGGTTTGTACCCGCACCCGGTTGCCATCGGGAGTCTTTTCAAACAAGGTAAAGGTATACAACACATCATCGGTGCCCTGCACGGATAACAACCGTTCACCAATAAGGCCGTACTTGGCGGCGACCTCTGGGTTGGCGATGCTATTCAAATAGGCACTGACCTTTTGTTGGATATCTTTATGCAGCGTGCTGTGGGCATTTAAATCTAATCGGTCTAAATCATACAACGATTGGTCGAGCAAGTTAGCTAACCGCAACCGCGCGGCGTTGATGCCTTTGCGCGAGTCTTGTTCGATTTGCGCTTTATTACTGCCAGGTTGTTTAAATTGAAGTTTTTGTGCCAACGCATCGTCGCGTAACGTTGCATCAATCACCCCAGCGCGGCCCAAAAGGCGGATGTGGCTATCCGTTAATTGCTCTAAATCGTCATGGCCTTGCAGCAAATAATACGATGGGCGGCGCTGGGCTATCATCAGCGCTAAAATTTGCCGGAAATAACTGGCGCGCTCCTGTCGGGTGTTTTCATCGACCGGTGAGGTTAACAATAGATTGGCACGATTAAAATCAGAGCCAAACCAAGCTTGCAGACCATCACCAATCCCATGCACTTCGCCATGGCCAGGTGCAGATGACAGTGGCACGGTGTTTAAATAGTCTTGGAGAATTCGGGTGCGCATGCCTTGGGTATTGACCCCATGTTGGTAAACCCGAACTGTTCCTGAAACAATTTGCACCGCTTTATCTTTGAAGCTTTGGGTTAACCCTTGCGGCGAGTGTCGAAACTTTTCGATTTGGGTGGCCAAGGTTGACCCACCGGCGCTTTGGCCGCCAACCGACAGTACTTTACCGACTTGACTAAGCGCCGCCATCACGAACCGCGGCCAATCCATCACCGGGTTTGCTGTTGCGGGGATCTTTAACAAGTTGCGGTTTTCAATAAACAACAAGCTATGGGCGACCACCAACGGGATATCTTGTGGCTTGGTGTAGACCCGTTGTGGATAGTTAAAATCAAAAATAGTTTGGTTACGGCAGTCGGCTAAGAACAAGCCAGACTGTACTTTCTCCCGATACGGCGGGAAAAAGCCTTGCAGTGCATAATTTTGCAGTGCAGGCGAGAATTCAGCTTGGCTCATGATGTTAAAGCCGCGCTCTTGTAGACGCGGTAATAACAACGGCAATTTGGTATAACCGTGACGCTCGTCAAACGGCCCTGATTCTGGATAAACAATACGCGACGCAGCGCCAGGTTGCACCTGATAGGTCAAGGTTTTAGCGTAATCGGCGATAGGTTTGCTGCTGTAGTGGGCCGTATGCATTTCATAGGCGACCAGCACGCCTGCTGCGGCAAGCAGTTGCAACAACAAGACTGGGATCAAGCTTCGACGCGGACCTTTCACCACAGGTTCCGGCTCAACCGCACGAGGCGGTTGCGAACGGCGTTCATCGCGGACGTTATCGAATTTTAGATGTTCCAGTGAATCAGTATCAGACAAGAGCAAATTCCATATAAAAGTCAGCGGTTTTTTTCAGATTTTATCCTGAAGCGGCGTGGCTTTGCAGCTGAATTTTGGCACAAAGCCGATGCTCACATCGACTTTGTGCCCTTGCAGTGCACGCTTAGTGGTGGTGATGACCACCAACACCGTGGGCATGGCCGTGTTCAATTTCTTCCGCAGAGGCGGCACGAACATCGACGACTTGCAGTGCAAAGCTCAGTGTTTTGCCCGCTAATGGATGGTTCACGTCTACCTCGGCTTTAAACATGCCAACTTTGACAATTTTTACTTGGCGCGGGCCATGATCGGTATCGACCACTGCCACCATGCCTGGCGCCCATTTTTTGGCACCTTTTAAGTGTTTGACTTGAATGCTTTGGATCGCATTCTCGTCACGCTCGCCATAAGCATCTTTAGGTTCTAACACTAAATCAAACGCATCACCTGCTTGTTTGCCTTCAAGGGCTGCTTCGATAGCTGGTAACATGTTTTGATGACCGTGCAGGTACAACAATGGGGTTGAGTCTTTTGAAGATTCAATTTGTTCACCGTTGGTGTCTGACAAGGTGTAATGCAGTTGCACAACGGTATCTTTAGTGATTTGCATGGACAATTATTCCTGGGCACGAAAAAAGACGGCAGTATAACTGCCGTCGCGGTGTTCGTCATCGTTTACCTTAATGATGACAGTGATGATGATGTTTGTGATGGTGGCGTTTGTGTTTGCGTTCATACCTGTCATAGTCACGGCCGTAGGACTCTCGCACCTCGATAAATCGAACGGGCTGACCGCAGGCACCGTAGTCGTGACAATAGCGCCGCCAATGACGTTGATGTTCGATTGGCGCGTAAATCACCACGGGTTCGACATACGCATCCCGCGGGTAGACTTCACGGCGATATTCTTCATAACGCGGAGACGGGTCGCTAATCACAACTTGGCCATACGCATGAGAGCCAAGTGGCGCACTCAGTCGAACTTCAACTGGCGCGGCATTCGATGTACAACTGAGGGTCAGACTTGCAGCACAGATCAACACGATTGCCATGGGTTTCATAAGGGGGCTCCGTTGGTACAACAGGTACCGTTTACAGAAACTTGGCATAGCATTGCTGAATCTGTTCTGAACTAGCAATTCACCTTAAATCGCGCGAGGCTGGGGGGCCATCATGCCATTGCTTGGGATCGAACTGAAAATAGTCTTTGAGCAACAGATACAAACTTGGTGAATCGAGTTGCAGTTGGTTTGGTCGTTCGAAAAAGCACTCCGTGGCGACGGCAAAAAATTCCGCCGGGTTGGTACAGCCATAGGGATCCAACAGCCGAGGTTTACCTTGCGCGATATCCTGACAAAAATTGGCAAATAAAATAGGCATTTGCTCGGCCCAGCGTTGTTGCAATGCCAGCGTAGGTTGAGGTGGAGCTCCATTGGCACTGCCAGAGGCTTGATCCAGCTGATGCGCAAATTCGTGAAACACTAAATTTTGTCCGTCATAGGGGGCATCTGCGCCCGCTTTGGTATGGCGCCAAGATAAAATGACTTGGCCTTGGGTCCATGATTCACCCAAACGAACTTGCGGCTGTTCATTGATAATACCGGTCGCATCGGCGTGCTGGTTTCGAACGACAAAGGCATCGGGGTAGATCAAAATTTGCCGCAACTCAGGGTAATCGCTATCCGGTTGATTCAAGCTCAGCAATGAGGCTTGCGCAGCAATCAGTAAGCGCATTGGCGCTGTGACCACCAAGCCATCGCAGCCAATAAATTCTTTGTCCGCCAGAAATCGTTGTATCTGCTTGTGCAAACGCAGTTTGACATCGGTGGGTAAGTGTCGATACAGCGGCCAATGCTGGCGCAACCATTGACGATGCTGCCGGGGAAATGCATCGGCACTGGCTTTTTGTAGTTGGCTTTTTCGCCACCAGCCAGGCGCAAGCAACGCCAACAGCACGGCGCTCCCTAGCATTAAAATCAACACACTGGACCAATTCACATCAACACCTTCGATAAATTCGCCAAACTGCATTAGCATAAGCAAGTTAATTGGCGCGACCAGCTCGGTTTTCAAGCGCTTTGCATGGAGGTCCACATGGCATTATTTGAATTACAACAACAGCTTTCTCTTGGTCATTCGATTTTGGCGCAGTTACGCGACCCTGATATCCAGCAAGATCGTCTGCGTTTTCGTACTAACTTGCAGCGTCTTGGGCAAATTTTGGCGTATGAGTTATCTAAATCATTGGAATACGTCCAATTCCCACTTGGAACCTCGTTGGGCGTGGCTGAAGCTGCGGATTTAACTCAACAACCACTGCTCATTTGTGTGATGCGGGCAGGGTTGCCGTTTTACCAAGGCGTGCAAGATATGTTTGATTTGGCGGATAGCGGTTTTATTGGCGCCTATCGGAGTAGTGAACAAGCAGGACTTGCCCAAGATATCTTCCTAGGTTACAGCGCGGCACCCAGCATTGTCGGTCGCGATGTGCTGTTAATTGATCCGATGTTAGCAACAGGCTCTTCGTTGTTAAAGGTCTGGAATTTACTGAAGGTGCAAGGCCAGCCGCGCAGTCTGCATATTTTATCGGCGATTGCCGCGCCAGAGGGGCTGGCGTATCTGCAACAGCATCTCGATATCGATGCGCAGTATTGGGTTGGCGCTATAGATAGCCACTTAAATGAACACGCCTACATAGTGCCTGGTCTTGGGGATGCAGGCGATTTGTGTTTTGGTGGCAAGTTGTAACAGAACCTCGGAACTGGCAAAGCCTACTTGGTTGTAAGCTTTGCCAGTGGAAGGGACGGGCATGGCGCTAACCATGACTGGTTTTTCGGTGCAGCCGCTGTAACAACCACACCACAACCAGGATCACCACGGGCACACTCAACGCTTGCAAGGTAGCCACTGGTAACTTGGGCCAAAACTGCCCTAATGAATTGATAAACTTATCTAACAATTGCACCGCATAATAACTAATCGCCACTGCAGACACGCGTTCGACGGTTCGCTGCAGCGCTAATTGTTGCCTGGCACGGTGTTCCATCGACGCCAACAAATTGGTGTTTTGTCGCTCTAATTGAACGTTGATGCGGGTGCGTAATAACTCGGTAGAACGACCAAGGCGCTCTAATAAACTTCGCTGCCGACTCTGCAAGGATTGCGCGGTGCGAAAGGCAGGGGTGAGCCGTCGCTCTGAGAAGTCTTGCAGGGACATCAAGCCATCAATGGGCTGCTCACGCAAACTGCGAAGTCGGTCCAAGGTCAGTTGATAGTAGGCACTACTGGCGTCTAATCGCGCGGCACTTTGTGCGGTAAGTCGCTCACTTTGCGCCGTTAGCTGACACAATTCCCGCAGCAATTTGTCATCACTATCCTGTTGTTGCTCAATACGTTCGGTGATGTGTAACAATTGCTGCTCCAGTCCATGTACCTCCTGTAAGGTCTGGCGAGTCAGTGGCCAGCCTAACAAACTCAATTTGCGATAATTCCCGACATCAAACAACTGCTGCACTAACCGAGCTCTGGCACTGGCAGATAGGCCATAATCCCAAATCAGCACGCGTCCACCACCTTCGGGATGTTTGCGAAAATCAGTCCACAGCCGTGCTTTATTGCCGGCCAACATGCTGGAAATGCAGTGCGCTTTGGCAAAATATTCCAGCGGTGCTTGTTCATGGCTGGGGGCCGGTAACAGCTGTAATTGCACGACGCGAAATAATTGCCCGGGTAAGTGCTGAAAAAAATCCGGCCGCGGTAATAGCCATTCGATAGGGCCGAATCCCCGCTCGCAGTGATTCTCAACAAAGCTATAGGTGGAAAACTCGGTATGTTTTTCCCAGCGCAGCCAAATGTTGCCCCATTGCAATTCCAGATCGGTATCGCTGTCACTGAGTAATTTGCCTTGTTCGGCGGCCAGTTGCTGTAGCTGAGCGAGTTCCTCGTGTCGACTGTGCGGGTTTAACGTCAACATAAAATGGCCAATACGACAGGGACTGACCAGCGGTGGAAAAAATCGTTGTTGTAACTCTTTTTCCAAAACGTCCCGTTGCGGGTGATTTCTCAGCATAACAACCTCCATGGCCTGAGCTTGCGAGTTCAACGTCTGATAGCCCTACAGCAAAGGCCGTACCATCTAAAAATATTCTTTAAAAACAGGTGTGTAGGTAAATCATCGCGCAGCGTGTTTGCGCGCATTGCATCGAATTTGTGCGATTGCTTGGAAATTGTGCATGGAAAGTGCGGCTTTTTTGTTACATTGCTGGCAAGCACCTGAGGGTGTAGAGATTCGCTTTGGCAAAAGGTGACGCTGTGCAAATACCTGTTGAACTTATTTTGATTGTGTTAAGTCCGATTTTCTTCCTGTGCATTGCCTTGGAGTGGTACTTATCAGAAAAACAACGCCGGTCGATTTATGCCTGGCGGGATAGCTTGTGTAATCTGGTTCTGGCGGCGATGCATCAGCTGGGGGATGGTATTGCCTTAGTGCTGTTGATGCTGTTTTTTTTGTATTTAAATACGCTGTCCCCTTGGCACATCGAAACCACGTTAGGGGCTGTGGCGGCATTGTTTTTGTTACAGGATTTTTGTTATTACTGGTTTCATCGAGCGTCACACCGAGTGCGTTGGCTTTGGGCATCCCATGTCGCACATCACAGCTCGCGGCTGATGAATTTCAGCACGGCGTTTCGGCAAAGTTTGACGTACCCCATCTCAGGCATGTGGCTATTTTGGACGCCATTGATGTTGATTGGCTTTGACGCTCAGCTGGTGGTGGCCGTGGTCGCGATCAATTTGGCCTTTCAATTTTTTGTGCACACCCGCTGGGGCAAGCATTGGGGCTGGTTTGGTTATGTGTTTAATACCCCGGCTTGGCATCGGGTGCATCATGCTTGTAATCCGAAATACATCGACAAAAATTTTGCCGGTGTGTTGGTGATTTGGGACCGGCTGTTTGGTACGTTTGAACCGGAGGATGCAGCCGAGCCTTGTATCTATGGCATCACGGATCAATTTGAATCGACGAACCCTTGGACTGTGACGTTTTATGAATGGCGGCGAATTGCCCGGCATGTGTCTATTGCGAATTCTTGGCGTGGCAAACTTCGGGCGCTGTTTGGCCCGCCACAGGCCAAACTTGATGAGAAGGATTTACCACGATGATCAACTGGGCGTTGATGACGTTTTTCATTCCGACCTTTGCATTTGTGTCATTAACACCAGGCTTGTGCATGACGTTATCCATGACATTAGGCATCAGCCTCGGCGTCAAACGAGCGTTATGGATGATGTGGGGTGAGTTGGCTGGGGTTGCCTTAGTCGCGACGTCTGCGGTGCTTGGCGTGGCAGCGTTATTGTTGCAAATGCCGATGTTGCTTAAAGTATTTCAATTTGCAGGCGCCGGCTATTTGTTGTGGGTGGGGCTGCAAATGTGGCAATCCAAGGGCAAATTGGCCATTCCTGAACCAGGGCAAGAGCGGCAGGTATCCCGTCGCGCCTTATGCTGGCAAGGCTTTGTGACGGCCGTGTCGAACCCCAAAGGCTGGGCGTTTCACATGGCATTGTTACCACCATTTATCGACAAATCGCTGCCATTTTGGCCACAATTGCTGATTTTGCTCTGTATCATCTTGTTGATTGAATTTGGATCGTTGTTGCTCTATGCCGCAGGCGGCAAAGTGTTGCGTGCCACGCTGATGCAAGAAGGCAAGGTGCGAATGATGAACCGACTGTGTGGAAGTTTAATGGTTGGGGTCGCCGCCTGGTTAGCGTTGTCCTAACCACGACATACTGACAACGACAAAGCACTCATGTGGCCCCACAGCGTAGACACAGAATGGTGGGTGCCTGCGGGCACCACATTCTTCTCCAAGGTCCGGCGAACGAAGCAAGATGCGAGCTGCAACATAAAAGGCGCTACAAACCGCTCGCTCAGCAGGCGTTGTTAATGGATACGCCAGGTTAGCATTAAACGGGCGACTTGCTCGGTGTGATCCACCGGCCAATTTGCCCATTGCGCGCGGTTGGGTTGGACGCTGTGCAGCTCTGTAAATTCAGCACCGAGCTGCCAAAAATCGCCAAGATTGTAACTGACATTTGCAGTCCAGGCCCGAGAGCGGCCATTGTTGTTATCAAAGACCGTCTCGTCGCGATCTGTTTGTTTGGCACGGTCAAACCGAACAGTCCATTGCCAATCATCGGTGCTGTAGTTTAACAACACAAACCATGCTTGATAATCGACCACCACGGTCTGCCATCCCATTTCTGTATCACCTTGCAGCACTTGGGCGACGACTCGAACGGATTCGCCGAGTTGCTGTTGCAACGCCAGATGATCAAAACGTGTTTTCCATGCGTATTGGCCCTTACGAAATACCGTAGGGTCGGCCTTGTTGTCGTAATGATAAAGACGCAGTTCACTGCTGTCGCGCCATAGCGCATGTAGCCCAACATAATATCCGCTGGTGCTATCGAGCTCTTCAAATGGTTCCACCCAATTTGGTTGCATGGTCAGTGGCGGCTGTTTTAGCGATGGGTACGCGGCAAAGGCAAATCGTTCGTTAAGGCCAGTTTGCACATTGTGCAAAGCAAAACCGCGCCAGCTGATCACGGTGCCTAACGGATCATTGCCTCGTGCTAGTGCCCCGACTAGCTGTAAACTCAATGTCGAATCAAAGGCACGGCCAGGACGGCTGATGGATAGTTCGAGTGCGTTGGCTCTTAGCTCTTCGGCAAACCAGCTGTTGATCAACGAAAAACTACTGGTATAAGGCGATGTCCAAACGGGATCGGTATTTTCCAGTGACAATGCAGGGTAAAACCAGCCAGCGCGAAGCTTGGTTTTATAGCCGGACAGGGGCAGGGGTTGCCATGTTAACCATGCTTCGGTCAGATCAACGCCTGTCGCAGACAAATGATGATATTGCCCGTGCACCGTTGCTGACCAATGATCAAGAGGCGCCCATTCCAGTGCAAGTGATTGTGGGCCAAGGGACAGCTTCGAGCGTCGTAAGTCGAGTTGCCCCGCACCTGCGTCATACCAAGGACGCATGCCACCGTGGGCCGCTTCGGTCGTGCTGTAGACCAGCTCGCCTTTTCCTTTGAGTGTGAGAGTGTCAGACAGTTCAGTCGCAAGAGCGGCTGTGCTTGACAGCAAAAGTGTCATAACACTGAACATCAGCGGATGCTGCATAGCAAATCCTTTTTTTGGTGAACACACAAGTCGACGATTTTTACCAAACTCTGACAGCGTGCCTAGATAAAGACGCTTAAATTATGTAGGACATTTCAGACGATTGCGATAGGCTAAGCGCACTCTCGCGCCGACAATAGTGTTACAGGAGTGGCCAGATGATAAACCCATGCCGAGCCTTACCAAAACCTTGCCTTAGTGCAGGAAAGCGAATGGCCGCTCTAGGTATCTTCTTGAGCGGGTTCTTGGGGCAAGTGCAGGCGGCTGCTATTTTGGTCGTCGATCAAACGGGAGCACCGCTGGAAGATGCCGTGATTGAGTTAGTCAGTCCAGAGGCGGCGTCAGTCACAACAACTGCGGGTACCATGACTCAACAAGGCCTGTTGTTTGTGCCGTATGTGCTAGCAGTGAAAGCGGGCACTGCGGTTGAATTCCCAAATAAAGACAAAACTCGTCACCATGTGTATTCGTTTTCAGAGTCGAAGGTGTTTGAGCTAAAGCTATACGCTGGCAAGCCAGAGAAACCGGTGGTCTTTGATAAACCGGGCATTGTGGTGTTGGGGTGTAATATTCATGACCATATGCAAGCGTATGTGTATGTTGGCACCAGCGCGCTGTTGGCGGTGACGAATGCACAAGGTCAGGCTGAATTTTCAAAGCTTCCCAGTGGCAACGCTACGTTGAAAGTATGGCATCCATGGCAGAGCAGTCCGATAGCGGAGCAGCAGGTCAACTTATCCGCGCTGCCTACTACGCTGACCTTGCCGATCACGCCAGCTGAGAAACCCAAAGCACCCAAGCGGGGTTTTGGTCAAAGTTATTAATTCAATCCATTGTTTCAGTAAGGAGATTTTACATGGCAACCGTAACGTTACGTGGTAATCCGATCAACACCTTAGGTGACCTGCCTGCAGTTGGCAGCAAGGCCCCTGATTTTGTCGTCACAGGCGCTGGCTTGGCGGACGTCAAACTGGCTGATTTTGCGGGTTCACGTCTTGTGTTGAACATTTTTCCAAGTGTGGATACGCCGACCTGTGCGACGTCTGTTCGAACGTTTAACAAAGAGTTAGCGGCGCTGAACAATACCAAGGTGTTGTGTGTCTCTGCCGACTTACCTTTTGCTCAAGCGCGTTTTTGTGGTGCTGAAGGCTTAGATGCGGTGCAAAACGGCTCCACGTTCCGCAGCAACTTTGGCCGTGAATATGGGGTGGAATTTGTGGATGGGCCACTGCGTGGTTTGTTATCCCGCGCCGTGGTCGTGATTGATACAGATGGCACTGTGTTGCACACAGAGCAGGTTGCAGAAACGGCCGATGAACCTTCGTACGCCGCAGCGCTAGCTGTTTTAAATTAATGTATTAAATGTCTTCATCGAAAAGCAGCGCCTAGCGCTGCTTTTTTTTTCAGACCACGCAAGTTGTGCTCTAGCGTGGGATAGGTTGGGTTGAGCTTCGATGGTATGTAGTTTAGATAACATGTGTAAGTTGCAATAATGAACATGTGTTCGCTTGAATATTTGTCTATCGCTCGGATTGTAAGATTTAAAATCTGATATTTATCAACATCTTGGGTTTTTGGTTGTTTTTGACTGTAGAAAATAAACTAATTTCAGTGTACAAATGTGCGCTGAAATTGTGAGGTTTTTATGCAGTCGTTATCTACTCAACACAGGCCATCCTTGGGAGCTCATGCATCGCGATGGCAGCAACGTTGGCAACGGGTCTGTCGACTATTGACAGGGTATTCATCGCTTACCACCTTCGCCGAGCCATTTATTCGCTGGGTCCGGCCACACTTTGTGGCAGGCTTTACCCAAGCGCGAATCATACAAATTCAGCCGTTACCACAGGGTTTCTTGCTCCGGTTAAAATGCGCCAGCACTATTGATTTTGTGCCAGGACAGCACATCCAGCTGCGGATCTTGCGGGATGGCCGCTTTATCGACCGCGTATTTACGATCTGCTCAACGCCAGGCCAAGCGCGGCGTGAGCGAATCATTGAATTGGCGATTCGTGAAAAAGCAACTGGCAGCGTCAGCAGTTGGTTAAAAAATGGCGTATGTCCAGGTCAAGCGGTATGGCTAGGTGAGGTTACAGGGGCGTTTGTTTGGCACGGCCAAAAACCTGCACTCATGGTAGCGGCAGGCAGCGGCATTACTCCCTTTCGAGCCATGTTGCAGTCGATGAGTCGGTTAACCCATCCGGTGCGGTTAATCTACATCGTGCCTAAGCAACAGCATGTTTGGTTTGCTGATGAATGGCTGGCACTACAAGCAAAATATCCATTGCTTGAAGTGCAAATACACGATACCCAGCAACGTGGCCGTCCAAGCGCCGCATGGCTTATCGAACAAGCACGTGAGCACCAAGCAGACCTTTATATCTGTGGCCCTGCATCGCTGCATCAATCACTTCACGAGGCCTGGCCTACATCGCTTGCAACTTGCTTGTATGCGGAGTCATTTGGCTTGCAATCCAGCGGTGGAGTCCACCAAGTACATTATCAAACGATGTCAGGTGTAAATCATAAGGTAGAAGCGAGCGGTAGCTTGCTGCAACTTGCCGAGCAAGCGGGATTGACCGTGAAGTACGGTTGCCGTCGCGGCGTTTGTATGCAGTGTTTGTGTGAAAAACAGCAAGGTCAAGTGCGCAACCTGGTGACTGGCGAGTTATCAACCTTTGGCACTGAAGCCATTCAACTGTGCATCAGTGAAGCTGTTAGTGATGTGACCCTTCGTTTACCTTCTTGAGAATTGGTATGACTTTTTCAACGACCTCCCCATTATCTGCGGATAAAAGTGCTCGTCTGGCTGAAAAGCTAGATGCGTTGCTCAAACAAGAACGCCTTGATTTAGGTGAAAAAGATGCACGTTACCTTGAGCGATTAGTCAGTACACAACGATTATTGGCGCTTGTCGGCCGTGTACTGATCGCGGCGTGTTACTTTTCGTTGTGGTTTTTAGTGCCTGGTGTTTTATGTTTGGCGTTGGCTAAAATTATCGACAACATGGAAATTGGCCATAACGTGTTGCATGGCCAGTACGATTTTATCCGCCACCCGTATTTGAATTCGAACCAGTTTGAATGGGATATCGCCTGCGACGCCAAATCCTGGCAACGAACCCATAATTTTGAGCATCACACTTACACCAACATCATTGGTCAAGATCGGGACTATGGCTATGGCCTGTTACGGTTGAGCAATGACTACCGCTGGCGTCTTCAAAATAGCTGGCAATTAGTGACCTATTTTTTATTGTCGAGCTTGTTTCAATGGGGCGTTTCATACCATGAACTGGCCGCGCAACGCGTCTTTTTTGGCCGTAAAAAAGCCGACCGTCACAGCCAAGTCAGTGACAGTGAATTGAAAAAAGCGTTTTTTGGCAAAGGTGCTCGGCAGCTATTTAAAGATTACTTGCTGTTTCCTCTGCTTTGCTGGCCGGTATTTGGCTATGTGCTACTGGCCAATTTATGCGCTAATTTCATCCGTAATTGGTGGACAGCCACTGTGATTTTTTGTGGGCATTTTACCGAGAATGCGCAGGTGTTTTACCCTGAAGATTGCGAAAATGAAACGCGCGGACAGTGGTACTATCGGCAAATCCTTGGCTCATCAAATTTTACAGGCAGCAAATTACTGCATATTTTGACCGGTCACTTGAGTTGTCAAATTGAGCATCACTTGTTTCCGGATTTGCCGGCGTGGCGTTATCGCCATCTGGCACCGCAAGTGCAAGCGATAGCCAACGAGTTTGGTATCCCTTACAACACGAATTCATTTCTGCGCCAATATTTGACGGTACTTGTTCGTATTGCACGCCATTCCTTTCCAAGCAAACCGCTAAAGGCAGCTGAAATTCGTAGCGATCTATGAGTTTATGTAATAAAAAAGTTGCAAAAACAAGTGAGGGATAGTTAATATCCAACGTGCTTCACCTGAGGATGCTTTGGATGAATTTATATAGTGGCTTTGTTATATCGTTGGTGATGATTTGCTCGAGCTTGTTTTATGGCATTGCTCGCACGCAGTCATCCATGACAGACGATATATTACAAGGCCATTGGCAGTTAGAATCTATCGAGCGCTGGCATGATGGTGGCTGGCAGGTCGAACCCGTCACCACCACTGAGTTGCGATGGTTCGTCTACGGCCAGGTTTCTGGGTTCGTTCTAACCGCCGACAAGGTTGCAACAGATTGGTTTTCTGGCCAGTATCAACAGGATGAACAGGCGTACCATGAACGGATATCGCAGGGGCAATCTTGTGGTTGCAACTATCAACAGTGGTCTGCCCAGGGGCAAGATCTATTACGGCGCGATCTCCAACGCAATGCGGAAAAATACCGACAATACTGGCGACGTGTCCGCTAAGTGAAGCGCCGTAAATTAGGCTATGCTTGCATGGAAACCAACGTGTTGGGAGTGCAACATGCATCAAATAACTACCTTCGTGTTTGTCGTTGTTCTATCCCTTTTGACTGGTTGCCAACCTAAACCAGCCACTGATATCCCTGCCACTAGTCAAACACCTGCTCCAGCTGCCAGCGAGATCAAACCGGTCGAGACTCACGAATGTAAGTTAAGGCTTGGCTACGAAGCATGGGAACCCTACCAATACACTGCGCTTGATCAAAAAGCCGCCGGTCTTGATATCGAGATCATTGCTGCCGTCAGCAAAGATATGGGATGTCAGCTTGTGACCACGCAAGGGACTTGGATCGATTTAGTGGCGCAACTGCGAGATGGAACCATCGATTTATTAGCGGGGGCTTCAAAAACACCGGCGCGGGAGCAGTTTGCCTACTTCTCAGCACCATATCGGCAAGAGCAATTCCAACTATTTGTTTTGACGACGAAATCTGCGTCTATGCCCGAGAGCACTCTTAGTGATTTCATCGCGAAGGGACATAAAGTTGGAATTATTAGCGAGTATGTTTATGGCGACGAACTCAGTTCGTTATCCCAAGATCCGGAGAAAAAAGTACAGTTTGTTGAGGCTTCGTTAGGTGAGCTCAACATTGCGCGTTTAATGGATGGCGATATTGAAGGCATGTTGGAAGATAGTTTTGTCGCGCGTTCGATGTTAAGACGTAAAGGCTTATCCGAACAGATTGGTCCGCAAGGGATCACGCTGCAAAGTAATGACGTGTACGTGATGTTTTCCAAATCAGCGGTGTCTGAATCAACGGTTATGAAGTTTAATCAGTCGTTGCAGAATATTCGCAACAACGGCGCTTACATGTTGATCATTGAGAAGTACCAGCAATAAATCAACCGAAGGCGCGTTGCAACAACGCACTGGTAAAACTGGTCTTTAGGTAAAAGCCACGGGGCAGGGCCTGCACCGTGGCACCGTCTTCATCCAAGGCATTGGTGCGCGCTTGGCTGTTGGCGCCCTTGGGGCGCAACTGCAATGCAGTGCCATGTTGACCTTTGATGTGGGACAATTTGCCAAGGCGGAGCAGTTCCATCAATTCTTCCCAATCCTGACGCAAAATAGCCAGCTCCTGCTCGGTCGGTTGCCACAAAAACGCCCGACCAATCACTCGCTGCTGCAATGGGATCTGTCGACTGGCAAGCACTGGCACCCATAACACGCGGCTAAGCTTGCGATACACCCAGCTGTCTTCAAACCGTTCTACAGTAAAGCCGGTCATCGGTGCAACACACACATAAGTGCTTTCAAGCGGGCGACCTTGTTCATCCACTGGGATGGTTTTTAGTTCAATCTGCAGATGAGGAAAATCTGGTTCAGCTTTTGAGCCGGCACTTGCTCCTAACGCAACTTCAAGCAGTTGTCCGACAATGCCTTTTTCGCGCCTCAGATCTACCGGTAGCTCAATACGATGCATCGCGGCAAGTTCAGCCAAGGTCAAACCAGCCAATTGATAGCAGCGATCGAGTAATTCTTGTTCGCTGGTTGGGATGGACATAGTGCAGTTCCGTTTGTTTATTCGGCGCTAAGGTAAGGCTTTTTAAAACGAAGTGCCAGCCTTTGCTTTAACTGCTGAAATATTGCGCAAATCAAGTTATGCACAAGCGTTAGGGGCGAATTTGATGGGCTTGTTTATGTTATATTATTGAAATATATGAATTATTTTTTATATTAACCTGTCGTATCCATCCAGCATATAGAGTTATTCAGGTATAAGATTGTACATATGCACAGGTTTTTGCACATGAGCTGTGAAGAAGTTCACAGAGAGGTTGCGCAAAAACTACTCTCTGTGGATAACTTATGGATAGTTTGCTGGAAATACCGTTTGCCGCGCGCCTGACTTTATGAAAGAATCCTGACATTGCTGTGTTTTTACAGACCCGAGGTTTGTGTGATCGATGCCGAAGGCTTTCGTGCCAACGTCGGTATAGTAATTTGCAATCACCAAGGACAGGTGTTTTGGGCACGCAGATTCGGACAACACTCGTGGCAGTACCCACAAGGCGGCATTGACGACGGCGAAACACCGGAGCAAGCCATGTACCGTGAACTCAACGAAGAAGTTGGGTTATCACCGGCCGATGTGGAAATTGTGGCAACCACTAAACATTGGTTACGTTACAAACTGCCAAAACGGTTGATCCGGCGTGATTCGAATCCGGTGTGTATCGGTCAAAAACAAAAATGGTTTTTGTTAAGGCTGACATGCAAGGATGAAGACGTAAATCTGCTAAAAACAACTCATCCCGAATTCGATGACTGGCGTTGGGTCAGTTATTGGTATCCGGTGCGGCAAGTGGTCTCGTTTAAACGCGAGGTGTACCGCAAAGTGATGAAAGAGTTTGCCCCGATTGCTCTACCGTTTGTTAAAAAGGATATTCGTAAGAAATAGTGCTGTTACAGCCTGTGACTGCATGCTTAAAGGAGGCTTATGCTCGGCCAGTTACGTCGCATTGTGCAGGACGTAGCGCAAGAACCATCTTTGGAACTGGCGCTACAGGGCCTGGTTAGCAACGTTAAACGTGCACTGAACACTGAATGTTGTTCAGTGTATTTGGCCGACTACGAGCAACAACATTTTATGCTGATGGCAACAGATGGCTTAAACCCTGATGCCATTGGTCAAGTATCTATCGGTTTTTCTGAAGGCTTGATTGGGTGGGTGGGGCAACGCGAAGAACCCATTAACCTTGCTCAAGCACATCAACATCCCCGGTTTAAAGTGACCCCTGAAGTCTCTGAAGATTGTTTTTCGGCGTTTTTAGGCTGTCCTATCATTCATCATCGCAAGGTGCTGGGGGTGTTGACCATTCAACAGTCCGCCTCACGGGTTTTTAATGAGGACGAAGAATCGTTTTTGGTGACCTTGGGGGTGCAATTAGCCTCTGTGCTGGTCAATGCCGAAATGCGCAAAGTCACCGATACAGCGGCCACCGCCGTTAGCAATAAACAGATGCAGGGCTTAATAGGCTCGCCAGGGATCGCGATTGGCGAAGCCTTTGTCTTGCAACCTGCCAGCGACTTCGATGCCATTTCGTTGAAAAAGACCGACGATCCTGATGCGGAGTTATTACGCTTTTATCATGCGGTGAAAGTGACCAAAGCAGAATTTAACCGCCTTGCCGATCGGATGAATGGTCATTTACCGGACGATGCGTTAGCGATTTTTGATGTCTATCACCAGTTGTTGGATGCCGCCTCATTAGGCCATGAAATTGAAACGCAAATCCGTGAAGGCTGGTGCGCCAAAAGTGCGCTTAAGCGGGTCGTTGAGCGGTTTGCGCGCCAGTTTGATGATATGGATGACCCGTACCTGCGAGAGCGTGGCACGGATATTCGAGATTTAGGTCAGCGTGTACTGAACCACTTGCTTGAAAATGAGCAACGCCACTACAAATTGCCTGAGCATGTGGTGTTGGTTGCCGATAACGTCACCGCCACCATGCTGGCTGAGATCCCGCGACAACAATTAGTCGCGATTGTATCGCTCAAAGGCTCGGTGAACTCCCATGCCGCCATTATGGCACGTGCATTAGGTCTACCTGCCATCATGGGGGTCAGTGACTTACCCTTGATGCAGTGGCAAGGCCAACGGCTGATTGTGGATGGTTATCAGGGCAATATTTTGCTGTCACCGGCGGACGCCATTTGCGTGGAATACCGCAATTTGATGAGCAAAGACGCTGAGCTGAACAAGCGTTATCAAGCGGAGCTGCATTTACCAGCGGAAAGTCTATGTGGTCAAACCTTTAGTTTGATGGTTAATGCTGGCTTAGCCACCGATTTAGAGACCTCGCAAGCGGATTCTTGCAATGGGGTTGGCTTATACCGGACTGAATTTCCGTTTATCATGCGAACGCGGTTCCCATCTGAACTGGAACAAGTGGAGCTGTATCAGAAGTTTTTAGCTGGATATCCCGGCAAGCCTGTGGTGATGCGTACCTTGGACGTCGGCGGCGATAAACCACTGCCATATTTTCCGATCAACGAAGAAAACCCATTCCTCGGTTGGCGCGGCATCCGCTTAACGCTCGATCACCCAGAAATTTTCCTCGTGCAGATCCGCGCAATGCTCAAGGCTAACATTGGCTACAACAATTTACATATCTTGTTGCCGATGATTTCCGATCTGTCCGAAGTGGATGAGTCGCTGCGATTGATCCGTCAAGCTTGGTTTGAAGTGGACGATGAATTCAACGGCGAAGGCATCGTCGCTAAACCCAAAGTTGGCGTCATGATTGAAGTGCCTTCCATCATGTATCAACTGCCTGAGTTGGCTCGTAAAGTCGATTTTTGTTCGGTCGGCACCAACGATTTGACCCAATATTTACTGGCGGTGGATCGCAATAACCCACGGGTTGGTAATTTGTATGATGCTTTGCACCCTGCGGTGCTTCGAGCGCTGAATATGCTTGGCCAGCAAGCGCAGGGGTTGCAATTGCCAATCAGTATTTGTGGCGAACTCGGCGGCGAACCTTTGGGTGTGTTGATTTTAGCGGCCATGGGCTTTCATTCGTTTAGTATGAACCCAAGCAATTTAGCCAAAGTTAAATGGTTATTACGCCGAGTTGATATTGGTGAATTGCGGCAGTTATTGCCGGAAGTGTTAGCCTGCACATCACCTAAACAAGTGCGTCTGCAAGTCCAGCGCTTTTTAGATCAAAAACAATTATTGAATCAATTACGCGCCTGAACTCATTCGTTTGCCAAGCATACTTAGGCGCTCCTTGCCAACCGGGCAAGCCCCATTCTGTTCGATGTCCAAGGCATCGACGACACATTTAAGGACTGCAACATGCAACAATATCATGATTTGATGCGGCACGTGCTTGAACACGGCCACCGCAAGACCGACCGTACAGGCACCGGCACACTGTCAGTGTTTGGCTATCAGATGCGCTTTAACTTAGCCGATGGCTTCCCGTTAGTGACCACTAAAAAGGTACACTTAAAATCAATAGTGCATGAATTGTTGTGGTTTTTAAAAGGTGAAACCAATATCGCGTATCTCAAAGCGAATGGCGTATCCATTTGGGATGAATGGGCCACCGAAGCGGGTGAATTAGGCCCGGTTTATGGCGCGCAGTGGCGCAGCTGGCAGGCGCCTAATGGTCAAGTGATCGACCAAATCCAACAATTACTGGATGAGATCCGTCGCACGCCAGATTCACGCCGATTGATTGTCAGCGCTTGGAACCCGGCCGTGTTACCAGACACCCGTAAATCGCCACGGCAGAATGCAGCTGAGGGTAAGCAAGCTTTACCGCCATGCCATACCATGTTCCAGTTTTATGTTGCGGATGGCAAATTGTCTTGTCAGCTTTATCAGCGTAGTGGTGATATTTTCTTGGGCGTACCCTTTAACATTGCCAGTTATGCATTGTTAACCTTAATGGTGGCGCAGGTGTGCGGATTGCAGCCAGGTGATTTTATTCACACCTTGGGTGATGCACACTTGTATTCGAACCATCTGGAGCAAGTCCAAACCCAGCTGTCACGTACTCCTTATCCATTGCCAAGCATGAAACTAAACCCGGCGGTGACGGATTTGTTTGCCTTCACTTTCGAAGATTTCACGTTAGAGGGCTACCAAGCGCACCCGCATATCAAGGCGCCTGTTGCTATCTAAGGTGTTGAAAAGTTAAAAGTTGATCAAGCTTTTCAAAAATTAATCCGGCTGGTGCCGGATTTTTTTAATTTTTTATCGGCGATTTAAACCTTTTGTACAGGTGTGGCGACTTACCTAACAACTGTTAAACATCAACAAGGAACAATGCGTGGAACCGATTGAACTGCACAGTTTTATTGCGCAAGCTCAGCAGGGCGATCAGGCTGCATTTTTCCATGTATATCAGCAGTATAAGGGAAAAGTCTTTGCGATTTGTTGGCGGCTCTTGTCTGACCGTCAGCAGGCTGAAGACGCTTGCCAAGAGACATTTGTCAGAGTGTGGCAACAGTTACCGCTATTTCGCGGTGACAGTTTGTTTGCAACCTGGCTGCATACCATCGCCACTCGCACGGCGGTGGATTATTGGCGCAAATTAAAGCTCAGTCGTTTATGTGATGATGACAGCGCCTTGGAATTCTTAGCGGTCCATCCCCCAGTGATTGACCGTCGTGATTTGGACAGTTTGATTGCCAAATTACCTGATCAAGCGCGCGCGGTCTTTGTGCTATTTGCAATAGAAGGGCAGCCGCATCAAGAGATCGCGGATGTATTAGGGATCGCTGAAGGTAGTAGCAAAGCGCAATACCACAGAGCGCGTCAGTTATTGAGGAGTTGGTTAGATGACAACTGAACAGCAATTAGATCAGCTGATCGCCGCGTTACCGAAAGAATTGCCGATGCCTGCTGAGGATTGGCAGAGTTTGGCGGCGCGTTTGGCCAATACGCCGCAACAGGCAGTGTCTGCCTTTGAAACGTCGACGTTTGCTGCAGCACCACACTTAGAGACGCTCAGCAGAGTGACTACGCACACAGTGCCGGTAGAGCAGGCTGCTAACACCACAGGCTATTGGCTCGCTGCCAGTATCGCTGCAGGATTGGTACTGCTGGCCAGTGTCTTGATGCAAAGCCCTGGTATCGAACAGTCCGTGCCCGTGGCACATGTTGTGACACCCGTAGTTACACCAGTCGTGCAGCAAGATTCGACGGTCGTCGTCATGCAATTAAAACAGCAACGCGAACAGTTACTGGCGCGCATCAGCCAGCAACAGCTTCGACAATTACAGCAAGTGCCTGTGGGCTTTGAAAACTGGCGTCAACAACTAGCCATTTGGCAAAACGCCAGTACTCAGCTGGAACAGGCATTGTTACAACAGCCGACCAATCGGCGTTTACTTCGACAATATCAGCAATTACAGCAACAACAGTTTAAATACATGCATACCTTGACCTCATTAAGTCAGGCGTACAGTTAAGGAGAAAGTTATGGAACGTTTATCAATGCGCCTCAATACCTTGGTCGCTACCTTGATGGTTCTGATGGCCGCGCCTGCGTTTGCGGATGGCAAAGCCGTCAGCGAGAGTAAGAAAGTTTCGGCCAATGAACGGATTGAACTGGAAGTGATGCGAGGTGATGTGGACATCACGGTGACCAGCAAAGAGCAGTTTAGTATCAAGGGCACCTTGGATGAAGAAGCGGAAGGTTACGAATTTACCTCCAGTGGCGGTGTGACTCGCTTTGAAGTCAAAATGCCTCGTCGTTTATACAACAATGGCTATAGCGAAGATAAACGTGGCTCTCGCTTGACAGTTGAAGTGCCGCAAGGTGCTCGCCTGTCCTTTGAAGGGGTCTCGACTTCAGTCAAAGCCAAAGGCGTGCAGGGGGGCGCGGATATCACCACCGTGAATGGGTCGATTGATGCCAGCGAACTTGCCGGTAAAGTCTCGCTGCAAACGGTGAATGGCAACATTGAAAGTCGTAATATTCAGGGCCATTTAAAATTAGCGACCGTCAATGGTGAGATTAAAGACCAAAGTGCTGGCGCTAGTTTGGAAATGGAATCGGTTAATGGCGAATTACAAAGTGTCAGTAGCGCTAAGGATGTTGAAGTCTCAACGGTCAATGGCGAAGTCAACTTAGCGCTAACGGGCAGTGAACGGGTTGAATTTAGCACCGTCAATGGGCAAATTGATATCAGTTTGAAAGGCTCTAAGGCCCCAAGGATCTCGGGCAGCAGCGTCAGTGGTGCTTTGGTCCTCACGTTACCCGACTTAGATTCAGCGCGGATCAGTGTCGAGGCAAGTGCCGGTGGTGACATTGAGAACAAGTTGACCAATGACAAAGTTGAAGAAGCGAAGTATGGTCCAATGCGTAACTTAGACACCACGCTTGGTGATGGTGACGGCCGGATAGAACTGGAAACCGTGTCGGGGGAAGTGGTTCTAAAACGAAACTAACTGTTAAAATAAAGGCCTGATTTTTCAGGCCTTTATTATTTTTTCAGCGTGTTTAGAACCGATAGTTCACTTGCGCACCAATCAGCACGGCGGTGTTTTTATAATCGACATTGAGTGACGATTTATACAACGCGACTTCTTGCACATTAAATTCACGCTCTGACACATGGATCACATCCATCCACATGTAGCCTGCAGCGAAGTCCATCGTCCAATGAGTGCCGAACGGTCGGCTGTAACCCAGTGTCCACCACAAGCGATCGTTCGTTGGAACCCGCGCTGTACGATGTGCGCTTTCAATTGGGCTTTCGTCATAAGCCAGACCGGTTTTAATCCGTTGGCCATGCTCTAGTTGCCAGGTCAAACCCAAGGCTGCGGAATAGCTATCTTGCCAGTGCTCTGGGATAAAACCGATGTAACCTGGGCTATTTAAGTTGGTTGCTGTTTGTGTGGCGCGCGAGATGGTCGGCGTTTGCGCACGACTGACGATGTCAATGGAACGGAAGCTGTGCCAGCCGGTCCATGCAAGGCTGGCTTGCCACGACAAGACATTGCTTAGTTTGTGATCAAGGCTCAGTGTCAAACTGGCTGGTGTTGTTAAATCCAGCGTCGATGCTTCGGTGAGCATGCTGTTGACGGCTAACTTGCCAGTGCTTTTATCAATGGCAGGTAAGGTGGGTGAGACCACAATAAAATTAGGCGAACCTTGCACATTTGCACCGGTGATTGGGGTATTCGTGATCACGGAGTCGCCGGTTAAATGGTAGGACGTTTCACTATGGAAGGTGGCAGCAAGACGAAGTCCTGTCATCGGCTCACCATAAATACCTAAGCTAAAGCTCGGTGCATAGTCATCCCCTTGAACTTCGTAATGGCTGTCACAATAAGCGCTTTGGTAAACGTTGGCTCCGAACATCGTGTTGATATTGGTTCCAAGCTCGCACAGCCCGCTGTGATCCTTGTATTTTGACAAGGTGCCGTCGACGCGATTCAGTGCAATTCCCAAACCTAAAGACCAGTTTGGATTAATTTCATACCCGACTGAACTTTGCAACGCGACCACTTGAATGGCGGTTTTATCGGCAAAATAACGGCCAGCCCAATCATTTTCATAATCCGATGACAGGCCAAAAGGTGCGTATAAACCGCCACCGACCGTGACTTTGTCATTCAGCGGCTGGCTATAAAAGAAAAAAGGAACAGGTGCATTTAAACTATTTGTGCCTTCGCTTCGACCAACAACAGGTTGGCCATTCGCGCTTTTAGCACTGACGTTGCGGTACTCGCTTTCGACGTGGATAAGGCTTAAACCACTGGCTAACTGAGCACCATCAAGGGCAGTAAGAGCCGCAGGGTTTGAATACACCAAGGTTGCGTCTTCGATTTGAGCGCCGCGACCGGCATAAGCATTGCCCATGGCACTGACGGATTGTTCGTATAGTTTGAAGCCTTCGGCATGACTACCGGTGGCGAGGCATAGCAGGATAGCGCTGCTTAAACGTGATTTTTTCATGGATGTACCCTGTGAGTTCTTCTTGTGGTCTGACCATCAAGGTCAAAAAGGCACGCAGTATAGGGGGAGTTAAAATTAGAGTACAGACTCCAGAACTGAAAAAATTGACCACTTAACTCAGGCATCGTGTAAGCAAAAATGCTAAATGTTGGTGGTTTTAACTAAGTTCGACCGAAACATTTTGTTGCAGTTTGGTACAGATAAACATCTGTATCTGATTGATATTATTTAAGAATTAAAACTTGCTTTACAGATGGCATAGCACCTGCAATCAAGCCCAACAGAGACCAATGATTGGCCAAGGACAATATTATGAATCGTAAGACTTTTTCCATGAACCTGATCGCCGCAGCAGTGCTTTCATCCACACTCTTAGTCTCAGGTTGCGGTTCCGCAGCAAGCGAAGAACCACCGAAAAAAGACGATGTAGTCGTGAGTATCCCAGTCGAAGCCGCCAAGGCCACGCGCGGTGAGATCAGCAGCACCTACCGCACCACCACCACACTTGAAGCAAAAGCCGATGCCGAAGTCAACAGCAAGGCCACTGGCATAGTACAAACTCTACTGGTGGAAGAAGGGGACCATGTACAAGCAGGTCAAGTGCTGGCGACGTTGGATACTGAGCGTCAGCAACTTGCACTGGCCAAAGGCAAAGCTGACCTGGGGCAACTCAAAAGTGAATTAGAGCGTGTCGAGAAAATGTTTGCGCGCAAGCTAGTCTCGGCTGATGTGTATGACAAATTAAAATGGCAAGTGCAGTCGCTAGATGCCTCAGTGCGAATGCAGGAACTTGCGCTGCGGGATACCAAAATTATTGCGCCGATCTCTGGGGTGATTGCAAGACGTTATGCCAAAGTTGGCCAGCTGATCACTGAGTTCTCGTCTAAGTCGTTGTTTCACGTGGTTTCGCAGCAGTATTTAGAAGCGGTGATTAATTTACCTGAAAACCAATTGGCGCGCGCCAAAGTGGGGCAAAGTGCATTTTTGAGTTTTGCAGGCATGCCAAGTATTGAAGCAAAAATCATCCGTATTTCCCCAGTAGTCGATGCAACCACCGGTACAGCGCGCGTAACTATTGGTATTCCAAATGACGATTTAACTTTAAAAGCAGGCATGTTTGCCCAAGTGGATTTGCAATATGACGCCAAGGCCGATGCCTTGTTAGTCCCTAAGCGGGCTGTGCTTGCGATGGATAACAGCAGCAGTGTGTTTGTGGTCAAGGACGGCAAAGTGGTGCGTCAAACCGTGAAAACAGGGTATGAAAGCGACACCTCGGTTGAGATCCTCGCGGGCGTGAATGATGGCGAGCAAGTCGTGACTGCTGGCCAAGCCAGTCTGAAAGACAACAGCGCTGTTACGGTCGTGACCCAAGGCTAATCCCTCCGCGGCGGGGGCAACCCCGCCCAGTTCAACGCACAATAAATACAACAGGAACATGCTATGAAACTGGTTCATACCGCGGTGGCCAGACCGGTCACTATGTGGATGTTTGCGCTCGGTATCGTGTTATTTGGCTTGGTGGCAATGGCCCGCTTAGCCGTCAACTTGTTACCAGATTTGTCCTACCCAACTTTAACCATTCGCACTGAATACACGGGCGCTGCACCGGCCGAGGTTGAACAGCTGGTCAGTAAGCCGATTGAAGAAGCGGTTGGCATTGTCAAAGGGGTTCGCCGCGTCGAGTCGGTGTCCCGTGCTGGTCGTTCCGATGTGGTGCTGGAATTCGATTGGGGCACCAATATGGAAATGGCGGGTTTGGATGTCCGCGAAAAATTGGATGTGTTGTTATTGCCCTTGGATATCAAAAAGCCGCTGTTGTTGCGGTTTAATCCGAATTTAGATCCAATAGTCCGCTTGGCGTTAACGCGCTCTGATGCCGCACAGGGGTTAAGTAACGCGCAGCAGGTACAGTTACGTACCTTCGCTGACGAGGAGTTACGTCGTAAGCTCGAAGCAATGCCAGGGGTCGCTGCAGTCAAACCAGACGGCGGTTTAACCCAAGAAATTCAGATCCAAGTGGATAATGAAAAGCTTGCCCAACTGAAATTGGATATTTCCACTGTGAATCAACGGCTGTTGGAGCAAAACCTCAATCAAGCAGGTGGGCGTTTGGAAACGGCGTCGCATGATTATTTAGTCCGTACCATTAACCAGTTCTCCAACTTAGACGAGATCCGCAACTTATACATTGCGACCGTCAATGGGAGTCATGTGCGTTTAGCCGATGTGGCAGAGGTAAAGGATGCTTTTGCGGATCGGCAAAGCATTACCTATGTGGATGGCAAACAAGCGATTGAAGTGGCGATCTATAAAGAAGGTGATGCCAATACTGTGCAAGTCGCTCGAGCGCTGACCTCGCGTCTGGATGACATCAAAAAGAACCTGCCGGCGGGTTATGAATTAACCATGGTGTACGACCAATCCACCTTTATTGCCGATGCTATCGATGAAGTGAAGTCATCGGCTTGGCAAGGTGGCTTATTAGCGATGGTGGTGATTTACCTGTTTTTACGCAATGTTTGGTCGACCATCATCATCTCGATTTCGATCCCGTTATCGGTAGTGGCTACCTTTAACTTGATGTATTCACAAGAAATTACATTGAATATCATGAGCTTGGGCGGTATTGCCTTGGCCATTGGTATGTTGGTTGACAACGCCATTGTGGTTCTAGAAAACATCCAGCGTTATAAAGACCAAGGCATGCCGGCGCTTGAGGCGGCTAAAAAAGGTGCCAGCGAAGTATCGATGGCGATCACCGCATCGACGCTGACAACCGTCGCGGTGTTTTTCCCGTTGGTGTTTGTCGAAGGGGTCGCAGGGCAACTGTTCCGTGATCAAGCATTAACGGTTACCTATGCTTTATTAGCCTCGTTGTTGGTGGCGTTAACACTGATCCCAGCTATGGCATCGTGGCAAAAATCATTCACCCCCACCAATGCTCAGGTTGAAGCTGCCGCTCGATTTGTGCCTAGCAAAAAATGGCACTACCTGGTGATGCCTGTGGTGTGGTTGTTCCGCGGCGTCGGCTGGGTAGTGAGTGGCCTTTTAACCCTAGTGGTCACACTGTGGCGGTTGATTGGCAAGCTCCTTGGTTTGATGACAGCGCCAATACTTGCGCTGACGCATCAGCTATTAAGCCGTTTGGAGCTGGGATATCGCCACGTATTAGCTGCCATCTTACGTGCTCGGATGCAAACCATGGCAATGGTGCTAATTGGTACGACGATGTGCTACACCTTAATTCCTAAGCTGGGGTTTGACCTGATCCCTGCCATGAGCCAAGGCGAGTTTTATGTCGAAGTGCAGTTGCCGATGGGCACATCGATTGAACGCACCAATGAGGTGCTGGTGAAACTTGCAGAGGTCGCTAAAACGCAACCACAAGTGCAACGTAGTTATGCCCAAGCAGGCACAGGCCAACAAATGACCGTTGATCCGAATGTGGGGGGCAGTCATTGGGGCCGTTTGAACTTGGTGTTAAAAGCAGGCAGCACCAAGGTCGACGAAACGCAGGTGATGGATGCAATGCGCGCGGCCGTGGCTGCTATTCCTGATTTAACCGCTAAAATCGATGCCCCTGCGTTGTTTAGCTTTAGCACGCCGCTTGAAATTGAGATCGCAGGTCACGACTTAGCCGCCTTAAACAAAGCATCCCAGCAATTTGTTGCTGTGATGGAACAACACGATCGGTTTACCGATATCAAAACGAGCTTACGTCGGGGTCAACCCGAGATCACCTTACATTTTGATCACTTACGCTTAGCTCAGCTTGGTCTTACGGCCTCAGATGTCGCGAAGCGGGTCGCCAATTACGTTGGAGGTGAAGTCGCCGGTCAATTTAGTGTCCAAGATCGCAAAGTCGATATCCGGGTACGCTTAGCTGAAGAATTTCGCAGTTCAGAACAAGATCTAGCCCAAGTCATCGTCAACCCAGGGGCGGCATCACCGGTACCATTGTCAGCGGTAGCGCGCATTGAACGTGAAGTGGGGCCAAGTGAAATTACCCGTATCGGTCAGCAACGCGTGGCAGTGATTAGTGCAAACTTGCGTTACGGTGATATTGAACAAGCGTCTTCTGCAGCTCGCGAGTTATTGGCAGCACAGCCATGGCCTTATGGTGTTACCGCCAACTTAGTCGGGCAAAGTGAAGAGTTAGAGCGTTCCTATAATTCGTTGATTGCCGCTTTATTACTGGCGGTGTTCCTCGTGTATTTAGTGATGGCGTCTCAGTTTGAAAACCTACTGCAACCTTTGTTGATCTTATTTACTGTGCCGCTGGCTGGGGCAGGCGCTGTGCTGGGTCTTTACCTGACCGAAACGCGCATTTCCGTTATCGTGTTTATTGGTTTCATCATGTTGGCTGGTATCGTGGTGAACAACGCTATTGTGTTAATTGATCGCATCAATCAACTGCGTGACGAGGGGATGCCCTTGGATGAGGCTGTGATCACATCAGGCGCTACTCGCCTGCGCCCCGTGTTGATGACGACATTAACCACGGTGCTTGGTTTATTACCAATGATTGTGGGCGGCGACGGTGCCGAGTTGCGTGCACCGATGGCTATCACAGTGATTTGGGGTTTATCGTTTTCTACCTTATTAACCCTGGTGTTTATCCCAGTGATTTATCACGTTACGGCAAAGGAGACCCGTCATGGAGCATAAACCACTGGCGTTGACGCGGTTTGGCTTAAATCGCCCAATCACCTTGTGCATGATGTTTTTGTCGTTGTTTGTGTTTGGCTTGTTAGCCAGTCGTATGTTGCCGTTGGAGAAGTTTCCAGGTATTGATATCCCTGAGATTTATATCAATGTGCCATACCCCAATGCTAGTCCGGCTGAGGTAGAACGGTTAATCACGCGGCCGATTGAGGAGGCGTTGTCGACGGTGTCGGGCGTGAAGAAAATGCGCTCGTTTTCCAAAGAAGATTCCGCCGAGATAGGCCTTGAGTTCAACTGGGACGATAACCTGAACTCGAAAAGTATCGAAGTGCGCGAAAGGCTTGATGGCATCCGTCATCAACTGCCCAAGGATGTAGAGCGGGTCTTGGTGTTCCAGTTTAATACCAATGATCAGCCTATTTTCCAAGTGCGGATCTCCAGTGAGCGCGACTTATCGATGTCTTATGATTTGTTGGAGCGTGTGTTTAAACGCCAGTTAGAGCGAGTGCCTGGCGTGTCAAAAGTCGAGTTGTACGGCGTGGATAAGCGCCAAGTAACCATTCGATTGTTACCTGAGCGGTTGCGTGCTTTGCAACTAGACCCTGCTCAACTGTTAATGACCTTACAAAAACAAAACTTTGCAATGACCGCAGGTGAGCTTCGAAACGCCAATGAAGCTATTTTGGTCAAGCCGGTGGGGGAGCTGACCACACTCGATGAAGTCAAACAATTGCCCATCGCGACCGGTTTACAACTGGGTGATATTGCTGAGATCAAACTGGAGTTACCAAAACTCACCGAAGGCCGTCGTTTAGATCAACAACGCGCCATCGGCATGAACGTGTACAAAGAGTCTAATGCCAATTTAGTCGATGTATCCTCCGCCGCGTTAAAAGTGGTGGATACTGCGGGGAAAGATCCAGCGCTTAATGGCATCAATGTGTATGTGATGGATGATACTGCCAAGGGCGTCACGGAATCACTGTCGAACTTGTTAAGTTCAGGCTTGATGGGCGCGGTGTTATCGATGGCGGTGCTGTTTTTGTTTTTACGACATTTCCCAACCACGATGCTGGTGGTGTTTTCTGTGCCGGTGTCGATTGCCATTACCCTTGGCTTGATGTATTTCCTCGACTACAGCTTGAATGTGTTATCAATGATGGGCCTTATGCTTGCTGTTGGTATGTTAGTAGATAACTCGGTGGTGGTGGTGGAAAGTATTTTCCGCGAACGGGCCAAAGGTGGTGATGTGCGCGCGGCCACTGAACGCGGCGTCTATCGAGTAAGCCTTGCGGTGGTTGCCGGGACGGCGACGACTGCCATTGTGTTTTTACCCAATATCATCGGTGCCAAAGTGGATGTGACGGTGTTTTTGGAGCATGTCGCCATTGCCATCACCATAGCGCTGACGGTCTCGCTGATTCTAGCCTTGAGTTTAATTCCGTTACTGTCGATGAAGATCCAAAACATTGGTACAACGGATGAAGGCAAGTCGTCAGCCTTAGATCGTCGTTATGGTCGGGTATTACATTGGACGTTAAACCATCCACGACTATCTACCGCCATTGCATTTGCTACCCTGATAAGCATCGCCATTCCAATGAAATTTATTTCAGGTGGTGATGAAAACGAAGGGGACAGCCAGCGCTTGTTTTTAAACTACAACGTGCAAACCAATTACCCAATGGTTGAAGTGGAACAGGAAGTGGCGCGGATGGAAGCCTATCTTTTTGCCAATCAAGAAAAATTCCACATCAAATCGATTTATAGCTATTACCAATCGGGGTTTGCCGTGTCGACGCTGATGATGCAAGACGAGCTCCCCGTGCCTATCGGAGAAATCAAAGAGGCGATCCGCAAAGATATGCCTGCGATGGTTCGCTCCAAGCCTCAATTTGGCTGGGGCGATGCTGGCGGTGGAATGCAAGTGCATCTCCTAGGTAACTCGACTGAAAAGCTCATGGAATTGTCAGATGAGATAGTCCCAGTGCTTGCTAGCATCGAGGGGCTTGAGGATGTGCGCTCGGAAGTGCAGGGCGGGCAAAAAGAGTTACAAATTCATTTGCACCAAGACCAGATGCAGCGCTTGGGGTTAAGCGCACGCCAAGTTGCTGAAGCCGTTAGTATGGCGCTACGTGGCTCGAACTTACGCACCTTGCGCAGTATTGAGCAGGGCGAGATGCAACTGCGAGTGTTATTCGACGAAAAAGTCAGCCATTCGCAGCAGGAGTTGGCGTCGATCCCCGTCAAGCAAAATGGCACCGAGGTGGTGCGGCTGTCGCAAATCGCCGAGTTGCTGGTCAAAGAACGGTTGGGGGAGATACGCCGCTTTAACCGCCAAACCGGGTTAGCCATAGGCATGAACCTTGGGAAAGACGTGCAAATGGATGATGCGCGCAGCAAAATTGAACAGGCGTTAAACACCTTGCAGTTACCGCCTGGCTATCGTTGGTCGTTTGAAGGAAGTTTTCAGTACCAAGACGAAGCCGAAGGCATCATGGTGACCAATATGCTGTTAGCGGTTGCGATGATCTATCTGGTGATGGCCGCGTTGTTTGAATCCTTGTTGTTACCGACGGCCGTGATCGGCTCGTTATTGTTTAGCCTGGTTGGGGTGTTCTGGACCTTCCTGTTGACGGGAACCACCATGGGCATCATGGGCATGATTGGTATGCTGGTGCTGATGGGCATCGTGGTCAACAACGGTATAGTGCTTGTCGATCGGATCAATCAATTGCGGCAAGAGCAGCCCGATGCGGAACTCAAAGGTTTAATTGTTGAAGCCTGTGAAGTTCGACTAAGGCCCATTTTAATGACGGTGTCGACCACGATTTTGGGCTTGTTACCGTTAGCCTTTGGTGATGCCAATATTGGTGGTGATGGTCCGAGTTATGCGCCGATGGCGATCGCTATTTTGGGAGGCTTAACGTTTTCGACGCTGACCAGTTTGTTATTGGTGCCACTGACCTACTTAGGCCTTGTCAATTGGATTGCCAGCAGTCAGCGTTACTTTGGCCGTATTAGCCAAAGCTCCACTCGATTGATGGCGTGGCGAGGAAAATCATCATAAGCGGCTTATTGCTGCCTGCTTAGTTCGGCCTGCTTGTGGGCATCCCAGGAGCAGGCCTTTCCCTAGCAAAACGCCTAAGCGTGGCTATGCCACTGGTATGTGCAGGTTGCACCACAGTGGTATGTTGCGGGACGGCTGTCGCGTGCAAATAGAGCGATTGCGTTGTTCGCACTATTTTCGCTTGCTCTGCGTTACCAATGTTGCGTAAAATGCGGCTTCCTGACTTGGGGGAGTAGTCGCTCTGGACCATCCAGAGGTAAACGTCAACAGACTTGTGCCACAGCACATGGCGTTTATGAAGCAGACGAGACCTAAGACAGCTTGACGGCCCAAAGCGGGAGCCGTCCGGTTGTCTTTGGCTAATCCCGCTGAGTATCTTTGATGGAAGCTTTATTCTCCTCATTTTCTGCCGTTGCCCTGGCTGAGATCGGTGACAAAACACAACTGTTGTCGTTGTTTCTCGCTGCGCGGTTTCGCTCACGTTTTGCCATTATCGCCGGCATTTTAGTGGCGACCTTGCTGAATCATGCAGCATCGGCGTGGCTTGGTGCTTGGGTGGCGCAGTTTATCCCAGCGGGTTGGCACGCCTGGTTATTGGGTGGCTCTTTTATTGTGGTGGCGCTTTGGTTACTGGTGCCGGATAAAGACGACAGCGAAGAAAATAACTTATTGAAGTACGGTGCTTTTGTTGCCAGTACTGTGCTGTTTTTTGTCGCCGAAATTGGCGATAAAACCCAAATCGCCACGGTGATTTTAGCCGCGACCTACAGCGCCACCTGGCTGGTGATCATCGGCACCACGCTTGGCATGCTGGCCGCCAACGTGCCTGTGGTGTACTTCGGTGCTTGGTTGATGGAACGCATACCACTGGATTGGGCGCGCCGCGCTGCCTGTGCGGTGTTTTTTGTGTTGGGTGTACTCACCATAATCCTAGGTACGCGCTAAGCCGACTGAAGAACAGAGCCTAGATGAGGTGGTTGAGTTTAGCTTCAACCACCTCGCCTGTTGCACTGGTGGTTACGGTGTCTCGGATAGATGTCTGCTTGGCACTTTCATGCTTGAAGATTCGGCGGTGTTGGCAGCCTTCACTCACCTCATTCACATAAACTGCCATGCTCCTTAGGATGCGCTCAGTTGCCGCCTGCCTGCATCTTCAATGGTTTTGCGTAGAGGGCGTTAAGCAGGGCGCACTCAGCAGTTGGCGTTTGGCGCTGTCGCGGTCAAACACCACACTGCCACGACATTCGCCTTGGCTAAAGTTGACGCGGTTGATTTGCTGTTGCAATGCACTGCGCAGCACATCGTTTTGCACTTCGATGCTGGCAAGTGACGGTGGAGCACTGAGTTCTTGATAGATCTCAATGGTTTGCGGAGTCAGGCGAATGCCTACCCACGCCAGTTCCAGCTTTTTTCCGTTGGCCCGCAGCACAAAATGCTGCTCGATGTAATCGCGCAGCAAAGCTTCATGCTCTGGGTGTTCCAAATTAATCGCCAATTGTGTTTGTTCCATCAACAACGCCGTCAGATCATGTGCCGTGTAGCTGTGCACAATTTCCACGTGCTTAGAACGGGGATTGACGTCCACACTGACCAACCCTTCGAAAAAGGTATGCGCCGATGCTGTGCTGGCGGCAAGTAGGCCGGCCAGCGCGCCGGCGGGCACCAAGGTGCGCATAGTGCGCACCTTTTGCAGGGTAACCAAGAGCCCATTGGCGCCTGCGACTAAGCGCTTGAGCTGGTTATTCGTCATCTTTACCCGATTTGAGTTTTTCGCTGTAATCCTTCATCAGGTTGGGTTCTTTGCGCTCACGTTTGAACAGCTCTAAGCGGGTTGGCTGTACTTTGCGTGGCCAGCTGTTGTTGTTCAGATCTATGTCGGCAGTTTCCCAATGTGGGTCGACTTCGACGGAGCGCAGCTCGCGGTCGACGAAAATTAACTTACTGACGTTTTTGCTGTTTTGCCGCCAAATTTCAGCGGGGATGCGCAGCTCTTCAGTGCTGCCATTGTCATAGGTCAGCTGCAGAATAATCGGCATCACCAAACCACCGACGTTGCTGAAATCCAGCTGATACGCCAGCTTTTTGCTCTTAAGCAGCTCTTTTTGCCAATCTTCTAAACCTTTGACATTCGACGCGGCCTTGTTTTTATCCGCGTTGGTGGCGGTGAATTTGTCGTGCTCGTTGTAGAAGTCTTTCAGCTCTGGGTGCTCATCGACCCGTGTCGTTTGGCCTTTATTGCGCTGCTCGGTCAGTGACACTGGTTCTTGCTGTTCTTGCGCTTTGTCCCAGGCCTTTTCCAAGGCAGGGTCTTTGCTGTCGATATGCAGCTGCGATACTTTATCGAGGCTGATATCGACTGGATCTGTGCTGTAGAACCAGCCGCGCCAGAACCAATCAAGGTCAACGCCTGAGGCATCTTCCATCGTGCGGAAGAAATCGGCTGGGGTGGGGCGTTTGAAGGCCCAGCGTTCGGCGTAGGTTTTAAATGCAAAATCAAACAGCTCGCGGCCCATAATGGTTTCACGCAAAATGTTTAATGCGGTTGCCGGCTTGCCATAGGCGTTGTTGCCAAATTGCAGCACCGATTCCGAGTTGGTCATAATGGGGGTTTGATGGTCGCTTTTCATGTACTCGACGATGTTACGCGGCTCGCCGCGACGTGACGGGTATTTTTCTTCCCAGCTTTGTTCTGCCAAGAACTGCACGAAGGTATTGAGGCCTTCGTCCATCCAGGTCCATTGCCGTTCATCCGAGTTGATGATCATCGGGTAATAGTTATGGCCAACTTCGTGGATAATCACCGAGACTAAGCCGTATTTGGTGCCGGCCGAATAGGTTTTGACGCCAGTCTTTTTGTCTTTTTCAGGACGACCGCCGTTAAAGGAAATCATCGGATATTCCATACCACCCACTGGGCCGTTGACCGAAATCGCCACAGGGTAGGGGTATTCAATTGAATATTTATTGTAGTTTTCAATGGTATGCACTACAGCTTGTGTGCTGTATTGCTCCCACAGCGGGTTGCCTTCTTTGGGGTAGAACGACATGGCCAGTACGTCTTTGTTGCCGCTTTTCACGCGCTGCGCATCCCAAATAAACTTGCGGCTGGATGCAAAGGCAAAATCACGCACGTTGTCGGCTTTAAAACGCCACGTTTTGGTATCGCGGGTATCGTCTTTTTCGTTAGCAATTGCTTCTTGTTCGGTGACAATCAACACAGGTTTGTCAGAGGTAGCCGCTTTATCTAAGCGTTGACGCTGCTCGCTCGTCAGAACTTGTTCGGCGTTTTGCAGCACCCCGGTCGAGGCGACAATATGGTCAGCCGGCACGGTAATTTCTACATCGTAGTTACCAAACTCTAGAGTGAATTCGCCGCTACCCAAAAATTGCTTGTGTTGCCAGCCGTACACGTCGTAATACGCCGCCATGCGGGGGAACCACTGCGCTACTTCATACAAGGTGTTTTTGTCGTCTTTGAAATACTCGTAACCGGCGCGGCCACCCAGTACTTTTTGCTCGTGAATTTTGTAGTTCCAGCCGATGTTAAAGTCGACGGTTTCGCCAGGCAGCAGCGGCTTTGGCAGGTCAATGCGCATCATGGTGCCGTTGATGGTGTGCTTGAGTGAGTCGCCGTTTTGGCTGACCTCGGTGATTTGATAGCCGCCATTCCACACCGGGCTTTGCATTTTGGTGCGAAACTCGTCAAAGGTCACTTTTCCATCGTTGTCAAAGGTGCTGGTCAGCACTGCAGCGGAATTTTTTTGATAGATGTTTTGATCAAGCTGCAGCCATACGTACGTCAGTGTATCCGGTGAATTATTTTTATAGTGGATAGATGCACTGGCGGTCAGTTGATGATTCTTTTCATCCAACGCCACTTTAATTTTATAGTCGGCTTGTTGTTGCCAGTATTGATGTCCTGGCGCGCCGGAGGCGGTGCGGTAGGTGTTGGGCGTCGGTAAAATTTCTTCGAGCTGGCGAAATTTATCATCAAAAGCAGCCGCCGCCATGGCTGCAGTGCTGCTGATAGCCAGCATTGCGCTGGCCAGCAAAGTTCTGTTAAACAGTGACATACGAGTTCCCTTAGCGCCAAATGGCAAAACCACCATCCTAGCCAAGCGCAAGAACCGTGGCCAATACCCCTGCGACCAATAGGGACGTTTCTACGTCTATCGCCGCGATGCGGCGCTTATCTTGGCTAAAAAGGCTGGATTTTGTCGCATTGGCGGGGAAAATCATCGCCTCAACAGTAATAGTTGAGTATAATAGTCGGCTATTTTTTTGTGAATTAAGACAGCGTGGCAGTCCGTTAGTGAAGCGTTGTCGGTGAGGCATTGTTATGGCAGAAATCAGCAGTCGCAAATCAGCGCCAGTGGCGCGGATGAAGGCAGATCGGGACTTATTTTCATACCCAAAATATTGGGCACATGAATTTACCCCAGCGCCATTTTTGCCTATGTCAAAGGCCGAAATGAAAAAACTCGGCTGGGATAGCTGCGATATCATTTTAGTGGTCGGCGATGCGTATGTGGACCATCCAAGTTTTGGTATGGCCGTGGTGGGCCGGATGCTTGAAGCGCAAGGCTTTCGAGTCGGTATCATCGCCCAGCCCGACTGGAACAGCAAAGACGACTTTATGCGCCTTGGCAAGCCGAACCTGTTTTTCGGCGTTTCTGCCGGCAACATGGATTCGATGATCAACCGCTATACCGCTGATAAAAAACTGCGCCACGACGATGCCTACACGCCTAATAACGAAGGTGGCAAACGCCCCGACCGAGCGGTGATTGTCTATTCACAACGCGTCAAAGAAGCCTACAAAGATGTGCCGGTGATCATCGGCGGTATTGAAGCGAGCCTGCGCCGTATTGCCCATTATGACTACTGGCAAGAAAAAGTCCGCCGCAGCATTTTGTTTGATGCCAAAGCCGACTTGTTGATTTACGGCAACGCCGAGCGGCCGCTGGCCGAAGTGGCGTATCGCTTGTCGCAAGGCGAAAGCATTGAATCAATGCAAGATATTCGTGGCACGGCGGTGCTGCGCAAAGAGCCGCTGCCGGGCTGGCGTGGAGTTGATTCCACGGCCATTGATAAAGTCGGAAAAATCGACCCTATTCCAAACCCTTATGGCGCCGATGATGTCGGCTGCGGTACTTTTTCTGAATTCGCTCAGCAAGGCATTGATTTATCAAAGCCAGCTGAGGTTGAAGCCAAGCCTGTGATGGTGCAAGCACCACGGCAAAAACCGTGGGAGCAAACCTACGTCAAGCTGCCAGCGTTTGAGCAAGTCAGCGTTAACAAACCGCTGTACGCGCATGCATCGCGAATTTTGCACCAAGAAACCAACCCAGGCTGTGCCCGTGCCTTGTTCCAGCGCCATGGCGATCGGTATGTTTGGATCAACCCGCCAGCGTATCCGCTTGAAACCGAAGAAATGGATGCGGTGTTTGGCTTGCCGTATCAGCGCATTGCGCATCCAAGTTACGGCAAGGCCAAAATTCCGGCGTATGACATGATCAAAACGTCGGTCAACATTATGCGTGGCTGTTTTGGTGGTTGTTCGTTTTGTTCTATTACTGAGCATGAAGGCCGCATCATTCAAAGCCGCTCGCAAGCCTCGATTTTGCGCGAAATCGAAGAAATTCGCGACAAGGTTCCAGGCTTTACTGGCGTGATCTCGGACTTAGGTGGCCCGACGGCCAACATGTACAAACTGCGCTGTAAAAACCCGAAAGCCGAGCAAACCTGCCGCCGGCCGTCGTGCGTCTATCCCACCATTTGTGAGCACATGGATACCGACCAAACCCCGACCGTCGAGCTGTATCGCAAAGCGCGCAAAATCAGCGGCGTGAAAAAGATTTTAATCGCCTCGGGTGTGCGCTACGACCTCGCGGTGGAAGATCCGAACTACGTGCGCGAGCTGGTGCAGCACCATGTCGGTGGTTATTTAAAAATCGCCCCAGAACATACCGAAGAAGGCCCATTGTCGAAGATGATGAAGCCGGGCATGGGCGCGTACGACAAATTCAAAGCCATGTTCGACAAATACAGCCGCGAAGCGGGCAAGGAGCAATACCTGATCCCGTATTTTATTTCGGCGCATCCAGGCACGTCCGACATGGATATGATCAACTTGGCGTTGTGGCTCAAAGAGCGTGATTTCCGTTTAGATCAAGTGCAAAACTTCTACCCAAGCCCGATGGCCAACGCGACGACCATGTATTACACCGAATTGAATTCGCTGAAGAATTTAAAAGGCAATACCGACTCGATTGTGGTGCCTAAAGGCGAGCGGCAACGTCGTTTGCACAAAGCCTTGTTGCGCTACCACGACCCAGCGGGCTGGCCGATGATCCGCGAAGCGCTGCGTAAAATGGGCTTAGAGCGGCTAATTGGGAAAAGCAAAGGCTGCTTGGTACCCGAAGAAACACGTGATGAGCAAAAACAAAAGCCCAAAGCGGGCGGTCAAATTGCTGTGACCAAACACACCGGCATGAACCCGATTAAAGAAGCGCTGATTAAGAAACAGCAGCAGGTGAAACGCTCATCGGGCCAAGCGTCGTACCAAAAACGCAAAGGCAGCTAAGCGCTGCCAGACTAGGCGATGCTGCTGACAAGTGGTAGCATTGCCAACTCATTCTGATAAGACAGGTCATTCGATGATCGCTATCGACTCCATCCCATTAAAGTATCGCGCGGCTGTGGCCGGTGCACTGGCGTATTTGCTGTGGCCATGGGCCAATGCCCCGCTGTGGCAATATCAGCAACTGTGGCAAGACGATGCGGCCAGTGCGCCTGCGGTAAGCACGCTCACCAGTTTTCACAAAAAGTATGGCGATGAGGCCATGCCGGTATTAAATGCCCAGCTGTTGCTCAACCAAAGCCGTGCGACTGAAGATAGACTAACGGCAAAATACGCCCAGTTTTCGGATCAAAGCCGCGATGATGGCTGGGCCGAAGCCACTGAGTTTGTGATTAAGTATGTGGTTGAAAACACACTGAAAAATAAACTAACCTTGCTCGATTCTGAATGCCGAAATACCATGTGCCGGATTGAGGTGGCGACCCCTGAAGGTCTGAATAAAGCACTCAATAAACACATCGCTGTCTTGGCCGGTACGCTGAAAGCCAATGAATTGGAATTTCATAATTTGCTCGAGCGCAAAGGCTCGGTGGTGATTGAGTTCAAGTCCGACAAACGGATGAAATTTGGTTTTATCGAAGAGCGGATGGCACGCCCCGCCGCACGCAAAGATTGGACAGACACGGTGAACACATGGCTCAATCAGCAAAAGAAATAATCGGTTACGCGGTTGGCGCTTATTTAGCGGTGGCGGCCCTTAACGGCCTTCTCAGCTTGGTGTTACCGGTGCCGGCGGACATTAAAGCCGCGCCGGCGCTGGAGAAAACCTTAAAACAACAAGACGTTAGCTTAGATGAATGGCAAAAAGCGGCCGAGCGCGTTGAGGAAAAACGAAAGTTAGCATTAAGTTAGCCATGTAAACAGGGCTCGCTAAGCGAGCCTTGCTTTTTTATAACACTTTGTGGTTTGCTTTTGGTTTGCCCAAAAGGAACTCAAGATGAAACACTTGCTTATCCCTGTGCTGCTCTTCAGCTGCAGCCTGCTCCCCAGCTCGACCTTTGCCCAATCTGCTACAGATGCATTTGCTACCTGCTTGACCGACTCATTAAGCGGTAAGGAACGGAAAGACTTGGCTTCGTGGATATTCTTTGCGATGGCGGCCCATCCGCGAATCGAACAATACGCGACTATCCCTGAGGCTGCGCGCGTGCAGCAAGACAAAGAGATCGGCAGCTTAATAACGCGGTTATTGGCTGAAAATTGCCCAGCACAGCTGGTTCAAGCACAACAGGAAAATCCTGAAGCGCTGCGCATGGCGTTTGAAATGGTTGGCAAAGTGGCGATGGAAGAGCTAATGAGTAATAACAATGTGTCACAAGCTATTGCGGCTTACGCCAACTATGTGGATATGGCAAAAATTCAAGCAACGCTTAGCAAAAAGGGCGGCAGTTTATAACACGTTTGGCGCGATCACATCGCGCCGCTCCATTTGATAGACGTCATGGCCAGCGAGCCCATGGTGATGGCATCGTTAAAAAGTTCTGCAGTATCGGTCTTGTCCCTCGCGCCTAATAAACAAAATAGTGGCAACAGATGGTCTGGGTGCGGCACAGCTAACGCTGCATCTTGGCCTTGCGAGCGATAATCCAGTAAGGCGGCGTCGTTGCCAGCAAGCAGTGCTTGCCGACAAAAACTGAGAAACCGCTCGGCCCATGCTACGGGTTGGCCGTTGCTCCAATCCAGTAGCCGTAAGTTATGCACCAGGTTGCCTGATGCCAGCAACAGCACCCCTTCGTTGCGCAGTGGTTTTAGCTGCTGACCTAATTCATAGTGCCACTTGGGCGACATTCGGCTGTTAATCGACAGCTGCACGACGGGGATATCCGCGTTTGGATGGGTGTGCATCAACACCGACCAAGTGCCGTGATCGAGCCCCCAGCGTTCATCGAGTTGGGCACCAGTTCGTTCGGCGATCCGCGCGGCAAGCGCCGGTGAACCGGCGGCTGGGTACTGGCTGGTATGTAATTTAGGCGGGAAACCACCAAAGTCATGTATGGTCGGTGGCAGGCTATTCGCGCTGACTTGCAGGTTGGGGGTATCCCAGTGCGCGGAGATCATCAGGATCGCCTTGGCCTGAATACCTTGCACCGCGTCGCGCCAGCCTTGGGTAAACACGTTGTGTTCGATGGCATTCATAGGGCTGCCATGGCCGAAAAAAATCAGTGGAAGTGCGCTCATCTAAACCCCCTTAGTTTTTCTTAGCCTAAGGCAAATAGAATCGAATAAAAAGCGCTAAATTTGACAGGATTGGTTCAAAAATATCGAATTATGTGGATGGTTTTCGCGGATGCCGAGGCTTGAGTCTGCAAAAAAAGGCCGCACGAAAGGCGGCCTGGGGTATGCATTAATACATGAGCGACTTAGTTCTGTTCGAAGTAAAACTTTTGCCGCTTGCGCTCAAGACCGTTTAGTTCATTCATGCTCGCAGAGTCAAACAACGCGCCATTCACCATGGTGAAGTGCACTTTGTCGGTATCGCGAATATTTGTCAGTGGATCACCGTCAATCACAATCAAGTCTGCCAGCTTACCTGCGGTGACAGAACCTAGTTGATGGTCCAAGCCAAAGGTCTTGGCTGGATTGATGGTGGCAGTTTTCAGGGCTTCCAGTGGTGACATACCGCCTTGTGCCATCATCCAAATTTCCCAGTGGGCGCCCAAGCTTTCACGTTGACCATGGGCGCCAATATTAACGACAACCCCCGCATCGTTTAATTCTTTGGCCGCTTTGGCAATATGGAAGTGGTTGTAGTGGTGATCAGGCACAGTAGGGCGGCGCATGCTGCGTGGGCCTAAGATGTCCATTGGTACGTATTTGCTTAACCGCGGGTGTTTCCACACCTCGGTTTTGTCGTACCAGTAGTTTTCACCCCAGACGCCGCCATAAGCAACCACCAAGGTTGGCGTATAGGCGGTGCCGCTCGCTTGCCACAGTTGTTTCACGTCATCGTAAAGTTTGGCGGCAGGTAATGAATGTTCCAGTGTGGTGTGTCCATCCACGGCCATTGTCAAGTTATGCTGTAACAACGAACCACCTTCGGGTACCACCATCATATTGAGCTCGCGTGCAGCTTCGATGATTTGCTGGCGTTGATTACGCCGTGGTTGGTTGTAGCTTTTCACGCTAAACGCACCGACTTTTTTCAGCCGCTCTAAGTGGAATTTGGCATCTTCAACCGTATCGACATGGGAGGTGTAGCCAGCACCATAGGCGCCGTACAAAATGGTACCGGTGGAAAAAATACGTGGCCCGACAATAGCGCCGGTTTTTTGCATTTCACTGGCCGCGAAGATCTCACGCGTATCGTTCGATGGGTCGTGGATGGTCGTCACGCCAAGTGCTAACGATGCATAATCGATGTAGTTTTGTTGGGGGATAATTTGGTTTTCGCCTTGGCTGCCATGCGCATGTGCATCAAACAAGCCTGGCATCAAGGTTTTACCTTTAATATCAATAACTTTTGCGCCTGCCGGCACTTGTACCTCGTTGCGACTACCGACGGCTTGGATGGTATTGCCTTTAACAATAACCACACCATCCTCAATCACCTTATCGCCGTCCATCGTAATAATTTTGCCGCCGACAAAGGCCACTGTGCCGTCAGGAATATAAGGTTTGGCTTTAAAACCAATGGCTTGACCATCTTTGATGTTAAATTCTTTGCTGCTACCGACGGCAAAGGCCTCACTGATATCGGCATGGTATAGCTCAGGGCCTAAGTTCCAGTACAGATGACGGCTGTCGCTCGCCCAGCTGACGTTTTCGCCAGCGCGCACCGACAGTTGTTTGACCGGGAATTGATCGTCTTGGCCGCTTAAATCGATGGTTGCACCGCGCTCGACAAAGGGCGTGATGTAGACCTTAAAGCGATCGACAAACGCGACGAATTTGTTGTCTGGAGACACCCGCAGTTCGGTGCCAAATTTGGCGCTATACAAGGTACGTGTTTTAAACGTATTCACATCGATGGATAACAATGTCGGTTGCTCACCAAAGTCTTGAGCGAACACTCGGTCGTTGCTGCTGCCAAAATGCGCGTTGTAGCCGCTACGGCTGAGTAATACCGGTTCGCCACCTTTGACACTGACTTTGTAAATACCGGTGTTTAGGCTGTAACGACGGTCCAACAAGCTGCCGGCGCCTCCTTTACGAAACACCACGGTTTTGCCATCTGGGCTAAAGGTTGGCTCTAGGTATTTGCCCGGTGTTTGCAGCAAATCTCGTGTTTTGCCAGATTTTAAATCCCTAATCTTAATCGAACCTTGGTGTTGATCATGCCAGGTGCTGTACACCAAGTAGCGGCCATCGCGCGAAAACTGTGGGAAGAGTTCAAGGTTGGTTTCATCCTCGGTCAGCCGAGTCGGCGAGCCGCCTTTGCTATCCACTTGATACAGTTTACCTAGCGCGGTATACACCACTGTCTTGCCGTCAGGGGAGGTTTGGACAAAACGTAGCATTTTTACATCGACATCCGACGGGTTAATGTCTTGTTTAACCCGTACAGCGGTTTGAATTTGTTTATCGACCTTGATGTTAAATGGAATATCTTGCACTTGCTTGTTACTGACGGTCAGTGCCTTGATTTTTCCCCCAGCCCAAAACAGTAGTTTTTTGTTATCAGGTGACCAGGTCATGCGTGGATAAACGCCATGAATGGCCCAGGTTTCTTGCATGTCACGGTCAAGGTTCTTGTAAACGGCTTTTTCTTCACCCGTGGTTAAGTCATAGATAAACAGGGTGCTTTGGAAATCTTGCCGGCGGATAAACGCGAGGTATTTGCCATCAGGGGATGGCGTCGGGCGAATGGCACCACCGGCGCCATCAAGCAACACCTCGATATTGCCAGTTTCTCGCTCAAAGCGTTTGATCACATAAATGCCTTGCTCAGAGTCTTTGCTGTAGTGAAAGGTTTTGCCCGGTGTGTCGTCTTGCGAAAAATACACATACTTGCCGTCTGGGGAAAACGCCGGTTCGCCTAAATCTTTTTCATCGTTGGCTTTGGCGGTTAACATCACGCCGCTGCCACCGGTTTTGTGGTACATCCACACTTCACCAGCGCCGAGCGAACGGGTGTTGGTGAAGTGTTTACGGGCGACAATAAATTCGCCGTCGGGGCTCCAGGCAGGGCTATTTAATAAACGGAAGGTTTCGTTGGTCACCGCATGCGGGTTGCTGCCGTCGGCGTTCATTAACCAAATATTGTCGCCACCGCCTTCGTCCGAGGTGTACGCAATGTACTTGCCGTCTGGACTAAATGTCGGCTGCATCTGCCAGCCAATGTCGCTGGTTAGGCGTTTTGGCGTGCCGCCGGTCACCGGCATGGCGTAAAGATCGCCAAGCAAATCAAACACCACGGTTTTGCCGTCTGGGCTGATATCCAGATTCATCCAAGTGCCAGACTGGGTGTTGATCTGCACGGTTTTGAATTGGCCGGGAGGCGCATTGACATCCCAACTAGGTTTTGCGGCGTCGTCCGCGGCAACAGCGGCGGTGCTGGCAAACAGCAACGAAAGGGTTAATGACAGGTGCTGCGGGCGAAAACGTGGTGAATTCGACATGATGTTCCTTGGGCATTTGTTGTTATCCGGTTACCATGCCATAAGTTCAGTTGGATTGGCAGTATGACGCTATCGCCGCTGCGATTGGTGGCCCTGTCAGTACGACCAACGTGTGTTGGTGTTGGTGATTGATTGGGAGTGATGGATGAGCGACGCATCCCCTTGTATTGCTTGCTGTAAGCTCAATGACGACAAAGTGTGTACCGGCTGTTATCGGCATATCACTGAGATCGTCAGTTGGAATAAATTATCTGAAGAGGAGCAGTTGCGGGTGCGTGCAACGTGCGCTGAACGTAAACCCTCTGTCGATGCAGGGCCATTAGGTCAGACCCCCATTACCCAAGCCGAGTGGCAAGCAGGTAAAGCAATGTTACTTCAACAAAAACAGCAGAAATGAACGAGAAGTGGGACGCTTGACTTGTTCATGTCAGCATTGGGCTATTACACTCAAGTGATAAGTCAGAGGAGGTGACGGTTGTTAGAAGCTGTTTGGATTGGATTTGCCTTTGCCCTTGGGATGTTGGTGCGAACCGTCGGTTTGCCGCCGCTGATTGGTTATCTCGCGGCGGGATTTGTTATTTCTGCGGCGTCAGAACCGCTGCAGCTGCCACGGGGTGAGCATATTATCGATCATATCGCTCATGTCGGTGTGTTGCTGCTGCTGTTCACGGTCGGTTTAAAGTTAAACATGCGCAGCTTGCTCAAAACCGAAGTGTTGGGTGGCGCATTTTCCCATTTCGCGTTGTGTAGCCTGCTGTATTTTGCGGTTATTTATTCTTTATTTGTTCCCAACTGGTATCAGGCTTTATTGCTGGCTGAAGCCTTAGCGTTTTCAAGTACGGTGTTAGCAGCCAAAGTCCTTGAAGGCAAACGTGAAATTCGAGCCTTCCACGGCCGTGTCGCCATCGGTATCTTAATTGTGCAAGATTTGATAGCCATGCTAGTGATGAGCTTGGCGCACGGTAACACACCGTCTGTCTGGGCCTTTGGCGTGTTGCTGCTACCTTTTTTGCGGCCTTTGTTGTATCGCTTGCTCGATGCCAGCGGCCATGATGAATTGTTGATTTTGTTTGGTGTCCTGCTCGCTGTGGTGGCCGGTGGTTCGGGCTTTGCCGCGCTTGGTTTAAGTTCGGAGCTTGGCGCTTTGGTGTTTGGTGCTTTGTTGGCATCTCACAGCCGTGCCGGCGAACTGGCGAAATCGTTATGGAGTATCAAAGAGTTTTTCTTGGTCGGGTTCTTCTTGCAAATTGGCTTAGGGGGCTTACCCGATCTGCAAGCGTGGTTGTTTGCCGCGGTGATGATCGCATTGTTGCCGATTAAAGGGTTGTTGTTTTTCCTGTTGTTGGTTTACTTCAAATTAAGAGCGCGCAGTGCGTACCTAACCAGTTTGTCGCTGGCGAACTACAGTGAATTTGGTTTGATCGTTGCCAGTGTGGTGCTGCCGAATTACCTGATCCCATTGGCGCTGACCGTCGCGTTGTCATTCTTGGTATCCGCCCCATTAAATCGTCTTGCGCATCCGTTGTATGACCGCTGGGCATCACGGTTGGAGCCTCTTGAGCGCCATACACGTCACCCAGATGAGATGCCGGTGTCGCTGGGTGATGCCCGAGTGCTCATCATGGGGATGGGGCGTACAGGCACCGCTGCGTATAAATATTTGGAGCACAAAGTACAGCTGATTGCGCTGGATTCGGACCCCGCCAAAGTGCGGCAACATCAAGAAAGTGGCAACAATGTGTTTTTTGCCGACGCCGAGGATCATGTGTTGTGGCAAGGCCTTGATTTAACACGAATCGAAGCGGTGCTGCTGTGCATGAGTGATTTGGAAGCAAAGCTTATCGCAGCAAAAAAACTGCGTGCCGCTGGTTTTCAAGGGCTGGTGGTATCGCACAGTATGCATGCCGATGAAGCACGACAAATTAAAGAGGCAGGGGCAGACCATACCTATTTAACCATGTCGGAAGCGGGCTTAGGTATTGCCGAGCGGGTGCGCCAGCACATTGGCTAGGCGCTGAGGAGCTCGGCTAAGAATCTCAGCTAATAAACGCCGCGAGGAGACGCCGTGAAGCGCGGCGTCGTTGCCACAACCGCAGTATTTATTCGCTGCGGTTAGTTTCCAGAAATTGTTTTATTTCTGCTTTGGCATGCAGAATATGCGCGGTCAACTCAGCACAGGCAGCAGGGATATCGCGCATTTTGCACAGTTCTAACAAGCGAAGGTGCTCGCTACTGGCTTTTTCGATGCCACCGACCATTTGCAAATGCATCCGAATATAGCGGTCGGCGTTTTTGTTTAGATTCCCGATCATCTCAAGGGTTTGTGGCCGTTGCGCTTTATAAAGGCAGGTATGAAAAGCGGTGTTAAGTTCGGGCCAACGTTCGGCGTGATCTGGGCGTTGTAGGGCCTCGTCTAGTTGCGCCAGCGTAGCTTGTGCTGTTGCGAAATCCTCGTCGGTGAGCAAAGGAATGGACCGCGCTAACAAGTCACTTTCTAAAATCGCCCGTAATTCAAACAATTCGTCAATCAGACTTGGACTTATCTCCGTGGCAGTTGCGCCTTTGTGTGGCTCAAACTTTACCAAGCCTTCGGCTTCGAGTTGCAGCAAGGCTTCGCGCACCGGGATACGACTGACCTGCAGCTGTTCTGCTAAGGCGGCTTGGCGCAATGGTTCGCCAGCTTTGATGTCGCCTGAAAGGATCCGTGCTCGGATCTCTTCCACCACGACTTGAGTTCGAGTTTTGTACACTATCGGCATAACAAGCTTTCAATCAAAAAAAGGACAGACAGTTTACTGACTGAATAGAAAAAGACCAGCCTTTGCTGGTCGATTCGTTCAGAAAAGCGTACTTCAGGCCGTTCAATAGCGCTTTAACCAGATGATTCGGATGAACGCGTGACGTGGCCGGCTATGGCTTGTAGCGTTTCGACATCGGCGCCCTGGATGCACAATGGCCTGACAAAACGCTGCATGGCTTGAAGACCGACGGCACTAAATTGCGAGTTGGTCGATGCAGGCCATGGGCCCCCGTGCATCATCAGCGGATGCACCGCCACGCCGGTTGGTAGTTGCCCTAACACTAAGCGGCCACAATGGCGGGCGGCTTTGGCGATAAGCTCGGGGAACTGCTGCCATGGGCCATGCAGACTCATTGCCAGCTGGCCAGGCATGGTGGCCCAAGCGGCTGTGACTTGTTGCAGATCGTCATACAGTAACACTTGGCAGCAGGGGCCGAAGATCTCCTGTTGCCAAACATCACTGGGCATGTCCAAGGTATGACACACCCACATGCGACTGCTGGCTTGGTTCTCAGTCACTTGGCCTTCTGCCCACAGCGGACAGCACGCAGACCGAGCGTCAGATAGCTGGTTGTAACGCTGTAAAAACAGCGGCGACAGCAGGTATTGCGCGGGCTGTTGCCGCAGCAGCTGCTGCATCTGTGCCACAAGTGCGATGCCTGCAGCGTTGTTGGGAAGCCACCAAACGCCCGGCTTGGTACACAATTGTCCGCCGGACCCTGTGACAGCCTGTAGCCACATCGCTGCTAACGTATCCACGGTTGTCATTTCAATGGTCGGTAGCACGAGCTGTGGATTTATGGCGCCCAATTCACCATAAAACGGGATCGGTTCGGCCCGGGAACAGGCGGTTTCATACAGTGCAGTGCCTGCCGCGGCAGAGCCGGTAAATGACACGGCGGCTATCTGTGGTTGCATCACCAACTGGTGGCTAAAGCTGGCTTGGTTTTGCTGCAGTAGCTGCACCAACGCCACCGGGACTTGCAAGGAATTAAGCGCTCGTTCAATGGCACGCATCGCCCATTCGCTGCCTCCTGGGTGTGCTGGGTGAGCTTTGACGATCACTGGGCATCCAGCCGCCAGCGCAGAGGCTGTATCGCCGCCAGCCACCGAAAAGGCCAATGGAAAATTGCTGGCCGCAAACACCGCCACCGGCCCTAAGGGCAGCTCCAGCTTTAGCAGCGCGGCGTGACTGGCTGTCGCTTGAACGGTTTGGTAGACCGGTTGTTGTCGCAACACACTGGCGAAGCTTCGCAGTTGAGCACAGGTACGAGCCAGCTCGGCGTCGAGCCGAGCCTTGGGCAAAGCGGTTTCTTTCTCAAGCCTTGGCAGCAGCGATGGGCAGGCGATCAGTTCATCGGCGATGCGTTCCAGCAGCTGCGCACGAAAACTCAGGGGTTGTTGTTGATACCATGCGGCCGCTTGCGTTGCGGCGTCACAGGCCATCTGCAATTCTTCGGCGTTGGCTTGGTGTACCGCGGGTGGCAACGGCTCGGCGCTTTTGGCATGTAAGGCCTCAAAGGTGCTGTTGCTCGATGCTTGCCAGGTGCGGTTGATAAAATGAGTGCCAGTCAGTTGCATTTACACCACCTGAAAGCCAAAGGCATAAGGATCGCTGTCATCAATGGTAATTTGATTGGCGCCGTAAACGTGTGCCCACCCTTCAATGCCGGGCACTATCGCATGCTTAGAACCGACCATCACCTCCTCTTCGACCGTGCCTTTGAACTGACTGCCGATAAAACTTTCATGCACAAATACCTCGCCGGCTTTTAATAAACCTTTGGCATAAAGCTGCGCCATGCGGGCTGAGGTGCCGGTACCACAGGGCGAGCGATCGATAGCTTTGTCGCCGTAAAACACCGCATTTGCTGCGGTGGAGTCGGCATGTTGAGGTTGACCCGTCCACAACAAATGGCTTAAGCCTCTCACATTAGGATCTTGCGGGTGAATACAATCAATGGCTTGCTGCGCGGCTGTGCGTATCAGTGGACTGAGGCGCAATAACTCTGCGGCGCTATGATGTTCAATGCCTTTAAACTGGCCTTGTGGCTCAATGATGCCGTAAAAATTACCGCCATAGGCCACGTCTAGCTGCATGTCACCAATCCCAGGGACATAAAATTTGACCTGGTCGGCGTATAAAAAGCTCGGCACATTGCGAATTTTCACCGAGCTAACTTTCGAGCCTGTTTGCTGGTAACTAATACGAATTTGGCCTGCGGGCACGTCCACTATTAAAGTGCCAGCAACCTTGGGGGTGATGAGCCCGGCTTCGAGAGCGGCGGTAATGGTGCCGATAGTGCCGTGACCACACATCGGTAAGCAGCCAGAGGTTTCAATAAACAAGATACTGCAGTCCGCATCGCTGGAGCATGGTGGGTACAAAAAAGCGCCGGACATCATGTCGTGGCCGCGCGGTTCAAACATCAAGGCTTTGCGGATCCAATCAAAACGCTTGATAAAGTCTAGCCGTTTCTCGCCCATGCTATCGCCGCGTAACTGCGGATGACCGCTGGTGACTAAACGCACCGGGTTGCCACAGGTGTGGGCGTCAATACAAAAAAAAGTGCCTAATCGCATACGAGGGCCTGCTTATAACAAGGTGGTTAAATCAGGGCGGGTGGCCAATGCAGTGTCCAGCACCTGCTGCACGCGCAACCGCTCGGCTCCCTGCAGCGGTAGGCGTGGCGCACGCACGGTTTCACTGCCACGTCCCATCAGCATTTCTGCAAATTTGATGCATTGCACCAGTGTTGGGATGGTGTCTAAGCGCAACAACGGCAAAAACCAGCGCCATAGTTCGCGTGCTTCGTGGTAACGGCCTTGTTGTGCGAGTTGGTAGATGGCCACCGACTCTTTTGGAAATACGTTGGTCAGCCCTGAGATCCAGCCAGTGGCACCGAGCATCAAGCTTTCCAGTGCAATGTCATCCACACCACAAAACACGGTAAAGCGCTTGTCAAAGCGGCTGTAAAGTTCACTTAAGCGGCGAGTATCTTCGGTGGATTCTTTAACGGCCACGATGTTGGGTACCTTGGCCAAGATCTCCATCGAGTCAAGGCTGATGTCCACGGCATACGACACCGGGTTGTTATAGACCATCACCGGCAGCTGACAGCTTTGTGCTACGGCCGTCAGATGCGCCACCGCTTCGTGTTGTTGGGATTTATAGACCATGCCCGGTAACACCATCAGACCATCAAGTCCGGCGTTTTCGCAATCTTGCGCATAGTGGCAGGCGGCTTGGGTGGTGGTTTCTGCCACACCCGATAGCAGTGGCACGCGATGCGCCACTACTTCCTTGGCGGCGGCAATCAATTGACGTTTTTCTGTGGCGCTTAAGCTCATGTTTTCACCCACGGTGCCAGCCACGATGATGCCGTGCACACCTTCTTGGATCAAACGGTCGAGCATGCGCTGAGTCGATTCAAGATCCAGGCTTTGATCGGCTTTAAATTGGGTGGTAACGGCTGGAAAAACGCCACGCCATTGTGGGGTGTTCAAACTGAATTGGGTCATCTGTGTCTCCTTAATTTGATGGCTTGAGTGTGATGGCTTGTGTTTATGCTAGATCGATTGTAGATTGTATACAATATTCATTTGTGGTTTTTTTTTAGGAGGCTCGATGTCTAAACCAATGCAGGGTTTTGCGCCAGCAGGTCGCACCGTCGCGGTTATTGGGGCTGGGGTGGTTGGGTTAACCACGGCGCTGCAATTGTTGCAGCAGGGCTATCAGGTGATGGTGTTTGAACGGGAAACCGTTGGCGCCGGTGCTTCCTCGGGAAATGCCGGGCATTTTGCCAGCGAGCAAGTGTTCCCTCTTGCGCACGCATCGTTGTTGTGGTCGGTCCCGAAGTTTTTATTAAACCCGCTGGGTCCACTAGCGATCAGGCCACGGGCACTTTGGAGCGAGCGGCGGTTTTTTTGGCATTATCTACAATCGATGTGGCCGGCAAAATGGCGGCACAACCATCAGATCCTCCGCTCGTTATGCCAACAGGCGATTGACTCATGGCAACAGCTGTTGGCGAGCGAAGCATTGAGCCAGCTATTAGTCCAACAAGGCAATCTGTTGGTGTTTGAAGGGCACACGGCGATGCAACAAGCCTTAAAGGCCAAGCAGCACTACCAAGCCGGCGGTGTGGATGTGGAATTATGGAGTGCTGCCGATGTTCAACAGTATTGTACGGGTATCCATCAAAGCGTGCAGTGTGCGTTGTATTTCCCGGGTACGGGGCACTGTGTATCACCGCTTCAGCTGTGCCAAGCCTTGCAGCAGGCGATAGAGCGCCGCGGAGGCGTGTTTCATTTTGCAGAGGTTCAGCAGCTGCAACCCAGCGACCACGGCATCACAGTGCAGGCAAAGAGTAACAGCTGGCAGGTTGATGATGTAGTGCTGTGTACCGGTGTGCATGCCAATACCTTACTGGAGCCACTTGGACTTTGGGTACCGATGACTGCAGAGCGTGGTTATCATCTCGAGATCAAGGCTTTGGCAATGCCGCCAATTGCTGTCGCTTCTTTTAATCGTCATATGATCATGACGCCGATGCAGACGGGGCTTCGCTTGGCTGGCACTGTTGAATTTGCGGGGATTGATGCGTTGCCGAATTGGCAACGAGCCCAATCACTGCGCCGTCATGGCGAAGCCTTGTGGCCATCGCTGCGTGAACATGCCGAGGTCTCGATGTGGAGCGGTCAGCGGCCGACCTGTGCCGATTCATTACCGGTGGTTGGGGCTTCGGGTGTACCGAGGCTTTGGTTGAACTTTGGCCATCAGCATTTGGGATTAACGCTGGCGGCAGTGACAAGTCGCTGGTTGGTGGATGCAATGCAGGGTTGCGCAAAGGTTAATTCGCTGGATGCGTTGTCGATCCGCCGCTTTGCATGACTGTCAGTAAATTTTACATAATGATGACTAGATTGGCATGGTGTTCTATTGCCCTTTGATGGCTTGTTGTCTTTATTGAAGTTTTCAACCCTGCGTCGTATTAGATTTTTTTGGCATAGTATTTGCTTTAAACGTCCCTAGTCTTCAAAGTCAAGATATTGACATATAACAAAAATATCACGTGGGCGGGGATAGCTCGGCATGCAAAATCGATTGATGATTTGGATCATTCTGATCTTATTTGGTGTAGCTTCGATGTGGCGGTTGGCTAGTCAACCCAATTTTCAATTGTTTGGCTCATTAGTATCTGAAGTGGAAACCGAAGAAAAGTTAGTGGCGTTGACCTTTGATGACGGTCCAATCCCTGGCAAAACCGAACAAATTTTATCGATTTTGGCGATGCAGCAAGTACCGGCAACTTTTTTCCTGATCGGAAAAGAAGTTGAAGCGCACCCAGAGTTGGTGGGCAAAATTCTAAGCGCTGGCCACCAAGTCGGCAACCATAGCTACTCCCATCAACGGATGATTTTTAAAACACCGTCTTTTATTGCCAGCGAAATTGAAAAAACAGATGCATTACTGCGCCTGTTAGGCGTGACAGGGGATATTTATTTCCGTCCACCCTATGGCAAAAAATTGGCTGTGTTGCCTTGGTATTTGCAACAAAATCAGCGCACCTCGGTGACTTGGACGCTGGCGCCCGAAGATTTTCCCAAAGTCACACGCTCGGTCAATGACTTAGTCAAGTTTACCGTAGAGCAGGTCACTCCCGGCGACATCGTGTTATTGCATGTCATGTACGACAGTCGTGAAAAAACCATGCAAGCGGTACCGGATATCATTCGACAACTCAAGGCCAAAGGCTATCGCTTTGTCACCGTCTCTGAGCTGATTGAGGCAGGCAAGCAAAAGACCGCGGCGCGGTTAGTCTCGGCTTATTCTGGCAGTGTCTCAATCAACTGATGGTTTTTTAAGGGGCACAGGCCATCACGATAGCCTTGAGGCCCAGCTTCGGCTTTCCTAGGTAAATGTGCACCCGTCGTGATTAATTCAAAGTTCCGCCCGTCACCTGCATAGGTTCAGGTAAACCTTGCCTAAACGCGTCAATGCATGCCCGCAGGGCTGTGACCACTTGGGTTGTCGACAGACTCGGCTGCTGATTTTGCAACACCTGTTGTGGCGCATAAGGAATATGAATAAAGCCGCCCAGAGCTTTTGATTGCTGCTGGGTTAAAAAATGCATCAACTGATAAAACAGCGCATTACAAACATACGTGCCTGCGGTAAATGATAGCTGCGTGGGGATTTGTTGTTGTTGACAGGCATGCAGCATGGCTCCAAGCGGCAGGGTTGAAAAATAAGCGGCTGGCCCATCAGGCTGCAGCGAGGCGTTCAGCGGCTGAGCACCGGCATTGTCGGCAATTCGGGCATGCGCGAAGTTAATCGCCACCTTTTCTAACCCTATATGACTGCGGCCGCCGGCTTGACCGATACATAATACTAAGTCGACGGAGTGGTGTTGCAACACCTGCTGCAGTGGCGCAAAGCAGCCCTCAAAGGTGACGGGTAATTGTAGGCAGGTCAGATGCAGATCCGTTGCCCCGGACAGCTCTTGCTGCAGTTGGCATACCGCTTGCCACGATGGATTGATGCTTTCGCCACCGAAGGGCTCAAATCCTGTCAACACGATATGTTTCATAGTGTTAGGTTGCATCGGGCACTCCTAAAAAGCCAGCCAATACATCAGTGCCATATTGACCAGCAGCAAACTAGCCGCGGTCGGCAGTTGTGCTTTGATCACACCGTGCTGATCGTTTAAGTTCAACAACAGCGCAGGCACTAAATTAAAATTTGCCGCCATGGGCGTCATTAAGGTGCCGCAATAGCCACTAAACATGCCAATCGCCGCGACAACCGCTGGATTGGCTTGATGGTGGATCATGAGCAGTGGGATGCCAATACCGGCAGTGATCACCGGAAATGCGGCAAAGGCATTGCCCATGATGATGGTAAACAAGGCCATGGCGCTACAATACAACACCACGACCGCGGCTTTGTGCTGTAAAAAAGTAAATTCTTGGGTAAACGCAGCGATGAGTTGACCAACGCCAGTTTGGTTAAAGACCAGGCCAAGCACGGCTAAAAGTTGAGGTAATACCACGGCAAAGCCCATGGCTTCAAGCAGGCGTTGGGTCTCTCGAGCGGCTTGCAACGGCGTGTCTTTGGTCAATAGCAAGGCCCAAATTAAACCGACTACGCAGGCAAATGCTAAGCAAATTAAGGTCACCGCACCTGGGTCAATCATCGCGTTCAACGAAGGCCAATACGCCACCACGGCCATCGCCAGTAAGGTTAATCCAGGAAGAGCGAGCGCTGGGCCGAACATGGCATAACCGGCTGGCGCTTCAACAGCCGCATCGGTAGAGGGTTTGGCTTTTAGCAGACCAAGGCCTGCAATCAACGCCATCACTACCACTGCCGCACCGACCAGCTCGGCAGGCACGTAATCACCGGCTAGAAAAATCAGTCCATACAACGCCCAAAAACTGGCTGAACTGAGCCGGCTTGGGTGTTTGGCATCGGTGGCAATAAGCAGTGCTACCACCAATAAGATACAACCTAACAGCGGGTATAAACTTGCCGCGTTCATCATAACCGACCCGCCTGAAGTTTATGATCAAACCGATACAGTCGGCTGGCATGAATAAGAAAAGCTGCGATAGCGGTCGGGATCCCGGCGAGTGCTATCGCCAAAGGCGTGGTGATAATGCCAGCTTCGGTAAGCACCGTGTGCATCAACATCACAGCGCCAAAGGCGACAAAAATATCTTCCCCAAAAAATAGTCCAATGTTATCAGTGGCGGCCGCCATGGCCTTGACTTTATCGGCAACAGTGGCGGGCAACGGGCCTTGATGGTGTTTCGCTGCCAATGCTTCGGCCATCGGCGCCAGCAGGGGGCGAACCATTTGTGGATGTCCACCAAGGCTGGTTAAACCAAGCGCCGCAGAGCTTTCTCGCACCGCTAAATAAATGATCAGCAGCCGGCCGACGGAGGCTGACTTGACCTGTGTGATCAACCGCTGTGCCTGCGCTTTTAATCCATGGCGCTCGAGTAAGCCAATAATGGCCAGCGGCAAAAATAAAATCAGCGGTAAAGAACGCGTTTTCAAAAAAGCCGTTCCTATGGCCGCGAGAGCGTCAAACAGCCCCATTTTGGCACCGATGCAGGTGGTGACCAACGCCATCAATACCACCAACACAGGGTTTTTACGAAGTACAAACCCAACGACAATGACGGCGATCCCCAATAAAATCCAGTAATTCATGGATAGACCTTTGTAATACAGACACCGCGCTGCAGTAGCTGTTGGCGAATGGTTTGTGCAAGTTGCACGGCGTCTTGGCTATCGCCATGCACACAAATGGATTGCACCGTGAGAGGGGTTGTCATGCCGGCGATAGCCGCACCGCTTGCCAACTTTAATGCCTGAGTCACCGCGGCGTGACCTGTTAACAAGGCGTTGGGCTGACTGCGTGGTGTTAATGTTCCATCCGCTTGGTACTGGCGATCCGCAAAGCCTTCTGTAATGACTGGAATTTGTCTGGCATGGCATAACTCAAATAAGGCTCCAAACGGCAACGTCATCAGCGAAACCTTAGGAAACACCCGTTGAACCGTATCTAACAGTAACTGTGCCAGTTGTTGATCTTTGATGACATCGTTGTACAAGGCACCATGTGGCTTGACATGATGCACAGGCATAGCGCGGTTAGCACACAAGGATTTAAAGGCATCCAGTTGCTGACTTAAACTGTCGGCAAGGGCATTGTCAGACAACGCCAGTCTTTGACGGCCAAAGCTAGCGCGGTCAGGGTAAGACGGATGAGCCCCCGCGGCAACGCCAAAGGATGCACAGATATCCAAGGTGCTGGCGGTTAAGGCCTGCGACCCTGCGTGTGCGCCACAACAGATATTGGCACTGCTTAACAGCGGGATGAGCTGCGCGTCCGTGGCATAGCCTTCGCCTACATCAGCATTTAAATCAATTTGCATGAACCAGTACTACAGGTTAAAAAAACAGACACATTACCGGTGCTGTTGCAGGCTGTAAAGCTGGCTGGAGCAGGCTAAAACCGGTACATTGGCTGGTTTAAGTTCCTTAAAAGTACAAAATCATGATGACGCACGACCCCTATCAGTACCGAATCGCTACGAAAGAGGATTTAACCGCTTTATATGCCTTGGAGCTCGACGCATTTGGTGAGCCGGCATATCCGATTTTTTTATTTCGCCAAGCCATCGATCTGTGGCCGAAATATGTATGGGTTGCGACGTATCAACACGAACTGGCTGCTTATGTCATGCTTGCGCCTGCCGCTGACAATCTTGATGTGCTTAGTCTGATGTCGTTTGGTATCGCCACGCAGCACCAAGGCAAAGGGCTTGGCCGGCGATTTCTGGCCAAACTGCAACAAGAATTACGTCAAACTCGCCCCAGCTTAGAGCGGGTGTGGCTAACGGTGAAGGCAGAAAATACCGCTGCGCTTCGGCTGTATAGTGGCGCAGGCTTTGTGCAAACGGCGCAAGAGGCCGATTATTACGGCCCAGATACCGACCGAATTGTCTTAACTTGGCAATGTTAATCGGCCATTAAAATGTGCGAAAACAACGCGCTAAGCCACGTTTTTATTGGGGTTGCAACAAAGGCTCGACGCGCCGAAAAACCCTCGTTATAATGCCGCGTCCTATTTTTCATTAAACAGTTTGGGGAAGAAAAATAACAGCCCCGGACTTTGCTAAGCAGGCGTATTGCTACGCCCGATTTTGATTTTGAGGTAACAAAATGCAAGTTTCAGTAGAAACCACTCAGGGTTTAGAGCGTCGCGTCAGCATCACAGTTCCTGCTGCTGCCATTTCTGTTGAAGTAGAAAAAGAGCTGCGCACGCTGGCTAAAACTCGTCGTATCAACGGTTTCCGTCCAGGTAAAGCACCAGTTGCAGTCATCAAAAAAATGTACGGTTTGTCAGTACTGCAAGATGTTGCTTCTCGTCAAATGCAAAACCATTTCTATCAAGCTGTGATCAGCAACAAACTGAACCTGGCTGGTGCTCCGACATTCGCTCCAGGTCAATTAGCCGAAGGTCAAGACTTAGCATTCACTGCAACGTTTGAAGTCTACCCAGAAGTCGCGTTGACTGGCGTTGAGAATGTTGAAGTGACTAAACCAGTGGTTGAAATCACCGAAGACGATCTGGCAACTATGCTGGAAACTCTGCGTAAGCAACATGCCACTTGGGCTGCTAAAGCTGATGCGGCTGCCTCAGGCGATCGCGTTGTGATGGACTTTGTTGGTTCAGTAGACGGTGAAGAATTCGAAGGTGGCAAAGCCACTGGCTTTAACCTGGAATTAGGCCAAGGCCGCATGATCCCAGGTTTTGAAGAAGGCATCATCGGCAAAAAAGCCGGCGAGCAATTCACTATCGACGTGACGTTCCCAGCTGAATATCACGCTGAAAACTTAAAAGGCAAAGCGGCTCAATTCGCCATCACTTTGCAATCTGTTGAAGGTCAAGTGCTGCCAGAAGTGAACGAAGAGTTCGTCAAACTGTTCGGTTTAACTGAAAACACAGTGGATGCGCTGAAAGCTGAAGTTCGCAAAAACATGGACCGCGAACTGAACCAAGCCATCAAAACTAAAGTGAAAGAGCAAGTGATCAAAGGCCTGTTGGCAAACCACGAGCTGGAAGTGCCACAAGCATTGATCGATAGCGAAATCGACGTGTTACGTCGTCAAGCGCTGCAGCGTTTCGGCCAAAACTTAGATGCGAAAAACCTGCCAGAATTACCAGCAGCACTGTTCACTGAACAAGCCAAAGACCGCGTTAAAGTAGGTCTGTTATTAGGTGAAGTGATCAAGTCAAATAACTTGCAAGTTGACGATGCTCGCGTTCAAGAGTTGATCACTACTATCGCGTCAGCCTATGAAGATCCAGCAGAAGTTGTGGCTTACTACAACAGCAACAAAGAACTGCTGCAAGGCATGCGCAATGTTGCTTTAGAAGAACAAGCAATCGATGCAGTTCTGGCAAAAGCCAAAGTCACTGAACAAGCGGCGAAGTTTGACGAAATTATGAACCCAGGCAAAGCCAACTAACATTGACTTTCCACGGTTCGACAGTTTTAATGGCCTGAGCATCAAGTTCAGGCCATTTTATTTTGGGCCACAGCATTTTTCAGGAAGACTATTGATGGTTATTGAGCGGAATATGAATGATTTAGTCAACGCGCTGGTGCCGATCGTTATCGAGCAAACTGCCAAAGGTGAGCGCTCCTTTGATATTTATTCGCGTTTGCTAAAAGAGCGCGTGATTTTTTTAACCGGCCAAGTGGAAGACCACATGGCGAATCTGATTGTGGCGCAGTTGCTGTTCCTCGAATCAGAGAACCCAGAGAAAGATATTTATATCTACATTAACTCGCCAGGCGGCTCTGTAACGGCGGGTTTGGCGATTTATGACACCATGCGTTATATCAAATGTGATATCGCGACAGTGTGTGTGGGCCAAGCCGCCAGTATGGGCGCGTTTTTGTTATCTGGTGGCACCAAAGGCAAGCGCTACGTGTTACCGAACGCCCGAGTGATGATCCATCAGCCTTTGGGTGGCTTCCAAGGTCAGGCAACTGATTTTGAGATCCACGCCAAGGAAATCTTAACCATCAAAGAAAAGTTAAATCGTTTGATGGCCGAGCATGCGGGCAAATCGTATGAAGACGTCGTACGAGACACTGAGCGTGATAACTTCTTAAGCGCGCAACAAGCCTTGGATTATGGTTTAGTCGACCATATCCTGACAAAACGCGAAGCAAAATAAGTAAAACCTGCCTCGGAGTAGGCAGGTGTTGAAATGAGGTAATTCCATGTCTGATCACCGCACTGACGGCGATAAGAGCAATAAACTGTTGTATTGCTCTTTCTGTGGCAAATCACAGCATGAAGTGCGTAAGTTGATCGCAGGGCCACAGGTCTATATCTGTGATGAATGCGTTGACCTATGCAATGACATTATTCGGGAAGAGATTAAGGATATTTCCCCGAAACGCGATGGTAGCAAGCTGCCAACGCCAAAAGAGATCCGAAACCATTTGGATGATTACGTCATCGGCCAAGAACACGCCAAAAAAGTGCTGGCGGTTGCGGTTTATAACCATTACAAGCGCTTGCGTAACGTCGGTCAAAAAGGCGATGTTGAACTTGGCAAAAGTAATATTCTGCTGATTGGTCCAACCGGTAGTGGTAAAACCTTACTGGCAGAAACCTTGGCTCGTTTGCTCGATGTGCCATTTACCATGGCCGATGCCACAACGCTTACCGAAGCTGGATATGTCGGTGAAGACGTTGAAAACATCATTCAAAAGCTGTTGCAAAAATGCGATTACGATGTCGAGAAAGCACAACGTGGCATCGTCTATATCGATGAAATTGATAAGATTTCACGCAAGTCGGAAAACCCGTCCATCACTCGTGATGTCTCTGGTGAAGGCGTGCAACAAGCCTTGTTAAAACTGATCGAAGGCACAGTTGCTGCCGTGCCTCCACAAGGCGGGCGTAAGCATCCGCAACAAGAATTCTTGCAGGTTGATACCTCCAAGATCTTGTTTATCTGCGGTGGTGCGTTTGCTGGCCTTGATAAAATCATCGAGCAACGCAGTGCAAAAGGCTCCAGCATCGGCTTTGGCGCTGAAGTCAAAAGCAAAGAATCGAGCCGCAGCTTGACGGAAAGTTTCCGTGATGTGGAACCAGAGGATTTAGTGAAGTTTGGTTTGATCCCTGAGTTTATCGGTCGTTTGCCTGTTGTGGCGACGTTGACTGAACTAGACTTAGCCGCGTTGATTCAAATCCTAACCTCGCCGAAAAACGCCTTGATTAAACAGTTTGGCGCCTTGTTCCAAATGGAAGGCGTGGAGCTGGAGTTCCGTGACGATGCATTAACGGCGATTGCTCAGCGTGCAATGGATCGCAAAACTGGCGCTCGTGGTTTGCGTTCTATCGTCGAAGGTGTATTGCTCGATACCATGTACGAGTTACCATCGATGCAAGACGTTGCCAAAGTGGTGGTCGATGAAAGCGTCATCAAAGGCGATTCAAAACCCATTTTGATGTACCAAGCCACCGATAAAGCGGTGTCTGAATAATCGATATGCTTGCCAAAAAGGCCCTCCACTGGGCCTTTTTTTATGGCGATGACTGAAGTGGTTTGTCAGACAAAAGGTAAAACACAGATCCCGCCGTGTACCTGATGCGTACAAAAGATGCAGCAACAAATAGTGCTAGCAGAACAACTTGCGTAAGAAACCAACAATGCGCTTGCAGTGAACACAAAGAAATCGAGTTTTTTTTAAAACGGCGTTGAGTTCTATGTTTGCAGCCCCATATACTCGATTAAACCTGCCTGCATGCACTACTCGAGAGACAATTAATGACAGAGAATTCAGTCGAACGTTTGCATATGCCTGTGTTGGCATTGCGTGACGTGGTCGTCTATCCCCACATGGTGATCCCGCTGTTTGTTGGACGAGCCAAGTCCATCAAATGTTTAGATGCGGCCATGGACAAAGACAAACAAATTTTTTTGGTCGCGCAAAAAGACGCGGCATTGGACGATCCTACGGAACAAGACTTGTATCAAGTAGGTACCATTGCCACGATTTTGCAGTTACTTAAATTGCCTGATGGCACCGTTAAAGTGTTAGTGGAAGGGGGCCGTCGTGCCAAGTTGGCCGGCTTTACCGAAACTGAAAACACCTTCATGGCCTATGTCGATGTGATCAAGTCCCCTGAGCTTGAAGGGCGTGAAGAGGAAGTGTTCTTACGCTCTGCGGTCAATCAGTTTGAAGGCTACATCAAGCTCAATAAAAAGATTCCTCCTGAAGTACTGACTGCATTGTCCGGTATTGACGATGCGGCTCGTCTAGCAGATACCATGGCGGCACATATGTCGCTGAAGGTGGAAGACAAGCAAAAAGTATTGGAGATCATCGATGTCAAAGAGCGCTTAGAGTTCTTGATGGCGATGATGGAAAGCGAAATTGATATTTTGCAAGTCGAACGCCGTATTCGTAGCCGCGTGAAAAAGCAGATGGAAAAAAGCCAGCGCGAGTACTATTTGAATGAGCAAATGAAGGCTATTCAAAAAGAACTCGGCGAGTTGGACGACGCGCCAGATGAGTTTGAAACCATCAATCGCAAAATTGACGCAGCGCAGATGCCAGCTGATGCAAAAACAAAAGCGACAGCGGAGCTGCAAAAGCTGAAAATGATGTCGCCGATGTCTGCTGAAGCGACCGTGGTACGCTCTTATATTGATTGGTTGACCCAAGTTCCTTGGAAAGCGCGTTCCAAAGTGAAAAAGAACTTGGCGCATGCCGAAGAAATCTTGGATGCCGATCACTATGGCCTGGAAAAGGTCAAAGAACGCATTCTGGAATATCTGGCAGTGCAGCAACGCGTCAACAAGTTAAAAGGCCCCATTTTGTGCTTGGTTGGCCCACCAGGGGTTGGTAAAACTTCGCTAGGTCAGTCGGTTGCCAAAGCCACTGGTCGTAAGTATGTGCGGATGGCGCTCGGTGGTGTGCGTGATGAAGCCGAGATCCGTGGCCATCGCCGGACTTACATTGGTTCTATGCCAGGTAAAATCATCCAAAAAATGGCAAAAGTGGGCGTTCGCAACCCGCTGTTTTTGCTCGATGAAATCGACAAAATGGCCTCAGATTTTCGTGGTGACCCTGCCGCAGCGTTACTAGAGGTGTTAGATCCTGAGCAAAACGCAGCCTTTAGCGATCACTATTTGGAAGTTGATTACGACTTGTCTGATGTGATGTTTTTCGCCACCAGTAACAGCTTGAACATTCCTGCGGCTTTGCTCGATAGGATGGAAGTGATTCGCTTGTCGGGTTATACCGAAGACGAAAAACTCAATATTGCTAAGCAGCACTTGGTCAGCAAACAAATGGAACGCAATGGCCTGCGTAAAGGTGAGTTAACCATCGATGACAGTGCTATCGTCGGGATTATTCGCTATTACACCCGCGAGGCGGGCGTGCGCAGTCTTGAACGTGAAATCTCCAAGCTGTGTCGTAAGGCCGTCAAAGAGATATTGCTGGGCAAATCGGGCAAGTCAGTGACGATTTCCGACAAAAATTTGGAAGACTACCTCGGCGTCCACCGTTTTGATTACGGTAAAGCCGAAGATAGCAATCGCGTAGGGCAAGTGACAGGCTTGGCATGGACCGAAGTCGGCGGTGATTTGCTCACTATCGAAGCGGCGGCAGTGGTCGGTAAAGGCAAACTGACCTTCACGGGTTCGCTTGGAGATGTGATGAAAGAGTCCATCCAGGCGGCCATGACGGTGGTGCGTAGTCGTACCGAACAACTGCGGATCAATGCTGATTTCTACGAGCAACGTGATATTCATATCCACGTTCCGGAAGGCGCGACACCAAAAGATGGTCCAAGTGCAGGTATTGCGATGGTCACCGCTCTGGTATCAAGTCTAACCGGCAACCCAGTGCGAGCTGATGTCGCTATGACCGGTGAAATCACCTTACGTGGTGAAGTGTTACCCATTGGTGGCCTGAAAGAAAAACTGTTAGCGGCTCACCGTGGTGGCATCAAACGTGTGTTGATCCCTCATGACAACGTTCGGGATTTAAAAGACATCCCCGACAATGTGAAAAAAGATCTGGAAATTCGTGCTGTGAAATGGATTGACGAGGTGTTGGAACTGGCTTTACAAGAGCCGCCAACCGGTATGTCTGTGATCACAGAGGAAAAAAAGAACAGCAAAGCCAAAAAAAGCCAAAAAAATCCAGTTTAGGGGCTTTTCAATTGCGCCGACTGTGCTAATTTAGGGGCAGTTTCGGCGCAGGCCTTGTTCGACAAGGCTTAGCGCGGAGCGACAATTTTCAAGGACCCTTGGAAATAGGCTTGCAAGCGATACCATCGCTTGATATAACAATGGCCGATGCCAAGCATTCAATCTAAATCTGGTTGTAGAAAATAATAACAATTGAAGGGGATGATATTGTGAACAAGTCTCAACTTATCGACAAAATCGCTGCAGGTGCAGACATTTCTAAAGCGGCAGCGGGTCGTGCTCTTGACGCGTTCATCGAAGCCGTTGGCCAAGCATTAAAAGAAGGTGATTCAGTTGCGTTGGTTGGTTTTGGTACTTTTGCAGTTCGTGAACGTGCTGCGCGTACTGGCCGTAACCCACAAACTGGTGATGCAATTCCAATCGCAGCTGCCAAGATCCCATCTTTCAAGCCAGGCAAAGCTTTAAAAGACAGCGTTAACTAAGAACGATTGTCCGGCGCGCCGGGTGTGATGTTCAGGCTCATGAAGAGCTTTGCAGTGTAAAATGGTTTATCCGCAAACATTGTATCGACCTTTTCAAAGCTTCTAGAAAAAAGGCGCATCTGATAAGATGCGCTTTTTTTTTAAGCCAGCCGAAGTAGTGCCAACCATGGCAGTGAAAGAGAATCAATTAGCATGTTAGATAAAATTAGAGAAGGGTCGCAGGGCGCCATTGCAAAAGGTATCCTCGGCTTTGTAGTACTGACGTTTGCAATTTCAGGCGTTGGCAGCTATTTCAGCAGCAGTGTTAATGATGCCGTTGCTGTGGTCAATGGCGAAAAAATCAGTCGCACCAAGTTTGAACAGCAGTTTCAATCAACGCGGATGCGGATGCAGCAACAATATGGCGAGATGTTTGACTCCCTAGCTGCAGACAAAACGTATATGAATACCTTGCGCCAGCAAGTGGTTGATAGTCTGATTGACGAGACTTTGTTTAAACAACACGCCCAAGAATTAAAACTGGCAGTGAGCGATCAAGCCATTAAAGAATTCATTGTTAAAATGCCTCAGTTCCAAACCGACGGCAAATTCGACCAAACGATGTTTGACGCCGTGTTACGTCAAAACAACCTGACTCCCGACCAATTCGCAGAATTGCTTCGCACCGATATCCAACGTAATCAATATCTGTTAGGTGTGTCTGCTTCTGAATTCGCGTTGCCAAGCGAACTCAAGCAACTTATGCAATTGCAGCAACAAACGCGTGATGCGCAGTGGTTAAACGTAAAAGCGGATGCATTTGTTTCTAAAGTTGAAAAGGACGAACAAAAATTAAAAGACTGGTACCAAATCAACCAAGCTAAATATGAAACTCCTGAACAAGTTGCGTTGCAGTATGTGGAGTTAAAAGGTTCAGATTTGGCGCAAGGCATTGAGGTTTCTGAAGCCGATGCCAAAGCCTTTTATGATGCCAATAGTGCCCGTTATAAAAGCGAAGAGCGCCGTCGGGTATCGCACATTTTATTAGAGTCTGCCGATGACAATGATACGGTGAAAGCCAACGCTGAAGAGTTATTAAAGCAGGTTCAGCAAGGTGCCGACTTTGCTGAGTTAGCGAAGAAAAACTCTGCAGACAGTTTATCAGCGGAAAAGGGCGGTGATTTGGATTACATCAGCCGTGATGTGATGGAGCCTGAATTCGAAAAAGCAGCTTATGCACTGCAAAAAGTCGGTGATGTATCCCCAGTGATCAAAACCTCCTTTGGTTACCACCTGATCAAACTGACGGACTTAGCTGCGCCGCAAGAGAAACCTTTTGCCGATGTTAAAGCTGAGATCATCGCCACTCTGAAATCTGAAAAAGCCCAAGAGAAGTTTGTTGAATTGCAACAAAAACTGGGTGAGACCGCCTTCGAAGTGGCTGATAGTTTAGAAGAAGCTGCTAAAGCCGTCGGCTCGACCGTCAAAACGACGGCGTTGTTTGCACGCAATGCTGCACCTGCGGAAGTCAATTTACCGAAATTGTTAGATCTTGCGTTTAGTGCTGATTTTGTGGATAGCACAACCAACAGCGATGTGATCGATTTGGGTAATCAGCATGTGGTGGTCGTTCGTCTTGCTGAGCACAAAAAAGCCCAAGTGCGGCCTTTTGACGATGTTAAAGCAGAGGTTGAAAAAGCCTACGTTGCCGAACAAAGTGCGGTGTTAGCTGACGCGGCTGCAACAGCCATGTTAAATGAGCTGACGAGCGGTAAAGCCTTAGCGGACGTCGCTGCTGCGAATCAATTAACTGTGGAAAGCTTGTCGACTGTAGCCCGTTTTGGTGGTCAAACCGATGCTCAAATTCGCACTAAGCTGTTTGAGATGGCTCGTCCGCAAGACAAACCAACCTTTGCTGTCACACGTCAAAGTAACGGTGATAGTGCGGTATTGGTGTTGACGAAAGTAACAGATGTTGCTGCAACCAAAGAACCATCAAATGAAGAGCTTAATGCTTTAGCGCAACAGTTTGGCCAAGTGCACTATGGCGCTGTGGTGAAGTCTCTGCGTGAAAAAGCGAAGATTGAGCTAGTACCTATCACTGAGCTGCCAACTGAATAAGTGCTGGCAACAGATTGAATCGTTGTTCGTTTGTAAAAACGCCCGGTATAAAAACCGGGCGTTTTGTTTTGTGAGGGTTAACGCGAAACCACGACGCGTCGTGTAAAGCAGCAGCGGGATTCTGCAAATCGTGCAATTGATAGCCGTTACAGATTCAGGCTACTGGAAATCAGTTTTTTGGTGTAATCATGCTCGGGTTGGCTAAAGAGCAGGGGTGTTTCGTTGTAATCCAACGCCTGTCCTTGATACATCACCATGGTTTGGTCGGCCATATGCCGAACTAACCGGAGTTGATTGGTGATCAAAATATACGCAAGCCCAGTATTATGCTGCAGTTCCAGCAACAGATTGACGATTTGAGCGCGTAACGATGGATCTAACGCCGTTAACGCTTCATCAAGAATAAGCACCTTGGGATCTAAAATTAACGCGCGAGCCAAAGCCACCCGTTGCAGCTGACCACCGGAAAACATATGGGGGTAATAATTACCATGCTCTGGCAATAGCCCAAGTAGTTTTAGCGTATCGGCAATTTTTTGTTGTCTTGCATCTTTATCCAAGTTCGTTGAGTACATCAAGACAGCATGTAAGATGTCTGAGATTTTCTGATTTGGATTCAGTGACCGTGCAGCATCTTGGAAAATGTAACGGATACGCCGATTTGTTTGCCGATGGTTGCAGCAATCGATCAGTTCACCACCAAACAACACCTCGCCACTGTCCGGTTTCTCAATGCCAACTAAAATTTTGGCGATGGTACTTTTGCCTGACCCTGTCTCGCCAAGCAGGGCTAGGGTTTTGCCCTGCTCTAAAGTGAAACTGATATCGTTTAACGCTTGAACTTTTTTCTGACTAAACAACCCCGTTGATTTGCGATAGGTTTTACTGAGGTGCCTGACTTCCAGCAGCTTATTCATCGTCACTCCGATTCAAAGGGAAATGGCAGCTAAAAAAGTGATTCTGTTGGCGTTCGAGCGGCGGCGTCTTTACACATTCGCGCCGAGCATTCGGGCACCGCGGTCCTAATCGACAGCCAATAGGTAAGTGTTGCAGCGTAGGGATAGAACCAGGAAGCGCATACAACTGTTGTTTAAATGCCAGTTCAGGTTGGAACTCTGGCACACTCTTTATCAACGCTTCGGTGTAGGGATGCTTCGGCTGCTTTAATAATCGCTCCGTTTCACCCGCCTCAACCAGTTGCCCGCAATACAAGACGCTGATGGTATCTGTGATCCTAGCCACCGTTTCAAGTTCATGGCTAATCAGTAAAATGGACATACCTTTGAGTTGATTAAGGCTCGTCAGTAAGCGAAATAATTGGGCCTGCGTCGTCGACTCTAAGGCGGTGGTTGGTTCATCGGCAATCAGCAGCTTCGGATCTTTGGCAATAGCCATCGCGATCGAGACCTTCTGGCATATACCCTCCGAGAGCTGATAGGGATAGCTATGCCAAACCGATAGATGGTCTTTAATACCAACTTTATGTAGCAACGCCTTGGCTCGAGCTCGGCGAAAATAGCCGCGTTGCCACCAGCTGACCCCTTGTAACACATGTTCAGGGATCGCTTCGATGATTTGCTCGCCAACCGGCGCGGTTGGATCCATGCTGCGGCTTGGTTCTTGATAGATCATCGCAACATCACGGCTGATGATGCGCCGTTGTTCATCGTCAGACAGCCGTGATAAATCCTGACCATTCCATTGGAAGCGATCCGCGGTGATTTTCCAGCGTTGGTGTAAAACCCCCATGATTGCTTTGGCAATGAGACTTTTGCCCGAGCCTGATTCGCCGACCAAGCCACGGATCTCCCCCTCGCGGATGGTTAAGTTAACGCGATCGACAGCACAAATTGAGCCTTCAGGCGTTGTAAGCTCCAGCGATAAATTTCGAATATCTAGCAGCTGCATCAGTTTTCTCGCCGTTTTTGCATCGCGACACGTAAGCCGTCACCGACCAAGTTAATGGACAGTACCGTTAAGAAGATCAACAAGCCTGGCAGCGCGACACACCAAGGCGCGAGATAAATGGAATCCAGCGCATCTGCAACCATGGTTCCCCACTCAGGTGTAGGTGCTTGAGCGCCTAATCCTAAAAATCCCATTGCGGCAATGTCTAAGATCGCCGTGGATAATGCCATGGTAAACAACAGCGTTAATGGCTCCCATAAATTCGGCAAGACCACGGAACGGAGGATTTGCCAATCATTGGCGCCATCAAGCCGATAGGCCAGTACGTAATCTTGTTTTAACTGCTTAGCGATGGCATCGCGGATACCGTGCACAAATTGCGGTAGCAAGGCCAAGGTCACGGCCCAAATCGTGTTAACAAGGCCAGGACCTAACACCGCAACAATCACAATCGCCAATAACAAGCTTGGTATGGTGAGCGCCAAATCGAGTAAGTGGTTGAAAATACTTGATTTGACACCCTTGCTCATGCCCGCAAGCGAGCCAAGGATCACGCCGATACACAACGAGCATAAGGTGGTCAAAAGCGCCAGACCAAAGGTATAACTCGCGCCTAACATCAAGCGAGATAACACGTCACGACCTAGATCATCCGTGCCAAGCGGGTAAGAGACTAAGCCTGAATTTTGCCACGATGGTGGAACTAACAGCAGTTCTGAGTTTTGCAGGTACGACGAATGCGGTGTGACGATGGGGGCTATCAGTGCAACCAACAGGATCGCAAGCAAGGTGACTAAAGCCGCTATGGCAAAGTGCTGATTGACGAAATGTTTCCACAAGAGCGTCAGTGGGCGGCGGTTGTTTTCTTCGTAATAAAGGCGAATTTTTTTCATCAACTTTTCCTCGCTAATGGATTTAGCAAGGTGTGCAATATCTCGGTGAACATATTCACAAACACCACGACGGAAGACAGCACCAACACACCGGCTTGGATCGCCGTGAAATTTCGTTGGTAGATACTGCTGATAAGCCATTGGCCGATCCCCGGCCACGAAAAGATGACTTCAGTCATCATCGCCAAGGTGATCAGCGTACTAAATTGCAAGCCGACTTGATGAGTAACAGGTAATAACGCGTTGCGAAGACCATGGTGATACAGGACCTGTCCGCGAGTTAACCCCTTGGCACGCGCGGTTTTAACGTAGTTCTGTGCTAACACTTCAAGCATGGAGTCACGCACGAAACGAACCATCACGGTAGTCGGGTAGGTGGCCAAGATCAGCGTCGGCAGTGCCAGATGGCGCAGAGCATCATAAAACGCTGCTGTTTTGTAGGGCATGTTGGATTGCCAGATATCAATCAACATAAAACCAGTAACGGGTGGTATTTCATAAAGTACACTCAGCCTGCCTGAGGTAGGAAGTAGACCCAACTGCAAAGAGAACAGCATGATAAGTAATAATGCCCACCAAAACACCGGCAATGAATAACCAATACTGGCGCCAATTGTGATGACCCGGTCAAGCAAGGAACCTTGTTTGATAGCGGCCAGCAAACCCAGCGGGATCCCGACCAACAAGGACACGGCAAGGGCATATGCTGCAAGTTCTAACGTTGCGGGCAACACCGTTTTTACTTCATGCAAGACAGGTTGCTGGCTCGAAAACGACAGGCCCCATTCGCCGGTGATCAGTCGTCTGACATACAGAATGTATTGTTCTATCACTGAGCTATGAATACCCATGGTCTGTGCCATCGCCGCTCGCTGGGTTTCATCAATTTGCTGCAGGCCAGAGAAATTCGTCAGAAGGTCGCCTGGATAAAAGTAATTCAAACTAAAGGTAAATAGCGTCGCCGCAACAAACACAAAAGACAGCAGGAATAATCGTCGCAGCAGATATTTAGCGATCATGGCTTTTTCTCCGCGGCCGCAAAATTAATACCGCCATAAGGGTTGGTGCGTACCCCTTGCACAGCATTTCCTCGAACTAAAAATCGTTTAGAGTGCGCAATTGGCAACAGCGGCATTTGTTCAATGAAATAACGCTGCGCGCTTTGATAATATGCTCGACGCTTTGACACGTCGGTTGTGAGCACGGCTTGACTGAGGAATTCATCAAACACAGGGTCACACCAGTTTGCTCTATTACTGCCACTTTGCGCCGCTTTGCAGCTAAACAATGGGCGGAAAAAGTTATCCGGATCAGCATTGTCGGCAGACCAACCGATGAGAACCGAATCGTGCTCAAATTCTTTTAATTTGCGTCGAAAGGTATTCCACTCATAGGTGACAATTCGAGCGCGGATGCCCACTTGCGCTAAATCAGCTTGAATTAACTCGGCCATTTTTTGTGCATTCGGGTTGTAGTTCCGTTGCACCGGCATAGCCCAAATATCCATGCTAAACCCTTTTGGATAACCCGCTTGCGCGAGCAAGGCTTTGGCCGTCTCAGGGTCGTAGTTTGGGGAACGGGACTTTGGATCATAAGCCCACGATGTTGGTGGTAGCACCGATTCTGCAATGACGGCTTGGTCGAAATAAACGGCCTGCAAAATATTCTGTCGATTGACCGCATGGGCCAATGCTTGGCGTACTCGATTGTCGTTAAATGGCGGCTTTTGGGTATTAAACGCCCAATAACCAACGTTCATGGCCGTTTTTTCATCAATGGCAAAGTCAGTGCTTTGACGCAGCATTTTTAGCTCCGCCATCCGAGGGATCGGCGCCACATCGCATTCGTGGGTTAAAATTTTTGCTAAGCGTTTGGTATTGTCGGGCACAATATCGATGACTAATTGCTCGGCATTGACTTGGCCTCGCCAGTAGTGAGGGTGACGATAGTACCGAATTAACAGATCTTTTTGGTATTCCCGATACAGAAAAGGCCCAGTACCAACAGGCAATTCATCCAGCGCCACCGCCTGCTGACGTTTGAGCAAGGTGCTGGCATATTCTGCGGACAAAATTGCCGAAAAATCTGTGGCTAACGTGGATAAAAAACTGCTATCAGGTTGATTCAACACGAATTCGACATGTGTGTTATCCAGCGCTTTGACATGTTTCACCAAGCTGCGCCAACCGACGCTATCAAAGTATGGGTACTCGGTCGCCACAAAATGAAATGGATTGTTCGGGTCAAGAATACGGTTAAACGTAAATTCGACATCAGATGCATTCATCAGGCGTGTCGGTGTGAAATAGGCGGTTTGGTGAAACTGAACGTCATTGCGCAACGTGAAGGTATAGGTCAAGCCATCCGCAGAGACCTGCCAAGCCGTGGCCAGCGCAGGTAGTAAATCGCCACTGCCCGCATCGATATCTAATAATCGGTCATACAAATGTTGACTGATCGCATCAATCGTGGTGCCGGATGTAACCAATTGTGGGTTAAAGCTCTCAGGTGAACCTTCCGCACAATACACCACACCGGTGGCAGACACGGCGGTGTCGGATGGGTGACAACCTGCCAGCAAAAGAAGTAATGCTGAGCCAGTTGTATAAAGTTGCCAAATTTTCATTGCTGACTGTCTAACAGTTTGTATTTTTTCATATAACCGCGTAGCTGATGATACGTGAGATTGAGTGCATCTGCAGTTTTTTTCTGATTATATTGGCAAGCAGCGAGCGCATCTTTAATCAGTTGGATTTCGTAATTCTCCGACAACTGCGTGAAATCACAAGGAAACGATGGGGTTGCTGGACCTGCATAGTTCGACCCAACACTGAGCGCTGGTGTGGCGAGGACGGGCGACGGAGATTCACTGACTACGGCACTTGGGACTGGCATTGTTGATGTCCGGTCATTGGTGCGCACTCGGGCTCGGGGTCTAAACGGTGATTCAAAGGGATCAAACAAAATGTCATGAACGGGCACATACGGGTTGTTTGTCCGATAGACACTGCGCTCAACCACGTTTTTTAATTCACGCACGTTACCCGGCCAGTCATAGTCCAATAAAGCCCGTTTGGCTTTTTCGCTAAAGCCGCTAAACAATTCAAAATTGAGTTCTCGAGCCATGTTAATGGCGAAATGCTCGGCCAGCATCAGGATGTCTTCTCGCCGTTCCCGCATTGGCGGCAGGGTGATCACATCAAAGGCTAGGCGGTCGAGTAGGTCTGCGCGAAACTCACCACGTTCCGCCATGCCCGGCAAGTCTTCATTGGTTGCACAAATTAAGCGGACGTCAACTTTAATGGCGCGAGAGCCACCGACACGTTCAAACTCTCCGTATTCGATGACCCGCAGCAGTTTCTCTTGCACCAAACCGGGCGTGTTAGCTAATTCATCTAAAAACAGGGTGCCAAAATTGGCGCGTTCAAAGCGCCCTTCATGACGTTTGCTCGCGCCGGTGAATGCGCCTGCTTCGTGGCCGAATAATTCGCTTTCTAACAAGTTCTCGTTCAAGGATGCGCAGTTTAACGTTAGATAACTTTGATCCCAACGTTGTGACAAAAAATGCAGGCGGGCAGCGATGAGTTCTTTGCCGGTACCACGCTCGCCAATGATCAACACAGGCTTATTGAGAGGCGCTATTTGCGACACTTGATCCAAGACATTCAGAAAACTGTTAGATTGGCCAACTAAGTTGTCCTGTTGAAACGCTCTTGCCATATCCATTGCCACTTATTGGTTAATTTTGCTAATTGTTAGTGTATTTAAAAAGTGGTAGTGGCGCCAGAGTTGTTAAAACAAATATAAAATCTTTATAAATCAATTGGATATTTAATTTTTCTAAGTTGGCATTGATTCTGAATAGTATATTTCGAACCAACTGACAATTTGAGGTAACAATCATGGGTATTTTTTCTCGCTTCTCAGACATCATCAACTCAAACATCAACGCTTTATTAGACAAAGCGGAAGATCCAGAAAAAATGGTCCGTTTGATCATTCAAGAAATGGAAGACACGTTAGTGGAAGTGCGTTCCACCTCAGCAAAAACCATCGCTGAGAAAAAAGAGCTGCAACGTGTGGTGAGCCGTCTACAAGACGAAGTCAACGAATGGCAAGGTAAAGCAGAACTGGCCCTGAGCAAAGATCGCGATGATTTAGCGCGCTCAGCCTTGATTGAACGCCAAAAAGCTGCAGACCAGGCCGATGCAGTGACGAAAGATATGGATGTGTTAGACCAGCACATTGCTAAGCTGCAAGACGAAACATCGCAGTTGCAAGAAAAGTTAGCCGATGCGAAGAACCGCCAAAAAGCCATTCTGATGCGTCAAAAAACTGTAGCGTCGCGTCTAGAAGTTAAAAAGACGTTGGACAGTTCTCGTATGCAAGATGCGATGTATAAATTTGAACGCTATGAAGCCAAAATTGATAACTTAGAAGCACAAGTTGAAGCCTATGACTTAGGCAAGAAAACTCTGCGCGATGAGTTTGCAGAATTGGCGGCACAAGACAAGATTGACTCAGAACTGGCGGCTTTAAAAGCCAAAATGAATAAAGAGACAAACGCCTGATCTCAGGCGTTTTAACAAGGAGTAATGAATCATGCCAGTAACAGAAGCTTTTTCTATCCCGATTATTGTTTTCATGATTTTCGTGGCGCCGCTGTGGGTAATTATGCATTACCGCAGCAAACGCAAAATGTCTGAAGGCTTGTCCGACGGTGAGATCGCGCAGCTGAATGACTTATCAGCGCGAGCCGAACGAATGGCGGATCGGATCAAGACCTTGGAAGCGATTTTGGACGCAGAGTCACCGAATTGGAGACGCAAACATGACTAAAGTAAAACGCGAGTTGTTGCGCGATGATAGAAACGGCAAAGTTGCCGGGATCTGTGCCGGACTCGCCGACTACTTTGGTTGGGAGCTATGGCTGATCCGCATCGTGTTAGTGGCATCAGTGCTGATGGGATTCGGCGGTTTTTTAGTGGTGTTGTATATTGCCGGATGGTTCGTATTGGAGAAGAAATCTGTCGCTGAACGCAGGAATGCCAATCAACCTTATAGCGTCAGCAATGAGCAATACCAAGCGCCAACCGTGGTGGATAAACCGGTTGAATTAAAAACACGCGTGTGGCAACGCGGTGAGTCACCACGTCAGGCGTTAATTCATTTGAATCAACAGTTTGACCATATCGAACAGCGTATTCGCCATATTGAGAGCCACGTGACCTCCAACAAGTTTCAGTTGGATCGCGAAATAAGCCGGCTTTAATTGCATGCCGCAACCCGTTGGAATCAGTATGCTCAAACAAGCCCGCCAGGCCGGCCAACAAGCCGGCCAGCGTTTATTAAAAAAACACCTACGGTTAGGGATCACCGGCTTAAGCGGTGCCGGTAAAACGGCCCTTATCACCAGCCTTGTGCATCAGCTGATGCGCCCTGATGCATCGACCACCCTGACTTTATGGCCACTTGCGCACGAAGGGCGTTTGTTAGGTGCGCAAATATTGCCGCCCATGGATATTTCCCAACCGCGCTTTCCGTTTGAAGTCAACCAACAGCAACTTTTAGCAGGGGAGTGGCCCGCATCGACGACTGGCTACAGTCAGCTTTCATTAAAGATCCGGGTAAAACAAAGCCATTCGTTGCTCAAACACCTCAGCGATGTGCAGGAATTACAACTGGATTTGATTGATTACCCGGGTGAGTGGTTACTCGATTTACCCATGTTGCAACAGGACTACAGCCGTTGGTCGCTCCAAAGCTGGCAACGTTTTGAATTGCCCATTTATCAGGCGCTATCACAGCGGCTTCGTATCGATTTGGAGCTGATTTTACAACAAGGTTGTACTGAGCTTACGCTTGGTCAAGCCGTGCAACGATACACCAGCTTTTTGCAGCAGCTGCGAAGCCAAAACGCGTTGATCTTGCAACCTGGTCGTTTGCTGCAACCAGGTCATTTACGCGATACACCGCTTTTAAATCTACTACCACTTCCAGATGATTTGCTTAAGCGTTACCCGGCGTGGGCGCAACGTTTACAGCAACAGTTTGAGAGTTATTGTGATCAAGTGATCTTGCCATTTTACCGCCAATATTTTGCTGGACTCGATCGGCAAATCGTGTTGGTGGACTGCCTGTCTGTGCTCAATCATGGCTATCAAAGTTTGGTGGAGTTACAGCAAGCGCTTTTTCAGATCCAGCAACATTTTCATTATGGCCCACAGCGCTGGTGGCATCGTTTGTTTGCACCGCGCATCGATAAGGTCGCCATTGTTGCCAGTAAAGCGGATCAGTTAACCGTTGAACAGCATCGAAATTTGAGTCTGTTATTGCAACAGTTATTGCAGCAAAGCCAAGCACAACAAAAGTTCGATGGATGTGAGTCCATGGTGTTAGTGGCAGCCAGTGTGATATGCAGTGAGCAAGGGCTGGTGGATACTCCACAGGGGCCACAGCCTTGCCTGCAGGGGATCGCCAAACAAAATAAACAGCGGATCACACTGTTTCCAGGCGATGTGCCGCTGTCAATGCCATCCGAAATTTTGTTTGAACATCATCAGTTCAACTTTCCAGAATTACTGCCCAAAGGCAACGCAATTGATGCAATGCGCTTTGATCAACTTTTGCAATTTCTGCTTGGAGATCGTTTGCGATGAGTGATTTAAAGCCTAGAGTGCAATTCAGCGCTTCGCAGTTTGCGCCGTTGAGCCCATCCGAAGACATGGCGCCGATAGCTCCCGCACAAGAATTCCCAGCCAGTGCCTTTGTGGCGCAAGAGCAAACGCAACCCGAGCCCGCAATCCTGAATGACCACGCCGTGAAGCCACTCTCTATCTGGGCGAAAGTACTGTTAATCAGCACCTTGGCCTATGCGATGATTGAATGGGGGCTTTGGTGGTGGCAAAGTTTTGCTGAGCATTGGTTGCTGGGAAGTCTGGTGTCTGTCATCAGCCTTAGTGCGCTAGGCTGGCTTGGGCAGGGTTATTGGCGATTTCGGCGCAACCGACAGCATGTGGCAAAAGTTCATCAGCTGCGCGAGCGCTGGCGGGCGTGTCAAGTGCGCGCAGACAGCGATCTGTTGGTGCGTGATGTCGATATGCTGTTGCATCAGACATCTCAATCATCAGCACAAACCGCACCGAGCCATTTAGATGGCACAGAGCATTTATTGTGGTTAGAGCAAACCCGATTGCAACCGCTGGCTCGGCAAGTCGACACCATGGCCAACGAAGCTGCACTTCAGACTGGCGTTGCTGTGGCGTTAAGCCCTTTCGCGTTGGCGGATATGTTGATTGTTGCTTGGCGAAGTCAGCAATTAATCGCCCAAATTGCCAAGATCTATGGTGCAGAGCCTGACGCTTGGCTGCGCTTGAATTTGTTAAAACGTTTTATTGGCAATGCGGTGTTAAGTGGCAGTGCCGATATGATGTCCGACCTAGCGACAGATTTTCTAAGCGCTGAGCTTGCTGGGCGTTTATCGGCCAAAGCAGGTCAAGGTGTGCTGGCCGCAGCCTTAATGCTCAAACTGGCTCACGCCTGTCAACGCGAGTTTTCGCCAGCGCCTAACGCCGAACTGCAAAAAGCCACGACGGGTGTTTTGCTGACAGAATTAGCCGCTCGACTCAGCAAAACTGCAAAGTAATATTTACAAAATCGACTGCTCCAGCCTGAGGTGTCAATTAAAACTTCAGGCGGAGAGATGTCTGTATGCCTTGTTCTGTTTATAACTAATTTGATGTGATTAGAAAAAAATCATCTTATCAACAGGCATTATCCTATGAGCAGTAACCCAGTCGACAGCGCATGCGCCAGCATGCCAAGCAACACCGCTTCGCAAGACCATGGTGTCATGCACGCCGAAACCTTATGTGTCCACGCCGGAAAAGTACGAGATGCTCAATATGGCGCACTCGCTACACCGTTGTACCAAACATCAACTTTTGTGTTTGAAAACGCGGAACAAGGCGCCGCTCGTTTTGCTGGCGAAGAAGCAGGTTTTATTTACACGCGGTTAGGCAATCCAACCACGCGCGAGCTTGAATTAAAAGTCGCGGCACTCGAAGGAATGGAGGATGCGGCAGCCACCGCCACGGGGATGGGCGCGGTCTCCGCAGCAACCATGGCTTTTTTGCAGCAGGGCGATCACATGGTGTGCAGCAAGGCTGTCTATGGCTGTAGCTTTGCCTTGTTCCACCATATGTTTGCGCGTTATGGCATTGACGTCACCTTTGTCGATATGACTGACCATGCGGCGGTGCGCGCGGCCATTCAGCCTAACACCAAAATGCTGTTTGCCGAGACACCGATTAATCCGAATTTAGTGGTGCTCGATTTGGCGTTTTTAGGGGCTTTGTGCCAAGAACACGGTATCAAATCGGTGATCGACAACACCTTCTTAACCCCCTTATTGCAGCGTCCGAAAGACTTCGGGCTCGATATTGTCATCCACAGTGCAACCAAGTATTTAAACGGCCACGGTGACGTTGTTGCGGGCATCATCTGTTCGGATGCTGATACCATTAAGACCATCAAATTAACCACGCTCAAAGACATGGGCGCTACGATAAGCCCGCATGATGCGTGGCTGATTATCCGCGGCTTAAAAACCCTGTCCGTACGGATGGAGCGTCATTGCAGCAATGCGCAAAAAGTCGCTGAATTCTTAAACGAACACCCGGCTGTTGCAACCGTATATTACCCTGGCTTACCCAATCATGCGGGTTATAAATTCATTGGTAAGCAGATGAAAGCGGCCGGTGGTGTGTTGGCATTTGAACTCAAAGGCACCTTAGATGACGGTCGTTATTTCATCAACCAATGTCAGTTGTTAAGCCTTGCGGTGTCGCTTGGTGATGCGGAATCGCTGATCCAGCATCCCGCGTCCATGACGCATAGTCCGTACAGTCCGGAAGAGCGTCGTGCTGCGGGGATCAGTGATGGCTTGATCCGCATATCGGTGGGTTTAGAACATGTGGATGACATCATCGCAGACCTGCAACAAGCCTTGGTAAAGATGCAGTTACAGCAGAAATAGTCTCTTAATATCAATCACATGGATAGTAATCGCTACTGGCGTGTAACTAAAGTTTTACAGTTAAAAACCAATAAAATTGGCCTGTTGAGTTAACAGGCCAAGTTCAAATCGTTAGCATGCGCCCATCTGCCCCAAAGCAAAAACTATCAGGGCAAGCCAAATTCACAGGAATTTTAGATGACAACCTACGTATCCAAACAATCGGATGCCAATGGCTTTATTCATTGGACTGACGATGAAAACCAAATTTGGTCTGAGTTGATGCAACGCCAACTGGCATGCATCCAGGGCAAAGCCTGTAACGAATATCATGACGGCCTAAAAAAGCTGAATTTACCCACAGATCGCATCCCGCAATTGGCTGAACTGAACAAAGTGCTGCTAGAAACCACCGGCTGGCAAGTGGCTGAAGTGCCAGCGCTGATTAATTTTGATAAGTTTTTCCAGTTGCTGGCGGATAAAAAATTTCCGGTCGCGACGTTTATCAGAAGCCGCGAAGAATTTGATTACCTGCAAGAGCCGGATGTCTTTCACGAGATTTTTGGTCACTGCGCCATGCTAACCAACCCTGATTTTGCTGCGTTTACTCATGCGTATGGCAAGCTTGGATTAACCGCCAGCAAAGAAGACCGCGTGTATTTAGCGCGTCTTTACTGGTTCACGGTGGAGTTTGGTCTGCTGGATACGCCCGAAGGCCTGCGCATTTATGGTGGCGGTATTTTATCCTCGCCAGGCGAGACGCAATATGCCATGCACTCCGACGTGCCAGAACGTAAAGTGTTGGATGTGGTGGATGTACTGCGCACGCCGTATCGCATCGATATTATGCAGCCAATTTACTTCCGCATTCAAAGCATCCGTCAGCTGTTTGACATTGCGCAAATGGATTTAATGGCGTTGGTGCAACAAGCGAAAGCGCTTGGCTTACACGCACCGAAGTTTCCGCCAAAACAGAAAAAAGCATCGTAAATTACAGGAAAAACCATGTCTGAGTTAACCGCCTTAAAATGTGAAGCGTGCCGTGCTGATGCACCACGAGTGTCTGATGACGAATTGCCAGAGTTGATGCGCATGATCCCAGATTGGACGCCGGTCGTTCGGGATGGCATTTTGCAACTTGAGCGTGAGTTCAAGTTCAAGAACTTCAAATTAGCCTGGGCTTTTCATCAGAAAGTCGCCGAAATGGCTGAAGACGAAGGCCATCACCCAGCCTTGTTGCTGGAGTGGGGTAAATTGACCGTGACTTGGTGGTCGCATTCGATTAAAGGCTTGCACAAAAACGATTTTATCTGCGCCGCGAAAACGGATGCGTTGTTAGGCTAAGCCAAATACAACATGACAAAGAAGCTGCCTCGGCAGCTTTTTTTATTTACGTCCAGCTAGAATTGGATGAAAAATCGGGATTTGTTCATAATAGTTTACAAAAGTGCTGGGCTAACAGGCGTTGCTTACCGTATGATGGCGACAACCCCCGTTTGATAGGACACGTTACGATGCGTCTTGAAATCCATTGCCAGGACCGGTTGGGTATCGCTCAAGAAGTCCTGAATATCCTTGTTAGTTATCGGATCGACTTACGCGGTATTGAAGTCGACCCAAGTCTAGGCCGCATGTTTGTGGCATTTCCCAGTGTTGATTTTGAACGTTTTCAAGAGCTTATGGCGAAGATTCGCCGCATCCCCGGCGTTGATGATGTCAAAACGACCGCCTTTATGCCATCGGAACGTGAACACAACGAACTGACCACGTTATTAAGCACCTTACCCGATGGTGTGATAGCGATTGATACCAAAAGTGTGGTGACGGTGGTCAATGACGCGGCGTTAGAAGCCATGGCGTTGACGCGAGCCGACGTTGCGGGGCAGCCATTATCTCCAATTGTCAAAGGCTTTAACTTCGCGCGTTGGCTCGAAGGCGACGATGTACTGGCGCAAACCAGAAAAATTGAGATCCACGGCAAACGCTTTATCGCCGATATTTTGCCGGTGAATGTGCCTGCCGATGGCGGTCGCGAAATTTTGGCAGGGGCTGTGATCAACTTAAAATCTGAAAGTCGGCTGGGCGAGCAAATGGTTGCCTTTAAAAAGGGCGACAGCGAAAGCTTTAACAGCATGCAGGCAAGTTCTAACATGATGCGTCGAGTGATCCGTGAAGCGAAGAAGATGGCGCAGCTGGATGCTCCTATCTTGATCACCGGCGAAACTGGCACTGGCAAAGAGTTGCTGGCACGCGCTTGTCATGGTGCAAGTAGCCGCACCGGCAAACCGTTTTTGGCAGTGAACTGTGCGGCACTGCCGGATAACGTGGCCGAGTCAGAATTATTTGGTTATGGCCCGAATGCATTTCCTGGCACAGTCGAAGGCAAAAAAGGCATTTTTGAACAAGCCAACAAAGGGACTGTGTTCCTTGATGAGATTGGCGAGATGTCGCGTGACATTCAAACCAAGCTGCTGCGATTTTTACAAGATGGCAGTTTCCGCCGTGTCGCCGACGAAAACGAGGTGAAAGTTGATGTGCGCGTTATTTGCACCACGCAAAAAGACTTGCCTGCCATGGTGCAAGAAGGGCGCTTTCGCGAGGATTTGTATTACCGCTTGAATGTGTTGACGTTGGCGTTGCCGCCGCTAAGGGAACGTAAACAAGATGTATTGCCGCTGGCTGACTTTTTTATCGGTCGTTTGTCCGCACGCCTTGGCCGCAAACCACCGCGGTTGACCGAGACGTGCGCGGCGTTTATTCAACAATACCCATGGCCTGGTAATGTGCGTCAGTTAGAAAACGCCTTGTATCGTGCGGTCACCTTGCTAGAAGGCAATGAGCTGGATAAAGAACACTTGCAGTTACCCAGTTACACCAATGACTTTGGTTACCTTGAGCAAGACTTTGACGGCACTTTGGATGAAGCGGTGAAACGCTTTGAAGCGAGTTTATTGCGCAAACTATTTCCGGCCTATCCAAGTTCGCGTCAGCTCGCGAAAAAACTGGGCTTAAGCCATACAGCGGTCGCAAATAAATTGCGAGAATATGGTATCAACCGCAAGAGCGTAAAAATTTAAATACGCTTTGTGCCTGTATCGTTACATTCAAAACGCCATTTCAGCCCTGAAATGGCGTTTTTGGTTTTGAAATCGGTAAAACTGCTAAACTGTATTCGAAGCTTTACAAAACAGCTGTAGCGGCCTGTTAATGCCGTGTGAAGCCCAAATCTTCCAATTTCTGCTAGACGCGGCAAGATAGCGCCAATCCAACCCCCTTATCTTGGAGCTATTTGCATGTTTGATCCAATCAACCCACTGGGTACCGACGGTTTTGAATTCGTGGAATACACGGCTGCTGATGCAGACGGTATCGCAAAATTAAAAGATTTATTTCAATCACTTGGTTTTGCTGAAGTGGCAAAACACCGCTCCAAAGAAGCTTGGTTATTCAAACAAGGCGACATCAACTTTATCGTCAATGGTGAACCAAACTCACAAGCCGAAGCCTTTGCCCGCGAGCATGGCCCAAGTGTCTGCGCCATGGCGTTTCGCGTGAAAGATGCGGCAGAAGCGCTCAAGCACGCCGTGGCCAATGGCGCCAAAGAATATAAAAACCAAATCGGCCCGATGGAGCTGAACATTCCAGCGGTATACGGCATTGGTTCAAGCCTGTTGTATTTTGTTGACCGTTACGGCCAAAGCTCTATTTATGATGTCGACTTTAAGTTCTACGATAACTTCGAGCAGTTAATTGCCGAGAAATCAGTGGGTTTGGAAGTGCTGGACCACTTAACGCACAACGTCAAACGCGGCAATATGAACGTCTGGGCTGGTTTTTACGAGAAGATCGGTAACTTCCGCGAAATTCGTTATTTCGATATCGAAGGCAAGTTAACAGGCTTAGTGTCACGCGCTATGACAGCGCCATGCGGCAAAATTCGTATTCCAATCAATGAATCTTCCGATGATAAATCACAAATCGAAGAATTTATCCGCGAATACAAAGGTGAGGGGATCCAGCATATCGCGCTGACCACGGAAGACATCTATGAAACAGTGCGGACCCTGCGCAGCCGCGGTATGGACTTTATGCCGACGCCAGACACTTACTACAACAAAGTAGACACCCGCGTACCAGGCCACGGCGAAGACTTAGACGCACTGCGCGAACTGCGTGTGTTGATCGACGGTGCACCAGAAAAAGACGGCATTTTGCTGCAGATCTTCACCAAAACTGTGATTGGTCCAGTATTCTTTGAAATCATCCAACGTAAAGGCAACGAAGGTTTCGGTGAAGGTAACTTCAAAGCCTTGTTTGAATCGATTGAAGAAGATCAAATCCGTCGCGGAGTATTAGCCGATGCGTAAATGGGCGTCTTTCCCGCTGCGAGAAGGCGATGTGTCGCGTCAAGCGCATGCCGACTTCCCAGACCAAGCAATTTATGAACGTGAAACTGGTCGTAGTGGCTTTTTTGGCCCAGCGAGCCATTTCCATCACACCCATGCGCCAACTGGCTGGAGTGATTGGCAAGGCCCGCTGCGTCCGCGGTTGTTTAACTTTAATAACATTGAGCAAGACCGCGCGCAATCGCCTTGGGCCGTGCCGCTGCTGCTGTCCAATGCGCACTGCAAAATGCGCACCTGGCGCCTTGACAGCTCAATGGACTTTTTAGTCCGAAACGCCGACGGTGATGAGCTGCTGTTTATTCATGAAGGCGCGGCTGAGCTTTATTGTGACTATGGTCACCTGACGCTGCGTGATGGCGACTACGTGGTGATCCCACGTTCAACCAGCTGGCGCTTAGAGATCAGCGCGCCGATTTTCGTGTTGTTGATTGAAGCCACCAATGATTCGTACCAGTTGCCGGAAAAAGGCTTGGTTGGTAATCATGCGATTTTTGACCCAGCCATGCTGGATACGCCAAAAATCGATGAGGCGTTTAAGGCACAATACAGTGAAAACGAGACACAAGTGCAGGTCAAACGCCATGGCCAAGTGTCCGTGATCACCTATCCATACAACCCACTGGACGCAATTGGCTGGCACGGTGATTTAGCGGTGATGCGGATCAACTGGCGCGATATTCGCCCACTGATGAGCCATCGTTACCATTTACCACCGTCTGCGCACACGACGTTTGTTGCGACGCGGTTTGTGGTCTGTACCTTTGTGCCGCGGCCGATTGAAAGTGACCCGGGCGCATTAAAAGTGCCGTTTTATCACAACAACGACGATTACGATGAAGTGCTGTTCTACCATGCTGGCGATTTTTTCAGCCGCGACAATATCGAACGTGGCATGGTGACGTTCCATCCCGCAGGCTTTACTCATGGACCGCATCCAAAGGCGTTCCAAGCCGGTCGTGAGTATAAAAAGAAATTCACCGACGAAGTGGCGGTGATGCTGGATACCCGTGACGCGCTCGAAATGGGGCCGGCGGCACTAGCCACGGAAAACCCAGAGTACGTCAACAGCTGGAAAGTAAAACCGGTTCAAGGCTAACGACGCAATTGTCGAAAGCTGTGTCCCAGTGCGGCCATGTCGCACTGGTAACTCAATGATTTGTGCAGGAATAAACTGATGAAATTAGCGACCTACAAAAATGGCAGCCGTGATGGCCAGTTGGTGGTAGTCAGCCGTGATTTAAGCAAAGCCGTGGCCGTGCCGCAGATTGCCGCTACACTGCAATCTGCGCTGGATCACTGGAGCGTAGCTGCGCCGGCGCTTTTAGAAGTCTACCGTGGTTTAAACCAAGGTTCAGTGCAAGGTGAGTTTGCCTTTGACCAAGCCGCTTGTGAATCACCATTGCCACGTGCCTATCAATGGGCCGACGGCAGCGCGTACGTCAACCACGTGGAATTAGTGCGTAAAGCGCGTAATTCAGAAATGCCACCAAGTTTTTGGACGGACCCACTGATGTATCAAGGTGGCTCAGATGATTTTATCGGCCCACGCGATAACATCGACGTGGTCAGCGAAGATTACGGTATTGATTTTGAAGGTGAAGTTGCTGTGATCACTGGCGATGTGCCAATGGCGGTATCTGCTGAAGCGGCGCGTTCGCATATTCGTTTAGTCATGCTGGTTAACGACGTCTCGCTGCGTGGTTTGATCCCAAATGAACTGGCGAAAGGCTTTGGTTTCTTCCAATCCAAACCGGCATCTGCGTTCTCGCCAGTGGCGGTAACGCCAGATGAGTTGGGTACGCATTGGCACGATGCCAAGCTGCATTTGCCACTGGTGTCGCATTTAAACGGCAAGTTGTTTGGTAAGCCAAATGCCGGCGTTGATATGACCTTTGACTTTGGTCAGCTGGTGGCACACGCCGCGAAAACCCGCAACTTAGGCGCAGGCGCCATCATCGGTTCAGGCACAGTGTCGAACAAACAAGGCACTGACTATGGTACCTCGATTGACGAAGGTGGCTTAGGCTACTCGTGTATCGCCGAAGTGCGGATGATTGAAACCATTCGCGATGGCGCGCCGAAAACGTCGTTTATGAAGTTTGGCGACCGTATTCGCATTGAAGTATTGGACGATGAGGGCCACAGCGTGTTTGGTGCAATCGACCAACAGGTTGTAAAATACCAAGCCTAATCTGTTGAAAAGCCAGCGAAAGCTGGCTTTTTTAATCAAGGAATTGTGATGACGACTTTGTATACCTATTGGCGCTCGTCAGCGGCGTTTCGGGTGCGCATCGCGCTGGCAGTCAAGCAACTAGCCGTGACTCAAGTGCCGGTGCATTTGCTGAAAAACGGTGGCGAGCAAAAAACTGCAGACTATCAAGCATTAAACCCAGCACAGCTGGTGCCTTGTCTGCAAGACGGCGACCTGACGTTAAATCAGTCGCTGGCGATTATTGAATATCTGGATCAGCAATACCCCGGCGTAGCACTGTTACCCAAAGATCCTGCGTTGCAAGCGCAAGTGCGCGCTTTTGCCTTGGACATCGCTTGTGATATTCACCCGCTGAACAATTTGCGTGTGTTGCAATATCTAACCGGTACACTTGGCGTAACGGAAGAGCAGAAACTGGCATGGATCCATCATTGGTTACATAGCGGTTTTACAGCGCTTGAGCTGCGCTTACAGCAGACTGCCGGCCGTTACTGTTTTGGCGACGTGTTGACACTGGCCGATGTGTGCTTAGTGCCGCAGGTCTATAACGCCGTTAGGTTTAACTTGCCGCTGGAGGCGTATCCAACCATTCGCCGTTTGTATCATGAATTATTGGCAATGCCAGCCTTTCATGCGGCGGCGCCTGAGCAACAAGCAGACGCGCAATAAGTTAGCGGTAAAAAAAGACGCGGATGCCTGCTAGGGCATCTCCGCGTCAGCTTTAACTTGCGGTAATCGGATCTCAAAACAAGCACCACCTAAGGTTGAGGTCGCCAATTGCAGGGTGCCACCGGCTTTTTCAGCAATTTGCCGGCAGATGGCAAGCCCTAAACCGTTACCAACCGCTTTGGTGGTGACAAAGGGCTCAAACAGGGAATGTTGTAAGCTTGCATCAATACCCGGACCGTTGTCGTCGATAGCGATATGAACCCAATCTTCGGCAAACGTCACTGTCAGTTGAATGTGCCCATGCCGTTCAGCCATTGCTTGACTGGCATTGATCAATAGATTTAGCAGTAACTGTTGTAACTCCGTATGCACGATATACAGCATGACGGGTTCGCTTGGCAGCTCAAGCTGAACTTGATGGTCGCGTAGCTCATGCTTTAGCAAGCGCAAGCAGCTTGTTAGCACTGGTTGCAGCTCCAATCGCTCGGGTTCCTGTTGCAGTGGCATGGCAAAACGGCGTAATTCCAGCAATAAACTTCGCATGCGCTTTGCGCCCTCAAGGCTGTCTGCGACCAACAGTTGGCAGTCCTCCAGTACATCCTGCACCGCACCTTGCTGGTTCAACTGAGCCAGCGCGTGAGTCGTCGTCTCTGATGGACCTTTTTCAGCAATTTCTTGATACACTGCAACATAGCGTTGAAGCAAGCTGACGTAATGGCCAAAGCTGGCGAGATTTGACAAGATAAACCCAGCTGGATTGTTGAGTTCATGCGCAACACCTGCGGTCAACTGACCTAATGTGGTGAGTCGTTGCTGAAATTGTTGTGGAGATATCCGTGACGGATCAGACATTTATCTGCGCTTCTCTCTGATTGTCTTTAGCCTTAGTATACGAACAGCGCAGCACGTTTGCAGCAAAAGCTTTGCGGATACACCATCTTCAACCAACGCTTGCGGGGCCCATCCTTTGCGGCCTATGTTTAACGCAGTACAGTTTAGGGGATGCACGGGCTACCCATGTCAAAGTCTATTTTACTGGTCGACGATGAGCCAGCCGTTTTACGGTCACTCCAACGCATGTTGCAGCGCGCAGGGTATTTTGTGCAGTGTGCTGAACATGGCGCACAGGCGTTACAATTGTTGGCAGGTCAACAATTTGCATTAGTGATTTCAGATTTTCGTATGCCTGGCATGAATGGCGCCGAGTTATTAAGACGTGTCCGGCAAGAATATCCAACGAGCTTGGGCATCATTCTCAGTGCCTATGCGGACCGAGAGGCGTTGTTGGAATGTTTAAATTCAGGTGCGGCATGGAAGTTCCTTGAAAAACCTTGGGATGATCAGCAGCTGATTGCTCAAATTGAACTTGCGATGATTGAGCGAGAGCGACGTATGTCTGAACAACAACGGACAAACTTGTTGCTTGCAAGTCCCGAACCGCTGTTAGAACTATCCGCTACAGGTCAAGTGCGCCGCTTTAACAGCCTTGCATTGACAGTGCTTGGCGTGGCGCAATCTGAGCTCAAAGAGTTACCGCTAGCAGAGTTATTTGACGATATTAACCCCATTGAGTTAGCGGTTTTTTTGCATAAAAAAGACCATGATCTGAGTCTGCAAACCAAAAACGGGCGATGGATAAGTCTCAGTCATCGTATTTCTGACCTACAACATTATCTGTTAAAGCTTACTCAAATCGATAAAGTCTCGCCGGATGTCTTTGCCCGTCAGCAGCAATTGCTAGATACCACGGCGCTGCGCCAACACATCGAAAATTGGTTGACCGCCCAGCATCCATGCGTGGTGGTGTCGTTGATGATCAAAGACTACAGTCGGTTCGCCGATAGTTTGTCTGAAGAACAATTGGATGGCTTGGCTGAAAAAACCAGCTTGTTGTTATGGCAACATTTGCCAAGCAAAGCGGTGATTGGTTGTCAAAGTGCGGAGCATTTTGTGGTGGTGTTGGCTGATTCAGGCAGCGAAAGCCGACTCCAGCAACATATCGATGCCTTGCTGCAAGACTTTTCAAAGCAACTTGTGCTGGACCGCGATCGTGTCCAAATCAATTTTTCCGTCGGCTATGCCATCGCCCCTGCCGATGGCGATTCGGCGCGACAATTACTGCATCATGCGGAGATTGCTTGCCGGCAAAACTTGCTGAATCCCAAAGCGTTTTATCTGCGGTTTGACCGCGATATGGTTGAACAAAAACGACAGCATTTTGAGATCAGCAACTCGTTATACTCGGCGTTAGAGGAACAGCAGTTTTACCTGTTATACCAACCTAAAGTGCGATTAAGTGATGGCTATTGCGATGAAGCTGAAGTATTGATTCGCTGGCAGCACCCACATCTTGGTATGATTTCACCGGCCGTTTTTATCCCAATTGCTGAACAAGACGGGCAAATCATGGCGATTGGCAGTTGGGTGTTACAAGCCTGTTTGCAACAAGCCAGCAAATGGCGTGAGCAAGGCTTGCCTATCCGGCGTTTGGCGGTCAACTTATCGGGGCGGCAGCTGCAAGATCTGCAGTTTAGTCACCGTTTGAGTCAGTTACTGCAGTTGTATCAGCAACCTGCATCCTTATTAGAGCTAGAAGTCACCGAAACCTTCTTGATGAATGACATTCATCGCAGTGCCTTGTTGTTGGAACATTTGCAGGAATTGGGTTGTCATTTAGCGATGGATGATTTTGGTACTGGGTATTCATCGTTGGCGTATTTAGCGAAATTGCCGGTGCAAGTGCTTAAGTTGGATCGGTCTTTGGTACTTGATTTGGAAGATTCGCCGCAATCGGCGTCGATGGTGCGACATATGATTCGGATGGCACACGAATTGGATATGGAAGTGGTTGCCGAGGGCATTGAGTCGCCGGGGCAGCTGGACATTCTGCGCGAACTGCAATGCGATATGGTGCAAGGTTATGTCTATAGTCCGCCCGTCACTGCAGAGGCGTTTGCGGAGATTGTTCGCAAGCAACCATTTTATCAAGCAGGGAGTTAGCCATGCCATTAACTGCCGTGTTGTTAGTGAACGAAGAAGCCTATTTGCATGCCCTCAGGCGATTAGTTCAGCAAATCAGACCGCAATGGCAGTTGCAATGTGCGCATCAAGCGGAATTTGCTACCGAGTGGTTTGTCGGTGACAACGCGCCTGATTTGGTGATTTGCGATGAATTGCTCGATGAGCATGCGGGTATAGAGTTTCTCTCCTTTGCTCAAGAATACTCGCCGTTGACGCTACGGGTCTTGTTGGCAGGCTCTGCGGGGCAACACATGCTGCTTGCTCAGCAAACACCAGTGCAATTATTGCTAGGCAAACCCTGCGATGAGGCAGAATTAGCAGCGGTGTTTGACCGTGCACAACGGATGGCACAAGGGCCATTTTCACGGCATAGCCGGTATCAGATCGGGCAAATTCCGGGGCTGCCGGTATTAAGGCAACACGCCGCGCAGTTGCAAAAACAACTGGATGACCCTTCAGTCGACAACCGACAGATCGCCAAATTGATTGCTCATGATGCCAGTTTAACAGCCAAGTTGTTGCAGATCGCCAACTCAAGTTATTTAGGCTACGCCAGCACCACCGCTGATTTATTTGAAGTCACGGGCAGGCTAGGGCGTCAGTTGATAGGGGCCGTGCTGCAGTCGCTTCAGCTTCAAGAGCAATTTTTACAGCGCGTGCGTCAGGATTTACACGAAAGCTTGCAATCTCAGGCGTTTGCTTTAGCCACACTGGCCAATCGATTAGCAAAGAGTCAACAACCGAGCAATCGGCAACTGGCGGAGCAGGCCTTCGTTACAGGGTTGATGCATGTGTTAGGGCCGCTGGTGATGCTGAGCGGTCAACCCGTGGCGACGCAGCAGCTAACCCAAGAGGATATGTTGCAGGAAGGGATCGCTGATCATTGTTTGGTTTCGAGTTATTTGTTAACGCTGTGGGGATTTGACCAAGCGATTTGTGATGCCATTTTATATCGGCGGGATGTGACCCAAGCTCCAGAAATAACAGCGCTGATGGCCATTGTGCATTTGGCAAGTTATGTCCTGGATTTAAGCCGAGAGCCAGAGCACGCGGTGTTATCCGCAGAGGCGTTGGCGTTTTTACGGATGACGCCGGAGTTTATCGCGCTGCTGCCCGGTCAACCTAATTTGAACGGGCAAATTCACTAAATTACTTACTGGCCTTGACCGTCAAGGCTTGGCCTGGTTTGAGTGTGGCGGTCTTTTTCAGTTGATTCCAAGCCATCAATTGAGCCACAGTGACGTTAAATTTTCGGGCTATTTTGTCCAGCGAATCCCCGGATTGCACAACGTACTTGCCTTTGGTCTTTTTATTGGCGGCTTTGGCTGAAGCCACTTTGCCATCTTGGGTTTTAGCGACATCACTGGCTTTGGTATTGCGCGCAATCACCAACACTTGCCCTGGTTTTAACGCATCAGTTTTTAACTTATTTGCGCTGCGAATGGCTTTGGTTGGCACTTTGAATTTTTTGGCAATGCTACCGAGCGTATCCCCTGATTTCACTTTGTATTGAATGGATGCCGCGGTTTTAGTCGATTTTTCAGGAATAGGCGTGACATCAATGGTTTTGGTCAGCGATTGTTGATTTTGCTGATAGCGTTCAAACGCCGATGCAGGCAGCAGCAAAGGCCACGTATTACCCGAGGGGGTCACGTCGGTTCTAAATGCTGGGTTTAACTGCTTTAGCTCGCTTAACGCCACACCACTGATTTTTGCTGTCTGGCTTAATGACACCTGCGGCCGGATAGTGGTTAATACGGTGCTTGGTTTATTGCTAAGTGCAGGCAACTGCAGGCTGTATTTTTCAGGTTGACGCACCAGCTGGCTCACAGCTAACCATTTAGGGACAGTGCGAATATACCGCTCTGGAATGTTCAGGGACCAAAAATCGATAGGTTTGCCACGGTTTTGGTTACGCAATATCGCCGCTTGAATGCGCCCTTCACCAGTGTTGTAGGCAGCCACCGCATTGAGCCAATCATGACCAAGCGTATCGTACAGGTGCTGCAAATAATCCAAGGTTGCATCTGTGGAATCCAACGCATCTTTTCTACCATCGTAGCGTGGGGTAACTTTTAAGCCAAAATTACGCGCAGTCCCAGGAACTAACTGCCACAATCCCGCAGGACCATTGCCTTGAGCTGCAGGGTTGTAACCACTTTCAACGATAGGTAATAACGCCAGCTCCACCGGCATTTTACGTTGCTCAAGCTTGCGTACGATGTGATACAAAATCGGTTCTGCCCGGGTGACCGTATCGCGCCAAAACTTCGTTTGTTTGCCATAAAACTGCCGTTCACGCTTAATGCTGGCTTTTTCAGGAATGCGCAGATACATCTGGTCCCGCATCCGCTGCCACAGATCAGGTTCGGCATCGAGTTCAGAGGGTGACCAATCACGGCGTAAAGGTGAGTTCTCCACTAGCGGTGTTTCATCATCCTCTGAGCTTGTGGCTTGATGCTCTGTTAAGACGTCCGCATCGCTATTCGTGCTGGGTACAGGCGCTGGTTGCGTGGGTGTTTGGGTACAACTAGCAAGAAAAATCAGCAGTGAGGCCATAACGAATTTAACACTGTGCAAAAGGGCTTTCCTCTTTCTCTACGGCAAAAAAGCCGGCTAGTTTACATGGCGACCGCCGTTGACGCAAAACTCACGTCTTCACACGGTATTTTTCCACTGGCGCAGCATGGCAAACAGTTGCAATGCGTTGGGTTGTTGCCAGCGTTGTTGCAACGCACCTTCATGCACCCGCAAAAATGGATTAATTTGCCGCTCGCAAGCGATGGTACTGGGTACTGTTGGTCGTTGTTGCTCGCGTAAAAGTTCACAACGCTGTAGATAATCGACCAGAAGGTGGTTGTCAGGTTCCACCATGCGGGCAAATTTTAGGTTGGCCAGCGTGTATTCGTGCGCTGGGCAAACCAAGGTGTCGGCAGCAAGTGCACTTAACATTTGTAACGATGCGTGCATTTGTTCTGCTGTGCCTTCAAATAACCGACCGCAACCCCCACTAAACAGCGTATCGCCACAAAAAAGCAGCATGGGTTGTTGTTGCACCACGTAGGCGAGATGGTCCAGCGTATGACCTGGCACTTCGAGCACCAAAATGGGCGCAAAGCCTGCAAGCTCGAGTACTTGCTGATGCACCACAGACTGACAGTCCTCAATCAGTTGGCGTAAGGTTGCTGGACCAAACACTGGAATATCTGGCCAGCGTTGGCGCAGTGGGGCTAGCGCATCGATATGATCACGGTGTAAGTGAGTGATTAAAATGGCGGCAGGCGCGTGCTCTAATTGCTCCAATACCTCGGGCGAGCCTGGGTCGACCAGCAGGTAGTCACCATGTTCGTTGGCAAGGCGCCAGATGTAATTGTCACGCAGGGCCGGAATTGCTGTTAATGCATGCATGCTGTATCGTTTGGTCTGAGTCGTTAATGGACGGATACTAAATGAAACCGGCGTTGAATCGCTACTCCTTCCTGCATGCGCCGCAACAATGGCAGGATTTCCCACAAGGTGCTGCGTTGTCACAGGCGTTAGCGTCGCAATTTAACTTATGGTGGCCACGTATTTTTGGCTATCACTTATTAAAAGTGGGGCATCTCAGTTGTGAGATGGACACCAGCACGTGCCCAATCAAACATCAAATTCAACTGTCGACCGAGCTTTCCAAAGCTAGCGTTGTTGCAGATCCGGATGATTTGCCATTTATCGAACATGCCGTCGACGCGGTGTTATTGGCACATTGTTTGGAATACACCCAAGACCCGCATCATGTGATCCGTGAAGCACACCGGGTGTTGATGCCCGATGGATATCTGTTGCTAAGCGGCTTTAACCCTTTAAGTTTGTTGGGTCTTTGTAAGTTATGGCCTGGGTTACATCGACAGTTACCCTGGAGTGGCCGGTTTTTTACCCAAGCACGTGTCAAAGATTGGTTGCATTTGTTGGGATTTGAGATCCTCGATGAACAACGATTATTTATGTCGCCGTTGCTATCGGAAAAAAGTTATCTGCCCACGCTTCGGCATTGGGCTGAGCATCATTTGAATTATTTTGGGTCAGCGTATGTGATTGTTGCTCGCAAACGCACTTTGCCACTGACGCCGATTAAACCGCGCTGGCAGTTAAAAACCAGCTTTCAACCGGCGGTAAAAGGGATTAGCGCTCGACAAGGCCATTCCAGTTAGCGAGCAATGCTTTGGCACTTTCTGCCGATAAGGTCATGAAATACAAGTCGTCACGGTGTGGTTGAGGTTGGGCGCATTCGACAAAACCGAGTTGTTGATACAGCGACAGTGCCACCTGATTGCTGGTGTACACAAACAACGAAAAATCTAAGCGCGGATTGATTTTGTGGCCATGTCTAAGCAATGCCATGATGAGCTGTTTGCCATAGCCTTGGCCGCGGACATCAGGCAATACCAACAAACGAGCCAAATGGTGTTTGCCAAACCGGTCGCACAATTGGCCAAAAGCAATGGTTTTTTGGTGCTGCTGTAATATGAAACTGTCGGTATCTGCCGTTTGTAGCTGAGCCATAAAACGCGTGTTGGTCAGCGGTAATTGGAAGCCTTCACCGCCCCAGCGTTGCACCTCGGCGATGGAACGAAAATGCTGACGTAGTGCCAGCATCTCATCAATGCTTGCAGGGCGAAGTTCAATCAACGCAGTGCGCCCTGTCCAAACCACCACAAAGCCCCAGGCACTATGAGCAAAAACAACGCTGCCATACTCAGTTGCCAACAGACTTGATAAAAGCGTTGGCTAAAATAATCAGGCTCTCGACGGATCCACATCAACATAGCGGCAGCGACCACCGAGGGTAAGCCGTAAATCGTATCGAAGTTGCCATGGAAGTAACTGGCCCAAGTCGCAAAAACACCAACCAAGGACAGCAGCACCCAATTTGCAACCATCATTTTCGAGCGATGTAGTTTCATACAGTTACCACATTAGATCGTCAGGAATTTGATAATCCTTGTACGGATCATCTTCATCAAGGTGTTGTTCATTACTGTTTAGCAACACGACGGTGGTTGGCACACGTTGTGCGATGCGTTCGGCGGCTAGTTTGGGCACTATGGCATACTGCTCATCCATTTTAACGATGGCGGCTTGGCCTTTTACCAGCTGTTGTTGCACCGCATCGCGGACATAGATCTTTTTAACCAAGGACCCATCGGTAAAATTAAAACCGATATCGCCTTTATAATCGATACGGCTTTGGTCGATTAGTTGCTTGACTTGCGCTACCAAGGCTTTTTGTTCTGCTTCTTGTTTTTTCTGAGCGTTTAAAGCACGGTCGCGTTCGATTTGTGCTTGCCGTGCTTCTTCGGCCAACACTGTGCTTTGGGCTGGACCTACGCCTTTTTTCCCCGCTTGCACACGTTCTTTGTGTTTTTCTTTATTGATGGCTTTGGCTTTTTTAGCGTCGCCAAGACCCATTTTTAACAATTGTTCTTGTAACGATTTACTCATAACGCACCTCTTGCTGATTCGCATATTGTTCCACGAAGCGAAAAGGCTTGCCAACGGTCAGCTGACGAAAAACTGCTTTTGCGGTAAACTGAAGGATTACTAGTCAGGTTTTAGGTTGTTATGTCAGCGTTTTCAGATTTATCACTCGATCCACGTCTATTGCGTTCAGTCGGGCATTTGGGATTTGTGCGTCCTACAGAAATTCAAGCCGAAGCGATCCCCGCTGTTATGCAAGGCAAGGATTTGATGGTGTCGTCACAGACGGGCTCCGGTAAAACCTTGGCTTATTTGCTGCCAATGATGCAGCGCATGCTTCGTTCCAAACCATTGTCTGCGCAGGATCCGCGTGCGGTGGTCCTTGCGCCAACCCGCGAACTGGCGCAACAGATTTATGCCCAACTGCGGTTATTCGTCGCCAATACGCGATTAACGACGGCATTTATTGTTGGTGGTGAGAACTTTAATGACCAAGAGCGTATTCTAAAGCGTCAGCCGCATATTATCGTAGCGACTCCGGGGCGGTTAGCCGACCACCTTGAGCACAAAACGTTTTTCTTGCAAGGCTTGGAGATGTTGATCCTCGATGAGGCCGATCGGATGTTAGATTTGGGGTTTATGCCTCAATTGAACGCGATCCACAAAGCCGCAACCCATCGTCTTCGACAGACGTTAATGTTCTCCGCGACTTTAGATCATGTCGACGTGCAGCAACTGGCGTTGTCTTTGTTAAAAGACCCATATCGAGTGTCGTTAGGTGCAGCCATTGATCCGCATCAAGATATTCAACAACGCTGCATCTATGCCGATCATCTAACACATAAAGAAGCGTTGCTAAAACAACTATTACAGCAAGACACGATGAAACAGCTAATTGTGTTTACTGCGACGCGTGATGATACTGAACGTTTAGCCAAATTGGTGGAGGGGCAGGGCTTTGCCGCCATCGGTTTGAATGGAAAATTAACCCAAGCACAACGCTCAAGTGTGATGCAGGCATTTGCTCATAACAAATATCAAGTGTTAGTTACAACGGATGTGGCGTCGCGCGGTTTGGATTTATTGCAAGTCAGCCATGTGATCAACTTTGACCTGCCTAAACACCCCGAAGAGTATGTGCATCGCATTGGTCGCACAGGCCGTGCGGGGCAACAAGGCGTAGCATATTCTTTTGTCAGTCCAAAAGATTGGAACTCTTTACAAGCGATTGAAGGCTTTTTAAGAAGACCTTTAGAGTTTACTCAAATTGACGGACTCATAGCCAAGTTTAATGGGCAAATGGCGGTTGAGAAAAAGCCAAAGCCAGTTAAAAAAGCAACATCGGTGAAATCGCCGAAAGTGAAAACCAGCACACAAGCCGTCTTAGATGGTGATGCGCCAATGCCGAAAAAGAAAAAAATCTTTTTTGAAGGTGGGGATGATGGTGCTTTGGTGGTGAAAAAAAAGCAAAAAATTAACTAAGGTGATTGTTTTTTCTACGGAAAATGATGCTACACTGCAAGTGTTGTGCACAAAACAACCAGCAGAACTCAGGTAACTGATTGATTTGTTTGGCTTTTGCGACCAACAGGTACGGTCAGTGTGCAGAAAGTGGTTTTTATTTTCTGTTGAAACAGCGTTTTCTATTGACCCCATGGTGTGCTCGAACACATAATGGGTTGAGAATAGTACTAGCTCGAAACGTGGCCGGTAATATTTTAAGTCGCCATATATATGGCAAAGTTAGTTAATGTAAGAGAAAGTTATGTCACAATTGATTTCCGGCACCGTTAAGTGGTTCAACGAAGATAAAGGCTATGGTTTCATCGCTCGTGATGGCGGCAAAGATGTATTCGTACATTTCCGCGCTATCAACGGTACCGGTCGCCGTACTCTGGTTGAAGGCCAAAAAGTTACTTTCGTTGTTACTGAAGGCCAAAAAGGCCCTCAAGCTGAGAACGTAACTGTCGTTGCCTAAGCCTTGGTGCTGAATTGAAAAAAGCCGGTTTTGATACCGGCTTTTTTGTGTCCGAAATTTAAACTTAATGCCGATGGCGGCGTGCAGCTGATTGTGAGCCACAGGCATGTGGTTCATGTATGGCAGTGTTTTATTTTTGGTGGCTTGAAACAAACCACAAGCGCTGTGACGAACCGATTTATGGCGTGCAGGGCGAAAGCCACATTCGACGCTTGTCAGCTTCATTAGGATTGCCAATCAAAGCCCAATTGAGCTTGTTGCTCAACACTTTTCAGTGCCACTTGAATGCCAAGCAAACGCACCGTTTTGCCATGCCCTCGATCCCACGCTTGCTCGAGTAACTCATTGAGAGTACTAAAACACAACTCTCGATGTTGACGTTCGATAGTGGTTTGTTGGAAATCATTAAATTTCAACTTAATGCCAATTTTTTGGATTTGATCAATGGCCCCTGAACGTTCAACACGTTTTAACAGTTTTTGATACAGCGTGGACAACGGTTCGGATGAGTCCGCGAGGCTTTGTAAGTCCTGGCTGAAGGTATGTTCGACAGCGATCGATTTGCGCTCTCGTTCGGTTTGCACCGGACGCTCATCAATCCCCTGACTTCGTTGCAACAGTGTTTCTGCAAAGCTGCCAAATTCTTTCACGAGTAAAGCAAGGTCTGTACTCCGCACATCATTGCAGGTGTGTAAACCGAGTTTAGTTAATCGTTCTGCGGTTTTTGCCCCGACGCCAGGGATCTTGCGCAAGGGTAACACTTTAACAAATGCATCAACCTCGGCAGGGGGGACAACAAAAAGTCCATTCGGTTTGTGCCAGTCACTGGCAATTTTGGCAATAAATTTATTAGGCGCAACGCCTGCGGAGGCGGTAAGACCGGTCTCTGTAAAGATGACATGGCGAATATGTTCTGCAATCAGTGTGGCGCTGCCTTGGCAATGTGGGCTGTCAGTCACATCAAGGTAAGCTTCATCCAGCGACAGTGGCTCAACTTTATCGGTAAACCGATAAAAAATAGCCTGAATTTGCTGGCTCACCGCTTTGTATTTCTCCATATCACCACGCAGCAGTGTCAGATGAGGGCAACGTTTTAACGCTTGCCCTGTCGGCATCGCTGAACGCACGCCAAAGGCACGGGCAGGATAATTGCAGGTACTGATCACACCGCGTTCCACCCGACTGCCACCAATGGCGATGGGGATGTCGCGCAAGCTTGGATTGTCGCGCATCTCAACGGCGGCAAAAAAGCAGTCCATATCAATGTGAATAATCTTGCGCATAACGGGTGAGATTGGTAGCTGTATGAATATACAGTTATCATAATGCAACAATCCGTTTTGTAAAGAGAACAATGCAGTGAAGCAGCGCATCGCAGCGGATTATCTACCGATTTGCAGCATAACTTTCCACTAAGTAGCGGTATGGATGGCTAATTGGGTGTGCAACTTCGGGCGATTCGATGTATGATGCGGCGCAGTTTTTTTACCCACTTTAGTCGCGACTGTGCCACAACAGGAGAACCCATGTTAACGCGTGATATGTCGATCGCCGGTTTTGACCCGGAATTATGGCAAGCCATTCAAGACGAAACCAAACGTCAAGAAGACCACATCGAACTGATTGCTTCTGAAAACTACTGCAGCCCACGCGTGCTTGAAGCGCAAGGCTCGCAGTTGACCAACAAATACGCGGAAGGTTACCCACATAAGCGTTACTACGGTGGTTGTGAATTCGTGGATATCGCTGAAGATTTAGCGATTGCCCGTGCCAAAGAATTGTTCGGTGCTGATTTCGCTAACGTGCAGCCGCATTCAGGCTCTCAAGCCAACCAAGCGGTGTACTTAGCACTGTTAAACGCAGGCGATACCATTTTAGGCATGAGCTTGGCACATGGCGGTCACTTAACGCACGGTGCACACGTCAGTTCTTCAGGCAAGCTGTACAAAGCGGTGCAATACGGCCTGCACCCAGAAACTGGCGTGATTGACTACGCGCAAGTCGAAGCGTTAGCGCTGGAACACAAACCAAAACTGATCGTTGCGGGTTTCTCTGCGTACTCAGGCATCATCGATTGGCAACGTTTCCGTGACATCGCGGACAAAGTCGGTGCTTATCTGATGGTCGATATGGCACACGTCGCAGGTTTAGTTGCTGCAGGTTTGTATCCAAACCCAGTGCCAGTGGCGGACGTTGTGACTACCACCACGCACAAAACACTGGCAGGCCCTCGTGGCGGCTTGATTTTAGCGCGCAAAAACGAAGAAATTGAGAAGAAACTGAACTCTGCAGTCTTCCCTGGCGGCCAAGGCGGCCCGTTGATGCACGTCATCGCAGCCAAAGCAGTCGCGTTTAAAGAAGCGCTGCAACCAGAATTTAAAGCGTATCAACAAAACGTGTTGAAAAACGCTGTTGCCATGTGCGACGAGATGAAGAAACGTGGTTACAAAATCGTTTCTGGTGGCACGCAAAACCACCTGTTCTTGATGGATTTGATCGACAAAGACATCACAGGCAAAGATGCAGACGCATGGCTGGGCAAAGCCCACATCACTGTCAACAAAAACTCAGTACCAAACGACCCACGTTCGCCATTTGTGACGTCAGGTCTGCGCATTGGTACTCCCGCCATCACTCGCCGTGGTTTTGGTGAAGGTGAAGCTCGGGCTGTTGCTAACTTAATTTGCGACGTGTTAGATAGCCGTGGTGACGATGCTGTGATTGCAAAAGTACGCGGTCAAGTGTCTGAGTTGTGTGGCCGTTTCCCTGTGTACGCCTAAGCCTAAACGAACCGTTTAACGACAAAAATGGCCGCCGATAGCGGCCATTTTCTTATGCTGTTCAACTCGTTAAACTAAGCCCCCACAGTGCTTGCATGACGTTTTGGCCTTGTCGTAAAGCGGACATCTCACAATGGCACTGGTATAAAGGGGATGACACCATAGAGCCAAATTGGCACTGAATGGGATACTTACTCGCTTGCGGCTACGTGATTTGGTTTGCACACCCAGGATTTGCCACTGCAGGGACACTCAAACGGTTTGCAGCAATGACATTTAGCATCAGCATCACGTTGGATGATCCACGACCAGGTGCATTTTCAAAGATTGCAAAGCAGTGTTTTGCATCGTGATTGCTAGACGCTAACCATACTAAACATGCAAAAAAACCTTGTGCTACTGAATAAACCGATAGGAGAACCGTCATGAATGGCAACGATGAGATGTATATGCAACGAGCCATTGAATTGGCGAAACGCGGAATTGGTTCGACGGCACCAAATCCTGCGGTGGGTTGTGTCCTTGTCAAAGACGGCCAGATAATCGGCGAAGGCTATCATCATCAAGCCGGTGGGCCACACGCCGAAGTGTTTGCCCTTCGTCAAGCCGCTGCAAATGCTAAAGATGCCACTGCTTACGTTACCCTCGAGCCCTGCAGCCATTTCGGGCGAACACCGCCTTGTGCCTTAGGTTTAATTGAAGCAGGCGTTCGTCGCGTGGTGGTCGCGATGAAAGATCCTAATCCACTGGTCAGTGGACGTGGCCTTGAGATGTTGCATGATGCGGGTATCCTCGTCGAGGTAGGTGTTTTAGAATCCGAGGCGCGGCAGTTAAACCCTGAATTCTTATTTAAAATGCAGCATCAACGGCCATTGGTCCGCTTAAAAATAGCGTCCAGTTTAGATGGTGCGGTAGCGCTGGCAAATGGTCAAAGCCAGTGGCTGACAGGAGAGGCGGCTCGCGCCGATGTGCAAGCGTATCGCGCCCGCAGTTGTGCCATCTTATCGACTGCCGAAACGGTTAAAATGGATAAAGCAACGTTAACCGTTCGTCGTGAGGATCTTACTCGGCTTGACAATGGCGAGTTGCGTCAACCGCTGCGTATTATTCTTGATCGCCGTTGCCGACTGACAGGCTTTGAACCTTTGTTTCACACCGGGGGCGATTTAGTGCTTGTGCATTGTGGTGAGCCCGCATCGTGGCCTGCGCTTGAATTGCCCCAGGATCACCCTCGTCAAGTCAGCCGTTGGCGTATTGGTTTAGATGCCGTGGGGCAATTGGATGTTGCAGAGCTCTTTATGAAACTTCGGGGTGAGAAACTCAATAGTATCTTTGTGGAAGCGGGCAGTAAGCTGGCAAGCTCGTTATGGCATCAACAGCTGGTTGATGAGCTTATTGTCTATCAGGCGCCAATATTGCTGGGGGCGTCCGCGAAGCCGTTGTTGGAGATTGGTATGCTCAAGCAGTTAGACCAAGCCCCACGTTGGCGATGGCAAGAAGCGTCGGTCATTGGTGCTGATGTGCGTTTGGTCGCTCGTTTGACGGATGAGGCAGATCCATCGAAACTGTGACAACCGCGAAACAGGCATAAATACGCAAGAGCGGCACAATGACGCTCGTACACAACGTGATGTCCAGATGAAAAGGTAAAAACACATCCTATGTTTACAGGAATAATTGAAACAACTGGCGTGGTGCAACAGCTACAACCGGCCGCTGGTGGTGGTTTAGTGGTGTGGATTGACGCGCCTGGCCTTGATTTTAGCGACGTAAAATTAGGGGACAGTATCGCCAGTAACGGCGTCTGCCTGACGGTTACCGCACGTCAAGGCCATGCTTATCGCGCGGATATCTCTGCAGAAACAATCTCTAAAACCTTATATGCGCAGTACAAACCAGGCCAACGTATCAACATTGAAAAAGCGATGTTACCGACCACTCGCTTTGGTGGGCATATGGTCAGTGGTCATGTCGATGGCATTGCTGTGGTCAAACACGTGGAAAAGACCGGGAACTCTTGGCAAGTGCACATGACACCACCGGCTGAGCTTGCTAAATACATTGCGCACAAAGGCTCGGTGACGATTGATGGCATTAGTTTGACGGTCAATGAGCTAACCTCAGATGGCTTTCGTTTAACGATAGTGCCACACACTGCACAAGAAACCACCATCGCCGACTTGAAATCGGGGGCTCGCGTCCATATCGAAGTGGACTTAATCGCACGGTATCTTGAACGGTTGTTACAAGCGCCAACGACACATTCAAACACAGGTGTAAACCTGGAATTATTAGCCAAAAGTGGCTTCCTCTGAACCCAAACCCTAGGTGAATTATGCATTTAAATACACCCGCCGAAATTATCGAAGACATCCGTAACGGCAAGATGGTGATCTTGATGGATGACGAGGATCGCGAAAACGAAGGCGATTTAGTCATGGCGGCGGAGTATGTCACCCCCGACGCGATTAACTTTATGGCGACGTATGGCCGTGGCTTAATTTGCTTAACGTTAACCCGTCAACGTTGTAAGCAACTCGATTTGCAATTGATGGTTGATAAAAACAAGTCGCCTTTTGCCACGGCGTTTACCATTTCCATCGAAGCGGCTGAAGGGGTGACCACAGGTATCTCTGCGGCCGATCGTGCTCGCACGGTCAAAGCCGCGGTTGCGCGTGATGCTCGCCCGGTCGATATTGTGCAACCCGGTCATATTTTTCCGTTAATGGCACAAGATGGCGGGGTATTGGTGCGTGCAGGGCACACCGAAGCGGGCTGCGACTTAGCTCGCTTGGCAGGGCTTGAACCGGCGGCGGTGATTGTCGAAATCCTCAATGAGGACGGCACTATGGCACGTCGCCCTGATTTAGAAGTGTTTGCTGCCAAACATGGCATCAAAATTGGCACTATTGCTGATTTAATTGAATACCGTAATCTCAACGAGACCACCATTGAACAAGTGGCGCGGTGTAAGTTACCCACTGCAGTGGGTGAGTTTGAGCTTGTCACCTTCCGTGACACCATTGATAACCAACTCCATTTTGCGTTAGTCAAAGGGGAGATCCATGCTGAGCAACCGACGCTCGTTCGGGTGCATTTGCATGATACCTTTAGCGATTTGCTGGCTAGCACCCGAGGTGCTAACCGCAGTTTTAACTTACATGATGCGATGGCTCGTATTCAAAACGAAGGCGGTGTGTTGGTGCTGCTTGGTAAACAAGAAACCACTGCAGACCTGATTGCCAAAGTCGAAGCCTTTGCTGCAGAAGACCGAGGTGAGGCTGTTAAACCTTCGCGTCAACAGGGCGCAAGTCGCAACGTTGGCGTCGGATCACAAATTCTGGCCAGCCTTGGGGTGCGGAAAATGCGTTTGTTGTCGCAGCCAAAACGTTATCATGCCTTATCTGGTTTTGGACTGGATGTGGTCGATTACGTCTCCGAATAACTGAATTATGTAGAACTAACTGGTCGATGTTGTGTTACAATATCGGCCTTTTTTTGCTAGAACCGAATGAAGAGGATCTCTCATGCACGTGATCGAAGCCGGCTACTCTGCTCCAGGTAAAAAATTCGCCATTGTGGTGGCCCGTTTTAATAGCTTTGTTGTCGAAAGCTTACTGGAAGGCGCTATTGATACGTTAAAACGCGTAGGTAACGTTGCCGATGCAGACATCACCGTGATCCGTATTCCAGGTGCTTTTGAAATGCCGTTGGCTGTACAAAAAGTAGCTGAAAGCAAAAAATACGATGCGATCATCGCGTTAGGTGCGGTGATCCGTGGCGGTACGCCACATTTTGAATATGTCGCCGGCGAATGTACCAAAGGTATCGCCAGCGTGATGATGCAACACGGTTTGCCGGTCGCGTTTGGTGTGCTCACGGTTGAAAGTATTGAACAAGCCATTGAACGCGCGGGTACCAAAATGGGCAACAAAGGCGGCGAAGCTGCGGCCTCTGTGCTTGAAATGGTCAACGTGTTAGCACAAATTTAAGGGTAGATTGATGAAACCAAACGTACGTCGTGCGTCACGTGCGCTGGCTGTGCAAGCTGTGTACAGCTGGCAACTCAGCAAAAATCCAGTTGGGGATATCGAACAGCAATTGTTGCTTGAAACCAATACCAAGCATTTGGACGTTGGTTACTTCCAAGATTTATTACGTGGCGTTGCCGTGAATGTCGCGGCATTGGATGAAGTGTTAGCTCCATTTGCCGGTCGTCCGTATGATGAAGTAGACCATGTTGAAAAAGCCATCTTACGGGTTGCAGGCTACGAATTAAAATTCCGCCAAGACGTACCTTACAAAGTGGTCATCAATGAAGCCATCGAGTTGGCTAAAGAGTTTGCGGCCGATGATAGCCACAAATTCGTGAACGGCATTTTGGATAAAGCCGTCAAACAATTCCGGCCTCAATAACTTCTTAATGGAGAGCCGGCGAAAGTCGGCTTTTTTATGCGCGAATTTGCCTTAATCGAACAGTATTTCAGCAACGCTGGCTATAAACGGAACGATGTCAGTATCGCGGTCGGTGACGACGGCGCTGTGATGCAAGTCCGTGAAGGGTTTGACCTCGTCGTGACCACAGACACCATGGTGCAAGGCGTGCATTTTTTTCCGAATGTTGACCCGCGTGCGCTGGGCCACAAACTTGTCACCGTCAATGTCAGCGACTTGGCAGCGATGGGTGCGGAGCCATGCTGGCTGTCCCTTGGCTTAACCATGCCAGACGCTGATGAGCAATGGATCAAAGAGTTTGCAGAAGGCTTAAGCGAAACCGCTGATTATTACAATTGCCAGCTGATTGGTGGCGATACCTGTAAGGGGCCATTGACCTTGACGGTGTGTGCCAAGGGCATCGTTCCGCGCGGTAAAGCCTTAACCCGCAGCGGCGCCAAAGTCGGCGATTACCTCTATGTGACTGGCACTTTAGGGGATGCGGCGCTTGGGCTGTTGGTGGAGCAAGGCAAGGTCGAGATCAGTAAAAAACACCGTGGCCCGATGTTGCAGAAGTTTCACTATCCTCAAGCACGTGTTGCCCTCGGTCAGGCGCTGCGTGCCATCGCCAGCAGCTGCATGGATGTCTCCGATGGCTTATGTGGCGATCTGCCGCATATCTTAAAGCGCTCAAACGTTGGCGCTGCGGTGGATGTCAGCAAACTGCCGATGTCACAAGCGTTGCGGGATACCTTGCCAGCAGATCAGGCGTTGCGCTGTGCGCTGTCCGGTGGTGAAGACTACGAACTGTTATTCACTGTCCCTGAAGCCCGTCGCGGCTCGTTAGAAGTCCTATTATCCCCTTATGGGGTGCCGGTGACCTGTATCGGACGCATTACCGGTGTGCCTGGACGACTGGAACTGAAACAAGGCGACCAGCCTTTTGTGTACGAACATTCTGGATACCAACATTTCGCATGAGCAAGGTCTTTGATCTCACACGCTGGCAACACTGGCTGGCCACTGGCTTGGGCAGCGGTTTAGCACCCAAAGCGCCTGGAACCGTGGGTTCCTTGGCCGCATTGCCATTGTGTGTGTTAGTGTCCGGTGTTAGCCCGCTGACCGGTCTGTTGTTGATTGGATTGATATCTTTGCTGGGCTGTTACGTCAGCCATGTCACCAGTCGCGATCTTGGTGAACATGACCATGGCGGCATCGTCATCGACGAGTGGGCCGGCATGTTACTGACGTTTTGGGCTGTGCCATTAAGTGGCCCGGTGTTGCTGCTTGGTTTTGTGGTGTTTCGTATACTGGATATCCTAAAGCCTTGGCCAATCCGTTGGTGTGATCAAAAAGTGCACGGTGGCGTTGGCATCATGCTCGATGACATTGTCGCTGGGGGACTGGCGTGTCTTGTGCTTCATAGTGTAGTCTGGATGTTTCCATCTATTCTATTGTAAGTATGAGATTTTATGCGTCGTTGGTGTGTTGCACTGCTGCTGGTAGTCTTTGCTTTTCAGCCAAAGGCGCAAACGCAACAGTCAATTTTTGATTACGACATCAAACAATGGACCGCCGCTGATGGCCTTTCGAACAACTCTGTTCGCGCCATAACCCAAGATCAGCAAGGTTTTCTGTGGGTAGGCACTTTAGCCGGTCTGAACCGTTTTGATGGCCATCAATTTGATGTGTTTAATTCCACCAATACCCGTCGTCAGTTAGTCAATAACATCGTCACGCGGTTATACACCGATAAGTCTGGCTACATCTGGATTGGCACCATGACGGGGTTGTCTGGGGTGAATCCGACCACGCTGAAATTCGACCGCTATAATATTTTGGGCGAAGTGACTGCGATCATCGAAATCTCCGAACGGGAGATTTGGGGCGCGGCAGATAATTTATTTCGGGTGCGTGATGGCCAAGTCAGCCGCGTGGATGAAATCAAAGAAAGCGTCGGCCAGGTCCTGTCAGCCAACAATGACGTCTGGGTCACCACCAGCAAGTATTTATATCATCTTAAATTAGGTGGGGAATTAGAAAAAATCCCGCTGCCAGCTGAGTTAGCTCAACACCCCATCTATGATTTGGCGTTTCACGATAACGTGTTGCACCTAGCCAGCGAACAGGGGTTCTTCTATTTAACCGAACATGGCAAGTTTGCGCCTTGTGCCTTACCCAGTGCAACAGAATCATCCATTTACCAATTATTACGTGATAGTCAGGGCGGGGATTGGGTGTCGACCTACGACAATTTATACCATCGACACGCCATGCAAACATGGCAAGTGGTCAGTAAAGATTCACTAGGAACCACCACACAGTTTGCCGATATTTATGAAGATCGCCAGCACAATGTCTGGTTGGCAAGTTTTTCTGATGGCTTGTTTCGCGCCTCTCGCGGCAAAATCAACCGAGTGGTAGGGGCAGGCCAGCGTGATATCGCAGTGCGCAGTGTCGCGGTATCGCCAGATCAACGTTTATTTATCTCAACCGGTCAAGAACTCGGTTATCTGGATACACAACAACGCTTTTCCGCCATTGCCATCCAAGCAACAGAGCCTTTGTCTGTGGTGCAAGATATTGAATTTTTGCAGGATAAATTGTTACTCGCCACCGATACCGGACCTCGACTGCTGCATGCCAATGGTCGTCTAGAGTTCTGGTTGCCAGCACTGAAAGGTGTAAAAACCAAAGCGATTAAACCGCGTCGTGCCGGCGGTTACTGGCTAGCGACAAGCCAAGGCTTATTTAGTTGGGAACAGGGCGATACGGCGCAGCCGTTTGCTTTTAATCGCGAGTTTGAGTCATCGGCTGTCACCTTTGTACAGGAGCTGTCCGATCGTTTGCTGATTGGAACCACTCGCGGGGCATATCAGCTTAAAGCGGGCAAGTTGCTCCGACTTGGCGTTGGCAGTAATTTGTACAATGCCTTTATCACCACCATGCTGCAGTTATCCGATGGCCGCTTATTGGTAGCGACCATTGATGACGGTTTATTTTTGTGGCACAGCGATGGTCGCTGGTTGCAATACGATTCAGCCAACGGCTTACCCTTTGAACCTGTCGTGTCACTGTTGCAGCCAACGGATAGCACCAGCGTATGGGCGAGTACCCTCAAAGGCATTTTCCGTTTTCAACCGACACAGTTAGTGGGCGGCGCATCCGACCAACATGCGTTTGAAGAGGTGCTTACGCCGTACGAGCGACAACTGGGCACACCTCCTGGTCGCTGTTGCAACGGAGCGGGTCACAGCAAAGTGGCGATTTGGCAACAACAGATCTGGTATCCGACGCTCAAAGGTGTGGTGTCGGTTCCGTTACAGTTAAAAGCGGCGAGTGCGGAAAAGAACACTCCGGTGATCGAGCAAGTGCAAAGTGATAGCTTGTATTTCATCCAGCCTGAACAACGTCGTTTGGTGTTAGAAATCGATCAGCGCGACTTAGCGATCCGTTATACCTCGGTTGAATTCCGTCGGCCTGATGCCATTGAATTTCGTTATCGTCTGGCCGGCTTTGATAATGAATGGCGGCTCGTCGGCAATCGCCGAGAAGCTATTTATACCAACTTGCCACCGGGGGAATACCAGTTTGTGGTGCAAAGTCGCAACCCGAATCAAAGCTGGGAGCAAGCAGCGGAGCACCAATTAGAACTTGTGATCCCTCGTCGTTTTGATGAAACCTCGGTGTATCGAGGCTTGTGGTTGTTGTTGGGCTTGTTAGCGCTGGCGGGCATTTTGTGGTTAGCGCGTCGCAATACCCAGCGCCGTGAAGAAGAGTTAACCCGGTTAGTCCGTCAACGGACGAGCGAGCTAGAGAACAGCAATTTACGGCTCAACGAAGTGAATGAAGAACTGTCTCAGTTAACCCACAAGGATGCGTTGACGGGCCTTAGAAACCGGCGGTTTTTATTTGATCAGTTACCCAAAGATATCGAACATTATCAACGCAATCGTGAGTCAATGTTGGCGCAAAACAAGTGTATCGCGTTGATCCATTTAGATCTGGATAACTTCAAACAACTCAATGATAAATTTGGCAATAATGCTGGCGATGCTATTTTACAACAGTTAAGTGGCTTGTTGATCCGAGAGACTCGGGGGTCGGATTATGTGGTTCGCTACGGTGGCGATGAATTCTTGGTTGTGCTGCGGGATGTGGCCATTGATTTGGTCACTGAGTTCGCGGTCAGGCTGCATGATCTCATCACGTTGGACCCGATCCCAATTCCGGATGGTCGAAGTGTGGCTGTCAATTGCTCTATTGGATTTTCGGTGTATCCGCTTGATTTACTTGGCGGCCAATTGATTGGCTGGGAAGTGTCATTGCGTTTAGCCGAATTAGCGCTGTTTCATGTCAAGCATACAGGCCGAAATTCGGTGGCAACCATCGAGTTTGACCGTCATGTGGATGCATTTGAGTTCGAAGATAGTGAGCATATTGAGTCACAAGTCGAGAAATTATTGGCAGATGGCGCTGCTTGGTTCAGTCAGGCCAGTTCCCAAGGGGGCAGTGGTAGTTTGGTGGAATAGCCGGCACTGCGGCTTAGGCCAAGGCTTGAAACAAAAACGCCAGTGCAATGCACTGGCGTTTTTTATTGTCAATTTAAAACCACCTCCTATGGAGGTGGTGATCGGCCAGTCGGGGCTATGCCCGTAGAGTACCCATGTTAGATACTTCGCCCGTTTGTAACCAGCAAATGAGGAAGTAAATAACA
>JACCDZ011038922.1_pt1 | contig 115618 bp, 120 predicted proteins | sample 7449551 | NCBI WGS metagenome assembly JACCDZ01 (sample SAMN15323452, study PRJNA562643) | freshwater metagenome | isolation source: river surface water | place: USA:Blue River Watershed | collected 2017-08-18
ATATTTATGCTTTTTAGTTAACTAATTTATCAGAAATTGTATTGAACACCTCCAGTTACTATATTCGCAGTTCCAGTATAAGTATTTTGGAAAGGAATTAAGGCATAGTCCTCCACGCGTAAATCAATTAAAAGGAGAAGTTTTTTCATGATAATCACTATTTCCAGTAAAGCTAACACACGGGGCATTTTAACATATTTAGCAAGAGTCAATAAGAGTTCCTCTTCCATTGCATAACATGGTCTTTTACTTAGCATGAAAACTAAAGATTAACTACAAACATATAATAAACTGAATTAATTTCATAAAATCCAAACAAAGCAAGCAAAACTCATGACCCTTAATCTCATTATGGGTGTAATAATTTACACCCATAATCTGTTGTATTCATGCAGTATAATCAATTGGAAATTGAAGTCAATAAAAAACAGAACGGTTAAATTAATCATGCAAAACAAATGCCCCACGTAATTCTGTGAGGCATTTATTAGCAAATAATTTTAGTAACTTAGCTAATGAGTGTCTTGGCAGCAGATAATGCTTCACCAAGTTTAGCAATATCACTACCACCAGCCTGTGCCAAATCTGGACGTCCGCCACCTTTACCGCCAACGATAGCCGATAGTTTACCAACTAAATCCCCAGCTTTATACTGGCTGGTTAAATCCTTAGTAACCCCAACCACTAGATTAACTCGTTCACCATTGGCTGCGCCGATAACCACGATTCCACTGCCGAGCTTGTCTTTGATTTTCTCGGTTAATTCAACCATCGCTTTGCTTTCGCTATTATCCATGCGTAAGATCAACAATTTAGCCCCATTTGCCAAAGTTGTTGCCTGATCAAGCAACTCTTCAGCTTGATAAGCAGCTAATTTAGCTTTAAGATCAGCAATTTCTTTAGCTTGAGCTTTATTATCTGCCAAAACCGCATTAATCTTCTCTATCAGAATATCATTACTCTGCGCTTTTAGTTGATCACGAGCAACATCTAAGATTGCCATATTCTTTTGCATGCGTTTCAGTGCAGCTTCACCAGTGATTGCTTCAATCCGACGCACACCATTGGCAATACCACCCTCGCTGACAATTGAGAAAAAGCCAATGTCGCCAGTTTGAATTACATGCGTTCCGCCACATAGTTCAGTAGAAAACTCACCCATTTTAACTACGCGAACCTCATCGGTGTACTTTTCACCAAATAATGCCATCGCACCAGCTTTAATTGCATCATCATAGCTCATTTCATCGATAGCTACTTCGTAATTTTGCATAATTACATGATTGACAATTCGTTCAATCTCTTCAATCTGCGCGGCAGTCAAAGCTTTATCATTCGCAAAATCAAAACGCGTTGATTCAGCAGTAACTAATGAACCTTTTTGCGTTGCATGGCTACCAATTACTTCGTGTAGTGCCTTATGCAATAAATGCGTTACCGAATGATTACGCGCCGTTGCCATCCGTTGATGTAAATCAATCGTTGCTACCACATTATCACCGACTTTAAGTGAACCATGGGCTAATTTACCGCTGTGCCCATGCACTGCTGCACGAACTTTTTGCGTATCTTCAACTGCGAATAAACAACTCACACCACCGTTAATAGACAGCGTACCAACATCACCAATTTGTCCACCAGATTCAGCATAAAACACGCTGTTATCCAGAACTACCACGCCATCATCACCAGCCAATAATTGTGTAACTGGTTGCCCGTCTTTGTAGAGTGCAGTAACTTGCCCTTCACACGATACTTCATCATAACCAGCAAATTTTGTTTCATTACCGTTATAATCCAAAGCACCGGTCATTTTAAATTTACCAGCTGCTTTAGCCATTTCACGTTGTCTATTCATACAAATTTCATAACCATCTATATCAACCACTACATCATATTCGCGGCAAACATCCTGCGTTAAATCTAATGGAAAACCATAGGTATCATATAATTTAAATGCAACATCTCCTGATAAGATGTTACCCCCCCCCTCTGGAAGACTCATTATCTCTTTGATAACTTTATCAATAGGAGGATTTGAAAGTGTTAAAAGTTGTTTTACTTCATAGTTATCAAGAGCATTTTGTAATACATTATCCTGCAAGCCATTTTCTCTTTTTTTTATCAACCAATCGGATAAAGTATTTTCACTTTTATCTACATTATTATGATTCTGAATAAAGAAAATGCCTGATGAACTACTTAATGTAAGATCTTTCAATTTTTTAATAAAGTCTTGCTCAAAATTTTTATTTGGATTCAGTTTGTCTATTTCTTCAGATAATAAACTCATACCATTATCAATCGTTTGGAAGAAACGCTCTTCTTCTTGATAGATAGTTTTTTCAATTAATTCCTGATTAAGAATCAATTCAGGGTAAGCATCGCCCATTTCGCTAACTAATTCTGCCACCAATTGATTAAAGAACGGTTCACGACGACCTAGTTTATAACCATGGCGAATTGCACGACGAATAATCCGACGCACCACATAACCACGTCCTTCATTTGATGGCAACGCACCATCAGCAACCAAGAATGACACTGAGCGAATATGATCCGCTAATACTTTTAACGAAGCATTGGTTTTATCTTGTGTCTGTGTGATTTGCGCCGCTTTATCGATTAGTTTTACAAATAAATCAATCTCATAGTTACTATGAACATGCTGCAATACCGCAGAAATACGTTCAATACCCATCCCAGTATCCACCGATGGCTTAGGCAATGGATGAAGTTTACCGCTTTCATCACGATTGAACTGCATAAAGACATTATTCCAGATTTCAATAAAACGATCACCGTCTTCTTCAGGAGTGCCAGGTAAACCACCCCAAATATCCGCACCATGATCATAAAAAATCTCGGTACATGGACCGCAAGGACCAGTGTCACCCATTTGCCAGAAATTATCTGAGCCACCAGAGGCTTTATCACCAATCCGAATGATCCGCTCAGCGGCAAGTCCGATTTCTTTATTCCAGATTTCAAAGGCTTCATCATCCGTATGATAAACCGTTACATATAGTTTATCTTTCGGTAGATTTAACCATTCCGGTGAAGTTAAAAATTCCCAGGCATATTTAATTGCATCCGTTTTGAAATAATCACCAAAGCTAAAATTACCCAACATTTCAAAAAAAGTATGGTGACGGGCAGTGTAACCCACGTTTTCCAAATCATTGTGTTTACCACCGGCACGTACACATTTTTGCGAGGTCGTTGCGCGGGTATAATCGCGTTTTTCCAAGCCTAGAAAAGTATCTTTAAATTGATTCATTCCAGCATTAGTGAATAATAAAGTTGGATCATCATGTGGAATCAGCGAACTTGATTTAACTATTTCGTGTCCTTTGTTTTGAAAGAACTCTAAGAATTTACGGCGAATTTGATTAACTTGCATGAATTATCCTATGTGAAGTATTGATTTAACCCACTATTTTACCAAGTTTGGAGATAGTCTGCGTATCTGAATTTAATCTAACGCCACAGAAGTAAGGATAATTTGCAAGGGTATTCTATCTATAGTCAGAGATTATGCTTATCAATCACTTTAGCCACAAATTAAATAATAATTGATCAATGATAGCGTTCTAAACAACTTAGTTGAACTGCTAATTCATGCATAAAAAAGTGGCAATTTTGATTGTTCGCATGATAGAATCACGCGAACAATGTTAAAGATAATCACAGTCTTCGCAGATAAATTCTTATCGAGTTATTCTAAAGCAATAAATAAGGGGAAATATGAATAGAATTATTGACATATGTAGAGATAAAATAAATTTTCCAACTTTTATAGTCTTAATTGCCGTGATAATCGGTACAATCAGTTTGTTTTCTTATCTAATTCCTTTTACTGATAATGCTTTTGTAGTTGCCAACAACCAAACTGTTGCTGCCGAAGTTTCTGGATATGTTTCTAAAATCTATATAAAAAATGGACAAAAAGTTCACAAAGGACAGCCATTATTTCAAGTTTATGATGAGCCATACAAACTAGCCCTAGCAAAAAGCACGGCAGCTTATCAGCAAGCTCAAAGTAGCTTAGAAGAGCAAAAACAACAAATTGCCAAAGATAATGCTGCGTTAAAAAGCTCGCAAATAAATCTCGATAAAGCTAAAACTGAGTATCGGATTAAAAATAATCCTCTTGCTGGTAATTCAGTATCTGAATTAGAACTGAAAAATGCCAAATATTCAATGCAATCATTTGAGCAACAAGTTAGTTCGGATCTTACTCAGTTAAAAATTGACCAAAGTCGTTTAGTGCAAAAGCAGCAATCATTAGAACAAGCAAAAGCCAGCATGAATATTGATAAGATTAATCTGGATGAAACAACGGTTCGCGCAGGTAGTGATGGCGTAGTAGACAATATGTTCCTCTCCGTCGGAACGCCAGTTTCACAGCATCAAGCATTATTTTCTTTTGTGAATACTTCTACATGGTTTGTGCAAGCAAACATGAATGAAACTGATTTACGTAAAGTTCGCCCAGGAGATAAAGCACTAATCTGGTTAAGAATGTATGGCTTAGATCGGGTTTTTCATGGTGTAATCGTTAATAACCTATGGGTAACAGATCGGCAAAGCACTACCAACCGCTCACAGCAACAAACTATTTCTACGAATAATGAATGGCTTAATCTGCCACAGCGGGTACCATTGTTGATTGAAATCAGTGATCCTGATCCGCAATTTCCTCTTAATCCCGGTGTAAGTGCATATGTTTATATCCAGACTAAGTGAGGCATTAAACCGTTATGATCCATATGGAATCGTACGGGTAAATACCTTCCAAACGCTGTATCTAACCATCTGTATATTTTTGGTAAATTTTATATTTGCTCCGCCATATATCAACCAACTATTACCAGTTTTTCTAATTGGGATTATCGCGGGAGGAAGTTCGCCAAGCTATCTGCGCCGACAACAAATTGTAGCAATATTTACAGCTCTTGCAATTATTTGGTATATTTGTGTTAATTTAGTAGCCAATCATAATTTGGCTACAGTGATGGTAAATGGTTTTTTGCTAAGTCTCATGTATTGGCTGGGAAGAAAAACTCCACTTTTTGCTGCAATTGCTCTTATTTGTTTCTTATTAGGAATAATTCTGCCACCATTAAAAATAAGCGGTAGTTTTTATGTATACTATAATTTGATTGTTATGTGTGGTGTCTATCTGTTAATAACCCTCGCATTTATCACTCTTTTCCCTAAATTCTATTACAACAGAATTTGGGTAAGAGCATTTTATTTGAGCTTAAATGAATTAGCCAATATTCAACGCACTTTAGCACATGGCGAAACTAATTTTACAAACTCTAAACACTTAATCGGAATTTATCGAATAACTTCTGGTCTAACCCAAAAAGAATTTACTTTTGGCGCACGCAGAGTTAATATTTCTTTACTTCGCATTTATACATATATGACCACTTTAAGAACTAAACTAATACCAATTAATCCTCAAGCACTATTACAAAGTGCAGATCTATGTGATCTTCTCTGCCAAAAAATAACTAATCGTGAAATATTACAATCAAATGATTTACAAGCTACAGATTTGCCAGATGGAATTAAGTATGCTTTGCAACAACTAATACTTGTTTGGAATAGAACATGTTCAAAAGTCTAGATTTATATACCAAGCGCTATATACAGATCGTGATAATCGTTATAATTGCTCAATCAATCTATCTATTTTCTCATTTGCCACACAGTGTATGGATATTGATAACTATCACATCAGTTTATTCAGGGTTTCATGCAACCGATGTAATCAAACGTGCTAATCGTCGTGTATATGGAACTATCCTTGGAGTAGCTATGGTTGCTATCATTTGGCATTTGGTCCACTGGGATTTTCGCCTTTTGATTATTATAACTACGCTTTTAGTTCCTGCTATGGTTTTCTTCAGTCAGATTCCGTACCAATACTTCGTAATTCTATCAACCTCTTTTTCTGATATCACAACCGAATGGAGTAATTCAAGTAATTTTAATTTGATGTACTATGTTAATGATCGTTTAATTTGTACTCTCATCGGGTTTGCATTATGTATTACTGCTGAATATTTCTGGTTTGGACGGCAAAATTTAACTTATTTAAATGCACTACAAACTAAAAATACTATTCTCAAAAATATGGAGCAATTATTTAATCTTGCTAAATCTGGCGTTAGAAGCAATAAGATGTTTAAATTAACTAACACCTTACTTAAAGATATTTTAAAACTAAATAATTCAATTGCAGATCTTAAAGCTGAAAAAAATGCACAGGTTGAACATCTTGAAATTCAAAGTTTAAATATAGCTATTCAACAAGTTGCCGATAAAATCATTAGCTTAAATTACCTAACTTCGAGTAAAACTAACCTATCCACTATACAAAAATTAACCCTTGAAATCGAGAATGAACTCTCGCAAATTTCTACTAAATTAAGTTGAAAATCATGTTTTATAAAATTAGCCCACTTATTATTTTGACTGGTTTAATAACATCGTGCTCATTAGTGGCGCCAAACCGCCCAGATCCCAGCGTAAAATTACCTTCTTCATGGAATTACCAAAGTAATCCTGCGGAGAGTAATTTACCCTACATTGCTTGGTGGCAAAAATTCAATGATCCTAATTTGAACCGAATTATTGAAAGCGCGTTAAAAAATAATGATAGCCTAGAAGCGTCCAAAGCTAATATTGAGCAGGCACGAGCAAGTCTACTAAGTGTAGAAATGAGTTGGATTCCTAGCCTGAGTGCACTGACAGGATTTTTTAATCTGCAACCACTAATGCCACAACCACAGTTGATATATGGCATGTATGCAGGTTACAATTCATTGAACATATTTAATATAATTGCACAACAGAAGGCGGCTGAATTGGGTGTCGAAACGGCTAAAATGCAGTATCAAGGTAGTAAATTGGATGTAATTGCGCAAACTGCTAGTGCATACTACACCTTGATTGCACAAAAAGAAGAATTACGCCTGAATCAGGAAAACCTAAATGATTTAACTAAATCAATGCAGATAAAACAGAATAACAGGAGAGCAGGTCTTACAGCAACAGATGCAACGACCAATGCCACGCAATCTTATTACCAAACATTAAGCCAAGTTAAAGCAATCCAAAATAATATTATTAAATGTCAAAATGCATTGAATTATTTGTTGGGTGATATGCCAGGAACAGAATATCCTACCGCTGACTTTGCCAAAATTGAGACAAGTTATACTAACATTTCTAGCTTACCAGCTAAAGTTATTGGCAATCGCCCAGACGTAGCAGTTGCGGCTCTTGAGTATAAAATTTATGCCCAAGACGTAGCCGCTACTTATACTCAACTTCTACCCTCATTTATGTTTGGGCTTGGTCCAGCGGGCGGAACTAGTGGTGGAATAGCAAATATGCCATCAAGCTTCAGCAGCACTATTCAAATGAACTTCATCAGTTGGTCATTAAATCCTGCGGTATTCGGGCAAGCAAGTTCCTACAAAGGACAAGCAAAAGCAGCCTATGTGAATTACATTGACACAGTGCATAAAGCATTACGTGATATCAATAATGATCTGGCAACTAACCAAATTACCAACGAGCGTTATCAGTTGCTAAAACAGGCTGGCAATAGCGCAGCAAACAAGTATAAGGATACTTATTCAGCTTACCAAGCTGGTTTAAAATCGTTTGATGATACGCTCAATGCTAAACAAAATCTAAATCAGGTTCAGCAAAGTATTAACCAAATAAGATTAGCACAAATGCAAGCGATTATCTCGCTGTATCAGGATTTAGGTGGTGGCTATCGCTATTTCGATGAAAGTAAGTAGCCTCACATAAATACACAATATTTTCTGGAGTCACACTTCCTCTATCCATTGATAAATGATTTCTATCATAATCAACTAATTTTTAGTAACCTGGCTATCTTAGGCAATTTCTTTGCATTTTGCGCGTGAACTCAGGGATTAAGCATCATCAAAATTGATGATTGTATGTAATCCATATTTAAAAGGATAATCACTCCAGCAAGCAAATAAAATTTCCAAAGGATAAAAAATGAAGAAATTAATTCTATTCTCTTTAGTACTATGCATAACCAGTCTCAATTTAATGGCATTAGATATAACAGTTGAAGATGCAGAAGGGTTGATTCATGATGATGTAAGATTGAATAATGATAATCAAACTTCATCTATAAAATGGTTTTCCTTTTATGGTAGTCAAACGGGTAGTATTTGGAAACAAAGTATTGACTTTACCAAAACGATCAATTCACAAACTTTTAATTTTACAGTAAATCTTGAAGCTACAAGTGATTCTAGTGAATGGTCTAATATACACCATGTTAACTTTACTTCAGACAAAAGCATTAGTAATGTAACAACTAACTCTGCAACAATCAAAGATTCTTCTGGTGCCATCAGCTGTCAGGTAAAGCTAACCTCATCACAAGATGGACGCTATGGCTCTATTATAACATTGGAAACACAAAGCGCCAATTGTAGCCAAGAAACAACTTCAAGCTCGCAAAAAAGAGTAATTCCATGGGGAACGATATAAATTACCAGTATAATATATAACATGACAATCATTTCACCTAATCTAGTTCAAGCATAGTGACCTTTTTAAGCAGCTGTGATTTACACCAAAGTAAGATCTAATGTGATAGAATGTCTCTTTACTTAAATTCATAATTCGCAGTGTAGGAACAATGATGTCTCAAAATCATAGACCTAAAATCTCAGTATTTATTGCTACTAGTTTAGATGGTTTTATTGCTGGAGAAAACGGTGAGCTTGACTGGCTTGATAGCATGACAATTGCGGGTGAAGACTACGGTTATGCCCAATTCATTGCGAATATTGAGGTTCTAGTCATGGGACGCAATACCTATGAAAAAGTGCTTAGTTTTGGCGAGTGGCCATATGCTGGTTTACGGGTAATCGTGCTCAGTAATAGCTTAACTCACGTGATTAACGGCGCCGAATTATTTGCTGGTTCACCAGAGCAGCTAATGGCTAAACTTAGAACTGAAAACATCAACCATGTCTATCTTGATGGTGGCAATACCATCTCTCAATTTGTGAATGCAAACATGGTTGATGAAATGATTATTTCGCTAATTCCAATTATTTTGGGTTCTGGTAAACGTTTATTTAATAACATTGAGCAACGCCACCAATTACATTTACTTAAGCAACAGCAATTTTCCAGCGGTCTGGTTCAACTACATTACTCATATAAACCTTTGCTAAAATAACGATCGCCACGATCAGGAAAGAGTGTCACAATATTACCACCTGTTTTTAGGGTAGCGATAAATTTTAAAGCAGCTGCCATTGCTGCACCAGAAGAAGAACCGACCAATACACCTTCTTTTTGTGCTAATAGTCGGGCATATTCAAATGCCTCTGCGTCATTAATTTTTACCACTCCATCAACCAAATTCATATCCATTGTCTTCGGGATGAAGTCATTACCAATTCCTTCCATATTATAACAAGCTGCCTCACCACCGCCCATAGTCGAGCCATGTGGATCAGCCAATATAGTAATTAATTTAGGGTTTTGTTCGCGCAAATAACGCGCAATTCCGCTAAAAGTTCCACCACTACCAGCACCCGCCAAGAAATAATCGACTTTACCATTTAATGCTGCAAAAATTTCTGGTCCAGTCGTGCGATAATGAATATCAGGATTTGCCGCATTTTCAAACTGCTTCAGTGAAATCGAGTTGTCAATTTCCTGCAAGAGTTGCTGAGCTTTTTCCTGCGCACCAAGCATACCAGTTTCACGTGGCGTAATAACTATCTCCGCACCTAGTGCTTTCATTAGAGTGATTTTTTCAATTGAGAATTTTTCTGGAACTGCAAAAATTACCCGATAACCAGAATTAAGCGCAGCCATTGCAACACCTAAACCAGTGTTTCCCGCAGTTGCCTCAATTATCGTAGAACCAGATTGCAACAAACCACTTCGCTCGGCATCTGCAATCATTGCCATTCCGATGCGATCTTTAACACTTCCACCTGGATTTAAGTATTCGAGCTTGGCAAAGAGATTTACATCTTTAGGTAGCTGAAAGTTATTGATTTTTAATAATGGAGTATTACCGATTAATTCACGAATATCATTGATATAGCTCATTTAAATTACTCCTTGAGCAGCAGCTAGTGCTTGCTCCAAATCACTGATTAAATCGTCAACATTTTCAATCCCAACTGAGAGTCGAATTAAATTATCTTTAATTCCAAGCTCTTGGCGAATTGCCAGCGGAATTGCTGCATGAGTCATGCTTGCAGGATGAGAAATCAAGGACTCAACACCACCCAAACTTTCTGCTAAGGTAATCAGTTTCAAGCTAGTCAGAAATTTATTTACATTATACGATGAATTTAATTCAAACGAAACAATTGCTCCAGCACCATTTGCCTGTTTTTCCTGAATGTCAGCTTGTTGATGATCTGATTGTCCTGGATAATAGATCTTATCAATCGCTGGATTTTTAAGTAGGAATTGATTAATTTTAATTGTGTTTTCCAAATGACGATCCATGCGAATCCCTAAAGTTTTGATTCCGCGAATCAAGAGCCAAGAATCAAAAGGACTAAGCACACCACCAGTTGCATTTTGAATAAAATGAATCCGCTCGGCTAGTTCGCTAGAATTTACCACCACCAAACCAGCAATTAGATCACTGTGTCCGCCCAAATATTTAGTCGCGCTATGAATGACGATATCCGCTCCCAAAGCAATTGGACGCTGTAAATATGGCGTCATAAACGTATTATCGACAATGGTCAAAATATTATTTTCTTGTGCCAATTTTGCGATACCCTGGATATCAGTTACTTGCATCAGCGGATTAGTTGGACTTTCGATCAAAATCGCTCGTACAGTAGAATCAATTTTAGCTTGAACTTGACTAAGATCACTGGTATCAACTAGTTCATATTCCAACTTGAAATTTAAAAATATCTTATCTAAAACGCGAAAAGTTCCACCATAAACATTGGCAGATAATAGAATTTTATCACCAGCTTTAAATAACATCAATATAGCGGTAATTGCTGCCATTCCAGAAGCAAAACCAAAACCAGCATGCCCGCCTTCAAGGTCGCTAATTAATTTTTCAGCAGCAAATCGCGTCGGATTACCAGTTCGTGAGTATTCATAACCACGATGGTTACCAATTCCATCTTGTTTATAAGTCGAAGTCAGATATAGTGGTACACTTACCGCACCAGTTTCTTGATCACCATCAACGCCGCCATGAATTAATAAAGATTCGATTTTCATTGCATGTTCTTTCTTGTGTAAATTATTGATTATTTGTTTGTTATAGTTAAAGTTTAAATACAGAAATCAGGAATTGGCAAATTAATTTCCCGATAAATTTCAGCATAATTTGCAATAATTTCCGTTTCTGGCGCAAGTTCCTGTTTAGCAAAAGCCAGAACTCGGTCATTGTAATACTCTAGGCGAATATTAGAAACTGGGCTATGGTTAATGAAACGTACGCCAATAACTCTTAACCAGTCATCATCCTCAGTTTGATAACCAAAGCCCTCGATCAAATGCTCAAGATAATTCGCACTCTGAGCTTTTTTTAATAATGCAATACCTAGCGGTTCACCCGCTTTTATCGGTTTACTCGTAAAAAGTCCAAGACCATGAATTGCAGATTTTTTGATATTAAACCAATTAAATATTGGATTTAACCTAAACATTTCAGTTTGTTGTGACATATTGTCCACCTTTGAACACACAATAGCAGCTACTGGTTACTTGTATTTTGTCAAATACAAAATATACTCATTTGTCTTTGAATCTTGGACTTTGTCGGATTTCAAAAATCAAATACTACAAGTATAGATTCAAGGTTTTTAATCCTTGGAGATATGGACGAATAACAAAAATATAAAATGTAAATAAAATTACAAACTTTTTGTAAATCGTAGCATTAGCCAAGATGCAAAAACGATGAATATAGAACCAGTATCTGGTTGATTTTAAATTTATTGTAAAATAGAGAGTCGATTACTAAAGAGTAATCAGATGATTTGTGCGATTAGCAACAACAACAAGAAATGTGAGCAGCGATAGAAGTAGAGTTTTTATTTGAATTAAAGGTTAATTGCAGCATGTCACTGCCATAAATAAACTGCATGAGATTTTTTTGCATTTTAATACTCACAAAAGAAATTTTAAATAAACAGACTAAAAAATTAATCTCCCACATTATACCTAGGTTATTCTTGCAATGTCAAATAAATGTGACTTATTATCTAAATAATGCAGAAATGAGACTCGCTTACTTGTCAAATTTATAGATCAATAATTAAGCACAACTAAATAAGAAACCTGCTCAAAAAAATTAATTCATGAGCAGGCATCTTATTTATAATGAGCCATTAACCTATTATTCTAATCAATATTTTTATAGATAAAGGGATCATTGTTATTTAATTTAAATCCTTTAATTAAATACATTTTTGTGGATTGTCAATTTGCCGTCGTCCCAACCAAACCAAATGTCCACGGATTTCCCATTTTTAAGTTTGAGACGTAGTACAGAATTACCACCACCATGATCGCTACTACATTTAGAGCTTAGGCATTGAAGCCCCATAGTGTTCCCTACACCATCATTATATCCTGGTTTATTTCTTGTCACTGCTGCTTCGTTTCTAAACCCAAAAACAACTGCTTCGCCGACTGGATTGCCATTATTGTCAGTTACAGGCCAATAGAGTGGAGTAACAGTATGCGAAGTCAGGCAAATTTCTGCACCACGAGCACCAGGCCAAGTAGTTGGTACTGGGATATTAAAGTCTAATGTATTATTACCGCTAACTTTCAAATAATAATAGCTTTTACCATAAGTCGGCCATGATATTGATGTCGGTGAAACGCCTTCTCCTGAATTGCATCCATATTTCCAGTGATCATTGACTGAAGATATATTATATACAAAATTACTATTTATTGGAATAAACGGTGATCTTATCTCATCTCGAAATAAATATGGCTCTCCGCTTATCTCAAGGCCTGGTAATTCTTTAGTATTTATTCCGGCTGGACCTGCTGAAAAAGCATTGTTATCTGTATATTTACTATTTAATCCAGCAAGCGCTTTCTTGCTGTCTTTACCGACCAGTACTCCAAGAACATTCGTCACGCTAGCACCATCTGCGCCATAATAGTAGAAAGATTGAACAAGTTTCTTCAAGGCGGAATCCTGATAGCAGCTGGTTACTACATATCTATCGTTATCTGCTAATAGCTTACCATTTTCATTTAGATGCCACTCCACTATTCCATATACGCCGCTCGGTGTCGTTTGATTGCACTTTAAAGATTTTAAATAATTGTTGTTTAAACTTAAGCTTGTTATCAACTGTTCAGGAAGTCCAGCCGTTGGCATTATTAATGTTTTCTTATAGAAAGCATTAACTGACTCCATCTCGATTTTAAAATCTTGCTTAACTTTTTTCAAGGATTCTGCCCAAGTTATTCCTTTACCATTACCAAATGGATTGAGATAATCTTCCGGAAAAGCACTAGTGTCAACTGTGAGAATTGCATCAGACATTCTGAGCCGTGACATATGTGCATAAGCAGCGACCTTCATTCCGACTTGCATCGTAATTGCATTGCAATAATTTCTTTTGGCAATAATATCTCCAGATATTTTGTTGGCGTCAGAACACTGAGCATTCAGTAACGTAGTCAAATATGGTAGTTGATTATTTAATTTTTGCATAGTCTCATACTGATTACTCAAACCGCCAATAATACCATCTGCTTCGGCAAATAACGGTTTTGAAGTCTGACTAATTTTATCCAAACCACCTCTGGAGTTAACATATTGGTGCACGCTTTTGAATCTGTCACTATCACTTTGCTTAGCATTAATTTGTGCCATATAATTGACATAAACATTATTAAAAACATCTTCTTGGTTATATAAATTATTTAAGGCTACTTGTTCGGCACCCAAAGCCTGATTATTTACCATATCTCTCAGTTCTTGGACATTATCGGTAAGAGCATCAAGCGATGCTTGAATTGTATCAAGTTTTTCGTTTATTTGATCAAATTCAGCCGCAAAATCTACCGTGTCTGCAGTACATGCCCAATTAAATATCGCCTGAGCTTCGGTAGATAAACCCTCAAAAGTTTCTCCAAATGCAGGTATTAGCTTAGCAAAAGGGGTAATGGTATCAAAGATTTTATTCCCAGTTTCATTATCACACCCCAATAGACCAGTTTGTAATTTTTGTGGAGCAGCTAAAAGGAATGACTTACCAACAATAGTTTTGCCAGCAGACAGATTACTTAATAATATTTTATAAAAATCATTTTCATTATGGATTACGCCTTTAGCTAGTTGCTGTGAATAGTATGCTCCTAACTCGGTTAATACATTGACTTGTTGATCATTATTTTTAAAAAACTTAGTTAATTGTTGCAGTAATATTTGATTATTAGTTTTACTTACATTTACTAATTTCTTAAATAACTGTGCGCCAAAAATAGTATTATTAGTATATACCGTAGAGTACATCAATTTTTGGCTGTTATTTTGTAGCATTGCCATCGAAATCATTTGGTTTTTATTATTATAGAACTTAGCTAACATATTTTTTGCTGTAACTAAGCCATTAATGTCGACATTACAATTTTGATTGTTTGTACAGTTTAGTCCTGTAGTTGATTTAAAGACTACTTGACCAGATTCTGAAATAATATTAATATGATCAATAGTACTGTCAATATGATTGACTACGCGAAGAAATTTTTGAGTTTCTACATTATTATCTACCACCGCATGTTGGGGTGAGTTTGCAGAAGCCGTACTATTACCTGCCTGATTACAGGCCGTGAGTAAGCCACTATATATCAATAATGTAACTAAAATTTTTCTTTTGTTGCTACGCTGCATAATTTATTTCCCCTAGAAAGTATTTCGCCGTTAAGCTTAATTTACAAATTTACCAACTTCTGAAGATTGTTTTTATCTTCTGACACTATTTTAGTTTATTAAGACAAATAAGTAAATTAGATAATAATAGTATCCAGTTATGATAAAATTTACTTCTGGAGATTTTTAATTTATTTTAGGAGAAGTATTAAAAATGTATGGACTTGATGATTTAGTATTATTCACAAAAGTTGTCGAGATTGGTAGCTTCTCAAATACAGCAAAGGCATTAAAAGTTACCTCTCAAGCAGTTGCCAATCGTATAAGAAATATGGAAAGCAGGATGGGTGTCGTTTTAATCCATGCAACTACTAGAGAATTTAAACTAACCGAAGCAGGACAGCTGTTGTATGGCATCTTGCAAGAATCATCAGGTTGTGTTGATAAGATGTTACGCAATACCGAAGAGTTTGTAAAAGATAAGCATGAGCCTCAGGGTACAATTAGAATTATAATGAACGCAATGCTTCCGCTTCATTTAATTACCCCATATCTGCATCAGTTTTCTATTAAATACCCTAAAATTGATCTTAATATTCGCTTTATAAATGCACCTGTTGATTTAATACGTGAAGGCTACGATATGGCTTTAGGTAATTTTATACCATCACAGCAAGATCTAAAAATCAAAAATGTATTTAACACCAAATGGAAATTATTTTGTAGCAAAGGATATGCCGATAAATATGGTTTACCAGCTACACCAGCAGAATTAATAGCTAATCATAAGATAGTTGGAATAATGAATCTCGACGGACGACCAGTGGCACATTTTCAAATGACTAATACTCACTCAGGTGAAAGTATTCTTTATAAAATGCCTAAACATCTTACAATTAATAATCAAATTCATATCCTCCCACTTATCAAATCAAATGAATTCATCTGTCCTGGCTCAGAAGAGATGAACCCAGACCTCAAAGCTGAGGATATAGTAACGGTTTTACCAGACTATTACGTCCTAGAAATGAAATTCTATTTAATATTTCATCCACATGCAAGAGACTTAAAAATTAAATTATTCAGTGACTTTTTAGAGCGGTGTTTAAAAAAAGAACTCTGAGGCAAAAACTAAGTAATATTAATTAACACTACAGAATATCAATAGCTATCATAATTGAATGATAGCTATTGTTCGAATTTAGACTATGCTCCAATGATTCTGTAATATGCATCTAATCTGATATGTATTTTATGATGTCCCCAGCCTCACACTCCAGAGCTTTACATATCGCATTAAGGGTTTCAAAACGAATCGCCTTAGCTTTGCCAGTTTTCAAAATTGAAAGATTTTGTATCGTAATTCCTACCTGTTCCGCCAAATCTTGCAGCTTCATTTTGCGCCGCGCTAACATTACATCGAGTTCAATTATTATTGCCATGATTTACATCCTTAAATCGTAAGTTCTTGCTCTTCGTTGATTTTATGCCCAATCCGCATCACATGAGCAACTATAATCAAAAAAGCACCACAAATTATCGCGGTAAGATTGGTATTGCCAAAACCAAAGGCAATATAACGATGACCTGCTGGATAATTAATTGAAATCGCCAATGAATATAACGCATCGCTTAATGGTTGAAAAAGCAATGCACTAAACAAGCACCAATACCCCAAAACTCCATAAATTTTAGCATTAACCGCACTAAAAATATTACCTTGAATATAGTTTTTAAACAATTGAATTATTTTATTTAATCCTACTAGTAAAGGTAAAAGACTTATCAGAGCGCCACCGATACCAAATGCTTTATTATTCCACTGGAATTTTTGCAAAGCATCTTTTAAATCACCATTAATTGAGTGACCAATAGTTGGTCCAAAATACGCTGTCATACTAAAATCATTAACAGGGAACAGCCAGCTGATAGTCGTAATTAGCGGTAATGCAATTAACAAAATACGGAACAACAACAGCATTCGCCGACAAAGAGTAGTTAGTTTATTATCCATGTGAGAGTCCTTTATAAAATAATATTTTTAAGTACTATACCCAATCAGATTTGAAATGTATTAATAGTAAAATAAATCTGCTTGAATATACAGCTTTGAGATCTCAAGGCATAATGTTAGCATCAATATTATTATATTGCAATTATTTTTTATTGTTATTCGATAAATAATTACTGAATTGCAACTTTACGAATTGTAGCGCACACTGCTAATTTACCTTTGCTGTACAAATCACAAGCTGCTATAATCACGTGAAATAACACTCACTTAACAATGAAAGAATCACCCATGAGCATTCGTGGAAAACTCAAGAAAGAGTTAACTTTTTGGGATTTAGTCACTAACGGACTAATATTTATCGGACCAGCGTCCGCAATCGGTATCTTTGGGGTCTTAGATGCCAAAAGTAATGGCGCGGTAGCATCGGTTTATCTTTTAGCCTCTGCCGTAATGAGCTTAACTGCGATGTCATACGTACAAATGGCGCTTGCCGTACCCAAATCAGGCTCAATTTATGCCTACGCCAAAACTGCTTTTGGTGCCAAAATTGGCTTTCTAAGTGGCTGGATGATGCTTTTGGATTATATTTTAATCCCAGCGGTCGCCTATTTATTTAGTGGAATTGCGTTTAATGCATTAATTCCACAAATTCCAGCCTGGATTTTTACTTTATGTGCAGTAATAGTCACCTTAGGCTTGAATATCCGTGGGATTAAGCGTGTGGCTATTTTTAACCGGATTATTTTGATTGCGGGTTTGGTCGTGCTATCGCTAATTTTAATATTTGGTGTCTATTTAATCCTTACCCACAATACACCACGTACTATCCTGTCACCATTTACTGGGGTTGGTTCATTTTCACTCCAATCCTTAATTGGAGCAGTTTCAGTTGCAGTACTATCTTTTTTAGGTTTTGATGGAATTGCAACTTTTGCCGAAGAACATAACGGAGCCAAAAATACTTTAGGGCGCGCAATTTTGGTGTGCTTAGTCATTGCAGGATTCTTGTTCATCTTACAAAGTTTTGTTGGCGGAGTTTTGGCTTTAAATTCACCGGAGTATTTCCGCGCTCATCCAGAATTACAGGGTAAGGCTTACTATAGCATCATCAATCAAGGTATGTCACCTTTACTTTCATCAGCGCTGGCATTAGTTAAAGCTTTTGGCGCTTCTTGTGCCGCCATGGTAGCAGTTGCTGCATCGAGCCGTCTGGTTTATGGAATAGCCAGCGATGGTGTTTTCAGTGACAAATTAAGCCAGACCAATCAAAATTCTGGCACACCTGTTTTAGCAGTGCTTAGTTCTTCCAGCCTGACTTTAATCATTGCAGTCAGTGCCGCAAGAGTAGCCGATGGTTTGGATATCCTAGTTTCATTAGTCAATATTGGTGCGTTATCAGCATTTTTTATGCTCCATTTGGCGGTAATTAAGGTTTATTTTATTCAGCATAAATCTTCACGGATCATGCTACATCTGTTCGTGCCAATTCTGGGCTGTCTAAGTATTGCGACAATAATTGTTCTATCTTCTGGCTTTTCACAGTTAATCGCGCTAGTGTGGCTGGGGTTTGGAATTGCGTGGAGTTTTTATCAACGTGTTTCAAGGAATTAAAATGGAAGCAAATATAAAATGGATTAAGGAATATGGCTTTTTAGCTAAAAGTGCTTCAGGTCATGCGTTGCTAATGGATGCACCAGTTGCATCAGGTGGCAATAATCTCGGACCATCTCCGATGGAAGTCGTTTTGCTGGGTGCTGCAGGTTGTATGAGCTATGATATTGTCAATATTTTGCGTAAATCACGCCATGACATCAGGGAATGCAATGCCCAATTAATCGCGGAACAAGCTCCTGAAGCACCAAGAGTTTTTACCAAAATTGAGTTTAAATTCACGCTGGAAGGTAATTTGACGCGTGAGCAAGTTCAAAAAGCAATTGATCTTTCTGCAGAAAAATATTGCTCAGTTTCGATAATGCTCGGTAAAACCGCTGATATTAGCTTTAGCTTTGAAATTATAGATTAACGCCATGAGTAGCAAGATAATTTTATCTTGGAGTGGTGGCAAGGACAGTGCTTTGGCTCTTCATAAGTTGATGCACAGCTCAGAGTATGAAGTAGTGGGACTGCTGAGTGTTACATTCAAATATGAAGATAGTCAAGATTATGTAGGTATGCACATGATTCACCTAGATCTTGTAAAACAACAAGCTATGAAAGCAGGTATAGAATTATTTAATATAGATTATGCAGATAATATTTCTTATCAAACTAAAATGCAAGATTTTTTGAATTGGTGCATTTCTCAAGATATTAAAAATGTCGCTTTTGGAGATATTCATTTAATAGATCTCAGGAGAAAAAGAGAAGATAACCTCAAGCTGATCGGAATTAATGCAGTATTTCCGCTATGGGGAATCAGTGGTGTAGATATTATTGAGCAGTTTTTTAATTTTGGATTTAAAGCCATCGTCGTTAATATTGACACGAACTTTATAGATATAAATACGCTCGGAACAGATCTGAACATTGAAATACTTGAACAAGATAATATAGATCCATGTGGTGAATTTGGAGAATACAATACTCTCGTATACGATGGACCCATATTTGAGTCTAAAATTAATTTCATACTACAAGATGTAATTAGTTTAGACAAAGAAAATAGGTTTCTATCTATAGTATCTCGAGAGGGGGACTATTAATAATGTAAGCCATAACCTAAGGTCAGAGACAAGCAGGAAATAAGAATTTTGCATGATTACTCATAAAAATAAACTATAATCATCAACTATTAACACTTACTCATAGTATTTGATTCTTGGACGCGAAGGATTGATAAAAAAGACGACGCAGTGTAGTCAGAACTACATAAGGAGTCTTTTTTGAAATCCGACAAATTCCAAGATTCAAAGACGAAGAGTATATAATGTCTGTCAAAATAATGATTTACTATGAAACATCACGCCTAATTTTACGCGAATGGTTAGATTCAGATTTAGCGGCGTTTGCTGCCATGAATGCAGATCCTGAAGTCATGGAATTTTTCCCGCGCTTACGCACTATCGAAGAATCACAACAAGCAATCGAAACCATGCAGAAGCATTTCACGCAATATGGCTATGGAGTCTTTGCTATCACTGACAAGCAAAGTAATTTTGTCGGTATGGTTGGTTTGCAATCTAACCCAGATAAATTTTGCTTTAGCCCATGTGTAGAAATAATGTGGAGGATTGCCCGTAAATATTGGGGTAAGGGTTATGCACCAGAAGCCGCGCTAAAAAGCTTAGAGTTGGCATTTAATCAACATAAATTAGCCGAGGTAGTTAGTTTTACCGCCGCGATCAACCTTAAATCACAACGCGTGATGGAAAAAATTGGTATGACACGTGATGTTAGTGGTGATTTTATTCACCCAAACTTAGCCCCGTCTCATCGCTTAAACCCTCATGTGTTGTACAGAATAAAAAGAGACTAAGCCAAGTAAGAAGTATTAGATGCATAAAATCAACACAGGAATCTGATTTTTTACTTTTGTGTGATTAAACAGAAGTTACTTTTTTCAAGACTACAAGATTTGTTACCTTGATTTAAGATACTTACTTTTAGATAAAGTAAGCTAGATGGCAAGAAAGGGGTAATTGTGCTTAGTATCATGGTTTTTTCCTCTAAAAGATTATTTATTAAGTACGGAAATTATACCTTTATGCCATATATTAATCAAATTAATACTATTTATATACTTAATAGATTTTAACTATTAAAATCCAAGTAATACGCAAGATATTAGGAAAACCAAATACTAGCTGATGAGGCTAAGAGAAGATACGAATTAATGCAGATATAGAAAAGGACAAATGTGCAGGAAATAACACCTCATTCAAAATAATCTTTCATGCGAAAATAATAAGAACCCATCTTCACAAAGGCTTGTTGAACTACACCGATATTGGTGATTTCAAGTGGTTTGATCGCCGCAAAAATATCAAATTTTTCAGACTGACCGATGATGGCATCAGCAATAATTTGTCCAGCTAAATTGCTCAAAGCCAAACCTTGTCCAGAGTACCCTTGCGCATAATAAACAGTCTCATATAAACGCCCAAAGTTCGGTGCTAAGTTTAACGTCATACTATCAGCACCATACCAGAAATTCTTAACTTTAACGCCTGCCAATTGCGGGAACGTATTAATTAAATCATTATAGAGCGATTTTTGTACTTGTGGCACATCCGGTTTACCAAAAGTATCTCCACCACCAAAAACCAAATTATTCTGCTCTGTCAAACGATAGTAATTCATAACGTTACGACTGTCAAAAACCGCCATTCGATTTGGCAAAATCTCGTTAGCAAGACTTGGCGATAGTGATTCTGTTGCCATAACATAAGTATCAAATTTAACCACTTTATAAGCTAATTCGGGCGCAAATAAACTATTTTGATAATTGCATGCTAATACCACAAATTTGGCTTTTACCTGATGCTTACCATTGACGGTTAAATGATGCAAGCCGCCTGCCTGGTTAAATTTAATCTCAGTAACCCGACTATTGATAAACATTTGTGCTTTTTGCTTACAAATTTGACTTATGCCTAAAGCATAATTTAGGGGATGAATGTGACCTGCAAAGCGATCATAAAGTAGCCCATAATATTGATCGGAGCCAATTAATGTCCGCGTTTGTTGTTTATCGTACAGTTCCACTTGCGTATAGCCATATTTTTCAGTCATAATCGCATATTCTTCTTGTAATGCTGCAAAATGCTTTTCTTTATAGGCTGCGATACCTGTTCCTGATTGCCAGCTACAATTGATATTATAGTTTTTGATATTACTTTTGACAATATCTATTGCCTGTAAAGAAAGGCTCCATAACTGCTTGGCTATTTTATCCCCAAATTTATCCTCAAAATATTCCATTCCACACTCATAGGCAGTCAGAACCTGACCACCATTCATTCCGCTAGCTTGTCCGGCAATATTTTGTGCTTCAAGTAGCACCACTTTATAACCTCGTTCAGCTAATTTCAATGCTGTGGAAACTCCAGTTAATCCTCCACCAACCACACATACATCACAATTCAGGTCTTCTGCTAGAGTTGGTAATTCAATATGAGCATTTTGACTCTCAAAATAATAGGTATTACTTGAATGTCCTTTATAAGATTCAGCAATTACTTTATCTAACAGCGCAGAACTATTACTCGAGCTAATTAATTTACTACCTGCAAAACCAACACCCATTCCAACACCAAATTTTAGAAAATCACGACGATTCATCAAGTGTCCTTAGTTATAACTGATTTTACAAGAACAAGCATTACAATAGCGCGAATTAGTACTAACATCCAAGCCATTAATATGCAAAAATCCGTTAAATTTAGTTTTCTCACAACCGCTTGGATGAACAAAGTGAATTCCAGTATCAGCACCACGATGATAAATCTTGCCACAAGCTTCAACACTACTGCCTACAGGATAACGGCGGGTAAAATCATCAATAATTCCAGCATCACTATTCATACTGGATTGTGCAGCAGTCAGATTAGTATAAAATAAATTATCCATCACTACTTTATAGATCTCGCCCTGCGCATCCTTGATATAAAACTGAGTATGAGTCATCGGATAACCAGTATTATTGTAGCTACGCGCTTTATTAAACTTAAAGACCTGTTTACTTGGTAACTGCACTAAAGTTCCACTAACTAGAGTACAACTTTGCGGTGCTTTAGCCGCAAAACTATTTGCAGCAAATAAAACACCACCAATCAATGTCAGTACACGAAAACTATGCATACCTCTCATGCCAAACCTCTTAGTACTCAACACCAGCGTTATGCGCTTGCTGATCAGCATGATAACTAGAGCGCACTAACGCACCAACTGCGGCGTGCTTAAATCCGATTTGATAAGCAAAATCCTCTAGCTCTTTAAATTCAGCCGGCGTAACATAACGCAATACTGGCGAATGATGCTTCGATGGTTGCAGATATTGCCCAATAGTAATCATTTCAATATCATGCTCACGCATTAATAACATCAACTCTTTAATTTCTTCATTTGTTTCGCCAATCCCAACCATAATACCCGATTTAGTTGGAATATCTGGACGCATTTGTTTAAAACGCTTTAATAAATCCAATGAGTTTTGTAAATCCGCGCCTGGGCGTTGAGCTTTATATAAACGTGGTACTGTTTCTAAGTTATGATTCAACACATCAGGTGGGCAAGCAGCCAAAATTTCCAAAGCCTTATCCAAACGACCACGAAAATCAGGAACTAAAATCTCAATTTTAGTCTGTGGGCGAATCGCGCGAATCTCTTGAATGCAGTGTACAAAATGCTCCGCACCACCATCACGCAAATCATCACGATCAACGCTAGTAATCACCACATATTTAAGCTTGAGAATATCAACCGAGCGTGCAACTTCTTTTGGCTCATTGACATCCAATGGATTAGGTTTTCCGTGCCCGACATCACAGAATGGACAACGACGGGTACAAATATCACCCATAATCATAAAAGTTGCAGTGCCTTTGTCAAAACACTCGCCAATATTTGGGCAACTAGCTTCTTCGCATACAGTGTGTAATTTATGTTCACGAAGTAAATTTTTTACCCGATTGAAATTTTCACCAGTGGGTAATTTGACTTTAATCCACTCAGGTTTTTTCAACGGTTCAGCTAAAGGTACTACTTTAATTGGAATTCTGGATAATTTATCTTCATTGCGTAACTTAACGCCTTGTTTTTTATCCTCAGTATTAATCATATCCACATCCCTACAAAGAAAAATATTAATCGGGGATTATAACAAATATCAAGTAAATACCGCTTGATTTTCAATTAGATACACCGCATTATTAACAATGTTTTAATTTGAGTGATCAACCATTATTTGCCATTTATTATCATTTTTCTTAAATAATAACGAGGTTACTCCAGCGTACTCTTTACTCTCGGCTTGTAGTTTCCAGTGCCCATATAAAAAAGCATGTTGCTCATCAAGCGCTTCAATTCCATCAATTTTAATCTGGAGTTGCCCCATACCTTTTTTATCATTACCATACTTCTGTTTATAATGATCATATGAACTTTGCCAGCCATAAATAAATTTGTCGCCAGAAATAAACAAGGTTTTCGGGCTATTGACATAACCTTTCATAAAACACTCAAGGTCACCTGCATTCCAGCATTTTATTGATTGATCCATCGCACTTCTTACACCTTGAGTAACTTCTTTGGATTCGCTGCTGTCTAATGCATAACAATTTATCCCCATCAATGCTAATAAAATTAATTTTTTCATATATTTACCTTTATAAAAATCTGATTTATAATAAAAACTGTTACCTTCCACCACTAACATCAATGAAAGCACCAGTTGTAAAAGATGCTTTCTCAGATAATAACCAATAAACAGCCTCGGCTACTTCATTAGGGTAACCACCTCGCTGCATTGGTATTTTTGATTTCAAACGCTCAACCCGATCAGCCTCACCACCAGAAGCATGCATCTCGGTATAGATGATTCCAGGACGCACTGCATTAACCCGAATACCTTGATCAGCTAACTCCAGCGCCAATCCTGTAGTAATCGTATCAATTGCGCCTTTTGACGCGGCATAATCTACATACTCATGTGGAGAGCCAAGCACAGCCGCACGAGAGGAAATATTCACTATTGAACCGCCTGTTCCACCATTTTTGTAAGCCATGCGTTTTATTGCCTCACGGCAACAAATAAAAGTCCCAGTTACATTAGTTTGTAATATTTGATTTATTCGTGCTGCAGACAAATATTCAACAGAGGTTTGTGGAAAAAGTATTCCCGCATTATTTACCAACACATTAATTTGCCCCAACTGTTGGTCAACAAGACTAAACATTTTAACGATCTGCGCTTCATCAGCAACATCTGCTTGCACCGCTATTGCTACACCTCCAATTTCTTCAATTTGTCGAACGATATTTTCAGCTGCTAATTTGTTTTTATTGTAGTTAATGCATACCTTATACTTATGATGTGCAAGCAATACAGCAATAGCAGCACCTATACCACGACTTGCACCAGTAATTATTGCTACCGGATAATCTGCTTTTACCATAATTAAACCACCGAACAAAATAAAAAAGTATTATATCATTCTCTTTTAAAAGAAATCACGCTTTATCCATTTGATAAAACAATACCCCAAAATATCTCGCTGAACCAAAATCAATGCATCTATTTATGGATAATGAATTATCCCAAAATACCACTTCCTGATAAAACAGAATAGCGGGTAACATCCATACATAATCAGTTAAATTTGTTAGGTTAATATCAGTCAGCAGTAGCAACGCAATTAACCTATTGTTTAGTTCAGTGTGACAATATCATTAAGTCACATATATTTTTAATAAATATTAAAATGTCTTTATGAAGAAAATACCCATGAAAAAATTTTCTACAATAATCTTAACTATTTTAGCTCATCAGACTGTGTTTGCAGATAGTGAATCCAGTGTAGTGACATCTCCAACGAACAGCAATGCGACATTTATTGCTCGCGCAGCCTATCTTCAAAACCCATATAATTCGGAAAATTACCCGACAACAGGTGGTGGTACTTTAATCGTGAATGAAAGTCAGACTGTCAATCAAAATTTCTGGCAAAAATGGTTTGAAGATGGGACGTATAACATTTATGCAGGTACAACGATTAATGCCGGAGCAGATAGTAAAACATTCAACAATCCAGGACCATACAATCGCGATATGCAGCCATATTCCTATGGCGCAAATATATTCGCACAAACTGGGCAAGCAGCAGGATTTTCCATAGGTGGAGCGATTACTGTAATGAACCCATTCTTTGCTGAACCAATGAATGGTCTGGCTACTCAGCAAGGAACCCGCGATTATAATATATACACACCAACATATACACAAGCAGCAATGTCCGAAGCATTTGTCGAGTATCAATATAGCAACATGGTTCAGGCTGATGTTGGTTACATTGGTATCAATAACAGTCCATGGATCAATGGTAATTATGAAAATAATTTGGTATCCATACCAGCAACTTACCAAGGAGCGCTGATAAATCTCTATCCCGGTAATGGATGGTTAATTACCGCATTGGCATTTAACGCAGCACAGTATGGTGCATCAACTGGTTTTACAGGCAATACCAACTACAGTATCACCAACAATGGGATAGCAAATAGTAGTGGTTACGCGGCGTCAAATGGAACTGTTGCACTTGGTGCTAACTATAGCGGACTTGACAATAACTATAACTTACGGTTATGGGGTTATCAGTTTGATAACTACGGAACACTTTTATATAGTGATACCAGTCTAACTCTGCCAGTAAATGATAAATCTTCATTTAATATTTCAGCACAGGCTGGTACCGATCAGCAGTGGTTTCAAGCTAATAATGCAATTACCCAATACAATGGTACGATTATTCAGAGTTATATGGCAGGTATTCGTGGTAACTGGACATATGACTGGTTTCAACTTAACCTAAGCGCCAATACTATGTGGGGAGCTGCCAATGGCTATAATGGCGGTGCATTCGTATCCCCATACACAGTTGGACAATCCGTTGACCCTACTTACTCAAATGGCTGGTCTACCAATATGATTAGCAATGGTTTCACTAGTTCAGAGTATAAATTATCTACTCAGTTTGGTTTTTTAAATAATAACTTAACTATTTCACCAGCATATATTTTGGCAACGAGTGGTAATGTCCAATACAATGGTACTCAAGAAGCTGATTTGAATCTAAATTACTCAATTCCACAAGTTCGTGGTCTATTCATATTCGGAGTTTTTGCCAACCAGTGGTTACCAGCACAAAACCCCAATGGTAGTAATTCATGGACTTCAGAACTTGGAATATTTTACGCATATTAATTTAGTAAGGACATTAATTACATGAATAAGAATATTATTACGCTGGCTATATTGTTGTGTAGCACAACCTCTTCATATTCAATGACTGTCATTGATCTAGATAAGCATGATTTTACCTGTAATCAGGTAAAATTAACTCAAAAATCAAGCGAATCAGAAATTACAGATAATTGCTATAATGTGAAGACGTATCATCGCCAAAATGGAATTGAGGGTCGTAATCCAGCTCGGTTACAAGGCGGTGGTGCAGACATAACTCAAATCACGACACCTGATCAAGAAATAGTATTGGATAAAATTCGCTTTTATGATGATAACCGCCGAGAATTAATATGTACTTTTGAACACAATATAATTAAAAAGTGTAAAGCAGAGATAAAAAAAGAACAAATTCCTGCAAAAACTGAATAAGTTTTTAGAAAATAAACAATACGTCGTCAAAGGATAATCATGAGAAAAATATTATTTTATTTATTAACAATAAGCAGCAGTTCAATATTCGCACTAACAACGGTTGATTTCAGTAAATCAAGCTATACTTGTAATAAATTACCTCTTGGAACACAGAGCCAAGAATCAGATCTGCTGAATAATTGCCATTACGCGGTGATAATCGAACACGAAGAAAATATCGCTGGAAGAGTTTATCGAGGACCTGGCGGAGGAACACAAACAACACAGATGAACACAACTTCAGATGATGAAGTTAATTACGATAAAATAAAGTTCTTTACAGATGATCATAGTTATATGGTTTGTTATTATAAGAGTTATAAACTAATCAAATGTAAGGTTAGACCACCTAAAGTAAATAAAAGTACGTCTAGTGAAGAGGTAAATTCTACAAACCGACAAGACACTCTTCAAGAAAGTCAGCAAAAGCATTAATTTTGGGATCATCATGCACACGCTTTAACATATAAAAATCAAGCTTTTCAAAGCTATAGTCAGGTAAGACACGAGTATATGTACCCTCATTTATGGCTTTCTCAACAGCAGAGGCATAAAAAGCTGCGATAAACTTGCCAGTTTTAACAAGCTCCAGATTATGCATGAAATTATTTGTTGCCAGAGTATGATTAATGTTTATAGTAGTAACCTGTTGAGTTTTATTATGGATAATATTGGTTCGGTTAATAATTTCACCATGATCGCGTAAGATACCAATGACCTGATGATTATCAATATCTGCAGGATCAGTTAAATACCCATATTGCGCGATATATTCTGGAGTACAAACAGCTAATAGTTCTGCGCGATGGATTAATTTAACCCGCTGCGCCTGTTGTTCTGGCAGACCATAGACTATCGCCAAATCAATATAATCTTTTTGTAAATTGACCTCATGATTCTGGAAATAAATCCGCGCTTTTAAATTCGGATGTTTTGCCATAAAATCTGGTAACTTGGGAGTGATTATCTGTAATGGCAGATAATGAGGTAACATGACTCTAATCTCACCGAAAACTAAATCTTCATTTTGTAGGGCAGAAAATATCTTGTTTTCAAGTAAGTCCTCTTGCCCGATCAAGTTTTCATAAAGCCGTTGCCCGTATAAAGATAACTCAAAATGATTAGCAGTACGAACGATTAATTTAGTTCCTAAGGATTCCTCTAGGCTTAATATTCGACGACTTATTGTTGATTGGTAAATACCCAATTCTTTAGCTGCTTTAGTAAAACTACCAAATTGAGCCACTTTAATAAACAAAAACAGATCGTCGTACATAATTGAATTATCCTTAACGCAGAAGTTTAAATGTCTTTAATGCTCTGAAATATGGGGAGATATCACTAAACGCGTAAATTATAGCATACAATAAACAGCAATATTGTTCTTATATTCAACAAATTCTGCGGTAATAATCTTACCTGATTTAATTAAATATCTAGTATGCAATTTTGCATAATGAACTATCCCAAATCAAGACTTCCTGAATAAGTACTTAACGATATAGAATATAGCCTGAAAGATCTGCCATCCACCAGAATGACTATTAACGTGAAAACAGATAGAAAAATCATTGTCAACAAGGATGGCAAAATTAGATGATTGACTTAAGCTAGTTTAGCAAATAATTTATTTGATTAGCTATAGTAGCATGAAGCATATTATCAGATTAATAAGTAGCTCTCAAGCAAGCAGCATAATTTAGTGACGTCTTCCTCTATAAATAATGGCGCTCTCTAATATCCGGTTTAGGCGTTTTTTGATTTTTTCACCACTTAGACCGGCTTTTTTTAGAATATTACCTTTAAGGCATGTAACAAATCATATCTGTCCTTATCCGGTTTAAGGATACTCTTCCCTCGCTTAAACCGGACTTTTTTCTAGTATCACTCATTACTTAGCTAGTTATTTTTTCATGGAAATCCATAACTAGAAACCCCTAAAAATAAAAACGTTAATAATTTATTCAATATCGCTATCAATATACCACTCTGTTATTAAATTCCGCGAATGTTTACCAAACCCATGGTACATACGGCTATAAAAGCTGCTAATCTGGATTTTCTAATCCATTCAGCAGCTATTTGATGACTAAATTCTGGGCCTGGAGTTGCTCGCATATGGTTTGAATGTTCTGATCGGTTAACATAGTTCCTCACTGTTAGTAATATGGTTTGATTCTAATTTAGACCAGTCCAAATACATACCTATTGACTTATTAGAACAGACAAAGCCATATTTTCCATATAAAAAATCAACATCGGCAAATAAGTTTACAAAAGCACAGCGAGGCACTTCTTTATGAATAAAGTTCATTATTGATGTCATTATTTGCTTTCCAAGCCCACAGCCCTGCTGATCGGGGTGTACTACTATATCACACACCTGAACATGACAACCTAAATCGCCGATAACTCGTCCCATTGCCAATAGTTGATTTGTGTTATTACATCGAATGCATACTGTAAATAAGCTTCTGGGAAGGGCTAGCGTTGCAGCTTCAATGGTTTTCTCAGATACTCCACCCACTTTGCGTAAATAACAATATTCTTCTGCAGTTGGTGGCGTAGTGCTTAAACTATAATTCATTTTGATACTGCTATTCTTGTATAATGCTTGTAAAATAAAGCTTTTTGCATTAGTCTAAACCTGCTTGATTATGCACTGGGTTTATCGTAATTAAACATCCAACGAATTCCAAAACTATCTGCCAAAATCCCAAAGCGCGCACCCCAAAAAGTGTCTTGTAATGGCATAATAATTTTACGTGCATTTTCTGCCAATACATCAAATACTCGTTGCTGTTCTTCAGCACTTTTAAAATCAAGACTTAAAGATATTGGACTTCCTGATGGAACAATCTTCGGCACGCTACAGCAGTGCTCGCCTTCATCTATAACGTCTGAGACCATAAGCACCAAATCAGGCGCTCTAAAAGTCGCATGCATAATTTTATTACTCCACCCTGCAGGAAGCTGCTTACATAACTCTTCATTTTCACTATATAAATGAACTTCTTCCACCTTACCACCAAAAGCTTTAGAGTACAGCTCTAATGCCTCTCCCGCAGTACCAGCAAAATTTATATACGGAACTAATTGCATAATTTCTCTCCTGAAGGTTTAAATATTTCTTAAAATTAACTCAGCAACATTAACTCCTGCTTGTTGATATATCTGCTGCATTGCAGTCGGACTGGTAAGATTAACTTCGGTTAAACATTTACCAATAACATCGATTCCAGCCACAACTACCCCATGCTCTTTAGTCCACTGAGCTACAGTATTCGCAATTCGATAATCATCTTCATTGAGAGGGTGCACTTCACCACGACCACCAACGGCTAAATTACCGCGAATTTGCCCATCTTGAGGAATACGATATAAGCAATGATCAACAACTTCACCATTAATGATAAAAATTCGTTTATCTCCATGAATAACTTCAGGAATAAATTTCTGTACCATAATCGTTTGACTAAAATAATTGGTAAGGTTTTCCAAAATTGCGCCTTGATTAGGATCGTCATTCGCAATACGAAACACTCCACGTCCCGCCATCATATCAATTGGTTTGGCAACACATACTCCATGTTGTCTAATAAACTCTAAAATAACTTGCTTATTTTTACTGACTAGAGTTGGTGTAATTAACTCAGGAAAGTTTAATATCGTTAATTTCTCATTAAAATTACGCAAAATACCTGGACGATTAATAACTTTAACGCCAGCACGTTCGGCTAGTTCTAAAAGTTGTGTAAGGTAATAATATTCCATATTAAACGGTGGATCATTGCGAACCAAAATAGCGTCAAAATGCTTTAGATTAACGCCTTCCAAGCGCTCAACTACTTTAAACCAATCCATAGTGCTATATATCTGTGCAACCCCATGAGCTAATTCAAGCTCGCTCACATTTGCCAATGCCTGATCATTTAAACCATATATGTCACCAGGCAAACAATAGCTAATTTGATAATTCAAATCTTCTGCAGTCAACATTAATAAATAGGTTGAATCGCCATAAATATTAAATTTTTCCAGTGGATCGGCAATTATTAATATTTTTTTAGTCAATGTTATCTTCCTTTTTATTTCATTATAAGCTGAATTATAGCGCAGTCTATATTTCTATACACAAAGTATTTGTTTTTAGCGGTAAATGTAATTAGATATACTCAAACTGATTCGAAATACTAGTAGGCGATTTACGACGAAGCTTACGACTCGGTAAGTGAGGAGTAAACCAACGACCTAGGATGATGAATCTGATTGAGTATACAATTTGCATACATTATGTCAACGCAGCTTAGCCGTTTAAGTCTAAATTATGCTACAATAATGCAATAGTATATCAATTTAATAGGATATTAACCATGGGATATAAAGTTACCATAGAGCAAGGATCACTAGAATTTTCAGTGAATGCTCAGGAAAACTTACTAAATGCAGCGCTACAAGCAAAAATTAATCTACCACATGGCTGTAAAAGTGGTTCTTGCGGTGCTTGCAAATGTAAAGTTATTCATGGTGATATTGAGCTGGAAGAATACAATAAAACAGTATTAAGCGATGATGATATTACAAATAACTATATCCTGTTATGTAAAGCTTCTGCGCAAAGCGACGTTATACTTGATATACCTGGTTTTACCAATGGATTCCCAATAAAAACCATGCCTTCTAAAATTGAATCAATTGATAAAGTTGGCAGTGTTACCATCCTTAAATTAAAGCTACCAGCTAATCAAATTTTTGAATTTTATGCTGGTCAGTATATTGATATTATCTACGAAGGTAAAAACCGTAGCTATTCAATTGCCAATTCACCAACAACCAAAGGAATTATTGAGCTACATATCCGCTATCGGCAAGGTGGTGTATTTTCAGAGGCAGCTTGGCATACTTTAACAGTCAACCAAATCTTACGCTTTAAAGGACCGATGGGTAATTTCACATTACAAAATAGCAATAATCCTATTTTAATGGTCTGCACTGGTACTGGATTTGCACCACTTAAAGCTATCCTGGAGCAAATGGTTGCTGAAAAAAATCAACGAGAAGTGCATTTAATTTGGGGTAATTTTACCGCCGAAGATTTTTATCTGACAGATATTCTGCCAAATTGGCAAAACCAACTAAGCCTAAAAGTTACCTTGTGCACTAACGATCAAGCTGAAGGTTATTATACTGGTATGGTAACCGATTATATCCAAGAAACCTTCAATGATCTTAGCCAACATGAAATTTATGCTTGTGGTAACCCAGCAATGATTGAAAACTTGTATAATATTGCCTCTTCGCAGTTAAAATTAGATAAACGTAATTTTTACTCCGATGTTTTTACACCATCTATTTAATAGGCAAAATCATGTTCAAACAAATCAGCTTTCTGGCTATTCCAACCTTATTTGTTGTTGCATGTGGTTATTCTGGTCCACTTTATTTACCGCAAAAAGGTACACCGCCACAAAACATGAGTAGAAACCAATATGCACCAGCAACTAATGCTGAGAGCGCTGCACCTAAATCATGGTTACCAGCTTACATTGTAGAATCAAAAGAATCTACAACCTTAAAAACAGTACCTCATAATGCTGAAAGTACATCAAGCGCCAGCTAATCAGTTATACTATTGGCATTATGCAAATTCTTGAACCACTGCACAACGTTGCAAAAATTTCTGCCAAATTAGCCAAATTAAACTTACTTTGCTACTGGGATTTGGCTTTGCACATTCCATTGCGCTATGAAGATCTAACCAAAGTCTACCCAATCGCTGAAGTAAAACCTGGACAACAAGTTATGGTGCAAGGTAAAATTATTGGTCATGAAATAATCCACAGAAAAACTAAACAACTTTTAGTTCGTATTGATGATGGTAGTTCTATTATCACTTTACTGTTTTTTCATTTTTTTCCTAGCTATGCGACTCAATATGCCATCGGCAAACAAATTCGTGCTCATGGTGAAATTAAAAATGATTATATGGGAAACAAAACCATTGTTCACCCCAAAATTCAAACCGTCAACGAAGAAGTCAAGCTTAGTAATACTTTTAGTCCAATTTATCCCACTACCAACGGCTTAGCAAATAGCGCCATAATTAACTTAGTTGAGCAATTATTTGATGCTAATTTAATAATGGAAACCTTACCGCAAAGTATTTTAGACAAACACCAACTATTAGGCTTAGAACAAGCATTATTAACATTACACAAATTAACACCTCAGCAATTTACAAGCAATTATCAACAGCAGGCTCTGAGGCGATTAAAGTTTGATGAACTAATTGCACAACAATTACTAATGCAAAAAATTTATGCTACTAAGCATCACCATCCAACACCAGCAATCAAAACTACCAATCAATACCTAATTCCACTACTAGCTAAGCTACCATTTGAATTAACTAAAGCACAGAATAAAGTATTGCGCGAAATATTGCAAGACATGTCGCAAGCACAACAAATGAATCGTTTGCTCCAAGGTGATGTTGGCAGTGGTAAAACTATTGTTGCCACGATTAGCGCACTAACTGCCATTGAAAATCAATTTCAAGCAGTAATTATGGCGCCGACTGAGATTTTGGCTGAGCAGCACTATAGTAAAATAAGTAAATTGCTTGAGCCATTCTCAATTAAAGTAGTTTGGCTGGCAGGTAGCCTCACTCCTAAACAAAAAAAATTAGCAGCACAAGCTTGCGCTGATGGCAGTGCACAATTAATCATTGGTACGCATGCAGTATTTCAAAAAAATGTGGAATTTGCTAATTTAGGTTTAGTTGTAATTGATGAACAACATCGCTTTGGGGTTGAACAACGCTTAGCCTTGGTTAATAAAGGAAATAAGGATCAATTCCCGCACCAATTAATGATGTCAGCAACGCCAATTCCACGCTCTTTGGCAATGAGCTACTATGCAGATTTAGACGTTTCAAGCATCGACGAGCTACCACCAGGCAGGACTCCAATTAAAACCTTACTTATCAACAATAATCGCCGTAATGAGGTCTTAAAATTTGTTAGAGAACATGCTAATTTGGGCCATCAATCATATTGGGTTTGCCCACTAATTGAAGAATCTGAGAAATTAGAATTAGAAAATGCAATTAATACTTATAATGAACTTTGCGTAGCATTAGCACCAATTAAAGTTGGCTTAGTACACGGCAAGATGAAAACTAAAGACAAAGCGGAGATCATGGCAGATTTTGTATCAGGATGGACTCAAGTTTTAGTTGCAACTACCGTAATTGAAGTTGGTGTTGATGTGCCTAATGCCAGCATAATGGTTATTGAGCATAGTGAGCGTATGGGACTAGCGCAGCTTCACCAATTACGCGGTCGAGTTGGTCGTGGCGATATAGAGAGCCAATGTATCTTGCTTTATGAAAATAAACTCAGCGAAATTGCCAAACAACGGCTTAAAGTTATCTCAACTTCAACTGATGGCTTTGAAATCGCACGTCAGGATTTACTCATCCGTGGACCAGGCGAACTACTCGGACAACGCCAAAGTGGATTACCAGCATTACGCTTTGCGAATTTGGAAGAAGACTTAGATATTTTACATGCTGCACGAGATATTGCTAAATTACTAGTTGATAAGTACCCTATTCATGCCAAACAATTAGTAGAATTATGGTTTCACAATAAGCAAATTTATTCTGGAATATAATACTATGCATCCTAACTTTAAGCTATTAATCAATAATCCAATACTAGAGACAGCAAACTATATTTCAATAAAATCAGAATATATTAATCAATGCTTATCTTCATATCTATACTTGCCACAAATTACTAGCCGTCCATTTATTTTTAGTTGCTTTGCACTCTCTGTTGATGGTAAATTAAACTATCCAGATCTTAAGAGCGGATTTGCTATTGCAAAATACAACTTAGCCGCAACGGAACATGAACGTTATGCTGATTGGTGGATTTTGCAGCTTGCGCGTTCAATTAGCGATGCAGTTATTATTGGCAGCAACAGCCTCAATGCAGAACCAAATGATTATGTAGCGCAAATAAATATCCCTAAACTAGAGCAATTACGCACAGAATTAAATAAACCTCAAAACTTACTACATATTATTGTTAGCCGTAATTGTAATAAAATTGACTTTACCAACGAGTTACTATGTCAAAACAATGATGTTCCTCTAGTCATCTTCACCCAACAAGCACCTAACGTACTTCCATCGCATTTTATTGTAAGTAATATTAAAGAATTAAGCCTAGCTAATAAAAAACAAATTATATTAGATAACGCTTTAGATTTGAATAGACTAATCCAAGAACTCTATCAAAAGGGAATAAAAACTATTTTAAATGAATCTCCATATTACCATCATCACTTACAGCAACTGCAATTATTAGACGAAGCATGGATAAATCAATCAGGAGTATATATCGGCGGTAATACAAGTAGTTTAGGACAGTTTAATAATTCATTTGCTGTAAATATACATCCGCATTATACAATTCTTACTTTACACAACTTAGCCTATAATTTCGTATATCCGCGCTATAAAATCAGTTATTAAAAATGCGATTAATCAATTCCCTTATTAATCAATTCAATTATCAACAACGGACTTTTTATGTCAAGCGTGATGATTTGCTTGACCCACAATTTAGTGGCAACAAAGCGCGTAAGCTTGCTTATTACTTAGAAAATCCATTGCCACATATTGATACATTGATAAGCTATGGCGGCAGCCAATCTAACTTAATGTATTCACTATCATGTTTGGCAAAGCTAAGGCAATGGAATTTTATTTACTATATAAAAAATCTTTCTACTCAAGCAAGAAATGAAACCTCAGGAAATTTAGCGCAAAGTTTGCAAAATGGAATGCAGCTTATTGAACTTAAAAATGACTATAATTCATTCTGTGCCAATATAGCTAACACCAAGGAAAAGAGTCAACTACTAATTCAACAAGGTGGTGCGCAAATTGAAGCCGAATATGGTATACAACAACTTGCCGATGAGATCAGGTTATGGGCACAACAGCAAAATTTCCAGCAATTAGCAATTTTTATCGCTTCAGGTACAGGTACCAGCGCATTATATTTGCAAAAACATTTGCCAGAATTTGAAATTTATACCACCAATTGTGTTGGTAGCCCAGAATACTTATTAAAACAATTTGAGGCATTAATCACCAGCAAGCAGAAAATCCCTCATATTTTGGCTAACGACACCTATCGTTTTGCGACTCCATACGCTGAGCTTTATCAAACAATAATTACCATTCAAAATTCCAGCCAAATTGAATTTGATATGGTTTACGATCCTATTGGCTGGAATGTTCTTCTTCGTAATATAGAAAAAATATCAGCACCTATTCTTTATTTGCATTGTGGTGGAATCAATGGTAATAAAACCATGCTACAAAGATATAAAAAAACCCTTAGCTAAAACTAAGGATTTGCGAGTTAAAATATTTTAGGAAATTTAAACAAATTTAATTTACTGGTTAGTTGCATGTTTTTATCAATAAGTTCTTTTTGTCTTCTGCGTAATGCGGTTAGAAACTCTAAGTTAGCATTATGAACATTACTCAGATTGTTTATATCTGCTAATTTTTTTATATAATCCGCTAAGTCATCATTAATAGCCAGCAAATTTTCTAAAAATGAAGTCACAAATTCATGGCTATAATTAGCAATCTCAGCATTTGAATTTTTAATTACATCCAAACTTTTTTGCAAAAGTGGATTAGCGCTCCCCAATTCAAGTGTTGGACCTGCATATTTTTTAACTTCTGGAGTAATATTTACAGTAGCAGCTTTAGCTACTGGTTTAATTTCTACTACAGGTTCGGGTTTTACAACTTCTGCTGCCAGACTTACACTTTCCACTTTAGCTACTTCAGGCGCTGCAACTGGTGCTGCTTTTGCTACTGGCTTACGAACTGCTCTTTTTTTAACTGTTTCGGGTTGTTTATCTTCAACACTTTGTTTTTCTGCATCAATTGATTTTCTTAATGATGAAGTTAATTTAGTTGCCATTTTATTTACTCCTAATAATTTTAATTTATTAACGTTAAAATTTCTTTAGCTAGTTCTTTTATTTCCTGTTTCGCTTTTGGATTATCTAAATCTAGCACTGTTCCACCAAATGCAGCCGCTTGGCGATAAGCTGTGCGCTGATAAATATTAGATTCAGTTTTAGGAAAATCAAATTCAGTGATCAATTCTAAAGCTTCTTTAGAAATACTAATATTACTTTGACACATATTAGCAACCAAACGCGATACAAGTTTATCGTTTATCTCGCTTACATTAGAAATTAATTTTTGTATCCCTACAGCAGCCCATAAATCAGTTGGACTAGGGATCACTGGAACTAGCGCTAAATCAGCAATCAACAGTGCGGATGAAGTAAAGTTATTATCAATCGCAGGTGGACAATCAACAAAAATATACTCATAATCTTCAAGATATTTCTTTATTTCTCGATTCACTTTATCGGTAACATTTGCTAAACTCATAACAGCCGCAGGAAAAGGATTATCATCACTGCTACTATAAGCCCAACGAGTCGCGCTTCCTTGCGGATCTCCATCAATTAATAATACTTTTGCGTTTAAACCAATAATACCAGCTAAATTCATGGTAAGGGTTGTTTTTCCACAACCACCTTTTTGATTTGTTATAACTATAACTTTTGCGCTCATCTTTCCCACACTTCTAATTTAAATTTCACATTATCTTATCATATTAAATCATATACCAGTATAATAAGTCACTAACCTTCATATCCAGTTGGCGCTATTATAATATCTCTAATACATGTATCCTGTGGCTGCATATATATAAACTTAAATTATATTTAACATTTTGTAATTTCAATAAATCCGATTTTTTACATATGACTTAGTTTCTGTATAAATAATATTTAGGACTTGGAAAATATTCAACCTGTCATTACTTATGTATTAAACTATAACTCTCGCCTAACTGCAAATAATTATGTCACGTCACTTAATTATAAAGTTATACAACACACTCTTCCAAACCAACACTACTAGTTACACCAATTATTAAAATTACTTTATATGTTATCACATCCTATTAAATGTTTCACATGAAACATTTTTAAATATTATATTAAATATTTTTTCTGAAGCACCACAATATTTACCTATAAATTCTGAGCAATGTTTTTTTAAAGCATTATACTTATCATCATCCTCAATTAAATTATTAATTAGCATCTTTAATTCAGACGAAGAATCAATTTGTATTGCACAACCAGTATCCACTGAATTTTTTGCAACATCACTAAAATTAAACATTGAATTGCCAAAAATTACTGGTTTATTCATATAAGTTGCTTCAATTGGATTTTGCCCTCCAAAATCTTTAAAACTACCACCAATTACAACTAAATAACTAAGTGCATAGTATGCTAACATCTCTCCCATGCTATCACCAATTATAACTTTACAATCAGGTGTTATTCTTCTATTATCAGAACGTTTACAATAAACTATATTATTTTTTATTAATAGATTTTCAAGCTCAATAAATCTTTCTGGATGACGCGGAATAAATAAATAAATAACATTTTGATTCAAATCAATATTATTTAATAAAATTTCTTCTTCACCATCTCTAGTTGAAGCAAATGTAATAATTTTACGACCATCAACTAGCTGTTCTAATTCTTTTATTTTAATATTATTTGAATCATTAAATACTAAATCAAACTTTGTATTACCTACTGTTTGCAAATTTTGATTATATCCAAGTTTTAAAAAATTATTTTCAGTATTTACATCCTGACATAAAATCCCGTTAAATTTATTCAAAATCGGCAGTAATGCCAATTTAAAGCGATTATAACCTCTAAAAGAACGATTTGATAGTCTGGCATTAACTAGGTAAAGATAAGTCCTAGACTGCTCAGCAAAGTGTATTAAATTAGGCCAGATTTCAGTCTCCATTATTATTCCAATTTTTGGTTTAAAGTTTCTATAAAAACTTTTTACACAAAAACTAATATCATACGGAATATAATGTACGATTGCTTGCGGATATAGTGTTTGAGCAGTTTGTCTTCCTGTTGGTGTCATTGTTGTTATCAAAATCTGATAATTAGATAACTTATTAGAAATAAGCTCAACTAATTTCTGCATTGCCCTAGTTTCACCAACTGACACAGAATGCAACCATATTATTGGTTTGCTAGAAGAGTTTTCTAATTTTATGCCAAAACGTTCATTCCAATTACGTAAGTACGCCGGATTTTTTTTACCACGCTTTAATAAATACAAAGGTAATAAAGGTACAAGTAAATATGTAAATAATGAGTAGACTAGCCTCATTTATCTTCTTTCGGCTTTTTCTGCATATAATCCATAAATTGAAGCATCATATTTACTGGATTTACATCCTGAAAGGCTTTAGCAGAATTAGCCATATTTTTCATTGTTTCGAGTTGAACAATATATTGCTGCAAATAGATTATTAGATTATTAGAAAATTCAATCTGTTTCTCACATTCGCTAATACATTTATCTGGAGACGTAAACATTTCGTTATTAAACATTTCTGTTCCTTATTAAATCAGTTTATTTTGTAAAATACAATCAATTATCTCATTTGGTTTTAATTCTTGCTTATAACCACCTAAATTAAATCCAATTTTACTTTCTACAATTCCGACATATGATGGTTTACTATGTAAATATATTGCTATAGTTGGAATTTTTAATAAATTTGCCATATGAGTAAATCCAGTATCTACTCCAATAACTAAACAACTATCTTTAATCAAACCACTTAATTCAGAAAAATTCAGCTTCTCAACCACTAAAAATCTACTGTTAGTTATTTTTTTATTTAGTTTAGTTACAAATTTTAATTCATCAGAGTTACTATATGTAGCAACAATATCTTTATTAGTATGTTCAATAAACCAATTAATTAGTTGTACCCAATTTTCTAAACTCCACTTTTTATTTTCTTTTGAAGTACCATGTAAGATCATTATATAATCTTTATTCAAATCTATTTTAGCTTTAGTTGTATTAATAATAAATTTGAAATCATTTAAATTACTTTGTAAATTAAATATTTTTGCTATTAATCCACGCAATCTAGTTACTGCAACAGCATTTTGATCAACATAATATTTATAATCATACAAGTAACTAGATATTTTTTCACGTGCACTTAGGGCATCAAGACCATATACTTTACCATTAAAAAGTATTTTAGCTAAAATTGCAGACTTTATTAAACCTTGAGTATCAATAATATAGTCATATTTTTTACCTATCGTTAATTTCCTAAATTGGATAACTTTATAAAACCAGCTAAATTTATTTTTTTTCCAACGCCTTAAAGGAATTGCAATTACATTATCAATCAATGGTGATAACTTAGCTACTCCTTCAAAACTACTGTCAACCAACCAATCAATTTCAGAATCTGGCAATACTTTTTTAATATCCGATAAAACAGTCATAGTATGAAGGATATCTCCAATTGAAGATAGTCTAATAATAAGAATTTTTTTAGTCATATAATTTATTTACTAACAAATAATTGTGGATAAATTAATAAATAGCTGTTAATAAAGTCAGACTATTAACAAAATAAATTTTATTTACTTATTTATTAACAATATAAACAGATCAATCAATATTAATACTAACCAAGTTTAACATAAGATAACAATTTGATATTATTAATAAAAAATTGATTAATAACATAAATCTAATTAATTAATAACTATAATAATATATATAAGTATTATATTATTAATAATAACTATAATTCAAATAAAATTTAATATATTTAAAATCTATTGTTAAAATAACTTGTTAGTTAATTCAAATTTTCCTGTTAATAAATCAATACTTATTAACACTTAAAATTTGATGTCTAATTATATTAACAAAATGTGATTAATCTAATATTTAATTACTAACTATTTTTATATAACATTAATATTCTGTTTTAATTTAATATTATATATATACTAACAATAAAATTAGTAATTAATAACTATAATAAAGTATATATATTAAATAAATAATATATAAATGCTAAAATTGCGGATTGTTATTAGTAAGGATATATAATGAGTAAAGAAAATAAATATACTATAGAAAAAATAACATATTTAAAACAATGGACAGATCATTTATTTAGTTTTAAAATTACGAGAAATGAAGCTTTTAAATTTATACCTGGTCAATTTGCTAGACTTGGTGTTAAAAAAGAAGATGATAGTATTGTGTGGAGACCTTATTCAATAGTTTCTGCAGATTATGATGAGGAATTGGAATTTTATTCAATTGTGGTTCCAGATGGAGAGTTCACTCAACGATTAAAAAACATTAATATAAATAATGATATATATATAGATAAAACTAATTATGGATTGCTAACTACAGACCGTTTTGAAAATGGTAAAGATTTATGGTTCTTATCAACAGGTACTGGCTTAGCACCATTTATTTCAATTCTTTATGATTTTACAATATGGGAACAATATGACAAAGTTATACTTGTGCATGGTGTAAGAACTGCAGAAGAATTAGCATATCAAGATACTATAAATAGTTTTTATACACATGAATATTATGGAGAACTAGTAAAAGATAAATTAATTTATGTTAAAGTAGTTACTCGAGAAAATTCAGGCGGTGATCTATATGGACGAATTACAGAATTAATAAAAAATGGTGAGCTTGAGAAATTTGTTAATATTCCGATTACTATTGAAAATAGTAGAATCATGATTTGTGGTAATCCAGAAATGGTAAGTGATACTAGGCATATGTTAGCCGAAAAAGGATTAACTGTTTCTAAACGTGGAAATCCAGGTAATATGGCTGTAGAAAATTATTGGTAAATGTATATATGTTTCATATGAAACATATATACATTATATTTTTTAATGGTGAAGTTTTTATGTCTTAAAAAGCTTTGTATTTTAATACCATTATTGTCTAGATTTATAGAAATTTAAATTTTAAAAGTTTGAATAAAGAATGAATGATTATGAATTAATAATAGAAATATTAAATAATGTTTATGGTGGTAAAAATTTAACAGATGAAATTAATAAGTATAAAAATAATATTAATATTTCACGAATTAAATATATAGTGTATGGAGTTATTCGTAATTATTATTCAATTGATTTTTGTATTCATAAAATTGTAAAACATATTTCAAAAACTAATGAAGTCATTATTCAAATAGGAATATATGAATTAAATAATAGTAATAAACCTGATTATGCAGTAGTAAATACACTAGTAGAAATTGTAGATAATAAAAAAGAAAAAAAATTTATTAATTGGGTTCTTCGTGAATATCAAAGACAAAAAGAAAATTTAAGTATTTTAATAATAAAAGATTATTCTTTAAAATATAATATGCCAAATTGGATAATTGATTTATTAAAAAAACAATATAAAAATAACTATCTTAAATTTTTAGATGGCTTAAATTATCACCCAGCATTTGGTTTGAGAGTTAATTATATAAAAAAATCTTTTAATGAGTATATTGAAATATTGAAGCAAAATAATATTAAATTTATAATTAATAAAGATAATAAAATATGTTTAGAAAAATCCTTGGATATAAAAGATGTACCTTTATTTTTAGATGGTGTTTCAAGTATACAGGATGTAGCAGCACAATATACAGTGGATTTATTAACAAATAATAATATCATTCCACTAAAAGTTCTTGATGCTTGTGCGGCACCTGGTGGTAAAGCTTGTCAAATATTAGAAAATTATAATTGTTCTTTAACTGCTATGGATATTAGTTCTCATCGCTTAGAAAGAATAAAACAAAATTTACAGCGCTTAGAGTTAGAAGCTAAAATAATAATTGGTAATGCTTTTAATCTTGATTGGTGGGATAAAAGTAAGTTTGATTTAATTGTTGCTGATGTACCTTGCTCAGCAAGTGGCACAATAAAAAGAAACCCAGATATAAAAGTTAACCGTTCTTATGACGATGTTATAAAATTTACAGTAAGCCAACGTAAAATAGTATTAAACTTATGGAATTGTTTAGAAGACAATGGCTATTTTCTTTATATCACTTGTTCAATATTCCGTGATGAAAATCAGGATAATATAGCATGGTTTGAAGATAATATTAAAGGATTTAAATTAATTGATGAATTACAAATTATTCCAACTGAATATAATGATTCTCTATATTATGCGCTAGTACAAAAGAATAAGTAACAAATTTAATTCGCAACGATAAAAACTTTTATATTTAAAAAGTAAATGTATAAAATTGCAATATTTAAACTATATTTAGACAGATTTATTAAATACAGGTTTAATGTAAATAATTAACTAGTATTTGTATTTTGAGTATGTTTAAGTATATCAATATTTAGGTATTAATAAATGAAAAGAACTAATATAGGATTTTTAATAGTATTATTTATTTTAATAGTATTTAGTTATTTTTATGTAACAATATATTCAAAATACGATGTAATGTTATATCTAAATGATTATAAAGAAATTATTCAACTTAACCGTATAATAGAAGTGCTATTGTTAGTAACTATTGCTTTTTTTGTTTACAAAATTTTTTTTAGAAGTAACTACGTTTTTGGATCTAGGATAACTAAGAAATTATTCATACTTCTGTCATCTGTAATAGTTATACCATCGCTAATTAATATAAAAATTGCTAATTACTTTATTGATAATACAGTTAATCGATTATTTAATCCACAAATTGAAGAGCTTTTTGATAATAGCTTTAATATAGCAGAAGAAAGTATAAAGTATTTTTCAAAAGAACTACGTAAAAAATCAGTAATTGCTGCGGAATACCTAAAATTAGTTGATAAAAATGACGATAAAGCAGATTTAGCAAAAATTCGCAATATTTTGGATGTTACAAGCCTGACTATCTATAAACAAAATGGTATATTAGAGTTACAAGATAAACAAAATGATAGTAAATACTTTCCAAAGATTTTACCTAAATATATTATTGATAAAATAAAAGTATCTGGCTATTATTATGAAATTAATAAAGATAATAGCGGTAATTATTTATTTTATTATTATCAGTTTTATGATGATAATAAAATTATAGCACTAACACAATTTGCCCCAGATTTTATTCGAATAGATAATACCAAGTTAATTCAAAATAAAGAGTTATATTTGGGATTGCTTAATAATAAGGATCATTTAAAAGATGTATACACTAGTACGTTAATTATTAGTGTATTATTATCAATTTCAATAGCTGTTCTTTTATCTATGTTTTTCTCGCAATTCTTAATAAAAAGGATTAGCAATTTAATTGAAAATATTGAATTAATTAAACAAGGCTCGTATCTTAATAATAACTCATTTCAAGGTAATGATGAATTATCACAACTTATCACATCTTTTAATGAGATGAGTCATAACTTAGATAGGGTAAGAAAATTAGAAAAATTTCAAAAAGATCAAATAACAGCATCAAAAAATTTCCTTGAAAATTTAATAAATAATCTTAATTTAAGTGTTGTTGTATATGATCAGGATTATATTATTAAGAGTATTAATGTAATTAGCCACAGTATTCTTGATATAGATCTAGAAACTATAAAAGGAACTCCGTTAAATCAATGGGGGAATTTATATCCACATCTTGAAGATTTAATAAATATTATTGAAATAAATTCAAAACAGAATAATGAATGGGAAGAAAACGTAATTGTACGTAATAGACATAATATTAAAAATCTATATATCAAAACAATTAAATTTAAAACTCATGAAAATAGTCAGTATATGACCTTGATAAGTGATGTAACAAATTTGATTAAAGCAAAACAAAATCAAGCATGGGCAGATATTGCAAAACGTTTAGCACATGAAATAAAAAATCCACTTACACCGATTGTATTATCAGCTGAACGAATTGAAATGAAATTGGTACCTAAATTATCAAATGATGATCAGGTATTTTTACAAAGACTGGTTAAACAAATTATCATTCAAGTTGAAGATCTTAAAGACTTAGTTAATAAATTCAGAGATTTTGCAAATATAAATAAGCCTAATTTATCTAAAATAGAAATGGTTCATTTTTTTAGTCAATTCTTAACTCTTTATGAAAATGTTAACTATATTGAGTTTAAGGTTGATATACCAGAAAATGAAATTTTAATAATGGGTGATTCAAGTCTTTTAAGACAAGTGTTTCATAATTTATTAAAAAATTCAATAGAAAGTATTGAAAATATTGAAAATAAATTAATTAAAGTTATATTGAATATACAAAATGAATATCTAGGGATTACAATTAAAGATAATGGTAATGGTTTTGAAAATATTATAATGGAGAATTTATTTGAACCTTATCGCACTACTAAAGGAGTTAAAGGAAGCGGACTTGGGATGGCAATTGTGAAGAAAATTATTGATGAACATAATGGTAAAATTGAAGTATTTAATGACAACGGTGCCAATGTAGTAGTAAAATTACCACTTATTAGTCAAAATACTGTATTATAGGTTAAAAATAAATGGATAAATTAATATTGATTGTAGATGATGAATTGGGTATTCGTGAGTTATTACGCGAATGTTTAGAGGATGAGGGTTATGTGGTAAAATTAGCTGAAAATGCGTTGGAGGCTGATAAAATAGTTAAAGAGCATCGCTTTGATTTAATTTTAATGGATGTATGGTTGCCTGATATGGATGGTGTATCATTGTTTAAAAGATTTTTATCAAATGGGATTACTGCACCAGTTATTATGATGTCTGGACATGCATCGATAACAAGTGCTCTTGAAGCAATTAGAATTGGAGCTAGGGATTTTCTTGAAAAACCTCTTTCACTAAGTAAATTATTACCTTTAGTTGATAAACATATTTTAAAAGAGCGTACTAATAGCGATGGGATTTTAGAAGATATTTCTGAAATTATTACTCTTGACTTAAATAATCAACTTAAAGGAATAAAAGAAACTTTAGAGCGTAGATATTTTTTATATCACATGAATAAGCAAAAAGGAAATATTACTAAAATTGCTGAAGTTTCAGGTGTAGATAGAGCTCATCTATATCGTAAATTTAAAAATTTAGGAATTAAAATAAAATAAATTTTATTGGATTTAATGTAGTTAACTTATGAAAATTTATAATAGTTTATCAAAACAAAAAGAGAATTTCGTTTCAATTAAACCCAACGAAATAAAAATGTATATCTGCGGGCAGACTGTTTATGATTATTGTCATTTAGGTCATGCTCGCAAAGCTGTTGTTTTTGATATGGTGCGCCGGTGGTTTATTGCTAGTGGATATAAAGTCGTATTTGTAGAAAATATTACGGATATCGATGATAAAATTATTCGACGTGCCGAAGAAAATGGTGAAACTATTTATCAATTGACTGAGCGCTACATAAAATATATGCATGAAGATTTTGCATCTTTAGGCGTTATGAGACCTGATCATGAGCCTAAAGCTACTGAATATATTTCTCAGATGGCTTATCTTATTCAAGATTTAATTGATAAAAATTATGCATATCAAGCCATAAATGGAGATATTTACTACCGTGTACGTAAATTTGTTGGTTATGGTAAATTATCTGGAAAATCTTTAGACGATCTGAGAGCTGGTGAACGTGTAGATGTTGATCTTAATAAAGAGGATCCACTTGATTTTGTTTTGTGGAAAGCTGCAAAAGAAAACGAAGTTTATTGGAATTCTCCTTTTGGGAATGGTCGTCCAGGTTGGCATATTGAATGTTCGGCAATGTCAGAAGAGATTCTTGGTAAAAATTTCGATATTCATGGTGGTGGACAAGATTTACAGTTTCCTCACCACGAAAATGAAATAGCTCAAAGTGAAGCGCATAATAATTGTCAGTTTGCTAATTACTGGATGCATAATGGTTTTTTAAATGTTAATGATGAAAAAATGTCTAAGTCATTAGGTAATTTTTTCACATTACGTGATGCATTGAATCAGTATAATCCTGAGGTAATTAGATATTTTATGCTAAAGAGCCATTATCGTAGTCCATTAAATTTTAGCTATGATAATTTACTTGATGCTAAAAATAGCTTAAGTAAAATTTATCAAACATTGCGTGATTATGATCTTAATGCTGATAATTGTAACATTGATGAAATAGACTGGTCAGATAGATATGCAGTAAGTTTCAAAAATGCTATGGATGATGATTTTAATACCTCATTAGCAATTAGCGTATTATTTGAAATAGTAACTGAAATTAATCGTGAGAAAAATTCTGAGTTTGCTAAATTACTTTATACCTTAGCTAATACGATTGGTTTACTGAGTAGTAATCCACAGCAATTTTTACAGTCAGGTGTGGAATTATCAGCACAAGTTATTGAAGAAATGATAATGAAACGTAATCAAGCTCGTTTATATCGTGATTTCGCCCTATCAGATAAAATTCGTGATGAATTATTATCCAACAAGATTGTTTTAGAAGATAGTAAAAATGGCACAATTTGGCGTAAACTATGAGCTTTTACGTAATAAAAAATTTTGGTTTATGCTATAATCGTGACTTGCAATAAAGTAAATAGCTTGGAACAAGCTGTGAACAGAGTGATTAAATATCAACTGGTTCAAGGATTATGTGCATCTGGTTTTATAACAGCTTGTTATCAAAACTTAAACACATTAATTTCTTCACTGCTTGGTATGTTTATTGCTATATTCCCAACTATTGTGTATGCTATAACAGTGTCATCACGAAATGTTGAGAATTATAGTCTTAAATATAGCAAACATAAAAAGGCAACATTGTTAAAGTTTATAGCTAATATGCTGGGATTTTTCTTGGTATTTAGCACCTTTAAAAATGTTAATGCTTTAGCATTGTTTATAGTTTATATTATTGCACTTAGTGGTTATTGGACCAATTTATTTGGTTTAATTGGAAAAAAATAAAATTTGGAGGAAGTATGGCGTCAGCAACTGAATATATTGATCATCACCTGACCTTCAACACGATTACATTATCTGGAAATCCTGGTGGTTTTTGGACAGTTAATATTGATACTTTAGTTACTTCATGGGTGCTAGGTTTATTATTTCTACTTACTTTTGTAATTGTAGCAAGACGTTTTAAAGTAGCTAATCCAGGTAAGTTTCAGCTGTTTATAGAATTAGTTTTTGAAATGGTAAGTTCTCAGGTAAATGATGCTTATCACAAGAAAAGTAAGTTTATAGCTCCGCTTGCACTAACTATATTTTGCTGGGTTTTTCTGTTTAATTTAATGGATGATTTACCAGTTGATATTGTAAACTTTTTCACAACCAGCCTTGGACATCCAAGTGCTCACTGGCGGCTAGTTCCATCCGCTGATATCAATATGACGTTTGCTCTTTCTTTATCAGTATTGATTTTAATTATCGTCTATAGTATTTGGGCTAAAGGTGTTGGTGGTTGGTCAAAAGAGTTATTAACAAAACCTTTTGGTAAGTGGTTGTTACCATTTAATCTTTTATTTCAATTAATTGAAATATTTTCAAAACCAATATCGCTTGCATTACGGTTGTTTGGTAATATGTATGCTGGTGAAATGATTTTTATTCTAATCGCATTATTACCGTGGTATCTACAATGGATTCTTGGTACTCCTTGGGCGATTTTCCATATACTGATCATTACTCTTCAAGCATTTTTGTTTATGATGTTAACGGTTGTTTATTTAAGCCTCGCAGTTGAGGAACACTAATTTTTTATTGTTTGGTGTGTTTTTTGTTTTTAATTTTTTAGGAGCCTTTAATGGAAGCTATTATTTCTAATATTTCTGGTTTAACTGCTGTTGCTGCTGCATTGCTTATTGGTCTTGGTGCCTGTGGTACTGCAATCGGTTTCGGTATTCTAGGTGGTAAATTCCTAGAATCATCAGCTCGTCAACCAGAATTAGCTACTGGTTTGATGATCAAGATGTTCATCGTTGCCGGTTTATTGGATGCGATTGCGATGATTGGTGTGGGTGTGGCATTCTGGTTAATTACTAGTAATCCAATCTTGTCAACGGCATTAGAATTATTGAAAAATGCTCACTAGTCGTAATTAATATTTAAAGGAGATTCCTCGTGAATATTAATGCAACAATGCTCGGAGAAATGATTACCTTCATTTTGTTGGTACTCTTTACAATGAAATTTGTCTGGCCACCAATTAGTAGTATGCTTGAAGAACGTGCAAGTAAGATTACTGATGGTTTAGCTGCTGCTGAAAAAGGTAAGCAACAATTATTAGATGCTGAAGCAAATATTGCTGAAGAGTTGAAAAAAATTCAAGCTCGTGCAGGTGAAATAGTTGCTAATGCTGAAAAAAGAGCTAATCAAGTTATCGAAGAATCAAAAGAGCGTGCTCGTATCGAAGGTGACAAAATTATTGCTGATGCTAAGGCTCAGATTGAACAAGATTTTGTACGCATGAAGGAGGACTTACGACTACGTGTTTCAGATTTGGTGATACGTGGTACTGAGCAAATCTTGCGGGTTGAGATTGATCAATCTAGACATGAGAAAATATTAGCTCAACTTAAAGCGGAGTTGTAATTATCATGGCTGAATTGAGTGTAATTGCGCATCCATACGCACAGGCATTATTTAGCTTGGCAAAACAAACCAAGCAGGAAGATGTTTGGCTTAGCAAATTATCTGATTTGCAACAAGTTGTTGTTAATCCTGAATTTTTTGAGTTATTAAATAATCCAGAAATTGAGGGTTCACAGGTTATTTCTGTAGTTAATACTTTGCTAAAGAATAATGCTTCGATAGAAGTTACAAATCTTTTGAATGTATTAATTGAGAATAACCGAGTTTCAGCTTTACCTGAAATTTATCAAGTTTTTCGCGATTTAGTTCTTGAAGATCAAAAGCGTGGTGATGCAATTATTGAATCAGCTTATGCAATGAGTCAGACAGAAAAACAAGACTTTGAGGAATTACTATCTAAAAAATTTGGTAAAAAAATTACTGCAACAGTGGTAGTTAATCCTGAATTATTAGCTGGAATCAAAGTTACTATCAATGATAAAGTTATTGATGGGTCCGTTAAGGGTAGATTAAGTGATTTATCTACTCAACTTACTAAATAAAAATAGGAGCGATTCATGCAATTAAATCCTTCTGAAATTAGTGATATTATTAAATCAAAGATCGACGGCACTCAAAATAGTAGTGACTATCGCAGTAAAGGTACAGTAGTATCAGTTACTGATGGTATTGTTCGTATCTATGGTTTATCAGAAGTTATGCAAGGGGAAATGATTTTATTCCCAGGGAATGTTTATGGTATGGCAATGAACTTGGAGCGCGACTCTGTCGGTGCTGTAGTTCTTGGTGATTATGAGCATATCAAAGAAGGCGACGAAGTATCATGTACTGGTCGTATTTTAGAGGTTCCGGTAGGTCCTGAATTGGTTGGGCGTGTAGTTGATGCTCTTGGTCGTCCAATTGATGGCAAAGGTCCAATTAATTCAAAATTAACATCGCCAGTTGAAAAAGTGGCACCAGGTGTAATTGCGCGTCAATCTGTTAGTCAACCATTACAAAGTGGTTTGAAAGCGATTGATTCAATGGTTCCAGTTGGGCGTGGTCAACGTGAGTTAATTATTGGAGATCGCCAAACTGGTAAAACAGCTGTCGCTCTTGATACAATTATTAACCAAAAAGGTACAGGTGTAACTTGTATTTATGTTGCTATTGGTCAAAAAAATTCATCAATTGCTAATGTGGTTAGTAAACTTGAAGAGCATGGTGCATTGGCTCATACAATCATAGTTGCTGCCTCTGCTTCAGAATCTGCTGCGTTACAATATCTTGCACCTTATTCTGGTTGTTCAATGGGTGAGTATTTCCGTGATATCGGTGAAGATGCTTTGATTGTTTATGATGATTTATCTAAGCAAGCAGTTGCTTATCGTCAAATTTCACTACTATTACGCCGTCCACCAGGACGTGAAGCATACCCTGGAGATGTATTTTATTTACATTCTCGCTTGTTGGAGCGTGCTGCACGAGTTAATGCTCATTATGTTGAAGAAGTTACTAATGGTGCGGTAAAAGGTAAAACTGGTTCTTTGACTGCATTACCAATTATTGAAACACAAGCTGGTGACGTATCTGCATTTGTACCAACTAACGTAATTTCAATTACTGATGGTCAGATTTTCTTGGAAACTGATTTATTTAATTCTGGTATTCGTCCAGCAATGAATCCTGGTATTTCTGTATCACGGGTTGGTGGTGCTGCACAGACTAAAGTTATTAAAAAACAAGGTGGTAGCATTCGTTTGGCATTGGCTCAGTATCGTGAGTTAGCAGCATTTGCTCAGTTTGCTTCTGATTTGGATGATGCAACGCGTAAGCAACTGCGTCATGGTCAAGTAGTTACAGAGTTAATGAAACAAAAGCAATATTCTCCGCTAAAAGTTTCTGAAATGGCTTTAACTTTATATGCAATTAATAATGGTTTTTATGATTCTATACCAGTGAATAAAGCGTTGGCTTTTGAATCTGGATTTATGTCATATGCAGAATCTAATTGTGCTGATATGTTAGCTAAGATTGAAGCTAGTGGTGATTTGTCTAAAGATGATGAACAGATTCTGGTTAAAGCGTTAAATGAGTTTAAAACAATTTTTGCGGTTTAATTAGCTGTTATTTCATAAGGATACAAAATGGCTGCTGGAAAAGAAATCCGGACTAAAATAAAGAGTGTTCAAAACACTCAAAAAATTACCCGGGCTATGCAAATGGTGGCAACATCCAAAATGCGTAAAACTCAGGAGCGAATGCGTCAGGCACGACCATATGCAGAGAAGGTTCGCGAAGTAATGGCTCATCTGGCGCAGGTTAATTCTAGTGCCAGACGCTCTTCGCCTTTTTTGCGCGAGCCAGCAGAAATTAAAAAAGTCGGAATTATTCTGATTACTGCTGACAAGGGTTTGTGTGGTGGCTTGAATACTAACGCTATAAAGATGTTTAGTGAAAAGTTACGTGAGTATAAAAACGCGGGTATTGCTGTTGAAGTCAGTACTTTAGGACAAAAAGGTTTAGTTGCTGCAAAGCGCTTGAAATCTGAAGTAGTTAGTTCTGCGGTAAATCTGGGTGACATTCCTAAAATGGAAAAAATTATTGGACCATTGACTGGAATTTTTAGAGATTTTTATGACCAAAAACTAGATGCAATTTATGTTATTTATTCTGAATTTATAAATACCATGAAGCAACAAGCTGTTTTTGAACAAATTTTGCCGCTTAGCGATCGTGACTTAAAATTAGATACTAAAATGCCTTGGGATTACATCTATGAACCTTCTGCTGAAGAAGTATTGGATGAATTAGTGCGCCGTTATATTGAATCTGTAATTTATCAGTGTTTAGCAGACAATATGGCATCAGAACAAGCTGCACGAATGATTGCAATGCGTTCTGCTACTGATAATGCTGGTGAAGCAATTCATCAATTAAGTCTTGCATATAATAAATCTCGTCAGGCTGCAATTACCAAAGAGCTATCAGAAATTGTTTCTGGTGCTGCAGCAGTTTAGTAACTTTTGTAGGAATACAAAAATATGGTACAAGGAAAAGTAGTCCAAATTATTGGTGCTGTGGTCGATGTGGAATTTCCACGTAATGACGTTCCAAAAATTTATGACGCATTAAAATTAACTAAAGGTGGAAGCCTTGTTTTAGAAGTTCAGCAACAGCTTGGTGACGGTATTGTCCGTACGATTGCAATGGGGAGTTCTGATGGTTTACAACGTGGTCTTGACGTAGTTAGCACAGGTGGCCCGATATCAGTTCCTGTTGGTACAGCTACATTGGGTCGTATTATGGATGTTCTTGGCAATCCTATTGATGAAATGGGAGATATTCCAACTGAACAACGTCGTGCAATTCATCAATCTGCACCTAAATTTGATGAGATTTCTCAAACTACTGAATTATTAGAAACAGGTATTAAAGTAATTGACTTGCTGTGTCCATTTGCTAAAGGTGGTAAAGTAGGTTTATTTGGTGGTGCCGGGGTTGGTAAGACAGTAAACATGATGGAATTGATTCGTAATATTGCGATTGAGCACAGCGGTTACTCTGTATTTACTGGTGTGGGTGAGCGTACTCGTGAGGGTAATGACTTCTATCATGAGATGAAAGAATCTAACGTATTGGATAAAGTATCGTTAGTTTATGGTCAAATGAATGAACCTCCTGGAAATCGTTTGCGTGTTGCCTTAACTGGGTTGACAATGGCAGAAGAGTTCCGTAATGAAGGGCGTGATGTATTATTGTTTGTTGATAATATTTATCGTTACACATTAGCTGGTACTGAAGTATCTGCTTTATTAGGACGTATGCCATCAGCTGTAGGTTATCAACCTACGCTAGCAGAAGAAATGGGTAAATTCCAAGAGCGTGTAGCATCTACTAAAACTGGTTCGATTACGTCGATTCAGGCGGTGTATGTACCTGCGGATGATTTAACCGATCCTTCTCCTGCAACAACATTTGCCCATTTGGATGCAACAGTGGTATTGAGTCGTGATATTGCTTCACTTGGTATTTACCCTGCGGTAGATCCACTTGATTCAAGTTCTCGCCAATTAGATCCATTAGTTGTCGGTGAAGAGCATTATAATGTTGCTCGAGGTGTGCAAATGACATTACAAAAATACAAAGAGTTGCGTGATATTATTGCAATTTTGGGTATGGATGAGTTGTCTGATGAAGATAAGTTAGTTGTTGCTCGTGCGCGTAAAATTCAACGCTTCTTATCACAACCGTTCTTTGTGGCTGAGGTATTTACTGGTTCGCCTGGTAAATATGTGTCATTAAAAGATACAATTAGCGGATTCAAAGCTATTTTAGATGGTCAATATGATCATTTACCGGAACAAGCATTTTATATGGTTGGTTCAATTGAAGAAGCTGTGGAACAAGCTAAAAAATTAAATTAGTGGGGATGTTATGACTACCATGCAGGTTGATTTGGTTAGTTCGGAAGAGCAAATTTTTTCTGGTGAAGCTGAGTTTCTTGTAGCTCCAGGTTCTGAGGGTGAAATTGGTATTTATCCGCGCCATATTCCATTAATTAGTAAATTAAGCCCTGGTGTTATCCGTGTCAAATTACCACAAAAAGAAATGCATTTAGTTTATGTGATTTCTGGTGGCTATATGGAGATCCAGAGCAATAAAGTTACAGTATTAGCAGATGTCGTTGAGCGTACCGATGATTTAGATGAAGCTAAATTGTTAGAGGAAAAACGTATTGCAGAAGAGCGGCTTAAACGTTCTGATGTTAGTATGGATACCGACGATGTTAAAGCTTATGCTGCATTGGAATTAATAATTGCACAGCTGAAAGCTGTTGATTATTTAAACAAACAATCACGGAGAAGTTAATATTCTAGTGGATAAATTAATTTTTTAGTGGATTAATTTATCCTTTGTGCACTTTGTGTGATAAAATACGCCTCATGGTGATTGTTTTAAAACAATAAAATAAATATAATTCTGAAAGGTAAATTAAATATGAAAAAATTGTTAGCTGTATTAGTTGCTGGTCTTGCTTTAGTTGCTTGTTCTCACAACCAAGATTCTTCTGCGTCTGCTGCATCTGCTACTGAAGCATCTGCACCTGCTGCTCCAGCTGTTGAGGCATCTGCACCTGCTGTTGAAGCATCAGCTCCAGCCGTTGAAGCGTCAGCACCTGCTGCTGAAGCATCAGCTCCGGAAGCGTCAGCTGCTAAGTAATTCGACAGTTACTTAAATTAGCCAAGCTTTTGCTTGGCTAATTTTTGTTGTAAATTATGAAAAAAATACACCAGTATATTAGCAAAATAAAAAGTATTATAATTGGCTACAAAACTCCAGTATGCGTAGGATTAGATATTGCATCTACTGCGATAAAAATGGTTGAGTTAGTTCCTAATACGTTAAAGGTTGCTAAGTACACAATTGCACCATTAACTAAAAACATGGTTAATGAAGGTATTATTAATGATATTGAGAAAGTATCGGATATCATTCGTGATCAATGGATCAAATTAAACCCAAGTCATCGTGATGTAGCTATCTCGATACCATATAATGCGATAATTATTAAAGAGGTAAAAGCACCATTATTTAAAAATAAATATGAGTTAGATCAATTTATTTTAGATCAGTTAATTAAAGAGCTTGATACCGATGATATTGATTTTGATTATTCAATAATTAATAAGGAAGCAAATGAACAGTTATTATCAGTTGTGGTAGCTAAAAAAGAAAAAATTGAGGAATATCAGGCTATTATTCAAATGACTGGTATTCAGGTTGCAGCAATTGATGTTGAGCCATTTGCGATACAATATTTATTAAAGTTACTGCTAAGTAGAAATAAAATTGATGGTAAAGTAATTTTGTTAGATTTGGGTGCAACTAAAATTAGAGCATTTGTCTTTGATGCTTGTGAATCCGTTATATTTAATGAGATTATGGTTAATTATCTTCATATGTTTGAAGAAATATTTCTAAAATTAGATCAGAGAGTAAGGTTGCAAGATGTTGTAGATATCTATAGTCAGACCTTAGAGTTATTGAATAAACAACAAATAACTGATGATCAACTTGTCGAATTAATGTTGTCTGATATTGCAAAAATATTACAATTGGTCCGTTCCAATTTATTGGTTGAAAGAAAAATTTCTTTATCTCCAAATGTGCCGATTATCTTAATGGGCGGGAATACTGTTGTTCCTGGATTAATAGGAAAAATTATTAATTATACTAAATCAGATGTTAAATCAATAGCTAGCTTATTTCAAGGTGGAAATTCTTATATTCCTGAAGCAGATTTATTGCGCATAATAACGGCGATTTCTCTTGCAACCTGGGGACAAAAAATTGACTAGAATTAATCTTTACAATTATCGAATTAAAGAAATTAATTTTGGTAAATTAAGGGTTTATTTTTTTCTTGGTATTGGTATTGTACTTTCATTATTTTTTAACTTTATTATTTATAGTTATTATGAAATTCATATTATACATCAAGATACCAGAAATGCTTTTCTAACTACAAATATCAATATGATAGATAATAAGTTGAAACCAATTAGAGAGTTTGATAAAAAAGTAGAGTTAATTAGAAAGCAAGTGCGCTTATTGCAAGTTGTTGAAGATAAGCGTGATGATACAGTGACTTTTTTTCAGCAGCTGGGTGAGGTAACTCCAGAACAAGTTTATTATAAACAGATTACTTGGAACGGAATGATGTGTCAATTAACAGGGACTGCCTCAAGTCCTCTTTATTTGGCCAGTCTTTTGGATAAATTACGTGACAAAAAAGGGATATTCAATAATCCTGAGTTAGTTTCTAATAATTTAGGAGCAGACGGTAGTTATGATTTTATGATAACGGTTCAAATTAAACCTAATTTGGTAGCGGTTCCCGATGGCAAATCTTAATTTAGGTAAGTTGAAGCTAAAGCCCATTTATATGTGGCAAATAACAACACTAATTTTGTTTACTCTAGTGTTGATGTTGATATTGTCTTTTGTAATTTATAAGAACTATACTTATGAAAATAAAGATAAGTTATTTCAACTACAACAAGATGAACAAACTTTAAAAGATGATCTTACCCGTAAAGTTTCATTGTTAAATAGTATTGATTTATATAGGAAAAAAGAATCAGATTTAAATGATCTTTACGCCAAAGTTGGGCTGCAGTTTCCAACATCAGAAGAGCTTCCAAATGTTCTGATTCAGATTAATCAGGTCTCAGAAGACTCTGACTTTAAAATAAAAAACTTTACTCCTAAATCTGCCGCTACAGTAAAAGAAGATTCATCAGCAGCAAAAAGTGATAAAATCAACTCAAGAGTGTATTCACTAAGTGCCAGTGGAACTTTCGATGATGCAATTAAATTTTTTTATCAAATTGCTAAAATCCCTCGGGTAATGGAGTTATCTAATTTTCAAATGTCTCGGATTGATGATGCTCAAATTAGTATTAGTTGTGACGTAACTATTTTTTATAGTGACTAAAGTGCTCAAAATAATTGTTATATTTATGTTTATGATAACACAGGTGATGGCTGATACTAGCGACCTAGAGCAGTTTGTTCAAGATTTACGTGCAAAACCATCAACTAATATACCTCCAGCTTTACCTGAGTTTTCATTTAAGCCAGCCAACTATAAAATGATTGAATATGATAATATTTTTAGTCAAGATCGTTTAGATAAAAGAGAGTCGGATATTTTGCAAAGTTATAATTTAAATCAAGTGCAGATGGTTGGGTATCTAAAGTATGAAGGTAAGGATTATGTTTTTATTAAAACACCATATGAAACTTTGAAATTAAAGGTTGGCGATAAGATAAAAGATGGCGAAGTTAGCTCAATTACACCTATTTCTGCACAAATCGATGAGCCACAAATAGAAGATAAAAAAACTTTTATTAATAAAATAATGCTTAAATTAGATCAAAATAATCAGGCGAAAAAACAACCGAAGTTAATCCAAAAATGAAAAAATATACACTTTTTTTTATGTTAATAAATGCTTATGCTGGCGCACTAACTCTGCAAAGCGTTAGCAATAATGTGGCAAACCAAAATCAAATTATTTCATTTAATTTTGATGCTGCAAATAATGCTGTACCAAAGCTATTTGTAGCGGGGAATGATTTAATTGTCGATTTTAAAAATATTAGTACTGTAACTAATCAAAGTACATACACGTTTGAAAGTGGTTTTGTCAGAGAAGTGGATTTAGTAACGGTTGGTAGTAGAACCAGAACAGTTATTGTTGGTGGTGCCAAATATAAATATCAAATTAATCAAAATGGAACCTTAATCAATATTACCTTTACTAATAGTATTGGGCAAAGTCAGATTGGTCACGAAAATGTTGGCTTGATTGGATTACCTAAAAAATCCGCAGCTAACTATAATACTCAGATTAATGATATTAAGTTTACCCGAGATGATAATGGTGGAGGAGTTGTTGAAATTCCATATACTGGTGACAGTAAAATTGATGTAAAAGAAGAGCGGTTTGGTGATAGCTTAAAATTGACTTTAAATGCAGTAGGTTTTAATTCAAGTATAATTAAACGTATTGATACTACTGATTTTGATACGCCGATTAAGTATATAGATACCAAATCTGGAAATAACAAATTATTTTTGACTATTGTTAATCGTAAGCAGTGGGATTATGCATTATACCAATTGCAGAATAAATTAATTATTAATATTCGAAAAGTGACTGTATCAGATAGCTCAATTCCAACGCTTAGTGATAGTAAATCTGACAAAGTAACATTTAACTTTCAAAATATTGATGTTCGCGCGTTATTGCAGTTATTATCTGATTTTAGTGGTTATAATATTTTGGTTAGTGATAGCGTAACTGGTTCGATGTCAATTAAATTGAACAACGTACCCTGGGATCAAGCATTACAAATTATCTTAACCTCTAAAGGGTTAGGGATGCGACGCGATGGCAATGTTATTCGGATTGCTCCGGTTGGTGAATTGGATGCGATGAATAAACTACAGCAAGAGGGGCGAAAAACCCAGGAAGCAACAGAGCCGTTGGACACGGCAACCATTCGTTTAAAATACTCTCAAGCAGCTACGATTCAATCAATGATTCAGCAAAAAGGATCTGGAAGTGCGGGTAGTTCTTCAGATAATAACGGAAGTGTTTCTACTGGTACTTCAAGTGGTCCTGGTGGAAGTAGTACTACACTTGCACAAGGTAGTAATGCTAATTCGCTTTTATCTTCACGTGGAAGTATTTTAGTTGACACTCGAACCAATACCATTATTATTAACGATACTCCGTCTCATTTAAAAGATATTAGAGACTTGATTGATAAGATTGATATTCCAGTTAAACAAGTTTTGATTGAAGCCCGAATAGTTGAAGCAAATAGTAACTTTGAAAAAGATCTTGGTATGCGATTATTACTCGCTGGAATTGGCGGTAGTTTGACTTATTCTAACACTTTGGAAAATGGTGTAACAATTAACCAAACTGGTATTAATGCAGTTAGCGCTAGTCCAGCAGGTTTTGTTAACCAAAACTTTGGTATCTCGGGTGGTGCATCGATGTCAACCATCTTTGCTCCTAACAGCAATACCTTAATAGGATTGGAAGTTGATGCACTAGAGTTACAAAGTCAAGGTAGAACTATTTCAAGTCCTAAAGTAATGACCGCAAATTATCAGGCAGCCAATATTCAGCAAGGGGTACAGATTCCGTATCAGCAAGCAACCAGCGCTGGTAATACCAATGTGGCATTCGTAAATGCGACGTTGTCGTTACAAGTTACACCGCAGATTACTGATGATGGTTACGTTTTACTTAATGTTCAAGTACAGAAAGATAGTCCGAATACTAAATTACAGGTACAGGGAACGCCTTCAATTGACACCAATAGTGTTAATACTCAGGTGCGGGTAAAGGATGGTTCAACGATTTTAGTTGGTGGTATTTATGTTGATGATCAGCAAAAAGTTGAAGAGCAAATACCATTATTAGGGGATATTCCATATTTAGGCTGGTTGTTTAAATCACAATCAACCAAAACCGCCAAAAAGGAATTATTAATTTTTATAACTCCGCGGATTATTTCGAGTAGTTTGGATAATGACAATTAAAAATATTATTATTGTAGGTATTACCGGGGTTGGTAAGACGACTATTGGTAAATTTTTGGCTGACCGCTTGAATAAACAATTTATTGATCTTGATAAGTATATTGAGCAGACTTGTGGCGTCGATATTCCAACTATTTTTGAGTTGGAGGGTGAAAATGGTTTTCGCGATAGGGAAACTTTTGCTTTAAATCAGGTTATGACTGAGACCAATGATTACGTATTATCATTGGGGGGTGGTTGCGTTATCCGTCCTGAGAATCGTCACATTATAACCCGTCAGAAAAACCTGGTGGTACAACTTGTAGCTGATTTAGATATTATTGTTGAACGTTTATCACGTTCACCAAACAAACGTCCATTATTGGCTAATCAAAATCTTAAGCAAAAAATCGAATCACTTTTTGAAGAGCGACGCGAGTTTTATAAAATGGTTAGTGATGTTACTATTAATACAACCTTACTTAAACCTCATCAAGTAATTGAACAGGTTGAAAAACATTTGCATACTAATTAAAAAAAGACCGTAAGGTCTTTTTTTAATTAGTATTGAAAGTTTTGATCGTATCAGCTAACGCTAAAGGTGCTTCAGTTTTAGCAATTACTTCTTCTACTGTAGTATTATCTGCAATTTCAAGTAATTTGAGTCCATCTGGAGTAACTTCTATCACTGCCAGTTCAGTTACAATTAAATCACAACACGCAACACCTGTGAGTGGTAGGCTGCATTGTTTTAAAATTTTAGAGTTACCAGCTTTATCAGTATGAGTAGTTACTACTATCACCTTACGTGAACCAGTTACCAAGTCCATTGCGCCACCCATACCTGGAACCATCTTACCTGGAATCATATAATTAGCAATATTTCCGTGTTGATCTACTTCTAATGTTCCTAACACGGTGCTGTCTACGTGTCCACCACGGATTAGGCTGAAAGAGAATATGGAGTCAAAACAAGCTCCGTGAGGTAATATTGTTACAGATGTACCACCAGCATTAGTAAAGTTACGATTATGTGGACCAGATGCGATATGTCCCATGCCAACCATACCATTTTCTGATTGCAGAATAACTTCAACTCCTTCTGGCAGGTAATCAGCTACCATAGTAGGTAACCCGATTCCTAAGTTAACTAATTCGCCATCTTTTAATTCCAGCGCAACCCGTTTAGCTATAATTTGTTTTGCATCCATTTACATTTCCTCGATTTGAACAATATGATCAACTAATACACCATAGATAGTTACGGTTGATGGGTCTACTTCACCAAGCTCATGTAGTTTATAAGTACCTAACACAACTTTGTCAGCAGCTAGTGCCATCAATGGGTTGAAATTACGCGTCGTACCGATATTAACACCATTACCAAATTTATCGGCATAGGTAGCTTCAATGATTGCTAAATCAGCAGCAAGTGGAACTTCTAATAAATATTTTTTACCTTCTGATTCGATAACTTGTTTGCCTTCTTGAACTAACGTTCCTAATCCAGTTTGGGTGAGTATTCCGCCTAATCCTGCGCCCTTAGCGCGAATTCGCTCGGCTAATGTACCTTGGGGTACTAAATCTACTTCCATTTCGCCAGAATTCATTAATTTGGCAACTGTGGGGTTAAGACCAACATGCGAGGCAATTAATTTCTTTACTTGTCCATTGGCAATTAGTTTACCAATTCCGCGCTCTGGGTATCCACCATCGTTATTAATCAGAGTTAAATTTTTTACACCTGATTCAACAACGGCGTTAATTAGCTGTTCCGGAGTTCCATCTGTCATGAAGCCTCCGACCATAATCGTCATTCCATCTTTTAATAACGCCTTGAATTCATCAAGGGTAGTTAATTTTGACTTTGGCATTCAAATCTCCTTTGTTTTGTTAATGACATATAGTATTCTACCACTTTTCATGAGCTAGATAGTGAGTAAAACCTTAGTAAATTAAAGAAATTTGTTAATCAATTAATTGACTTAGTTTTATAAAATTTTCCAGAGAAATATTTTCTGCCCGAACAGTTGGTTCAATACCACAAGATTGAATTTGTTCAGTACTCAATATATTTTTGAGGCTATTATTTATGGTTTTACGTCGCTGATTAAATGCCTGACTTACAACATAATTTAATTTTTGTTCATCAACAGATTGCCAATCATAATCACTTCGTGGTGTTAATGAAACAATTGCTGAATTAACTTTAGGTGCTGGGTAGAAGCTTTCCGGTGCGACGTCCAATAAATGTCTGCATTTGTATTTATATTGCAACATTATTGATAATTTGCCGTAGTCTTTATTATTGGGCATGGCACAAATTCGCTCAACAACTTCTTTTTGGAGCATAAAAGTCATATCTTGAATATTGCTAAAATTACTCAGGTAAAACATGATTGGGGTTGAGATGTTGTAGGGGAGATTGCCTACCACGCGGATTTTTTGTCCGCCTAGGGCGAAATCAAATTTTAATGCATCGCCTTCATGGATGGTGATTTGTTGCGAACTAAAATTTTTCTTAAGAAAATCAATAATATCTCGGTCTAGCTCAACAACATTGATATGCCCGAGTCTTTCGATCAGTGGTTTGGTTAGAGCTGCTAGGCCAGGGCCGATTTCCACGATGGTTTGATCAGGTTGTGGATTGATACATTCAATGATTTGGTTAATGACATAACTGTCTTGCAGGAAATTTTGTCCAAATCTTTTGCGTGGTATATGTTTCATGGGTGGTTCTTTTTTTAAATAAATATATAATAATTGTAATGTTTAATTTTATTTTAGTAGTAAGTAATTTACAATACACTATCGGATGATAAAATAATATCTTTGTAGATTACTTGCGCTAATTGGCGAGCAAATTCAACCGCCACCGCATTACCTACCATTTTTTTATACCCATCTGCAATATTGTAAATATAAATATATTAATTGCTACCAAATTGAGTTTCACATGGTTCTCCATCTCTGTCACCATCCATTTGAGTATTTGGGCAATTTTTAAGAAAAAATATTGCTTCTTCTTTGGACCTCATTTGTGAACAGTGCGTTCTTCCATCACAAATAAATGTTGTATTATTTATTTCACGATGATTAGTAGTATTTTGTGGTATTGCTGAAGTATCATTTATCTCTTTGTAATCAACAATATTTTGCGAATCAAAATTACGATAATGAGGGAGTGATCTATATGTGATAAATAGTATAGTTAGCACAAGAATTACCGGTAATAATGATTTTAAGTTATACCATTGTGATCTTTCAGCCTTTTTTTTGATACTCATCTTTGGGGGTGTTCTTATTGCTTCCACGCCTTCTATTGTTGCATTTATTGCCCTAATTTTTTTATTTTCGCTTAAAAGCTCATATGTAATAACATCATTGACAACTGGACGACGGCGCATTCCTTTTAATGCAGAAATATGCAAAAAAATTCCATTTTTCTCAATATTGCTTTCAACAAATCCAAATCCTTTTTCATCATTCCAGCGGATTAATCGCCCTCTATAAACTGACATGGCAATGTTTCCTCATATAAAACAGTTGTATTCCGGATAATTATAATTAAAGCTCAAAGCATAGCATTGATGATTTATTATTTTGTTATCTTGTTATTTATAATACCAAACTTTCATCGCGTAAGTGCAGGCTTAATAATGGATCGGTTAATTTTTCGTTGATTAAGGCGGATAAGCGGATCTTCCAAATAGTGAATTTCGCTGCTGATTTCAGCTAATTCTTTCTTGCAGTTAATGAATATGTCTTGCAGTAGCATAATCAACTCGTAGTAAATATTATTCAGGTAATAATTGTACCGTTGGTAAATGAATTTTGTTTACTAATCGTAAATGTTTCCGTAGTATTTTTTTTATTTACCACATCTAATAAAGTGTCTCTGCCATGTGATTGCCTACTCTTGTTTACGAAGTTCACTGGTTAATTGACCACAGTAGCCCCAATCATCTAATTCAATTTCTTGTATTACTATATGGATATGTTCAGGCTTTTTTCCTAAGACGTTAACCAGTGTTTGAGTAAATTCGGCAACAACTTGCTTTTTCTGATCTACTGTAGCGCCTTTTGTGATTTGTAAATTAATATATGGCATAAAACTTTCTTTCAATAATGATTGAGTATTGCTAAATGAAGCTGCGATACCAAGTCAACTTGCTCTTTGTCTTGCATTGACACGAGGCTAAAATCTTGGTTTTTATGATAAAGAAAAATTGGCTATATAATTGTAGTCGAGACTTATGGCTATTTATTTTGTAGCTTCGATCAAACTTATGCCTTTACTCGTTGATTTTTAATTGCAACAAGTTATTTCTTCATCTTTTGATGTAAAAAAGCAGTAATCACAACATTGGATTGGTCTTTTATCCAATATGAAATTATATATGGAAATTTTTGAACCACATATTCACGAAGCTCTGGAATTTCATCAACTATTCGCGCAATATAATTATTATTCCTAATAGTTTCTATTGCATCCTCGACCACCTGAATGAATTCTGTAGTAACGGCTTCATTAGCATTTTGAAAATACCAGTCAATATAATCTTCCAAATCGTTTAGCGCTTCAACTGACCATGTTATTTTGCAGTTTTGCATTTATTAAACACCCGCAACACATCGTTATCCGAAGCGATAATTTCATTTTGAGCTTGCTGTAGCCCTAAACGCATTTTTTCCAGTTGCCAATTTCTTAACTCTTGTTTCTTACCTAATGAAGCCCAGTACATAATTTGCTGTGGAACTGTCCGATAATCTTTCTCCGCAAAATCTTTAGTTTCGCTGATAAATTCTTCTGGCAATCGAATTGAAACGAAGCTCATAGTAAACCCTCCTTAAAAAACTTCATTTTAGATTGTACTGCATATTGCGACAATTTGCAAATTTAAGTTTCTAGGGCTAAACAATTTTCCTGAGTTCAAGTGCGAACTGCAAAGAAATAGATTAAACTATAGCTTGTATTTCGCGAGGGACTATGGCAAAAAGATTAACATTAGAAAAGCGTATCCGATTAGAAACCCTCTTTAATGGTTTGATGGGTAATTTAAGCATGACAAAGAAGCTACCAGTGATAGCCAAACTGCTAGGGATCAGTCAATCCACAATTCATAGAGAGGTGATTGACCGAGGTTTTGATTATGAGAATTATGATGCAAATAAAGCTCATATCCAGAGCCTAGAAAAGATATCGAATGGTAATAAGCGCTACCGCTATAATGAGGAGCAAAAGCAATTGATATTGGGAATGTACCAAGAGTTTGCTACTAATAAGTCATGGTCTCCGAATGCTTTAATGCTAAGATTGAAGACTGAATTAACCCCAAATATAAAGCTGCCCAGCGTAGAAATAATCTATCAGTGGATTTATGAAGATGCAAGAAATGGGGGTGTTTTGTATAAACTATTACCTCGTAGCCACAGAAAGCGCAAGCGTAAGGCAACACAAAGAAAAGAAGTAATCAGCAGCAAACAGTCAATCCATTCTCGAGACGAGATTGTTGAAGAGCGCAGCCGTATTGGCGACATAGAAATTGATTCAGTAGTTGGTCCGTTCAATCAGGCTGGTATAATAACTGGAACTGAGCGTAAATCTCGTTATAACATGGCTCGGTTAGTTAGCAATAAAACAGGCAATGAAACACTAGTTAAGTTACTGGAAATGCTATTAGTGCATAAGAAAAAGATAAAGACGATAACATCAGATAACGGTATTGAATTTGCGCTTCACATGGCTATAGCGAGCGAATTAAATGCTCAATATTACTTTGCTGACCCATATTCTAGCTATCAACGTGGAAGTAATGAACATGGCAATGGAATGATACGACGATACTTTCCTAAAGGAACTGATTTCAGTTTGGTTACAGAAGATCAACTACAACTGGCGCTATACAAAATTAATCATCTCCCTAGGAAAATCCACAATGGGAAAACAGCATATGAGATTTTTTATGGCATAAACAAAAAACTTATCCCTGCTAAGCAGCGGAAAATATTAAATTTTGCATTTCGCGCTTGAACTCAGGTTTTACTTACTGTACTCAAGTTGAGAGTTAACTACTTTTCAGCCTTATCAACATTTATGTAATTACAAACAGCATAATATTCAACTGGATCCCGTGGACATTTGATCCATGCAAAATATATCTAATTAAAATACAGCTTTAACAACGGATCAGTTACCATATATTTTGATTTATCAAGTTTGCGGATAAAGCCACTGACTTCTAAATTTCTAAGCGTATTATAAACTACTTGTTTACTTAGACTCAAAGAATACGGGTCAATACCCAAAGCAATATTGGTAAAAATGTCTAGCGCATTGCTACGTGCTTTTATCTTCTCGGTTTGTAGCTCCAAATACGCATTTTCTTCAGGAATAAGTACCTGATTAATATAATTTTCCAGATTCTCAACTGATGTACCATAAATTGGCTGGAGTATTATGTCTTTGATAATTCGTGAGGTATAATAAGGATGGCAATTAAAAGTATTTATAATTGTATCAATGGTTGTAAAATCTAGCTTCATGCCTTCAAGTAATTCAATTACTTCGCCACGTTCAAACTCTTTAAGCCACACCAGATTACCAAAACGATAAAAAATTCCCGATTGATCGACAAATATTTTTGCCATTAGAGTTTCTTGGCTTCCTGCAAATAAACAGCTGACATGCTTATGTAATTGTAAAATTGATCTAAAGGTTTTGATAATCCGTTCATCGGCAGAATGCAGCTCTCCAAATTCATCAAAAAACACTACTACGTGCTTATTGCTCTTTATCGCAGCCGTCTCTAAAAACTCTAGCGCGTGTTCAAGTAATGCCCATTCATTATTTTTATTCTTAATCATTTGAATCATGGGTTCGATTTCTAAATCTGCATATTTCATCTTGATTTTTAATGAAAATTCGATTTGTTGAATCCATAGTTTAATTTTGCCGACAATTCCCAGTGCGTTAAGTGTGTTCTCAATGATAGCCTCAGCAATACTTTGAACACTTCCTGAGTAACGCATAAAATCAATGCTAACAACTATAAATTTACTATCATTAGCAATCTTATTGAGTATTTCATGGGCTAGCGTTGTTTTGCCAAATCTCCGCGGGGCAATCAAGATATAATCCTTACCATGCTTTAAGCCATTTGCAAGTTCTTCTAAATGCTTTTTCCTATCAATAAATAGATCTTTAATCATACTAAATTCTTTCTCAAATAGGAAGTAATAGCACATTGTATCATTTATTTATATACTAGTACATGAAATTTATATACTGGTATATGAAAATTATGTACTAGTGCCATAACTTAAGATTAAGCAAGTATTTATAAAATTAGATAGAGTTAATCAATATCCTAAATTTGGGGCTAGCCATTTTTCAGCTTCAGCCAAACTCATGTTTTTACGCGCTGCATAATTTTCTACCTGATCTTGAGTTAATTTACCAACCGCAAAATATTTGGATTCTGGATGGTTAAAATAAAAGCCAGAAACCGAGCTTGCCGGATACATCGCGTAGCTTTCGGTTAAGATAGTTCCGGTATTATTTTGTGCATCGAGTAGCTGCCAGATTTTACCTTTCTCAGTATGTTCCGGGCAAGCAGGGTAACCGGGTGCTGGGCGAATCCCGCGATAACGCTCATAAATCAAATCTTCGTTAGATAAGTTTTCGCCAATTCCATAACCACAAAACTCACGCATTTTTTTATGGGCACATTCTGCTTGAGCTTCGACTAAGCGATCGCCAAGCACTTTTGCCATAATTGCGTGATAATCATCATCTTGTGCTTCGTAGTGCTGAGCTAATTTTTCAACATTTTCCATTGTCACGACAAAAGCGCCTAGGTAGTCCATACGACCAGAGTCGCGTGGTGCGATATAGTCGGCTAATGAGTAATTGATCGCTTTGTCATTTTGCTGACGCAAGAAGCATAAGGTCTCCAGTGGCGAACCATCAGGATTATACAAGTAGACATCGTCATTATGACTTTGCGCTTGCCACCAGCCAACTACTGCCTGTGGAGTAAATAGTTGTTTACGGATTATCTCGCCGAGCATTTTTTTTGCATCGTTATAAATCTTAAGACATTCGCGACCATAATCTTTATTATCCATGATTTTGGGGAACATTCCTTTAAAGCCCCATGCCCAGAATAATGGCGACCAATCAATATATTCGGCAATCTCCGCTAACTCAAGTTTTAATTTATGCACGCCTAGTTGTTGAGGTTGAGCGATTTCAAGAGTTGTCCAATCGCTGGTAAATTTCTTGGCAAGTGCTTCTACATAGCTAGGTAATTCTACTTTGCGCTGCATTGTGTAATGATCATCACGTAATTTGGCATATTGGGCACGGACTTCGGCGACATAATTATCATAGCTTAGCGGATTGAGTAGTTTACTGCAGACTTCTGCCACTAGTGATGCATCATTAACATGGACTACTGGTGAGCTGTAATGTTGCATGATTTTAACTGCGGTATGTAGCTTGGAAGTGGTCGCGCCACCGATTAAGACGGGAATAGTGAAACCTTGTTCTTCAAACTGCTGGACGTTATAAATCATTTCATCCAGCGATGGCGTGATTAGTCCACTCATACCAATAAATGCTGCATTATGCTCACGGGCAGCATCAATTATCTTTTGGCAGCTCACCATTACGCCGAGATCCACTACATCATAGCCGTTACAACGCAAGACCAGTGCCACGATATTTTTACCAATATCATGAACGTCACCTTTAACTGTTGCCATAATGACAACTGGCTTAGCCTGGCTGGTTTGCTGTTCTGCTGCGATTGCTTCCATAAAAGGTTCAAGATAGGCAACTGCGCGTTTCATTACTCGTGCCGATTTTACTACCTGAGGGAGGAACATTTTACCTTCACCAAAGAGCTGACCAACAATTTTCATCCCATTCATCAGCGGTTGCTCAATCACATTGAGTGGTGTGCCGTATTTCTCTAATGCAAGGGTAGTATCTTCAACAATATGGGTTTCAATGCCTTTAATCAGCGCGTGACTAATTCGTTCTTCTAATTCCCATCCGCGCCAGGCATCAACTTGTTCAACGGCATTAGTTTGTCCTTTGTATTGCTCCGCGAGATCTAATAAATCTTCGGTTGCCTTGTCATCCAGATTGAGAATAACCCGTTCACAGGCATCACGTAATGGCTTGTCAATTTCATCATAAATTGAGAGCATCCCAGCATTAACGATTGCCATATCAAAGCCAGCTTTAATTGTGTGATATAGAAATACGGCATGCATTGCTTCACGGACAATATTATTGCCACGAAATGAGAACGATAAATTAGAAACACCGCCTGAAGTTAGTGCGCGTGGGCAGCATTGTTTGATTTCGCGTACTGCTTCAATAAAATTGATTCCATAGCTATTGTGTTCTTCGATTCCAGTCGCAACAGTCAAGATATTGACATCAAAGATGATATCTGCAGGGTTAAAATCAATTTCCTCGATGAGTAATTTATATGCTCGTTTGGCGATTGCAACCTTATCTTCTTTACTCGCGGCTTGACCTTGTTCGTCAAACGCCATAACCACCACTGCCGCGCCATAATTTTGAATAATTCGCGCTTGACGTAAAAATTCCTCCTCTCCGCCTTTGAGCGAGATGGAGTTAACGATTCCTTTACCTTGAATACATTGCAAACCAGCTTCAATCACTTGAAATTTGGATGAATCGATCATGATTGGTACACGGCTGATTTCTGGTTCACTGGCAACCAGATTAAGGAATTTAGTCATGCATTCAACGGCATCGAGCATTCCATCATCGAAGTTGATATCAATTACGTTCGCGCCATTTTCAACTTGTTGCTTGGCTATTTCGAGTGCTTCGCTAAAATTCCCCTCGCGGATTAGGCGGGCAAATTTGGGCGAGCCGGCAACGTTACTTCGCTCACCAACCATGTAAAATTGCGGGTTTTGGCTATTATCAATTAGTAGTGGTTCTAATCCAGACAAAAATGTTGCGCTCGTTGCTAAACTTGGCGTGTGTGGTGTGATATTTTTAGTTTTGGCAACAATTGCAGCAATATGTTCTGGTGTAGTTCCACAGCACCCCCCAATTATATTTAAAGAATTATGTTTGGCAATGTCATAAATATATTCCGCCGTCATTGGTGGCGTTTCATCATAGCCAGTAGGTGCTAATGGGTTAGGTAAGCCTGCATTTGGGTAGCAGCTGATAAAGCAGTCACTGACTTTAGCTAGTGCCGTGATGTAAGGTGCCATGTCTTTGGCGCCTAGGGCACAGTTAATCCCAACAGCCAGAGGTTTGGAATGAGCAATTGAGTACCAAAAAGCTTCAATCGTTTGCCCTGAAAGTGTTCGCCCTGACAAATCGGTAATTGTTACCGAAATAATCAGTGGATATTTAGTATTGGTTTCGGCTTCAACTTGCCCAATTGCAGCCAGACAGGCTTTCATATTGAGGGTATCAAAAGAGGTTTCTGGTAATAAAAGATCAGCTCCAGCATCGATTAGCGCTTTGGCTTGCTGGTAGTAAACCGCTTTTAATTGTGCAAAGCTATGGCTACGATAAGCTGGATTATTTACATCTGGTGAAATTGATAAGGTTACGTTAGTTGGCCCGATTGAGCCAGCAACATAACATTTACGCTCAGGGTATTCTTGCATCACTTCGTTACAAGCTTCTTTTGCCAGTTTGACCGCGGCAATATTCAGCTCTTCAACCAGATGCTCCAGTCCATAATCTTTTTGTGAAATTATATTTGCCGAAAAGGTATTGCTTTCGATTATATCACTGCCCGCTAGTAAATAATTTTTATGGATCTCTTTGATAATATCTGGGCGAGTTAAAACTAATAAATCATTATTACCTTTTAAATCCATTGGGTGATCGAGAAAGCGTTCACCACGAAAATCGGCTTCACTAAGTTTATAGTTCTGGATAACCGTACCCATCGCTCCATCAAGGAACATGATGCGTTTGTGTAGTGTTTGTTGTAATTCATTGATTAATGGCGAATTTTGCATTTAAAAATACTTTCTATTTCACTATGAGCTAATTAACTTATAAAAATAACTGGTGCTACAGAGCACTCCATTTGGATTTTTGGCGTAATTTGGAATTTCACCGATTTTTTGCCAACCCAGATGTAGGTAGATGGTTTCTGCTTTAGAACCTGTTTGAGTATCAAGAAGTAAAAGAGTTATTCCTTGTTTTGATGCTTGTTTTTCTAGTGTGGTCATAATTTTTGTTGCAATTTTTTGTCCTCTGAAATCAGAAGCTACTAGCAATTTAACCACCTCAGCGCGGTGTTGCCCGTTTAGGCTTTGTGTAAGAATAAGTTGTACTGTTGCTATAATTGAATTATTTTCAATTGCAACCCATAAAAAATGATGATTGTTTAAGTTAGAATCAATCATTGACCAGTAATTATCGGCATCCTTCAAAGAAAATGGCAACATAAAACCAACCGAAGCACTGCCATGAACTGCTTCCATTAAGATTCGTGATAACTGTACTTTATGCTCTGACGTAATTTTTGAAATTTGTATTATTTCCACTGAAGGTGTTCCTTGAGCAACCAAAATAATAGCGCTGGGCTGCCAATTCCACCAGCTACAGGGATCCATCGAATTCCCAGACAGCTAGTTAAAATCATTAATATTATACTGGTAAAACCAATTTGCTCTGCAGCTTTTTGTTCTGCCATTAAAATTCTTTCTTTTGGTATTTATAGGATATTGTTAATTACCAAGATTTTACACTATTCATAAACAGCGATATATTGCTAATTTACTATTCTAACCCTGAAATTACGGTAAAATAACTTCTAGGATTAAAATAATATATTGTTTTTTTGGGAAATCAAGATGTTTGAGAACTCGTACCAACATTATTTGCTGGGGTTAATTGCGGTAGCAAATAATATCTCCGCATTAGCGCCATTTATCGCACTAACTTCGGGGCTTAACAAGATTACTATCCGTCGATTAGTTGTTGTAAGTAGTTTTAGCGCATTTATCATCATGATAATCTCAATGTTCTGTGGGACTATGTTATTGGAATTCTTTGGGATCTCAATCAGCGCATTCCAAATTGCTGGTGGAATTCTTTTATGCGGTACTGGTACTAGTATGCTAAATGCCAAAAGCTCCAACGAGGTTAGTGGTAAACAGATAAAAGATTCAAATATTGAGTACTCAAGGTATGTCTCTGCAGCAATTGTTCCAATTGCTCTACCATTAACTGCAGGTGCAGGAACTATTTCTACCATAACGCTGTTTACAGAAATGGCAAGAAGAAGCCACACCATGCCTGAGTTATTTGTGGCAATTCTGACTATTACAGTTATTGTTTTTATCTGCTTTTATTTTGCTAACAATTTAGTTAAAGTATTAGGTGATATTGGCATGAGTGTATTGATTAAAGTTATGGGTTTATTTACTCTTGCAATTGGCGTTCAGTTTATAATTACTGGAGTCTCGACAATCTATAAGGGACTAATTGCGGCATAATCTTGTTTGTATCAGCCCATAATAAAACCCCAAAATCATATTTCACTGACTTTGGGTTTTTTTATTTTTATTGAGTGATAAAAAGTATGCTTTTATAAATGGTGAATTGCATCATGAGTATCAATGTGATGTACATGCTCGGTTGCCAGTGGTGGAGTGTTTGATCGACAAAGTGATTTATATTTTTTACCGCTAGTGCGCTCCAGAAATTCGCTCTTGGCTGCAGCTAGAAATTCAGCATCAGCTATCAAATCTAATCCAATTAATGCTAATACTTCAGCTGCACGCATCATTCCTTTTTGTCCGATGCTCATTCCATTACATGCGGTTGCTGCCCAAGTATGTGGTGCAAAACCTGATGGCCAGCAAGCAACAGTAAGACCCATAGTTGGTGTGATGTAGCTGATATCCCCAACATCAGATGCGCCTCCTACCGAAATTCCTCTAGGGTCAGGTGTAATCACACTTGACAGTCCAACTTCATCATAACCTTCGAATTTTTGCATTTGTTTGGCAAACGTCTGTTCCTCATCTGTCCATTTTGGCGCGCCAAGTTGATTTAAATATTGCGTAATCCGATCTGCCATGGTTTGATTTGGTAGAATATCGTAAGTCCCAGCTAAATCAGTTACTTTTTCAGTGGTTTGCGTTATTAATGACGCACCTTTAGCAATATCATTAATCCAATTTACTTGTTTCATAACATTTTCTGCATTTGTACCGCGATACCCGAGACTTATTTTAGCGTAGTCAGAAACTATATTTGAAGCAGTTCCAGCCTTTTCTATTAGATAATGAACGCGTGCTTCTGGTATCAAATGCTCACGCATGGCATTAATTCCGTGTACAAATATTTCTGCCGCATGAGCAGCACTACGTCCCGCCCATGGAGCAAGCCCAGCATGACTTGTTTTGCCAAAGAATTCGATACGTAAAGAGCTTACCGCGGGCGTTTTTACATTAAATGGTGTAGTTTTATTCAATGGATGCCAATGTAAGCAGGCATCAAGATCATCAAATGCCCCAGCTTTTGCCATAAAATTTTTACCAGTTATCAATTCTTCAGCAGGGCAACCAAAAACTTTTAGCGTGGCATTAATGTTATTTTTCTTAAGGTAATTTTTTAGAGCTACCGCGGCACAAATTGCCCCAGCACCGATTAAATTATGTCCGCAGCCATGACCATTGGGATTACCATCTTTTCTAGGGCTTTTTTCAGTCGTGATCTCGTTGCCAAGACCAGGAAGTGCATCAAATTCTACGGTAATTCCAATCACAGGCTTACCACTGCCCCACGTTGCAACCCATGCAAAATCAAGTCCACCGATACCATGATCACTAATAACAAAATCATTATCTGCCAAATATTTTGCCTCGAGTCTCGAGCTTTCCTGCTCTTCAAGACTTAGCTCGCTTAACGTCCAGACGTTATGAGCTAACGCCCAAATCTCCGTCTCTAAAGATTTAACTTCATTGATTAAATTAATCGTCGTTTCATTCATATAATTTCCTTTAATAAGTCTATTACTGATTTCGCTTTATTTGGATATCATCAGATTCTTTGTATTAAGTATACGTGCTACGCTTGATATTATAGCACTGTGATTATAGGTGTATGCTAAATATAAAACTCATCTTTTAATACAAATAGCTAACATATAGCTGGGTTATGTAGCTATTGCCATTAGTATTAAACTCAGGTACTTGTTGGTACGCATACACACTAAAGAAGGTCAGTCCTTTAATCTGAGGAATATTATACGTGACACCAAAATCATATTCCTGCGTACCATTCCATTGTGCGACGGTAGTATTAAATATTGTATAGGCACTAGTAAAAGAAAGGCTGCCATTTAGAAAAGTAAAAGTTGGGTTTAATTTATAAGCAGATCCCGCAGTGCCAAGATCTGCCAAACCTGACATATAAGGTGTAGAATAGAGCGGGTCGGTGGCAAAACCATAAGTATAAGGAGTCACAATAGCGCCATTGCCATAAGCTGAATTAGGTCCCCAGACATTATTGTAAGCAAGATTTAAACCAAACCAATCATAGTTAAATCCGCCTTGGATACCGACAAAATTGCTTGAAATCTGCCCTAGATTATCATTAGTTAGTGCATTATTAGTATTGCCTAATTGATTATCCGTGCCAGCTTGTGCTGCAAGATTAAAAGATAATGCTTTAGTTGGTTGAAATTTAATGCTGTTATCTGCATATAACAAAGTTCCGTAGTTATTGAACTGGTAGCCCCAGAGGTGGAGATTGTATTGGTTATCCCATCCCGTATAATTTGCACCTAATGCCGCAGTCCCCGATGAAGTAACAGATGGATTGTTATTGACAATTGTACCACCAAAGTAATCATATCCTTTGTTATAGAATGTATATGGTGTGAATCCTGTTTCACTGACAATCTGTGCACCATTAAATGTTAATGCGGTAAGTAACCAGCCACCACCGGGATGAAGATTAATTAAGATACCTTGATAATTGGTTCCTGGTGACATTACGTTTGGGTAATAATTATCTGATAGCCACGGACTATTGTTAATCCCAATATAACCAGCATCAATTTGAAAAATGTTGCTGTGTTGATATTCCAGATATGCCTCCGCTAATGTAACTTGTTGATTAGAAGGTAGAAAAGGAGATGCGCTGGTGTTATAACCGTTCATCTGATTCGCAAAATATGGATTCATGGCAGTGAATAGTCCACCGACAGAAAAGCCGGCAACATCGCCAGTTTGTCCAAATAAATTTGCACCATAAGCATAATTAGGATAACCTGCCCCAACTCCAGTGTATTGTGCTGAGACACCAACTTGGACATTCCATGTTCCGTCGGCAAATAGTCTCTCGGCAATGTTTTGATTAGCTATTTGGCTTTCGTTTAGCGGTTTGGTTCCCCCGCCACTTACTAATGTAGCATATGGATTTTGTATGTAATTATTCGGAGCAATATATTTGGCATTAGTATTTAGATTAGCCGATTCATTTTCATCAGCAAATATTGACATAGTGATACTTGTGAACATTGCACAAAGCAGTTTCTTCACTTAAAAACTCTCTTTATCTGGCGCGTGAAGTCAATCATCTAGTTGTATCGGTGATGTATATTATTTCTATTGTTGCATACCATTGCTTACACAGTTGGCAATACTTCCATTGTTACAGGCAGTTACGGGGTCTGAGTTATATATTATTGATTGTGCCCAGTCGTAGTATGCTGAAATATTGGTTGAGGCATCAGGTAAGAAGCTATAAAAAGTTCCACAGACATCTGATGGCCCATAAGTATGTTCTGATAGTAATAACCAGCGTGAACCATTCCAGAATAAATCACCGCCACCAGAGTCACCTCCGCAGATCAATGAAGTATAACCATGCTGTCCAAACGCTCCATTATTATAGTAACTATTATAGAGGTAATGATATCCTGTAGTGTCTTGTTGCCAATATTGGTAGTTAGCGGTATAGTACATTACTGCACAATTTGAACCAACTGTACAACTTGGAGGTGTATCTCCGATTGGCGTTTGTGTGTTAATTCCATAACCAATTGATAAGACTGGTGCCATGCTGTAAGTTTGCGGATATTGTGCGGCTGGTACAATTTGTGGGTAAGATTCGGGATCGGCATATTGACCTACTATTTGAATAATGGCGATATCATTTCCTTGTCCTCCACTAGCGCCTTCTTGAGGCGTAAAATTTTGACACTCACCACCTGTGGCAAATATTCCATTGTAACAGTAGTCCTGCCGTAAATATAGCGCTTTAACATCATAGTTAGCATCCCAGTTATCTAAACTGGAACCAACACCATGATAGACTGCTACATCACTAGCAGCCATCAAATCATTACGGTTTAAAATTGTGGGAGAAGTTTTGGAAGTAACAAAACAATGTGCTGCACTAATTAAAAAGGTAGTGTTACTTTGCGAATCATAATGTACTGGAGTAGCAGAACAAATTGAGTGCTTAAGACGAACCAGCGCACTCAAATTCGCAATAGAAGACTCACCATTACTACCATAAGCAATTTGAAACGCAGGTAGATTATTTGGCTAAAATGAACTGGGGTAAGGTTGGTTCAGACCGATAGGCTGTCCCAACTCACTGTAAAGAGTACCCAAATAATTACCTATTGAAGGATTTGAGGAGGGTGGCGTCGGGTCATTTTGAAAGCCACCATTATTACTTCCACCACTACCACAGGCAATCAAGCAAAGTGAGCCAATTAATCCAAACGCCACGTTTTTCATACTTATCCCTACTACCGCACGTTTAATTCTAAAGAATGTTACTGCCCATTTGTTACGCAGTTACTAATTGCACCGCTATTACAGTTAGCTACAGGGCTAGGATTGGTAATTATCGATTGAATCCAACTATAATATGAAGAAACATTAGTAGCTCCATTTGGTAAGTAACTATAGAAAGTTCCACATGCTCCAGATGGACCGTAGGTATGTTCGGATAAGAGAATCCATTTACTGCCCGTCCAGAATAAATCACCACCACCAGAGTCGCCGCCACAAATTAAAGACGTATAACCTTGTTGACTAAAGCCTCCATTATTGTAATAACTATTGTAGAGGTAATGATATCCTGTTGCATCTTGTTGCCAGTACTGGTAATTGGCAGTATAAAACATTACAGCACAATTAACACCAGCAGTACAACCTGGTGGCAGATTGCCATTAGGTACTTGCGTATTAAAGCCATAACCAATAGATAAGATAGGTGCCATTGTGTATGTTTGTGGGTATTGGCTTGCGGGTACTACTTGCGGGTATGATTCTGGGGCAGCATATTGACCTTTAACCTGAATAATTGAGATGTCATTTCCTTGCCCATTAGCTGCACCATAGTTTGGTGAGAAGTTAGGGCATTCACCGCCGCTTGAGAACGTGCCATTGTAACAATAATCTTGTCGTAAGTAAACCGCAACAACTGGGTATGTGCCCACCCATCCTTTTGCTTGACTAACTCCGTTGTAAACAGTCAGTTTTGAAGTAGGTAATAAATCACTGCTTGAGACAGTAGTTGGCGAATTTTTTGACTGTACAAAACAATGAGCTGCACCAATTAAAAAGGTTGTGTTGCTATTTGCATCATAAGAAACAGGAGTTGCTGAACACAGTGCTCCATCCATATTAACATAAGCAGCCAAATTGGCAATTTGTGATTCGTTATTATTACCATATGCGATTTGTAGGTTATTTGGCCAAAATGAACTAGGGTAGCTCTGAGTTAGACCAGTTGGTTGACCTAATGATGAATATGGTACACCATTATAGCTACCGCTTGGTGGAGTAGGTGATGGAGGTGTTGGATCATCTAAAAAATTAGGGTTTGGAGTGGGTGCAGGAGTCGAGCCACCGCCACTGCCGCCACCACCACAGGCAGCTAAAGCAAACAAACATACAACCCCAATCAGTCTTTTTTTCATGAATTATCCTCTGTATAAAAAAATAGGTATGCTATATTATACACATACCTACTTATAAATTAAGTAAATTTACAGTAAATTATTTACGTTTTGCCAGTTCTACATAATCTCTAGCAGTATAGCCAGTATAAAGCTGACGTGGACGACCAATTTTGAAATCTGGGTCTTCGATCATTTCTTGCCATTGTGCTAACCAACCAACAGTTCTTGCTAAAGCAAAAACTGTAGTAAACATCTCAGTTGGAATACCTATTGCATGTTGAATGATACCTGAATAGAAATCAACATTTGGATAAAGTTTTTTCTCAATAAAATATGAGTCTTCCAGTGCGATTTTTTCCAACTTCATAGCTAACTTGAATAGTTTATCGTCACGTTTACCTAATGCATCTAAAACCTCATTACAAGTTTTACGCATAATGCTAGCACGTGGATCCATGTTTTTATATACACGGTGACCGAAGCCCATTAGACGATATTTCTTGTCTTTTACGCCTTTCATAAAGGCATCAACACGCGATTCGTCACCAATTTCATTTAGCATTTTAAGTACCGCTTCATTCGCGCCACCATGTGCAGGACCCCATAAACAAGAGATACCAGCAGAAATTGCCGCAAATGGATGTGTTCCTGAGCTACCAGCTAAACGAACAGTTGAAGTCGATGCATTTTGTTCATGATCAGCATGTAATAATAAAATACGATCAAATGCTTTTGCGATTACTGGGTTTGGAGTATACGCTTCACATGGCGTAGCAAACATCATGTATAAGAAATTAGATGAATAATCCAAATCATTACGAGGATACATAAATGGTAAACCTTGATTATAGCGGTAACACATAGCTACAATCGTTGGCATTTTAGCGATTAAACGATGAATACCGATTTTACGGTGTTCCGCGTTTTTAAAATCAAAATCTTCTGGATAAAATGCAGCCATTGCGCTAATTGCACCAGCCAGCACCGCCATTGGGTGTGAATCCCGGCGAAAACCTTTAAAGAAACTTAAAAATTGATCATGAACCATATTGTGGCGCAAGATTGCATTTTCAAATTCAGCTTTTTGCGCTTTATTTGGTAATTCACCAGATAATAGCAAATATGCACCTTCAAGATGAGTAGAATGCTCTGCTAGTTGCTCGATTGGGTATCCACGATAGAACAACTGTCCTTTATCTCCATCAATATAAGTAATTTTAGATTCACATGCAGCCGTCGCTAAAAATGCGGGATCATAACTCCACATTCCAGATTTACCAAAAGTTCTAAAATCAACTACGTTTTGACCAATCGTTGCTTCATAAATTGGATATTCAACTACTTGTCCGTTGCCAAAATCAACTTTCACTGATTTTGCGTTTACTGCTTGTTGCGTTTCAGTCATGTTCCATTTCCTTATAAAAATTTTGTTGGGCAATTTTGTTAACTAAATTTTGTAATTCAGGGTCTGCTAACTCCTCTTTACCTTGAAAGAGCAACAGCAAGTCAGCATCATCCAGTGTGATCAAATGCTGATATGCAAGCAATTCCATTTCATTTAGCTTTGCAAAATTACCATCATTAATAAAGCGCTCGAAATACAGGTCTAACTCCAACATCGAACGTCTTGAGCGCCATTTTAACTTCTCTACTGCTACATAATCCATAGCGTTATACCATCATCCAAAATGCGTCAGATAAACTTTACACCATCCGGGAAATCATCATTTCCTTGATTTTACCAATTGCTTTAGTCGGATTCAAATGTTTAGGGCACACGTCAACACAATTCATAATTGTATGGCAGCGAAACAAGCGATAAGGATCATTCAGATCATTTAAACGCTCATTAGTTGCCTGATCACGGCTATCTGCCAAGAAGCGATAAGCGTGTAACAAAGCTGCGGGTCCTAAAAACTTGTCTGGGTTCCACCAAAACGACGGACAAGAAGTTGAACAACATGCGCATAAAATACACTCAATTACACCGTCTAATTCCTTACGATCTTCTGGCGATTGCAAGCGCTCGTTTTCTGGCATTGGTTGTTCATCAATCACATAAGGTTTAATCGAATGATATTGATGGAAAAACTGGGTCATATCAACGATTAAATCACGAATAACTGGTAAACCGGGAATAGGATTTAACACCACTGGCTCTTTTAGGCTATCTAAGTCAGTCAGGCAGGCTAAACCATTACGTCCATTGATATTCATTGCATCCGAACCACAAACACCTTCGCGGCATGAGCGGCGGAATGAAACAGAATCATCCAATTCTTCTTTAAGTTTTACCAAAGCATTAAGTAATTTTTTATCGTGTTCGCCTAATTCTACCTCATAATCCTGATAATAAGGTTTTGCATCAGTATCAGGGTTATAACGATAGATTGAAAATTTCATTTTTTTTGCCATTTGACACTCCTAGTAAACACGTTTTGCCGGTGGAATGTAATCCACAGACAATGGTTTAGTATGCACTTCTTTATATTCCAGACGGTTATCCTTACTGTAATATAAAGTATGTTTCATCCATTTTTCATCGTTACGATCCGGATAATCTTCGCGGGCATGTGCACCACGTGATTCTGTTCTTTCTCTAGCGGCAACCATAGTTGCGACCGCTACTTCAATCGTATTTAAAAACTCTAATGCTTCAACGCGTGCAGTATTAAATACTTTGGATTTATCATCAATGTACAAGTTTTGTGTACGTTTGTAAACGTCCAAAATATTTGCCACACCTTCATCAAGAACTTTTTGCGTTCTAAATACAGAAGCGTGTTGTTGCATACAAACTTGCATATCGCGACGCACATCAGTTAATTTTTCGCCACTAGTTGCAGCTTCAAGTTTTGCCAAACGAGCAAGAGTAAACTCTGCAGCATTTTCTGGTAGTTCTTTGGCTTCATCCATTGTTTTCACATATTCAATCACGCTATTACCCGCGGATTTACCAAATACCACCAAATCCAATAATGAGTTAGTACCCAGACGATTTGCTCCGTGTACGGAAGCACAAGCACACTCGCCTGCAGCATAGAAGCCTTTGACTACTTTTTCATCCACGCCATCGATTACTTCACCACGATAATTAGTCGGGATACCACCCATCATATAATGACAAGTTGGCACTACTGGAATCGGTTGTTTTACAGGGTCAATACCTAAGAATTGAATTGAAATTTCACGAATACCTGGCAAGCGTTGATCAATTACTTCCGCACCAAGATGATCTAATTTTAGCAATACATGATCTTTACCAGCGCCACAGCCACGACCTTCGTTGATTTCAACTTGCATCGCACGTGATACCACATCACGAGAAGCCAAATCTTTAGCGGTTGGTGCATAACGCTCCATAAAACGCTCGCCGTTAGCGTTAAGTAAATAACCACCTTCACCACGGACACCCTCAGTAATCAAGACTCCAGCGCCGTAAAGTCCAGTCGGGTGGAATTGCCAAAATTCAATATCTTCAACAGGCAATCCAGCGCGTAATGCCATACCAACACCATCACCTGTATTAATGAAGGCATTAGTTGAGGCTTGATAAATTCGTCCAGAACCGCCTGTTGCAAAAAGCACAGCTTTAGCATGAATAATGTAAACTTGACCGGTTTCCATCTCTAATGCTGTAACTCCAACTACGTCACCGTCTTTATCGCGAATTAGATCTAGTGCCATCCACTCCACAAAGAAATGTGTTTGCGCTTTTACATTGCGCTGATATAATGCATGTAGCATAGCATGTCCGGTACGATCGGCAACTGCACAAGCACGACGAACTGGTTTTTTACCAAATTCTGCCATATGTCCACCGAATGGACGTTGATAAATTTTACCATTTTCTAAACGGTCAAATGGCATACCATAGTGCTCTAACTCAGCAACTGCTTCAGTTGCTTGTTTGCACATAAACTCAATTGAATCCTGATCACCAAGCCAATCTGCACCTTTTACAGTATCGTACATATGCCAATGCCAGTTATCTTCTTCAGAATTACCAAAAGAAGCGGAAATTCCACCTTGTGCAGCTGCAGTGTGTGAGCGAGTAGGAAATACTTTAGATAATACTACCGTTTTTACACCAGCTTCAGAGAGCTGTAATGCAGCACGTAAACCCGCGCCACCACCGCCGACTACTACGGCATCAAATTTTAATATTGGAAGACTCATTAGTTAATCCTTTTTCTTATGACCACAAAATTTTTGCTGAATAGATTAAGCATCCTACTAACCACAAGATAGTTGCGGTATGAAGAATAATCCGTGCGCCTGTTGATTTTACATAATCCAGCCATACATCACGCATACCAATCCATCCATGAATCACCACAGCAATAAAAGTTAGTTGCGCAAAAATTTTGACAAAGGTAAAGCTAAAAAATTGTTGCCAGCTAATAAAATTAGCATCAATAACTTCGTTGGCTATAAACATAAAGACAAACACTTCAATGATTGCAATTGCCATGATTACCGCGGTAACTCGTTGCTGTAACCAGCCATTAATTCCGTGTCCAGCGCTTAGTGATTTACGTTTTACCATATTAAAGCTCCTAACGCAATAGTTAATAGTAAGCTTACGACCATAACCCAACGTGCAGAACGTTGTGCTGGTATACGGTCAATTCCTTTATGCATATCTAATAGCACAAAGCGAATACCTGCACACATATGATGCATGATAGCCCAAATTAATATAGTATAAATGACTTTCATAATTGGTAAAGACGCGATTGCGTAGCAACTTGAATAAAATTCGGCATTGGTTAGTGATTTGTGAAAAAGACTAAGAATGAAAGGTAACGCTACAAACATCAGAACGCCGGATGCCCGATGTAAAATAGAAACCTTAGCGGTAATCGACATTTTTGAACCTAGTTTAGGGATGTTCAAATAAATCGGGCGCTTTTGTTGTTTATCCATATAAACCTCTGAAAACGTGAGTTAAATAATTACCAGCTCACTAAAGTTGTGATCGGGTAACTACCAAAATTGCCCTAATTTTATCATATAGTAATGTAGGCTTAGTTATTAAATGCTGCGGCACAACAAAAATGTCTATATTGACCATATTAGTACTGTTAGTTCTAGGGTTAGTGAATCAAATCATTAATTGTTGCATTCAGGAGCAAAATATGTTTAATTGAAGATTTAACTTAATTAATTTGATTCGTTTAAAAGTAATTACCTAATAGACAACTGATTTATAATAGATGACTTAATTTAACAGAAAGTCTTTTATGCTATACGTTTGTGCTACGCCGATTGGGAATTTAGCTGATATTACTTTGCGCGCTCTGGAAATACTTAGAAATGCAGATATCATTCTTTGTGAAGATACACGCAATAGCCAAAAACTACTTAGCCATCATGGAATTATTAATAAAAAACTGGTAGCATTTCATGAACATAATGAAAATGAAGTTAGCCAGAATGTTTTGCAATGGTTGGAGCAAAATTTAACCATAGTACAAATCAGCGATGCCGGAACTCCCGGGATTTCAGATCCTGGTGCGCGATTATGTAATATTTTGTCATCTCATGATATTTATCCGCACCCGCTGCCCGGTGCCTGTGCTTACATTACATTACTCTCCGTGAGTGGTACGGTTAACACTCCCAGTTTATTTTTTGGTTTTTTACCGAGTAAGTCTTCACAACGCCAAAAACAGTTAGCTCTGTGGCAGGAGGTGGATTATGCCGTAGCGCTTTACGAATCACCACATCGAATTTGTGATTGCTTAAAAGATATAATTCAAGTTCTTGGTGATGATCGGATGTTGGTGATGGGGCGAGAGCTTACCAAACAATTTGAAACCATTCGTAAATGTAGCTCAGGTGAATTGTTGCAATTTGTAGAAAATGATCATAATCAGCAACGTGGTGAGTTTGTGATTTTGATATTACCCCGAATTAAAGAGCAAGCTTTAGCTTCGGATGAATTGAGTACAGAGCAAAAATCTACAGTTGTGCTACTGGCGGCTGAATTGCCTGCCAAGAAAGCGGTTAATTTAACCCATAAATTATGTGGTGGAAATAAAGATACCTTGTATAATTATCTGCTAACACTAAAGGATTAATTTAACTGATAACTTACTACTGGGTACTACGATTACTTTATTATTCAATTAGCTAAAAATTCACTTAATTTCTTAAAAAGGTAGTCCTGTATGCCTCATTCTGCCAAACATCCTAATGGTTTATATTTTTTGTTCTTTACTGAAATGTGGGAACGATTCAGTTTCTATGGCATAACTGGCATTTTGGTTTTATACTTATCCAAAGGATTGAATGTACCAGAAAGTGAAGCAGGCTTGGTCTCTGGTGCGTATATGGCTTTTACCTTTCTAGCACCAATTTTGGGCGGCTGGGTTGCAGATAAATTAATTGGTTATGTCTGGGCGGTGACAATCGGTGGAATCCTGATTCTGGCAGGGAATGTTGTTTTATCTCTACCATTAGATTTAAATACGGTATATTTGGGTCTGGCAATAGTTGCTATTGGTACTGGATTTCTCAAATCAACAGTTTCGGTACTGGTTGGACAACTTTACCAACCTAGTGATGTGCGCCGTGATAGTGCGTATACTCTGTTTTATATGGGGATTAATCTTGGTTCAATTTTAGCCGGACTTATCATTGCTTATGTAGCTGAAATGATTAATTGGCATTATGGCTTTGCACTGGCAGCAATCGGAATGGCAATTGGACTCTGCATCTTTGGCTATGGTTATAAAAAAGGCTATTATTCCGAAAAATCAAACGTTATCAAATCCGCTAATTTACGCCGGAGAATAGGACTATTTAGTGGGGCAATTTGGTTGATTATCGGTGCAATTGCAAGTGTTGCCATAATTTTTGTATTACTTAGCGATCCAGGCAATACTAAGATTGTCATTACTGCGATTAGTTTTGGTTTATTGTTTTATATTGCTTTTTTGGCAGTCAGAAGTCATACCTCAGCAGAACGCAATCAATTGTTATCTATATTGGTATTTATTATTACTGCAGTATTTTTCTGGTCACTCTATAAACAACTCTTCAACTCACTAGCGTTGTTTATTGACAAAGATATCCAGCGTTCAGTAATGGGGCTTACCGTTCCTACCAGTATGTTTGTACTAGTTCCCAATGCGGCATTTATCATAATCCTAGCTTCGATTTTTGCAAAAATCTGGATTGTACTTGATCGTAAAGGCAAAAGTCCATCCTCACCTGCAAAGTTCCTGATGGGGCTATTTTTCTCATTAGCATCTTTTTCAACTTTAGCTTTAAGCGCGTATCTGGCATATACTACAGGCACTAAAAGCTCAATGTTGTGGCCAATTGCGGGGATTTTTCTTTTAACTTGTGCTGAACTGTGTATTTCGCCAGTCGGGCTATCTATCGTAAGTAAAATGTCACCACCTCGTTTATCTGGGTTTTTGATGGGGGCATGGTTTTTAGCAAGTTCAATTGGTTCTTATGTTTCGGGCTTATTATCAAGTTTTGTTAAAATCCCCAAGGGAGAAATTGCGGTAACCATCAGCGCACAAGCTTATTTTGGACTATTTTATCGCTGCTGTATCGGGATGGCAATTGTGATTGGTGTCTTTATTTTATTCCTGCCAGTTATTAAGCGCCTTACTGGCGAACGATAGTAATTATGGCTCACTTTATGATTGGGTGAGCCATAATTTACTCGCTTAATGATTAAGAAATTTATTAATTTCCTGATAAGTTTTGTTACATTCTTCAGCGCATAGATCTTCCAGCATTAAATATGCATGGATCACACCATCAACCTGCATTAATTCGGCATTTACACCGACGTTAACTACATTGTTATAGTAAGCAACACCCTCATCATGTAATGGATCATATGCTGCAGTAATGACCATTGTAGCTGGCATAGCGCTATAAAATTCACCATATAATGGCGATACGGATTTGCGATCTTCATTGTTTTGCAGATAATTTTCAACATACCACGCAACTTTAGCTTTATCCAATAAATATCCTTCAGCAAGTTTATCCATGCTTGGTGAAGTTAGTGTATAGTCAAGCGATGGGTAAATCAACACTTGTTTAGTGATTTGCTCGATTGCTACAAATTCTTTGTCCATAACAATTGAAGCACAGACTGCCCCGCCTCCGCTATCACCAACAATACTGAGTTTACGGTCACGATATTTAATTTTGCGCTCATTTAAAATAGCAAAAATTCCGCGAATGGCAACTTTACTATCTTCAATTCCAGTAGGGTAAGGAAATTCCGGAGCTAAACGATAATCTATTGACACAATAATATGATTAGTGGTTTTTGCTAATTTACGGACAATATTATCATAGACCGTGATACTGCCACACATATGTCCACCACCATGAATGAATGCAGCTACGGGCAAGGGTTGACTTAGATCAGGAATATAAATTCGGATTGGAACCGGATACCTGCCATTAAGAACAACATCATCAACCGCAAACACAGTTTGATCAAAACTGGTCATATAAATCCTGGTTAGATTTGCCAGTCCTTCACGAGTATTGGTTTGATTTTGCTTAAAGCCTATTTCTGCCAGTTTCGCTTTTATTATCGTCAACTGATCTAAAAATTCTTGAATTTTAGGTAAGACTGCCATGTTTATTCTCCTGATAATTTTATGTTGCCGTATATTTTAACAAACTTAGCGAAGGTGTAGTACTGAATTAAATTCTTTGATAAAAAATATTACCTTAGACCACAGTTGTTATACTCCAATTAATGCTCATTGAATGGTAAATTTTGATAAAATTCATCTCATAATTAATAGTATTTAATTGTGAGTAAAGCATAGAAATAAATAATTTCTGCATAAAACCTTACTCAGTTTTATTTTTATTTATACGAATAAATTCTTCATAATACCAATTTATATTTACGCTGCTATCATAATTACAATAAATATCAAGTAATAATGGCTCACTAATATGGCGAAACATTTCCAGTGCTGCGTAGAGTTGTTGATTAGTTTTTATGATGTTAAAGTGTGATTTACTAAAGGAGCTGGGATAGTTTAAACCTAAAATAGAATTAAGATAATTAATTTCTCTCGTGCTATTTATGTCTATGACATGTTGTCTACGAAACATAATACGGTCTTTCAAATAGTTTAGAAAGTGATTAGAAAACCTAGTATTACGTGAAACTGTCCATTGGATAGCTAGTTTAGGTATTTGCTGATTCAAACATAATTAATTCCTTATAAATTGATTACAGCACTAATTATATTCATAATAACAAATAATTACACCTATGTAGAATATGGTTGTAATTTATAAAAAATTATACTTATCTCATTGATTTAAGCTACAATACAGTTGTTATTTATTGCAAAAGCGTATTAACCATGTTTGATCGTAGCGTTCTCAGTCTTGTTGACAATTTGATAATGACCTCTAGCGATGCTGTCCATCTCAAAGATGCTAAATCTGGTAAATATTTGGCATCAAATGATCACAATCTATCGATATTTAATTTAAAAGAAAACGATTTCGTGAACCGCACAATATGGGATATTAATGATACTATGATCCAATACTGGGTAGATAATGCCACTCAGATGGATGCATATGAAGAGCAAGTAAGATTGACAGGGAGAGCAGTAGTAGATAATTCTAGAGTTTGGTTAAACTCTAAAGGCTATGTATGGCGGCATACAATGAACAAGATGCCTGTAATGAATTCATCAAATAATGTGAGTGCGATACTAAGTATTGGGAGAGATCTTACACGAGAACTCAGCCTTAAAGAGCTACATGGTTATTATCGCCATTTTTATAAAAATAAACGTATCGCAACAACTAAATTCCTTGAGCATACTGGTATAATTCAATTTTTTAATGAGTTGCCAACGCCAACAGAGTTAATGATACTTATTACTCGGGCTGATTTTATTCGAAATAAAGAAGTTGCAATGCATCTGGAATATTCTAAATCAACAGTGGAATCATATATCAATCAAATTATACAGAAAGTTAAAAATTTTGATAATATTTTGGCGGCTTTACGTGCATGGTAATACAAATAACATTAGACGCGAAGTATCTAAGTCTGTTACTAATCTTTAAGAAAAATTATTTAAGCTGTAAATATAGTAATAAAAGTCTTTAATGAAAAATACTAGACTGAACAAGAGTGTGCCGCAAATTTTGTGTCGATCTGATTTTTGCTTCATTAAAGATCAGATTTCCCCAAATTTGATTAACATCTATTGGTATGCTATAGCCCAGCCACGAATTGGCATCCTCCAGCATTTGGAGATGCTAAGGATTGCCATACAGTGGTATCATTGGAATAATAAACTTGGATTCATGAAATATATAGACAATATAGTTTCATCTATATCTTTTGGCATTGTCAAAGAATCTCATATGTATCCGGATCAGTTAAATAAATTCATTGATATTAGCTACAGTAAGTCTGTATTTATAGGTGATAATGCCAAAGTAATTGCCAATGCGATTAACCAATGTTTCCACATAGTTATATTGCTCCGACTATGTTTATTCGATGCTCTATTCAAATGTTACAAAGTCTGATTTTGATGCACCACAGTCTGGGCAAACCCACGAATGAGGTAAATCATCAAAACGGGTTCCAGCTATACACATGCGCTCACAACCGTTACTTTCGTCATAGGTAAAGTCACAGATCAAACATTGCCAAGAAGTTGTTGTTTTATGTGGTTTCATAATTCATTATTCCTTTTAAGTAATATTAATCGGATGAAATAAACCTACTGATTAAACTAATTATTAGTATTGTAAGATAGATCAATCCTAGCAGAGTACCAGAGGTTATTGTCATCAGGCTTACCAAGCTCATTCCAATAAACCCGATGAGCAACATTCCTGCACCTTGCAAGCTTGCAGACAGTCCTGCCATAGTGGGGAATATTGCCATGGCACGCGATAGGACATTGGGAAAAGTAAGCCCTTGGGCAAATGTAATAAACATAAGACCTATAATTAGTAACGGCGAAGTAAATGTAATCTGAATCAATAAAATGATAATTCCTAGCATAAAAACAACTGCACCTAAATTTAAGCGCCAACTTAGTGAGGTTTTAGCCACCAAAAAACGATTTACAACCGTACCAGACAGATATGCCACACCAGCGAGTAATGCCGTCATCCCAAAATATACTTCGTTCTTACCCAAGATATGTTTTACAATAAATGGACCAATTTGATTCCACATGGTAAAGGCGATGAAGCAGCCACCTAGCTGAATAAATGAAGAGAGAAATTGTTTATTGGCAAGAATGATTTTATAATTGGCAAATGTTTCTCTTGGCTGCTTGCGGTGTATCCTCGGCAACGACTCGCGCATCCAGATAAATGCAACCACAAGCAAGATAAGACTATACAACGCATATACTACAAAATCCCAACGCCAACTTAATGAGTGTTGAATCAATGCGCCAACATACGGTCCCAAAATAAGTCCCAAAGCAAATGCGGTACTCAAATAAACCACCGCGATAGTAAAACGGTGTCCTTTTACTTCATCAATCAGTGCAGCCCTTGCCACCACTTGACAAGAGCCAGCTGCGAAACCTTGTAAAATACGAGCAATAAACAAAACTACAATCGACGTCGCGCTAATCGCTAAGGAACTCGCTACAACAAATAAAGCCAGTCCAGAAATAATGCTAAATTTACGCCCTCGCCAATCACATAATATGCCAAAAAATAACTGCCCAGCAGCATAACCAATTATTGAGGCGGTGATCGTATTTTGCATAAGCATCGCGGAAACATGTAATTCGCTGCCAATGGCTGGCAAGCATGGAGCATATAAATCTACAACAATCCCAGCTACACTATTAAATAGTGCAGCCAGAATGATAATAAAAGCCTCATAGTTTCTGGTTATAGATGGCATTATGTGCGCCTCTTAAGATAATTTAAATTTCTTTTGCATAATACATAGCCCGGTCAATTCCGTTAAAACATAATCCATCTTTACACGCTCACTTTCGGAATATTTATTTAAATCAGCAACCATCCTTCTTACTTTATTTGCATCAATGAATGGTATGTTATTTATACTATCACTCATTAACTCGTCATTCATCAATTCAAATAACTTACAGTTGTTGGTCTTGAGTGATGTAGGTGGAGCTCTGAAATATTGTTTCTTCCGATTATATATTTCTTCTGGTAGGAAAGGTTTCATTGCTTCTCTTAATACATATTTAACTGTTCCACCTTTCATTTTCAGACCAATAGGTATTCTTGATACTAATTCAATAACTTTATGATCTATAAGAGGCGGTCTTCCTTCTATGCTTCCTGCCATTTCTATTCTATCACCTAGTGTGTTTAGAACAATATTAGGTAAGCATGTTTTTGCAAGCATGTACATAGAACGATGAACTGGAGATATATTTCTTATCTTATTATGATCTAATTGATTATAAAACTGCTTGTATCCCTCCATGTTTTTAGATAACAGACTATATTCATCCTTATAAATAGAATCCAATGGATGAAGTAGTCTTGCTTGAGTTTCTAGCCATGAGACACCGTGTGACATAGCTCCCTTCACCCACATCATATCCTCTGAAAGTTCATTTATTTCTTCAAAAGTATTAATCTGATTCAGGAGTCTTTCTTTCACGTCCGCAGAGAGTGACTCATTATCATACAGAACCATATCTCTTCTAAAATGTGGATATCCACCAAATATTTCATCTGCCCCTTCGCCGCTGAGTACGGCTCTGGTTCCTGAATTCCCGATTGCTTTACATAAAATTAATTTCGCCACACTATGAGCATTAAAGAATGGTGTTTCAGTATGCCATATTGCGTCCGAAAAATTATCAGCAATTGAATTTGAAGTAACCTCAATAACATGCATGTTAGCATTATTGTGTTTTGTTGCAATTTTGGCAAACTCTAGTTCGTCATAAGCAGGATCCTCTGGAAATGATAAATGAAATGTGTCCAATGATTTTCCTAAAATAGCGGTGGCAACTCCTAATACCGAAGATGAGTCTAAACCACCACTAATGCTGACACCAACAGGAACATCTGCTTGTAACCGAACTTGGACTGCATCTTCAATTTCTCGACGAACAGACTCAATAATTTCCTCTTCTTTCATGGAGGTCATTATCTGATCAGATTCAAATTCAAAATCCCAATATTTTCTAAACTTGGCATTACCATCATTAATAATCATCCAATGACCAGGTTCAAGGGCACAGATATTCTTAAATAATGTTCTATTTTGTAAAATAAATCCACGTGTTAAATATGATTCTGTATCCCATTCTGCAGGAACACCAGCTTCGATTATACCTTTTATTTCTGACGCAAAGTACCATGAGTTATTGTAATATGAGTAGTATAGCGGTTTCACTCCAAGCCTATCACGCATCGCAAAAAATATATTCTTCTTCCTGTCAAATATTACAAATGAGAACTCCCCTCTGAGCTGATGTAACCCATCAACACCATACAATAGATATAAATATAACGCTATCTCGCTGTCTGAAGATGTTCTAAATATGCAACCTTTTTTCTCTAGTTCTTTCCTAATGATATCATGTTCATAAAATTCACCATTTACCATTATTGCAACGTTTCCATCTGGTGAGAAAATTGGTTGTGTACCATTACTTATTCCTACCAAACTAAGTCTAACATAGCCAAAGATAGCATACCCATTGGGATCAACCCAAATACTATTTTCATCTGGTCCCCTATGGTCTAACACATGGACAGCATTATTCACTCTCTGGATATCAAATTTACTCGGGGTAGTCTTAAAAATTGCAATGTATCCACACATAAAAACTCCTAATCAAATTAATTTAAATTATACCAAGATGACTAAATGTATCATGGGAAAAGTCATCATCAAGCAATCCATTATTTGTTATCACGCTTACAAAATCAGAATAATTTATTGTTGTGTTATTTTCTTTTTGATTTAGACAATCATTGATTATCAATTCATAATTCTCAATCTTTAATTGTTTTAAAACATCTTTCCATAATATTAACTCGCTGTCACTGAACCATTGGATAGCGTCTGCCATTGATGAAATGAGGAATCTTTTTTGTTCACCTGATAATTTATGATATGTTTGACTCAATAAAGAGGAGAATATTTTGCTATGAGCTAATTCATCATGTAAATGAGCCGCAACAGTCATTCTGTTTAATGGTTGAATATCTTCTGATCTCGATAATTGAGCAAGATAGTCACTTATTAGAACCTCTGTAACAGTTGCTGTGGCAAAACTAAGTAACGGAGTCATCCAATTTTCTGAACATAAAGAGAATGCTTTGGCAATCTCTTTACTAATGCTAAAATTTGGAATGTTTATATTAGAAAGACTCCTAATCTTCCTAGTGGTTTGGTTTGCTCTCTCAACCATCAATATATGATACGCTTCATCAACTAATGTTTCACAAGCTGCTAGTCTGATGTTATCTTTCTTAGTTCCAGGAATGACGCCACTGATTATATTGTTACATGCAGGTGCTACAACATCACTTTCAATAGCAATTGTTTTCTCATTATAGATTAACCACCCGCATGATAAACAATTACTTTTATCCTGCAGATCAAGACGTTGATATAGCGGATGTGTATAGAAAGGAAGCAAATACTCTAAGAAATCTTTCTCATTCTCATTAAACTCTTGTTTAATTGATCCTTTATATATTCTCGCTCTCTCATCCCATCCATAAACAATGCGGTCAAAAATGTTATTAGCGTTGTGCATTAGAATTATCCTATAGAACTTTAGTGCAATTTGTACAGTATTAATATTCTACATCTATAGTGATCGACCTTGTCGATACCAATTTATATGACGAACACACAGGATTTTATAGCATCAGATTAATAAAAACACCCAAGTAATACATGGGTGTTTTTCACGGATTGAATAACGTATAATTACCAGTTTTGATAAAGTGTGAAATAACATCAGTGGCAGCGCAGAATTATTCAACGACTCTTAACGGTAAATAAATGTGTTACAAATGCTATAGTACAATCTGGTATGCAAATATAGCATCACTAATTAATTCCTGTGGATCATACTAGCTGTCTTATAGAAAATTTATAAAAGGTAAACCATGACGACAACAGAAAACAACATGCAAAATTTACATCCTGATATTCAGCAACGCTTATATGATTTAACTGTGCTGACGTATATTTCTAATAATAACAAAACAGGAGTTAAGTATCGATGCTTTAAATTTCCAGATCGCAATCTTGATATCAAAGACATAAAAGATTTAGCACTGGGTAGTGACATTTTTATTAATAAATTTGCCAGTGGTGATATTCAAGTTTCATGGTATGCCGATGAGAAAGAAGAATATAAAAGCACAATAGTGCGGGATGTTTTTAATAAAATTATTGATATGATACCACCAGAGATGCCATGGAGTAAATTAGTTAACCCTTGTAAATCAAAAAAGCAAACAATTGATAAAGATTACTCTCATAGCAGTTTTGAACATGACTCCTTGAGGATTGTTTCGTCAACGGCTTTTCGTCGATTACAAAATAAAACGCAGGTAGTTCCATTGTGCGATAACGATATTGTGCATAATCGTTTGACACATAGCATTGAGGTATCTACGGTAGGCAAAAAATTAGCACGAATGGTTGCCTCATATGTGTGGGAAACGTGTATGCCCAAACATGATGTGGCGGTCATAGCTCAATATTTTGGTGGTAGTTGTCTTAATGATGAACAAGTGCGAGAGTTATTTACTAATAATGTTGCTGATCTGGTTGCTGCGGCATGTTTGATTCATGATATTGGTAATCCTCCTTTTGGACATCAGGGCGAAGAAGCTCTGAATGAAACGTATGCTGAGTTGCTAGTTCTGCCAGAATATCGCGATAGTTTGGGTAAGCTTGCTAAGCTGGAAGCAGATATATTTAAAATAGAGGGTAATGCGCAAACAATTCGTCTTTTAGCCCAAAATCAGAATATAGATCTCACCTATGCAACATTAGCAGCCAGTATCAAATATCCACGAATGCATCATCAAGAAAATAGTATTTATAAGAAATTTAATATCTATGCTAGTGAGCAAGAGCTCTTTAATCGTATTTTGAGTAACTGTGGGCTAAATCTTGTTGCTGGCGAAGATTATGAGCGCCATCCATTAGTATATGTGGTAGAAGCTGCTGATGATATTTGCTATAGCTTATTTGATTTTGAAGATTTTGTATATCTTGGATTTATTTCAGAGGAAACATATAGTGAAACACTTCTTGATATTACTTTTGCCAACCTTAAAACCCCATTAGCGATGAGAACTCCTGGTGAAACTCTTGAAGAAAAATTGAATAATTATAAACAAAGTTTGGCGGAGATGAGCTTTGCCAATATAGCAAGCAAACTACGCTCTGAAGCATTATTTCAACTAATATTAAATGCTTTTCATGCTTTTAAAGAAAAATATGACTATATTATTACGGGTACTTATACGATTGATAATCAATTACTCAATGCAAAAGGTAAAATAAACGGGCTGCTTGATATTTATGCAGCAATTATGGCAAATCATCCAGTCAAGGATCGCTTTGCTAAAAGTAATACCGGGCTTAAAAAACATTCTGTAACCGCAGGCTACAATAATATTGCAGTTCTCAAAAATAGTCTTGGTGGTTATGAAGTAATGAGTGAGTTATTAAAAACACATATTGCAGCATTGCATAATTTGAATAAGCTACAATCACAGATGATATTACTCACCGCCCCAGCTGAATTTGTCCATAACGATATTCGTGATTCATTAAACAAACGTGATGCTCGTTCGTGGGTTGAGATATTGTCGCCACAGCAACAGATTGAGCAAATTCGGCTACTTAACGATTACCTCACCGGTTTAACTGATAATGCAGCGCTTAAGCTATTTCGACATTTAAAAGGACACGAACAAGTGGGGTTTATTTAAAAAGAGGTAAGGCTATAGCATGTACGGGATAGGATTTTGTCTGATCTGATTGATGCCGGGCTGGTGTGGTACAATATTGCAATATTAATGAGCAGTATATAACATGAAAAAAATTCTTAGCGCTATATGCATATCACTTGCGAGCTATTCGTTTGCAGTTTCCCCTGACTATAACCAAATTTTTGCGGGTAAAAATGCTTGCTTCATTCTCTATGATGCGCAAAACCATAAGATGGTCGAAGAATATAACCCCGCGCGTTGCAATCAGAGAATCCCTCCCAACTCGACTTTTAAAGTTCCGTTATCATTGATGGCATTTGATAAAGGGGTAATTACTGAAAGCACGGTGTTTAAATGGGATGGTAAACAACGCTGGATGGAGAGCTGGAATCAGAATCAAACTCCGCGCAGTTGGGAACAATATTCGGTTCTTTGGGTTTCTCAGCAGCTATCTCCGCAAATTGGGATGAAAGCTATCAAAAATTATTTGGCTGATTTTAAATACGGTAATCAGGATTTTAGTGGTGATGCTGGTAAAAATAATGGTTTAACTAATGCTTGGTTAAGTGGTAGTCTGAAAATTTCTGCGCTGGAGCAATTACGTTTTCTAGAAAATATGCAAGATTATCAATTAAATATCAGCCATAGCGCGATTGACAATACCATGCATAATATCTATCTGGGTAAAATTGATGGTGGCTGGGATTTGTACGGTAAGACTGGCAGTGGCTCGCGGAAATATTTGAAGAGTCCTAATGCTAGCCAGCTGCGTGATGGTTATTTTATCGGCTACCTCAAAAAAGATAAACAGAGTTATATTATTGTAACTAATCTATCTGATATTAAGCCACCAGCTCCACAAGATAAAGAATTTGGTGGACCACTGGCAAAAGCAGCGAGCTTACAAATTATTCAACAATTACAATTAAAAGCGAAATAAACATGTACACTCCCAAAAATTCAGAAGAAGCCAATTTACATTTAGCGGTATTGATTGATGCGGATAATGCCCAAGCATCGGTAATTGAAGCCTTGCTGGCAGACGTTGCTCGTTATGGTGAAGCAACGGTTAAACGAATTTATGGTGATTTTACCTCTACCCATAGCTCGCAGTGGAAAAGCGTACTCAATAAGTTCGCGATTAAACCCGTGCAACAATTTGCTTATACTCGTGGTAAAAATGCTACCGACAGCACGATGATTATTGATGCGATGGATTTGCTCTATACTAAACGATTTGACGGATTTTGTATCGTCTCCAGCGATAGTGATTTTACTGGGCTGGCAATGCGTATTCGCGAAGAAGGTTTGTGGGTTTATGGTTTTGGTGAAGAGAAAACTCCTGCTTCATTTCGTAATGCTTGTCATAAATTTATTCGTACCGAAAATTTACGTTTGGATAATAAAAATGATGACGATGTCTTAAACGTAGAAACAGCACATGACGACCCAGTCGCAGGTAAAAGCACCCAAAATGATGATAAAGATGCACCTAAAAAACGCTTTCCATTAAAATTGGCAGCCAAAGCTGTTGAAGAAGCAAGTAGCGACGATGGCTGGGCAAATTTAGCTGCGTTTGGTTCGTACCTGAATCGGGTACAGCCTGATTTCGACCCGCGTGATTATGGTTATGAAAAACTCAGTGCGCTAGTAAAAGCCCGCAAGAATATCTTTGAGATTGAAGAACGGGTTTTGCCAACTTCAGGTAAAAAGCATTTGTATTTACGAATGAAAACTAAACGCTAAACCTTGACTTAAATTAATAGAGATTAATTAAGATATAAAGTTAACCAATAATGGATGCCTTTATTATGTACGAATTATCACTCCTCCTGTTAAATAGTGCTGCTGCTATTAAAAATGGTTATGAATTTTTGGTAACTGCAAAAGGTGCTTATGATTGCTACCAACAAAAGAAAACCAAATTATTTATTGAAGATGTTTTTAGAAACATGAAAGATATAACTATTCATGACGTGCATAAAAACGATATTTTGCATAACTTTTATATGACTCTTGATTGTATCCAAAAGGTACGTAAGCAAGAGCAATTGAAACATTTTGCTGAGATATTACAGACATATTTGCAAGATGATAGGTTAGAGTTGCCAGATTATGATGACAACGTACACAATAACTATGAATTGGTTCTGAATATGTTGACAGGATTGTCCTATATTGAATTTGAATTATTGATTCTTTTGTATAAGTTCGAGAAGCCATACCATGATGCAGCTATTGAAGTTATAAGTAAAAAATATTGGGATGAGCAATTTATGCCGGAGGTACAAACTAAATTTTTATTAGATAATTCAGTTGTTCTTGGCTTATTTCAAACATTACATGCAAAAGGAATGTTTTATATTGATGGCTCAGTTGGATTGGGTAGCGATAAAATTAGAGTTGGTACATTAACAAAATTATTTCTTATGATAGTTTCTTATATGCCAAGTATCAAAAATCAATGAATTAGGGGCTAGTCTATGTTTAAATTCACTACAATTATTTTCTTAATTTTATCCAATGCATTTATGACTTTTGCGTGGTATGGACATCTCAAAACTTTAAGCAATAAACCGCTAATGATTACAATACTTATCAGCTGGGGAATTGCTTTTTTTGAATACTGCTTTCAGGTGCCAGCAAACCGAATTGGCTATAATAATGCTGGATTTACCTTGATGCAACTCAAGATTATTCAGGAAGTTATAACCCTGAGTGTCTTTATCGTATTTGCGGTTTTCTTTATGCAGCAAAAGCTTAATTTGAATTATCTTTGGGCAAGTCTCTGTATTTTTGGTGCGGTATATTTTATTTTTAAAACATGATCTTATGAGCTTAAAGATTTCATATGATTAAAATGGGAAGGTGAATAACATGCTTACAATAACTAATGTACTTATGCCAGATGAAACCCGGCAGACAATAACCCGTGATTATCCGGAGAATATTACGCTTGATGGTAGTGATTTACTGGCGCTACCGGGCGCAATTGATCCGCATGTGCATTTTCGGGTACCGGGGATGGAAGATAAAGAAGACTGGCAACATGCTTCCAAAGCCGCGTTAAAAGGTGGTGTAACCACAGTTTTTGATATGCCAAATACCAAACCAGCTACGACTACTCAAGAACGCCTGCATAATAAATTTGCGATAATTAATTCACAATTAGCCGAGGTTAATTTACCCTTGCGTTATAAATTATTTTTTGGCGCGGATAAGAATCAGTTTCATGAAATTGTCAAAGTCAAAGATGAGATCGTCGGGCTAAAGGTTTTTATGGGTGCTTCTACTGGCGACTTACTGATGGATGATGAAGCTTCGCTGCACGCGATTTACGCACTGGCAAAAGCTCACGGGTTGTTAATTGCTCTACACGCGGAAGATGAGCTGATTATTCGTGAGAATGCAGCCAAATATAGCAATGAAACAGATTTTAAATATCATTCGATTATTCGCGCACCTGAGGCTGCGGTTAAAGCGGTTGATTTGGTGATTAAACTAACTGAAATTTATGATGTGCCATCCTATATTTTGCACGTAAGTACTGCTGGCGAACTTGAGCTGGTAAAACAAGCTAAAGCGCGTGGTCTACCGGTATATGTTGAAACCTGTCCACACTATTTATTTTTGGATGATAGTATGTATCCCAAGCTCGAAGGACGTGCGAAAATGAATCCACCACTGCGAGATAAAGCTGATCAAGGTATTTTATGGCGTGCGCTAAATGAGGGCGTGATTGATACTATTGGTTCAGACCATGCACCACATAAGCTAGGCGAGAAAGCCCAAGCTTTGTGCAAGTGCCCATCGGGTGTACCAGGCATTGAAACCACCTTACCATTGATGATTAGCGCGTGGAAAGATGGCAAAGTTACCTTAGCTAAAATAGTTGAACTTTTGCACACCAATCCACAACGAATCTTTAAACTAGAGAGTAACGACGATTTGGTATTAGTGGATATTGTCAATTACCGCACGTTGAGTGATGAACAAATGGCAAGCAAGTGCCAATGGACCCCATTTGTTGGAATGAAGTTAACAGGTTTTCCACGTTATGTGTTTACCCAAAATACCCTGATTGAATGTGCAAAGCTATAAAGCGTTAGTAGTAAATTATATCGTCACTTTTTCTGGGGTAAGTAAGCGGCAATAAAATCAGCATTAACAAAGGAATTAGAATATCTGTCCAGAGTATTGGTCCTGCATTACCTGGATTAAAGTTACCGCTGATAATAATCTGGTAAATATGTCCAGTTGCTGCACCCCAGAGAAATACTGTTGTAACTGTTACCACTGCTGCACGGTATGACCAATTAGCAAAAGAAGCAATGATTCCAGCAACTCCGAGTGCTAGATTAGCCAGAGCTACTTCAAACTCAAAGGGGTTTGCTTTCCAGCCAATGTTATTAGACGCAATCGAATCAAAAAAGGCGTGCATGATAAAGCCCCAGATACCGCCGAAGCCTACTGCAAAAAAGAGCAAACAGGCGAAAAAACGTTGGTTAAACTTACTATGACTAGTTAACGCAATCAATAATGATAGAATACACATGCATAATGGAAAATTACTGAGGATGAAATATAAAACTTTATCAAGCATTTTTTACTCCAGTTTTTCAAGAGTTGGAAAGGGATAGTATCAATATGGGATTAGTATACACGATTATGGTTTGTGATCAGGTTAAATCTATATGAAGCAAGCTAAGTCAACTATTTATTTTGGCTAATTAATTGTAGGATAGGTAACAAAATGCCTACCAGTGTTTTGAATCTGATTGAGTTTGCTATTTTACATGCCTATTAATGGTTTGTTGTAAAATAATACGTTTTTGAAAAAGGTTTGCCATGAATCCATTGTTTCAAAGTAAAGTTTATCACTCTCTTTTACCTTTACTTTCCAAGTTGCCAGCTTATTGGCAAATACGCCTTGCTTCGTGGGGCAGACTAGAGTTTATGCATAATTTTATCCAACATCACCCCAAAGAGAGCATTATTCCTCATCCAAAATATGCAATAACTATGTGGGGAATTGAATTTCGTGCACCATTAGCCAATTCGGCTGGGATGTTTAAAAATGGTGAAGGTTATGATACTGTTGCAGCTTTGGGTGCTGGTGCATATATCGGTGGCACGAGCACTGCGAATCCTCGGACAGGCAATCTGAAAAATGGAGTCGCTCTACCGTTTATTAGCTTATATAATTCTAATGCTGCCATTAATTTTTTGGGATTGCCTAATTTAGGTGATAAAACTCTCTCAAAAACAAATATTACATCCAATAAAATTAAGGGTTGTCCAATTGGCTGGAGTGTGATGCGTTCACCCGATTATAGTGAGAGTGACGGCTTAGCTAAACTGATTGAAAGTCTGTGGCTGTATCATAACCATCCGCAGATTGATTTTATTGAGATTAATGAATCTTGCCCAAACATTAAAATTGGTGGTGGCAGCATAATTCCACGCTTACAAATTATTGCCCGGGAATTTTTAGATAAGCGTACTCGCAAACTTCCAGTAGTAGTAAAGCTATCTACAGATTTGACTTCCGAGGGGCTTTCTCCGATTTTAAAGGAACTAATTCGGCTCAAATTTGATGGAATTAATCTAGGAAATACCTCTATTGACTATGCAAATGTAAAGCCACAACTTAATGCCAAAGATACACAATTATTTTATAATTTTACGCAAAATTTTGGTGGTGGAGTAAGTGGCTTACCATTAAAAAACAAATCATTACAACTTTGCGCAGAAGCCGCGCGGTTATTAAGTGAATTTAAACCAAATCACGAATTTCATATTATCCGTAGTGGCGGAATTGATAGCCTGGCAGATATAGAAGAATCACGAGCGCTCGGTATCTCATTTAATCAATGGTATACCGGATTTTTTAATAATTACGCCCGTGATGGCGATCAAGTGTATAGTAAATTATTTATCTGATACTAAAACTATTTAGCATTCTCTGGCTTATATGTAGTTCAGCACTGCATGAACTATATAGCTATTTGCAAACACTGAGAAGAGATACTATTTTTAGTTGATGACAGCATATTTTATTTAGGCCTGGTGTAATAAAAGTGTAAATTGTACAAAATTGTCTATTGCAAATAATTTTACTAGCATTTATAATACCGTCATTGATTTTCGATAGAACAGAAACTCTGTTAAAGTAAGTCAATATTAGGAAATGGAGTTTTCCTTCAAATGTCAAATGACTAATGACTCCTACAAGTTTCTATTTAGCTAAAATAGAAATTAGTTGGAGCAAAAGTTTTCTGCTGTATCTCAATTACTTCCATCTTAGCTTTATAGGTATCAATAAATTTGATTTCTTGTAAAGGTTTCTATCATGAAAAAAACTAAATTAATTTCTTTGTTATTTATGTCTCTTGTTGCAGCTAAAAGCTTTGCTTTTTCTACATTTACTTCGAGTGCTCATGTTTGCAATAAGACTCAAAATACTACTTTTCACTTTCAGTTAAATTACAAGCATGATGCTGATGTTAATACCCCAAATAGTTACGATTTTGTACTGAGCCCTGGGAGTTGTAACACTATAGGTTTTTATATGCAAACTGAAGATTCAGATTTGATGTTTACCGATTTAAACAATAGCCATAATTCTTTCCATATAAAGAATCGTACTTGGGCCTCAGATCTAGTAACTCATGGCGTGTATATTGATGTAGAACAATTTCATATGCATGAATATCAGTTAGGGTCAGGTTCCGATTACATCGAAGGTAATGCAGATTCAACAGAGGGTGATAATGATTTATATTTTACTCTGCAAGACTATGTAGATAATGCTCCAGCCAATTCATTAGTTGCAACGAAAGGTACTACAAATCAATCTAACACACAATCAAAGAAACCTGCTCCAATAGCACAAACCAGTGTTAGATTCTGGTAATTTTATTTAGCCTCCTCAATAGCGGTCAATTGACCGCTATATTTTTTACAGATGATTACTTACTTAAGACTCCGTAATTTTGAGGAACAGGCAAGCCACGTGCAGCTAACATTGAATTAAGCTGCGCTGGATCGTCAGTAATTATTCCATCTACGCCCCATTTGATTAATTTATCAACTAAAACTGGATCAAATGCAGCACCTGAATTTTCAGGCCAAGTCCATACCACTACTTTCAAGCCTAATTTATGTGCTTCATCAAGATCTTCTTTGGTTAAAGCTGTATCCTGTGGTTCATAGCAAGAGCCGCCAAGAGCTTTGATCATTTGCGGAATTGAATTATTATAGTTCTTCAATAGTTTACCGCCACTCCATAACCCTGCCTCTTTGGCATCTTTAGAATGCATCCGCTCAATATCATCGCCACCAACTAAAAAGGCTAATTTAACTTTAGGATTTAGTTTATGCAGCTCGTATAATGGCTTCCAGTCAAAAGACTGAATCTCAGCGCGGTCAACCAAATCATTTTTAACTAAAATGTCATTAACTTTTTTGGCAAATTCATGATCAGAAACCGTCCATTTAGGATGGGTTGGGTCGTTCTTAATTTCAATTTGGAAGTTAACTTTTTTGTTAGTGGTATAATTAACATAATCAATTATCTCTTGTAAACTTGGCATTGGTGTGCCATTTACTGGATATTGTACAGGGAAATATTTTGCGTACGGACTATTCGGGTTTAACATCCCTGCATCGTACTGCTGCAATTGTGTAACTGTAAGATTTTTAACCAGATATGGTTGAATATTTTTGTCAATTCCACCTGGCGCACTTTCTAGCTGTTTATAAAACTCTTGCTTGCTATTTGCCCAAAATTTACCATCTTTGCGTAAAATATCAGGGTTAAGCCAAATATCATGGTCAATTAGAATCACGCCATCTTTGGTGATGCCGATATCCATATCAACCCAGTCTGTTCCGACTGCCAAACCAGTTTTGTATGCAGGTAGCGTATTTTCAGGAGAGAAGCTCCGTGCACCACGATGCGCATAAACTTCAACATAAGATTCATTACTTGCGTGCGGAACTCCGGCAATAATCGGATAATCATTAGCAAAACTCATTGCAGCAGCTACTCCTAAACCAAGGCTTAAAAGAATTTTTCTCATATCTTCTCTTTTCCAAAAAAATTAACCAAAATTTCAATCTAAATCAAGAAATCATGATTCTTACCGGAACAAATATCAATAATATAGGCTTTAGCCTCTAATTTACTAAAGAAATAACGAGGCAATTTATCTTCGATTTCATCTTTATAAATTACTTCTACTTCAGGATTTCCCAAGCCTTGTTCATGCATCACTGTGTAGCGAGCAGAGGCAAGTTTAATCAACAACATTCTACCGTACTGTTTAACAATTAAGCTACGAATAGTGGAGTTCTTATAATGATGATATAGGTACGGCGCAATGCCTTTGCGATCTTCAACTTTTTTCGACTTACTCAAAAAGTATTCGTCTCCATCATTTCAACTTAAACAAAAAATAAGATCAATTTATAAACACCAGCTGAAATTAAAGCGGTGATTGGTAAAGTCAAGAACCAAGCAGTAACCATTGACCGTACCACGATCCAATTAATGCCACGTCCATTATAACCAGCCCCCATAATCGAACCAGATGCGGCTTGAGTAGTACTAACTGGCAATCCAAAGTGAGACGCTGCCAAAATTAATGCTCCTGAACTTAACTCTGCAGAGAAGCCATTAGCAGGTTTTAGTTTGGCTAAACGACTACTTAAGGTTTTAATAATCTTCATTCCCCCAGCTAGTGTTCCACCTGCCATAGCAATTGCACAGATAATAACGACCCAGCCTGGAATAACGTTAGTCGAGCTAACTAAGCCAAAACTAAATAAAGCTAGTGTAATCACTGCCATCGTTTTTTGTGAATCATTTGAGCCATGGCTAAATGCAAGCAAGCTTGAAGATAGAACTTGAATTTCGCGGATAAAATTATTTGTTTTACGCGGATTGGTATTATTACCTAGCAGCAATGTGACTATCACCATAATAGTTAGTGCAACAAAGAAAGCGACAATTGGCGATAAAACCATCGGTAAAATTACTTTACTAAATAAACCCGACCATTTGATAGCGCTCCAGCTACCATTCACCAAAACCCCGCCAATTAGCGAGCCTATCAAGGCATGTGATGAGCTAGATGGAATTCCTAGCCACCAAGTGATTAAATTCCAACTAATTGCTGATAATAATGCAGCTGCCAGTAAAGTATGCGTGATGAAACTCGAATCAAATAAACCGCTGGTAATAGTTTTAGCAACGCCTGTGCTGAAATATGCGCCAATAAAGTTAAATATTGCAGCAATAATAATTGCTTGATAAGGAGAAAGTGAGCGAGTAGCAATCGGTGTTGCAACTACATTGGCGGTATCGTGAAATCCATTGATAAATTCAAAAGCTAATGCAATAATGATTAAGGCAACCAGAAAGAGGGATAAAGCCATGTTACATATCCTTGATAGAGATTTGCATTACCAAATCAGCGATTGAGGCACTGGTATCAATTGCGGATTCAATACTTTTGTAAATTTCTTTTAGTTTTAGGATAGTCATTGTATCATAATTTCCCGAATACATTTCTTTCATTGCTCGGCGTAAATCTTCAATTCCATTTTCATCAAACTCATCGGTACGTTGCTCATCTTTACTGATGCGTTGGTAATTACCTGCTTTTAAAGCGTGCATAATATCAACCAGAACTTTAGTAATATTTTGTAGTGTAGTAGCACTACCAATCAAGCAATCATCAGCTTTGATGTCTATTGCATAAATCTGTAATTTAGAATTAGTTTTGACAATTCGTTTAGTTAATTTTAATAATAATACTGAAAGTTCTTGAATATCGCCACGATCAAGCGGAGTGATAAATTGATTGTTTAATTGCACCATAACTTTTTTCTCAATTTCCAATGCTTTTTGTCTTTGTTGACGTAGTTCGCTGGATAGTTGAGTTTCTGTGGCTTTGTCTTTGGCACTAATGATATTGGCAAAAATATTTGCTGTTTGATGAACGTTTTCTGCGCCCTCAACAAATAAATTGAAGAAAATTTCGCCACGCGCTGGAATAATTGCGCGAATTATTTTTCGTAACATGTATGACCCCTATGTCAAATTAATATACTTTTCATTTTTGAAACTCTGACTTTGCCAGATTTCAAAAAGACTCCTTGTGTAACTCTATAATACAGAGCGGATTATAGCGCTATCACCGAACGGTGTCGGAATTTTGCAAGTAGCAAATTATTTTTAAAATAAATGTAAACATTACAGCATACTATATCACAACATACTAAATATTTATTACATAAAATTATTAATGGTTATTCAATTCAAGAGCACTTTCTAAGATAATAGTAACAGGTCCATCATTAGTCAGTTCAACTTGCATGTCTGCTCCAAAAATTCCAGTTTCTACAGTTATGCCTAATCGTTTAAGTTCGCTAATAAAAAACTGATATAGCTCGTTAGCAAATTGCGGCCTTGCGGCAGCGGTGAACGATGGTCGATTACCATTGGCAGCATCCGCATACAGAGTAAATTGTGAAATTGCCAACACAGCACCATTGCAATCGCTAAGCGCCAGATTCATTTTATCTTCTGCATCATTAAAAATACGTAATTTGGCAACTTTTTGGGCTAGCCATGTAGCATCTTTTTTGCTATCGCTATGAGTGATACCAATAAAAACAAGCAAGCCACGACCGATTTTACCTACAACTTTATTGTCTATCTGAACACTTGCTGAAGTTACTCGTTGTATAAGTAATTTCATGATTTACTCTTTTGGTGCTTTGATTAATTTTTTATCCGTAGCACTTGCTGATTTGAGCTGGTTTGCTCCACGGGTAACATTAAAAATACTGACGTTGAGACTGGCTGCAATCTCGCGTTGTGGCTTCTTACCATGAATTAATTCAGCAAGAATCATATAGCGGGCGGCAATTTTTTCACGTTCTGCCGGAGTGAGGGTTAATTCAAAAAATTTAGCTAAATCAGTGGGAGAGCCAATTGTATTACAATTTTCAATAAAGTTATTCCAAGCAGGGGTATTTTTCATAATTTACCAAATCAATAGTTATTAATATTCCATAATAATACCATTATTTGCTTAATAAACAGAAAAGAAAATCTATACTCAAACGGATTGGGAATACTCATGTGCGAGTTAAGACGAAAGCTATTACTCGTAAGTAACCAGTAAACCAACGACTCAAGATGATGAATTTGATTGAGTGGAATAGAAATATAGATAAAAAAATAGCAGCCTGTGAAGGCTGCCCAATTCTAGGGGAAACTTACACCTTCATTAGCTAGCTCGTCTTTAAAAGGTTGGTCAAAATCTAAGCGATTCGTAATAGGTAGAGAAGAAAACAAGCTTCTGATAAAACCTTTACAATAAAACTGGCTAGCTAATTTTTTGGTGCAAGTACGTAATCATACCGTAACCCAATCGCAAAATGCAACAATTGTCTAAAAAATATTTTAATTACAAATCAATAAGATAACCATACTACCACTGTTATCGTTAGTTATAAGTTGTTGTTGAGCAATGAAATATCTTGACTTATTGCTTATGATTTATATTGTATCCACAGGGTTAATTAAGAGAAATATATTTATGTAATAAAAGAGAATAGTGGTCAATTTTGTTATAATCGCTGAATAAACTTTTTAGTGGAGATATTTATGGATCACGATTTTTGGCACCAAAAATGGAAGAATAATGAAATTGGGTTTCATCGTGAAGAAATTAATGAATTTTTACAAAAATACTACCCATTAAATCAATTGCCTTCCACAACTAAAGTATTTGTTCCCTTGTGTGGTAAGAGCATTGACATGCTATGGCTTAATCAGCGCGGAGCTCAGGTAGTTGGTTCTGAGCTAAGTTTACTCGCCTGTCAGCAATTCTTTGTTGAGAATAATTTAGAAATGGAAAGCTCACAAAGTGGTGAATTCGTTCAATTAAAGCATAATTCTATTGAGTTACTCAGTGGTGATTTTTTTAAACTAACTCTGGCTGAATTAGGAAATATAGACTTCTGCTATGATCGGGCTGCCTTAGTGGCACTGCCAGCGGAATTAAGAATACAATATGCACACAAGATGGCAGAATTATTACCTGCTGGAGCATTGTATCTATTAATTACATATAATTATGGCGGAGATAGCGCATTTGGCCCTCCATTCAGTGTGGACAGTAACGAAGTAGTTAAGTTGTTTGGCGACAATTTCACCATAACTTTCTTAGAGCAGCAAGCTGAAGATTCGAATAACCTTCCGGCTCTCGCAAAACGAGGCATTGCTCAGGTTACTCATCAAGTATATATGTTAAAACGAAAATAAGGTTGGGTATATGAAAAAATATATAGTCGCACTAATAATAAGTCTAGCTTTGGTTTCATGTGCAACTAACCCGAATAAAATTGAAAACCAAGTAAAGAGTATTGGTAAACCAGGTGATGTAGAGATTACGAATCTGACAAAAACGCATGATCGGGTAACTGGTAATATTATTGTACGCTGGGACTTTACCGCTACGGGTGATAAGCCAGAGCAAATTTATTGGCGCTGTGATTATCTGGATGCTAATGGATTTAGGGTAGGTGAACCTGAGCGTTATGTTGAAGCAACGATTTACCCAGAACAACCAAGTTCGCAAACGTGCAGTTATCCATCGCAAAAAGTGGTTGATTTCAGAATTAGCTTCCAAAATATTGCGACTAATATGACCATCTATAATTGACAAAACAATGAGAAACATTTTAGTTCTTATGCTGTTGATTTCGTTTGGCTCGATTGGTGCGGTGTTTTTTACTCCAGGATTACCTGAAATAGCGCGATACTTTGCAATTAGCAACTCTGCTGCTGGTATGACTGTTACTTGGTATTTGATCGGCTATACTTTTGCGCAGTTACTCTATGGACCAATGGTGCATAGCTTAGGTAGCAGAAACACAATTATTATTTGTGGCGTGCTGGCATTACTTGGTTCGGCATTGTCTATCTTTGCTGGTCTTCATCACTCATTTGCGCTACTGTTATTAGCCCGCGCAATTATGGCACTAGGTGCTGGAGGTGGACTTAAAATGGCGTTTACGCTAAGCTCACATTTATATACTAAGAATGAATCCGCACGCGTAATTTCACTGCTTACCATGGCATTTGCCATTATGCCGGGTCTTGGTGTATTCATTGGTGGGATACTGGTACATAATTTTGGCTGGATTAGTTCCTTTTATTTAATGGTTGTGTATAGCATAGTCATTATTTTGGTGAGCTTTTTATTACCAGAAATGTATTCAAAAACTGAACGCCATAAATTTCACTTCAGCGAAATGTTAACTAATTATGGGCGGATGTTTAGTAGCCGTGCAGTAATTAGTGGCGGTTTACTCCTAGGTATTTGTAGTGGTCTAGTTTATGCTTTTGCGGCATTAGCACCGTTTATTGCAATTGAGATGATGGGGATTACACCCAGTGAATATGGTTCATATAACCTGATTCCGGTAATCGGGGTAATATGTGGTGCTTTGTGTTCCAACTACTGTGGAAAATTTTGGCAACCGCATAAATCATTAAAATTTGGTTTATTGGTCATTGCTAGCGGCATTGTATTATTACTTTTGGGATTGGTTTTGTCGAACAAAGCTCCTCTGGCATTATTTATGCCAATGGTTGTTATTTATTTGGGCTCTGGTTTTGTTTATGGAAACGCTACCGCTTTGGCACTACATAGCACCGAAGATAAAAGCAATGCTTCGGCTGTAGTGAGTTTTTTAAATATGGCATCATCTTGCTTGCTGGTGCTGGTTTTAGGTACACTACAGATACAAAGTGCACTAATCCTGCCCGCGGTTTATATTGTGTTGGTATTTTTAGGTTTATTATGGTATCGTTTCTTGGTAAGCGTTACCTAAGGATTATACTCAAATTGATTTGAACACATGGGTGTGGAAATACTAGTAGGCAATTTACAACTAAGCTTACAATTCGCTAAGTGAGAAGTAAATCAACATCTAGCATGATGAATTTGATTGAGTATTAGCGTGATTATTTGAATTTAAGGACAATATGACGAGTTATAAAAATATTGCAATTATTGGTCGGCGCAACTCCGAACATTTAGTTGCGCAAGTTACTAAATTGGCAGAATGGCTACAGGACTTTGGTTGCCGTGCTTATTTGGATTCTAGTGTTGCCAATGATTTCTATTGTCCCGGCTATCGCTGTGGAAAATTAAGTGACTGGATTGATGAAATTGATCTGGCAATTATCATCGGTGGTGATGGAACAATGCTTTCAGCTGGACGAAAGATTGTAAATCACGGGATTCCATTAGTTGGAATCAATCAAGGTCGGCTGGGGTTTATGACGGATATTGCGGCGAGCGAAATGCTGACAGTAATCAAAGATATGCTGGTTAACAATTCATATATTAAGGAAGAACGCAGCTTGTTACAGGCTAAGATATTGCGTGATGGTCAGCTGGTTCATGATTCGCTGGCTTTGAATGATATCGTGATCTCCCGCGGTGATATTGGTAGTATGATTGAATTTGAAATGAGTATTGATGGTGAATTTGTCCATGCTCAAAAATCAGATGGTGTAATTTTTTCCACACCGACTGGTTCGACTGCCTATTCTCTGGCCGCGGGTGGTCCGATTTTGCATCCTCATTCAAAAGTATTTTCGATTGTACCAATTTGCCCGCAGTCGATGTCAAATCGTCCAATTGTTGTTTGTGATGAGGTAGTGATTGAACTAACAATTATCAAAGATAATACGACTATCTTACACTATGACGGGCAGGAATATTGTAATTTGATCTATAATGACAAAATCATAATTCAAAAAGCTGAACGCCCGCTGCATTTGCTGCATCCAACTAACTATAATTACTATAATACATTACGTAATAAGCTGGATTGGGCAAAGCGAGTATCTTAATATAAATATACTGAAGCAAATTCTTAATCTGTTTTGGTATACACGGAGTTTTTATGTTATTAAATTTGCAAATAAAAGATTTTTTATTAATCGAACAGCTTGAGCTGGATTTCTTTTCTGGCTTAACCGTTATTACTGGCGAGACCGGAAGCGGTAAATCAATAATAATTGATGCTCTAATGTTAATATTTGGGGCAAAAGCTGGGACCGATTTAATTCGTAACGGGCAAACACAGGCTTCTTTTAGTGCTGGTTTTCAGGTGGATAATCAAAAAGTTCAAGAATGGTTACAAGAGCGTGGGTTTATTGGTGATGATCAGGAAAATCTGATTATTTGCAGGCGCGTAATTGACATAAATGGACGCTCTAAAGCATATATCAATAGTCAAACCGTCACTCTTGGAACGCTCAAAGAATTAGGTGAGATGTTATTGGACATCCATACCCAGCATGCTTCTATTGTACTACTCAAGCCAGACACGCAACGGTCGCTTTTAGATCAGTTTGCTGGTGCCAGTGATTTAGTATTAAAACTTGGAGAGCTCTACCGTAAAGTTAATCAGTTAGGTAACAAACTAGCCCAAGCACGTGAATTTAGTCAGGATTTAATTCTTAAACAGGAAATTTTAGGTGAGAAAATACATGAGTTAGAGTCGCTTAGCCTAGGCGAAGAGGAGTGGGAATCATTACTCCTAGAGCAAAAGCAACTTGCTAATGCCAGTTTTGTTCTACAAGAGCTAGGTCTTGTTACAGATTTAATTAACGGGGAAACTAGTTCTTTAACTGATTTATCTGCGACCATGAGTAATAAACTAGTTAAAATTAGTGAATATTTACCAAATGCCGATCAGGTAATAAAATTAACTGAAAGCATTGAAGCCGAAATCAGCGAACTAGAGCACGAACTTAATTTAGTAGCAAATAAGATTGAAGTAAATCCCGAACAACTGGCGATTGTCGATAGCCGGATTGATGAGATTTATTCTTTGGCTCGTAAATATCGGATTATGCCTGAAGAGATTTTGCCGCAATTAGCTCGTTGGCAGCAAGAATTAAGCAAGTTGGTACAAGACACCGATCTGGCGGTTTTAGCGGTAGAGTTAAAGCAAGCAGAAGCTGACTATTTGACTACCGCGGAACAAATTTCAGAAAAGAGGAAAGCAGCAGCAGTCGTACTCAGCACTAAAGTTACTGATTTATTGCATAGTCTGGCAATTAGCGGTGAATTTAAAGTACAGTTAAGTTCAAGTGAAAACTGGACAGCAAATGGTATTGATAATATTCAGTATCTGGTGTGCTTTAATCAAGGGATGACCTTACAGCCACTAAATAAAGTTGCCTCAGGCGGCGAATTATCACGGGTTGCGCTGGCTTTGTATGTTACTTTGAGCATTAACAATCCGCCGGAACTTATTGTTTTTGATGAAATTGATGTCGGAATTGGTGGCGGAGTTGCCGAAGTAGTGGGAACATTACTCCGTCAGTTAGGTCAATCGAAACAGGTTATTTGTATTACCCACCAGCCACAAGCGGCGTGTTGTGGAGACAGGCATATTTTAGTTCAAAAACAGTCTACTCAAGGGCAAACCCAAGCTAAAATTGAGTATATTTCTGAAACAGAACGTATTGGCGAAATAGCACGGATGCTTGGCGGGATTAATATCACCAGTACCACTACGAGCCACGCTCAAGAGATGCTTGGCAGCGCACTGAAGATCAAATAATAAAATTTGTAATGCTTATATTAGGTATTGCAATTCAGCTGTGAAATTTATAACCTATGAGTATTAATAAAAATAATAGATTATTACTTTATGCGGTACTTTTAGGGGTATTGTGGACTAAAGCAGCGTCATTGCTTTGTATGCCTTTTTTAACGTTATATCTTTTTAAACATACTCAATTATCAATTACTTCAATCGGACTAGTGGTTGGACTTCAGCCACTGGCATTATGTTTTGGTAGTGTAATTGGTGGATATCTTTCAGATGTTTTTAAACGTCATATCATTTTAGTGTTTTCTTTATTTGTAAGTTGTTTGGTTTATTTGGGATTTTATTTTACCGCAAAATATCTCCTACTTATTCCACAAATGATTTCTTTTGCCATACTCAATTTATTAAATGGGCTCTGTAGCGCATTATTCTCACCCACCGCAAGAGCCATCGTTAGTGAAACTGCTAAAAATGCCGAAGAAAACGTAAAATTTCTGCATCTACGTTATATGGCACTAAATTTGGGTGCTGCTCTTGGACCTTTAATTGGTGCGTATGCTGGGATAGCTGGAAATATACAAGCATTTTTGATAACTTCATTACTTTATTTTTCTTATATGACCATACTAATCTTTACTTTGAGAAATTACAGCTCAAAAAAGGCGATAACAACCAATAGCGGAATAACTGGATTTATTGTAGCATTAAAAGAATTGCTAAAAAATCGTTTATTTATTACTTTATTGCTTAGTCTTACTATTTTTAATATTTTGTACGTTCAATTATCTAGCAACTTAGCACTGGTGATTAATAAAAGTGTTATTGATAGTACAATTTTCTTTTCTTGGATGCTGAGTTTAAACGCCATTCTAGTAGTTATATTACAACCCGTAGTTTATTTTATTATTAAAAATCGCAATCAATACCTTGTAATTGCTTTTGGGTTTTCAATAATGATAGTCTGCAGTCTTTTATTGATATTTTTGCCGATAGATAAATTATCAATAATATCCTTCGTTGTCAGCTTAACTATCGCTGAGCTACTGATATTTCCTACTAGCAGCATATTAGTTGTTGAAATTACACCAGAGAAAACACGTGGAACAGCGTTTGGAGCAATTGATCTTGAGTATCTTGGAAGCGCGGTTGGTCCTGCGATAGGTGGAGTATTAATTCAATGTTTTGCAATAAATGGATTTTTTATCGGAATATTTTTAATTTCATGTTTGTGTATTATAACTTATTTACCGTGTCTGAGTTTTCGCAACAAAATGTAGCTGAATTGACAAACATAGAAAGAGTAGAATGGTCAGTACATTAAATTTTTAGCAAGCTATTAGAGATACTAGCAAATAAAATAATTTAGTTTGAAATTAAAAAAGGTAGTCTTTAAGACTACCTTTTAAGTTACCTAATGGTATGATTACATAGTGTGTTGACAACCATTGATGGCTAATTCAGCACCAGTCATGAAACCAGAAATATCAGAAGCCAAATAAGTTACCAAACCTGCGATCTCCTCAGGTTTACCAAGACGCCCCATTGGAATACCTGCGATAATTTTGTTGCGAATTTCTTCGTCAATTGCCATTACCATTTCAGTAGCAATGTAGCCTGGTGCAATTGTATTCACAGTAACACCTTTTTTTGCAACTTCTTGTGCCAATGCCATACTAAAACCATGTATACCGGCTTTAGCAGCAGAGTAATTAGTTTGACCAGCTTGACCTTTTTGACCGTTGATTGAAGAAATGTTAATCACACGACCCCAACCTTTTTCAACCATATCGTCTAATACTTGCTTACACATGTTGAACGCGCTATCCAAGTTAGTATGCATTACGGCATCCCATTTATCTTTGCCCATTTTTTTGAACATTGAATCACGAGTAATCCCTGCATTGTTTACCAAGATATCAACAGAACCCAGATCTTTTTTGATTTGCGCTACAGCTGCTTCACAAGAAGTATAGTCAGCAACATCACACGGGTAAGCCGCTACATCAAAACCTTCTGCTTTCATTTGTTTAACCCAAGCATCTGCTTGATCTTTCCATTTTTGCGGATCATAGCCATCTACAAAATAAGTAGTCACTACTTTGTGTCCAGCCTGAGCCAAACCTTTACACATCGCCGTTCCAATACCACCCATACCACCAGTAACTAATGCAATTTTCGCCATAGTGCGCTCCTTTAAGTTAAAATATTGCTAAATGAAATCAAAAGTTTTAATCTTTGACCCCAAATTTTATGAAATAAACCGCAAAACAAAAATATGATAACAATTTTTTTACACCGTTTACTGCAGAGCTTTATATTGCCTCCGCTTAATTCGCTAATTATTATAGTACTTGGCGCATATTTTTTCAAGGTGCACCGCACAAGAGGATGGATTATACTGCTGATCGGTTGCTTTAGCCTATACCTTCAGTCAACTCCGTATTTTGCATATAAATTGAACCGCTGGCTGTCTCCCGAACCGATGCAAATATCAAGTTTAAATCAGGCACAAGCTATTGTTTTACTTGGTGGTGGCGTAAATACTTATGCTGGAGAGTATAATGTAAATGCGGTATCAAACAGCGATACTTTTATACGAATTCGGTATGCCGCATTTCTTGCCAAAAAAAATCCAGATTTACCGATCTTTGTTTCAGGCGGCGCTATTGATACGAAGGATTCTGAAGCTAGTTTAATGAAAAAAGCTTTGCAAAATGAATTTGAAGTAGAAAATCCAATTTATTTAGAGCCAGATTCTAAAACTACCAGTGAAAATGCCAAATATACTTCTCGGATATTATTACAGTATGGTATTTCCAAAGTGGTTTTAGTGTCTTCTGCCAGCCATATAAAGCGAGCCGGTGCATTGTTTGAGCGTAACGGAATAAAAGTAATTGCTGCACCTACTGGATTTTATTCATTAGGGTATTATAAGCTTCCTCTTTTATGGTTTGTTCCAACGGCAAATGCTATGATGGTTACATCGAGTGTTTTACATGAGGTTTTTGGTTATATCTATGATATCGGATTCTAGCCTGTGAGTTTATTTTCTTCTGCCAATATTCACCAATTGGCTCAATTTTGGTTGACTCCTCCGATTAATTTTTGGATATTTATAGTACTAGGATTGATCTTTTGGCGGACTTGGCAAGTAATTCTAAGCTGTTTGTGTTGTGGGTTAATAATTACTTATATTCAATATACTCCGTTGTTCGCCGAAATTCTTACGAGTTCAATTTATCCTAAATTAGATACTCCTTATAATAAATTACAAGTAAATCCTCAGGCAATAGTAGTATTGGGTGCTGGGGTTACCTCATGTATTGATTATATCGGAAAAGTTGGAGCTTGTGTTGATGGAGCTTCATTACTAAATGTTCGTGCGGCGGCAAGGGTTGCTCTTGAAAATCCTAACTTACCACTAATATTGTCTGGTGGTATAACTGATGAAATTAATAGCGAAGCTGATGGAATGAGTAATTATCTCAAAGATAACTATTCATTGGCAAATATCAGTATTTTGGAATCACAATCACTAAATACTAATGAAAATGCGAGATATACTGCACTTAAACTTCAGGAGCTGGGAATTCGCAAGATAATCTTAGTAACGCAGGCTTCGCATATGTGGCGTTCATTAGCATTGTTTAATAAATATGGGATATCTGCTGTTGGATACCCTGCATGGGATGATTACTCAATTAACGGTCTTATTTGGTGGCATAAACTGTTGCCTACTAATACAGCATTAGAACAAACTACAAAAATCCTTCATGAAATGATTGGCTACTTTGTCTACGTGATATTGTAGTTAATACTTTGTTAAATTTAAATATATTCAATGTTAATGTCGAATGGATTTAGAAAATATATCAAAAAATCGCAAAAAAGATTTGACGATATGGATTGAGTTGTGTGATAATACCGTTCTGCCGCAAAGAGAGCGGTAGTAAAAAACGGAATTAAAACAGATCTTTAACAAGAAAAACAATCAATAAATGTGAGGCATCTAGCTATCAGTGTATTGAA
>JACCDZ010529562.1_pt1 | contig 115604 bp, 106 predicted proteins | sample 7449551 | NCBI WGS metagenome assembly JACCDZ01 (sample SAMN15323452, study PRJNA562643) | freshwater metagenome | isolation source: river surface water | place: USA:Blue River Watershed | collected 2017-08-18
AATGGTGATACTATTATTTCAGCGCCGACTATTAATGTTGCTGGGGTTATTCTTGCTCAGTATAACTCAAAAGATTATCAAGAACAAAATTCGAGTTCTGTGAGTGGAAGCAGTCTTGCTTATTTAAGTCAATTAGATTCAAGCAAAACAATTTACAATCCGATTGAAGAAGTTTATCAATGATAATTTTTTACTGACAATTATTAGAACTTCGTCATTGCGAGGAGTGCTTCAGCACGACGTGGCAATCCATTTTTGTCAGAACTCTGAATTCTTGACTTAATGGATTGCTACGCTTCGCAAGCATGCTCGCTCGCAATGACGGCGGAGAGATTTTTGGTTTCCCAAAACACCGTCTAACCTTTTATGTTTTTTTAACTTTTGGAAATGAACATTAAGACGAAGGTCGCGAAAGACCCGGTCTTGCGGAGGGTTTAACCCTCTTTGGAAAAGAGGGTGGATCAAAATGCCTTCAGGCATTTTGAGACGGGTGATTTTTTTATTTCTTCGTCTTTGATTCCGTCATTGCGAGGAGTGCTTCAGCACGACGTGGCAATCCATTTTGCCACAAATTTCTCCGAGATCTTGACGAAGTGGATTGCTACGCTTCGCAAGCATGCTCGCTCCGAAGTGACGGCGGAGAGATTTTTGGTTTCCCAAAACACCGTCCAACCTTTTATGTCTTTTTTAACTTTTGGAAATGAACATTAAGACGTAGGTCACGAAAGACCCGGTCTTGCGGAGGGTTTAACCCTCTTTGGAAAAGAGGGTGGATCAAAATGCCTTCAGGCATTTTGAGACGGGTGATTTTTGAGTGTATTAGTAAATTCAAAGTGGCAATCCATTTTTGTCAGAACTCTGAATTCTTGACTTAATGGATTGCTACGCTTCGCATGCTCGCTCCGAAGTGACGGGAGAATTTGGTGATTATTTCGGTTACGATAATTGGAATTTTGTTAGACTATTTCTTCTAACAAGATCTTGCGAAGTAATTATTATTTTTTAATAGATCTTAGTTTATAAGAAGCATTATCAAGAGAAATATTGAATTGATCTACTCCATCAAAAGATTTAATTAGGGAGTCTCTATCTTTTTGGTTTCTTGAGTTGTGGAAATCCAAACCAAAATATACAGCAGACACAGATAAACCTTCAGGATAAGGCATTTTCATTATTTCCTTGTTATTCCCATCATATCCAAAAGACATTCTCCATTCAAGCTCTTGAAGCCAATCCAATGATTTTACCAAAATGATAGAAATATTCGCTCCTTTGGTATTCTTATCAAAATCACTAGGCCAGCTTTCTGTATATTCTACTGGATGAAGATATTCATTAAAAAGTTTTTCATTAAAAGTATATTCAATGCAAAAACCTCTATGGTTTCCCCCATAATGACTCCAGAAATACATATCATCAGGTCTAGTGGAAAAACATACTATAGGGATTTTTTTGCGTATCTCCTCAACTCTATTGCGACAATAATATGTGGCTCTAGATTTTTTCAATGATAATTCAGTAAATTCCTTTGCTTTCTTTTTTGCATCTTTATTACTAAAGCCGGATTCTTTAAAAATTTTCTTTGTCTCTTTTTCTCTAAAGAATTTCCAAACAGGATCTGAAGACATTATTTTTGCAGTATCTGACATAAGTTTAATTGGAAATCTGCAATCGTAAGGATCATTAAAAAGAGAAGGAGATATTAAGGTTAGTTTTTTATTTCTTAAACAATCTATTTCACTTAGAAACCTTTCATTATCCCAATCATAGAAACTTTTATACCTGTAAAACTTCCTTGAGTTATTTGATTCTAGTTCAAGGATTTTATTTTTAATTAAATTACATTTATTTAACTCTTGTTCGTCATTACTTGCTTTCTTCCAAAGTTTATGTCTGAGATTTCTATACTGGCTTCTAAGTTTTATATTACTTTGAATATTATTTATGAGCATTGTATCGAGTTTTATTTTGGTGTTTAAATGGATGCTTTTATCAGTTAGGAGTTTTTTTCTTGCGCTGGACGGGGTTTTCAAACCCCGTCCAACTTTTCATTCCCAACTTACCAACCTACTTCTTATCTTCGTCTTTTACTTCTTCATATTCAGCATCAACAACTTTTTCAGAAGCTTTGTTTTCTGCGTTAGATGAAGTATCAGCAGCACCAGCAGAAGCACCAGCAGCATTTCCACCAGCTTGACCAGCTTTGTAAATTGCTTCACCAACTTTCATCGCTTGTTGCATCAAGCTTTCTGTTGCAGCTTTAATTTCAGCAGCATCAGCGTTTTCTTTGGCAACTGCGTCTTTTACTTTTTGAATTTCAGCTTCAACTGCTGATTTGGTTGAAGAATCAAGCTTGTCGCCATGTTCTTTCAAGCTTTTTTCAGTTTCGTAAACTGCAGAATCAGCTTGGTTTTTAGCTTCAACAAATTCTTTTTTAGCTTTATCAGCTGATGCGTTGGCTTCAGCGTCTTTAATCATTTTTTCAATTTCAGCGTCAGATAAACCACCCGATGATTGAATTCTGATTTCTTGTTCTTTATTTGTTGCTTTATCTTTTGCCGAAACTTTCACCACGCCGTTAGCGTCAATGTCAAAAGAAACTTCAATTTGTGGCAATCCACGTGGAGCAGGTGCAATTCCTTCTAAGTTAAATTCGCCTAAAAGTTTGTTGTGAACTGCAATGTCGCGCTCGCCTTGGAAAACTTTAATTGTAACTGCGGTTTGATTGTCAGCAGCAGTTGAAAACACTTGGCTTTTGTTAGTTGGAATTGTTGTGTTTCGATCAATTAAGCGAGTGAAAACACCACCAGCAGTTTCAATTCCAAGTGAAAGTGGAGTTACGTCTAAAAGTAATACATCTTTCACATCACCTTGTAATACTGCAGCTTGAATTGCAGCACCAATTGCCACAACTTCGTCAGGGTTAACACCTTTGCTTGGTTCTTTGCCGAAAAACTTTTTCACAGTTTCAACAACTTTTGGCATACGCGTCATTCCACCAACCAAGATCACTTCATGAATTTCTGAAGCTGAAAGTCCAGCGTCTTTTAAAGCATTTTCACAAGGTTTAATTGTGCGTGAAATTAAGTCGTCAACCAATTGTTCAAGCTTAGCACGAGTTAATTTAACATTTAAGTGTTTAGGACCGCTTGCATCAGCCGTGATGTAAGGTAGGTTAATTTCAGTTTCTTGAGTTGAAGAAAGTTCAATTTTTGCTTTTTCAGCAGCTTCTTTCAAACGTTGTAATGCAAGAGGATCTTTAGTTAAATCAATTGCGTTATCTTTTTTGAATTCAGAAGTTAAGAATTCCAAAATTCTCATGTCAAAATCTTCACCGCCCAAGAAAGTATCGCCGTTTGTTGCTTTAACTTCAAAAACTCCATCACCAATTTCTAAAACTGATACGTCAAAAGTTCCACCACCCAAATCATAAACTACAATTGTTTGATTGCCTTTTTTGTCCAAACCATAAGCAAGAGCAGCAGCAGTTGGTTCATTGATTATTCTTAAAACTTCTAAACCAGCAATTTTACCAGCATCTTTTGTTGCTTGTCTTTGTGAGTCGTTGAAGTAAGCAGGAACTGTAATTACGGCTTTATCAACTTTTTCACCCAAAAAGCTTTCAGCTGTCTCTTTCATTTTCATCAAAGTGAAAGCAGAAATTTGGCTCGGAGAGAATTTTTCGCCTTTCACGTCAACCCAAGCGTCACCATTTCCTGAAGAAACAATTTCATAAGGTACAAGTTCTTTATCTTTTTTAGTAAGAGGATCGTCATATCTTCTTCCAATCAATCTTTTAATGCCAAAAATTGTGTTTTTTGGATTGGTAACGCCTTGTCTTTTTGCAGAGGCGCCAACAACTCTTTCTCCATTTGCCAAAAAACCAACGATTGAAGGCGTTGTTCTTGCTCCTTCAGAGTTTTCAATTACCTTCGGATTTTTCCCGTCCATAAATGCAACGCAGGAATTTGTTGTTCCTAAGTCAATACCAATTACTTTGCTCATATAATATTTTAAAGTTTTAAAATTGCGAAAATTATTAAATTTTATTAAAAAAATTTTAAATCAAATTTAGGATTGATATAATAATAATGGTGACTTATTACAAGAGTTTGTTAAATAGTTTTTTATTTTTTATGCAAAAATTTATTGGTTTTCTGGCTTTTTATTTTCTCTTTATTTCCCTTTCATTTGGTCATAAAAATCCTTTACCTCTTGGAGATGGGTATATATCAACTTATCCCAAAGTGAATTATATATATTCTTGCCAAACAAAATTTGGTGGTTTAGGGGGTGCTCAAAGGGTTGGAGATTGGATTGTGGGTGATAAATGGTATCCTGATTCTAAGCCAAAAGTTCAAGGAAGCGTTGCTTGGCCAGAGCACTATTTTAAAATAATTAATCAAGTAGATAAAAGAGTTGTAACTTCAAATGATTTACCAGATCACAATACTGGAATTTTTCCAATTCAAAGAATTGACCCAGCCTACTACTATGATAGAAATCCAAATTCAATATATAAGCAAAATATAGTTCTAAATCTTCCAATTATGCCAAAATTAGCAGACAATCCGAGTTGTTTACCTATGGGTTTAATTGGAATTGCTCTTACAGGAGTGGCAATATTTAATGGACTTGATGGCGAAGGTAGAGATGCAGCGGCTCATGAAATTCAAGATTCTTGTAATGGACATCCAGAAATGCAAGGAGCTTATCATTATCATAATCTAAGTCCTTGTATGAAAGATAACAGTGGTAAAGAAAAGAAACATAGTGACTTAGTTGGTTATGCTTTAGATGGTTTTGGAATTTATGGTCAGTATGGTGAGGGTGGTAAGTCTTTATCAAATAAAGATTTGGATGCTTGCCATGGACATAGTCATGTGGTTTTTTGGAATGGAGTGCCTCAAGAAATCTATCATTATCACTTAACGATGGAGTACCCTTATACCTTAGGGTGTTTTAAGGGTGTGGTTAATAATGGTCAAAAATCTTTAAATTCTCGTCAAGATGGACCTTGGAATTCTTTTCAAGATAGCACTAGTCAGAGTAATATTGAGAAGCAGATTAATAATTCTATGCCAAGTAATCATCGTCAAGTTTTAGAGAAAGTTGCGCAAGAATTGGACTTAAGTGTTGAAGATTTAAGAAGAGCTATGGGACCGCCACCACCAAACTTTTCTTTAGCGGCCTCTAAGTTGGGAATTTCAGAGCAGAAACTGCGTAATGCTTTTGATAGAGCAAGAAAAAATTAAATATTTTTTATTGATGAAAATTTTGCAATATTTTTCTATGGCTAGCAACATCATGAATTCTTAGAAATTCAATATTTTTTTTGATCAAATATTTTGAAATGATAAGAGTTTTTTCATCAACATTTAATTCTCCGAATTCTCTAAAATTAATTGCTTTTAAAAAACTTTTTCTTGAATGACCTATATATAAAGGAAGTTTTAAAGCTCTATATTCATCAATATTTTTTAGAATTCTAATAGACTGCATCGCATCTTTGTTAAACCCAATTCCTAAATCAAAAATTAATTGTGATTTCTTCACTCCTTTTTTTTCAAGATAAGAAATTTTATTTTTTGCCCAATTTATAATTTCTGAAGTTAAATTAACATTTTTGTTAATAATTGCTCCATCAATGCTTGGAACAGGTTCGCAATGCATTAAAATTGTAGTTGCATTACGTGAAGCAATAAAATCAACCATCTTTTCGTCGCGCAATCCATCAACATCGTTTATAACATCAATTCCGGATTCATAAGATTTTTTAGCGGTAGAAAAATTTCTGCTATCAATACTGCTTTTTACTTCTTTGTTAAATTTTTGATTAAATTTTTTAATTGTAAAAATAAGTTCTGGCAAAATGTTTTCCAGTCTTTTCCATTCTTCTTCTGCTGTAATTTTTATGTGTCCTGGGCGTGTTGATTCAGCACCAATATCAATCACATCAGCGCCATTTATCAACATGTTTTCAAGGTGTTTAATAGCTGATTCTTTTGAATTAAACTTTCCGCCGTCAGAAAAAGAATCAGGAGTAATGTTTAAAATTCCAACTAGTTTTGTGGCTGTTACCATTTCTTCTCGAATTTTTTTCGTAAAATAACAGCAATTAAGTTGAATAAAATTAGCATTGCTAAAAGTACTAAAATTGCAGCTGAGGTTTTTTCAGCAAAACCAACTTCTGGGCTGTCGGACCATAGATAAATTTGAACTGGTAAAACTGTAGTTGGATCTAAAAAGCTTTGTGGAATATCGGCAATAAATGCAATCATTCCAATCATAAGGAGTGGAGCAGTTTCACCAAGAGCACGAGAAATTGCCAATATTGTTCCAGTCATAATTCCTGGAATTGAAAGCGGTAATAAATGATGCAAAACAATTTGAACTTTTGAAGCTCCAAGACCAATTGCAGCATCACGAATTGTGTTCGGAATTGAACGAATTGTATTTCGTGTGGCAATAATTATAACTGGAAGCACTAGCATAAACAATGTCATACCACCAACTAAACTTGAAGAACGAGGTAAGTGAAAAAATTGTAGATAAACTGTTAAACCAAGAAGCCCGTAAATAATAGAAGGGATTGCGGCTAGGTTATTAATACTAATTTCAATTATATCAGTTATACGGTTTTTTGGTGCAAATTCTTCCAAGTAAAAAGCGCACATAACTCCAACTGGGAAAGCAAAACTCAAGAAAATTAGCATCACAAATACTGACCCAATAAGACCAGCGCCAATGCCAGCAATTTCTGGCTCTCTTGAATCAGCAAATTGAAAAAACTGCCAGTTGAAAGCAGTCTTTATTTCTTGTTGCGCAATTGCTTTGTCAACCCAACTTATTTGTTTTTCGTTTAAAGAAGAAGTTTGGTGATGTTTGAAATATATATCAACTTTTGAAGAAGTGCTGAGCCATAATTCTGATTTTTGACCAATTAAGTTTGGGTTCTTAATGATTATTTCTTTTAACTCTAGTGCAGCAATTTTGCTTGTTAGTTGGTAAAGACTATTAATATCAGAAAGGCTTTGAGCATCTAAGTATTGCTCTCTGAGTGATTTTTTTATTAAACGACGATAATTTATTTTATCAATCAGATCGGAATTAGAAATATTTGCTATTTCTTCATTGGTCATATCTGAATTTTCAGCTATAACTTCTTTTGTTAAGTTAAACTCTAATTTTATTTTGCTGTGTAAAAAAGCACCATAGCCTTTTGAAGTTAGCATAAAAAAAAGCAGAGCCAAGAAGCTTAGAGCTAATCCAATTGATGTAATTCCAAGAAGCTTGAATCTTATCTCTTTGCTTTTGCGTTTTTTAAGACTTTTTTGAACTAAATTTTTTGTATTTTGCGACATTTTAGCCGTATTTCTGTTTATATTTTTTAATTACAACAAGAGCAATAACGTTGAAAATGAAAGTGCACACAAAAAGTGTTAGCGCCAGAGCAAAGGCAGCTAGTGTTTTTGGACTGTTAAATTCTTGGTCACCTACTAAAAGAGTAACAATTTGTGCAGTTGCAGTTGTAACAGAATCAAGAGGATTGAAACTTAATTTTGCAACTAATCCAGCTGCCATAACTACAATCATTGTTTCTCCAATTGCGCGTGACATTGCCAAAATTATTGCTCCCACAATACTTGGAATTGCTGCTGGAAATACTACTTTTTTTATCATTTCTGATTTTGTACTTCCCATTGCTAATGCTCCGTCTTTTAGTGCTTGAGGAACTGCATTCAAAGCATCGTCAGTAAGAGATAAAACAAAAGGAATAATCATTATTCCCATAACAAAACCAGCCGCTAAAGCACTTTCTGAAGCAATATTGAAACCAAGATAACTAAAAAAAGTTTTAAAGAAAGGTGCCACAGCTATTACTGCGAAGTAACCATAAACAACTGTTGGAACTCCAGCAAGAATTTCCAATATTGGTTTTAAGTAGTCACGTACTTTTGATTTTGCATAAAGACATAAGTAAATTGCTGCCATAATTCCAAGAGGAACAGCAATTACCATGGCAATTAAAGTAATTAAAAGTGTTCCAAAAAAAACTGGAATTATACCAAAAGAACTTTTGCCAACGTCTTGCTCTGAATTTATGGCAGTTTGTGGGTTCCACGATAATCCTAAGAAGAAGTCCTTTAGACTTACGAAATCGAAGAACTTTATTGCTTCAAATAGTATTGAAATTGTGATTGCAGTAGTAATTAAAATGCCAATTCCAGCGGTAAGAGATAAAACAAGTTTTATTAAGCCTTCAATATGGTTTTTAGCATTAAAATTTTTTTTATAAAAAATTTTGGTTAGAAAAAAGTTAAAGCCTATTAAGGATAAAACCAAAAAGAATTTGTTAATTGTATTGAATGGTGATGAAGCAATAACAGAAAAGAAAATTACTGACCATAACACAAAGCAGTAGGTATAGTGAATAGGTAAGGAACTGAATTTTGGTTTTTCTCCTTCTTTTTTTGAATCAAGGTAAAGTTTTTTGATGCGGCTCTTCAAGTTAATTGCCAATATCAAAGTTACAAATACCGAAAATAGTAGTAAATACACGGTGTTGAATTTAAAATTGACTAATTGAAAGTAAAAAATGAAAAATCTAATTATAAAATTCTATCAATTACGATTTTTAAATCAATAAACTTATGAGCAAAACTAGATTATTTGTAAAAGAAAATACTTTAAAATGTGGACATATTCTTAAAATTGAAGATTCTGATTTTGAATATTTAACCAAAGTGCTTCGTAAGAAAACAGGTGATATAATTCATGTTTTTAATGGATGTGATGGTGAATTCTGTGGCGAAATAACTAATTTTTCTAAAAAATCTTTAAGTCTCATTTTAAAAGAGCAAACATCTTCATTGAAAAAAGTAAAAAACATTACATTGGCTTTTGCTCCTGTGAAAAATGTTCGAATTGATTTTGTGGCAGCAAAAGCAACAGAGCTTGGGGTTGCTAACTTTCAGCCATTAATTACCAAAAGAACAATTGTTGATAAAATTAATGAAGAACGTTTTATAGCCAATATAAAAGAAGCTTGTGAACAATGTGAAAGAAATGATTTTCCTAAACTGAATAAAATTAAAAAACTTGAAAGCTTTTTATCTGAAAAAGAAGTTGGTGAGAAAATTTTAATTTTATGCGACGAATCTGGCAAAGGAAGTCAAGCCAAAGAAATTTTACCGCAAATTTTATTGAATAAAAAAGAAGATATTGAAATTGTAATATTAATTGGACCTGAAGGAGGTTTTGCTCCAGAAGAATTTGCTAAAATGCAAGTTATAAAAAATTTATATTCATTAAATTTGGGGCCTAGAATTTTGCGTGCAGATACTGCAATTATTTCATCTTTAACCTTAGTACAAGAATTTCTGGGAGATTTTAATTTAAAACCAAAGTTTGTTAATTAATTTTGGTCACTATACCATCTTAACAAGTACCGTCACATTTGAGATAGGCGAAGTGTATCTCAAGAGGGAAACTCTGAGTAATCCTGAGATCCTTAGCTTCGTTCAGGATAACAATTTTGTTATATGACTGTTGTTATGTTATAATTGCTTTAATTTTTTTGTGAGATTGTTGCCAAGCTAATTTCTGATTTTCTTGAAAAATTATTATCTTGTTTCTCAAAAATAATTTCTTCTTGAAAAGTTGGTGCCAATTCTTTCTTTGTAATCAAAAAAATTCCATATTCAGCGAATAAGTTGGCAATTTTTTTATGACCAAAAAAACTTATAAGACGATGTTTACTTGTTAAAAAAGTTTTGTTCTGAATTATAAGCCCTAACTCTTTGCATAAGTTTTCAAAATCCTCAATTGAACAGAAGTGGATATTTGGAGTTTCGTACCATTGAAAGGGAATCGACTTATTTACTGGCATTGTTCCTTTCAAAAAAAGATGTAGTCTATTTTTAAAGTGAGCAAAGTTTGGTAAAGAAACAATCCCGAATTTAGCAATTCTTAGCATTTCTTCCAAAATTTCTTTTGGTCGATGAGTTGCTTGTAAAGTTTGGCTTAAAATTGCGTAGTCAAAATTTTGATCAGGATAATAACTTAAATCTTTTTCGGCATCGCCTTGAATTACTGAAATTCCTCGTGCTAAAGCATCGCTGACTTGTTTTTGAGAAAGTTCTAAACCACGTGCATCAGAATTTTTAGTATTTTTTAGAAATTCTAATAACTCACCGTTCCCACAACCAATGTCTAAAACCTTTTTATTTGGTTCAATTAGTTGGGCAATAATTTCAAGATCATAACGAATATTATGTTTGACAATATTTTCACCAATATTTTGCATAAATTATTTGTAATTCTTATTGATAAAGCCTGCGATAGAGTTTTTTAATGCTTCATTTTCAATTAAAAAAGAATCATGACCTGCGTTACTATCAATTGTAATTGAACTGACATCAATTCCACAAGATACTAAAGCCATAGTAATTTTTTTGGCTTCAGATGGAGGAAATAGCCAATCATCTGAAAAAGAAATTAAACAAAATTTTAAATCTTTATTTTTTGCAGAATCAGCAAAAGCATTACTCAATTTATCTCCAAAATCTTTCTCCAAATCAAAATAATCAACGGCTTTTGTTATATAAAGATAAGAGTTAGCGTCAAATCTTTCTACAAAACTATATCCTTGATGGTGTAAATAACTTTCAACTTGAAATTCAGCTTTAAAATCAAAAGAAAAATTTTCTTTACTTTGTAATTGACGCCCAAATTTTTTTTGTAAAGCTTTTTCAGAAAGGTAAGTTATATGAGCTGTCATTCTGGCAACTGCCAAACCTTTAGTTGGGTAAGTTTTGTGTAAAATATATTTTCCTTCATTCCAGTTTGGATCTGCAGTAATTGCTTGTCTTCCAACTTCATGAAAAGCAATATTTTGAGGACTGTGACGATAAGATGTTGCAAGTGGAATTACTAAATTTACTTTATGAGGATAAAGAACAGACCAGCTTAAAGCTTGCATTCCACCAGTTGAGCCACCAACTACCGCATGAAGCTTCTTAATCCCAAAATTTTCAATTAGTAAATTTTGAGCATTAACCATATCATGAATTGTAAGAGCGGGAAAATTAAGACCATAAGGTTGATTTGTTGCAGGATTGATTTCTTTAGGACCAAAAGATCCCATACAGCCACCAAGTATATTGGAACAAATTACAAAAAATTTATCAGTATTAATTGCTTTTCCAGATCCAACTAAAAAATCCCACCAACCTTTTTTACTAGTTATTGGATTAGGGGAGGCTACATACTGATCTCCAGTTAGTGCATGACAAATTAGAATGGCGTTTGATTTATTTTCATTTAATTTACCGTAAGTTTGGTAAGCAACTGGAAAATTTTTTATTTCGGATCCATTGACTAATTTCATTGGTTTGTCTTGTGCTAAAAAAACTATGTCACCAATTTCAAATTCCTTAAATTGTGGACCGAAGCTTGACTTAACTTTCATTAAATTAATTATTATTTATAGGTAAATTACCTTATTAGTTATACAAATTCCCATTAAAAATTCGTCTCATGGAAAATCAACATAATAAGTCTGATGACGCTTTATTAATTTTACGTCATGAAATTGATAAAATCGATAATCAAATTATCAAGCTTTTATCACAAAGAATGGAAGTTGTGAAACAAGTTGGAGAGCTGAAGAAAAATAATAATGAGAAATTCTTTATTCGTGCTAATCGCGAAGCTGATATGATTAAAGAATTGATTAAGAAAACAGATGCGTCTTTTCCAAAATCTGTAATTGTTAATATTTGGCGTAAAATTATTGCCTCAGCAAATATGACAGAGCAAAGTTTAAAAATTGTCATACATAATCCAAAAAATATTGCTGACTATGCCTATTTGGTAAAAGATTATTACAACCAAGAAATTCCAATATCACTTAATGATAGTGTTACAAAAATAGTCCAGGAAATTGAAAGTAATGAAGTTCAGATTGCAGCTTTTGCTTTACCTCAAGCAGATTCTGATATAAATGATAAACTTGATATCAGTGAAAATTGGTGGATTAACTTGGCTAACAATAAATTGGGAATTAGAGTTTTTGCAAAAATTCCTTTCATTGAAATTGCTGATAAAAAATTGGAAATTTCAAGTGATATGAATCTTGTATTGGTTGCAGTAAAAGAACCTGAAAAATCTTCTCAGGATAATTCTTTATTATACTTGGAGGTTTCAAAAGACTTTTCAAAAGCAGAAGTTTTGACAGCGTTGTTAATTAGTGGATTTGAAGCTAAAATTTTAAAATTAGTAAAGTTACCACAAATTGATAATGTGGTATTTTACTTAGTAGAAGTAAAAGGTTTTTATGTTGCTGAAAGCCAAGAAATAAAGGAATTATCTAAATCCAAAACACGTCCTTTTGTGAAAGTGCTTGGGAATTATGCAACTCCGATTTTGATTTAAAAAAGTTAAATTAAAATTTCGATTTTGTGTTAAAATCTTTTTAAATCACCTTTTTCAAAGAGGGCGGTTCTGGCTTCCTTTGAAAAAGAGTTGGCACGATGCGATGCAGTCATGACGGAGGATTTAACAAGCTCTAAAAATACTCCAATTCATCTTCAATTCCTGCCAATCTAAAACCTTCAAGCCTTAATTTGCATGAATCACATTTTCCGCATGAAACAATTTTTTCATTCTCAATAATTGGATCATAGCAACTATGAGTTATTGAGTAATCAACTCCATTTTTAATTCCTAATTCAATAATTTCTTTTTTTGAGAGTTTAATTAAAGGAGTGTGAATTTTAAATTTGTTTGAATTCTTAACTCCAGCGGCAGTTGCTAAGTTTGCTAATTTCTCAAAAGTTGCAATAAATTCAGGTCTACAATCAGGATATCCACTATAATCAATTGCGTTAACTCCAATAAAAATATCAAAAGCACCAACAACTTCTGCATAAGCCAATGCATAAGATAAAAAAATTGTATTTCTTGCGGGCACGTAAGTTATTGGAATTTTTTTTGTGTCAGTTTGGTTAAAATTAGAATTTTCATTACTTTTAGGAACATCAATTTCATCAGTTAAAGCTGAACCGCCAAAAGTTCTTAGGTCAATTTTGACAATTTTATGTTCTTTAACATTCATATTTTTAGAGATCTTTTTGGCAAATTCTAATTCAATCTCGTGTCTTTGACCATATGAAAAGCTTAGAGCATAGACTTCAAAGCCAGAATTCATGGCAATTTTTGCTACTGTTGTCGAGTCAAGTCCTCCGCTTAGTAAAACGATTGCTTTTTTTATCATGATTTTTTAGTCTATTTCATTAGTTATTTTTAATTGTTTTTGAGAATTATCAGAAAAAGCAATTAAAGAAATTCTACTTAAATTTGTGGGTGGTTAGCTCAGTTGGTTAGAGCGTTACGTTGACATCGTAGAGGTCGGAAGTTCGAGTCTTCTACCACCCACCAAAATTTCTATTCGTCAAGCTTCAAAGCAGCTAAAAACGCACTTTGTGGAATTTCTACATTTCCAATTTCACGCATCTTTTTCTTACCTTTTTTCTGTTTATCAAGTAACTTTCTTTTGCGCGAAATGTCACCACCATAACATTTTGCTGTAACGTCTTTTCTCATTGCTGAGACTGTTTCGCGAGCAACAATTTTCCCTCCAATGGCAGCTTGAATTGCAATTGCAAACATTTGTCTTGGAATCAAATCTTTTAACTTAATACAAATTGCACGTCCTCTGCTCTCGGCTCTTGTTTTGTGAGTTATAAATGATAATGCATCGACTGGTTCTGAATTTACCATAATAGTTAATTTTACTAATTGGCTTTCTTCATAGCCATCCATTTGCCAGTCAAAGCTTGCATAGCCTCGGGAACAAGATTTTAGACGATCATAAAAATCATAAACAATTTCATTAAGAGGTAATCTGTAAACAAGCATTGCACGATCTCCAACGTAAGAAAGTTCTTTTTGAATTCCTCTTTTTTGAGTGCATAAATCAAGAACAGCTCCCAAATATTCATCTGGCGTCATAATTGTTGCTTTAATCCAAGGTTCTTCCATCGATTCAATCTTTACTGGATCTGGCATTTCAGCCGGTGAGTGAATGTGTAAAACTTTTTCACCATTAATATCTGGATAACGCAAATGTATTTTGTAAATTACGGAAGGGGCTGTAGTAATTAAATCTAAATCAAATTCTCTTTCTAAGCGCTCTTGAATAATTTCTAAGTGTAAAAGTCCAAGAAAACCGCATCTAAATCCATATCCCAAAGCACTTGATGTTTCTGTCTCATATTCAAAAGATGCATCATTTAAATGAAGTTTTGCTAAAGCATCACGAAATTTTTCAAATTCCGAAGCATCAATTGGATAAATTCCGCAAAATACAACGGGTTGATTTTGCTTGAATCCGGGTAAAGCAGTTGCTTTGTCGTTATTACTTAAAACTAAAGTGTCTCCAACTTTACAATCAGCAACTTGTTTAATTTGGGCGTTTATAAAACCAACTTCTCCAGCTTTTAAATCATCACAAAATATTTTTTTAGGAGTAAAGAATCCAACAGAATCAACCTGATAAGTTGCATTTGCTGCCATCATTTTTATTTTTTGACCTTTTTTAATTGAACCATCAATTACTCTAACCAAAATAATTACGCCTAAATAAGGGTCGTACCAACTATCAATTAAAAGTGCTTTGAAATCTCCATCTAAATTACCTTTTGGTGCTGGTAATTTCTTAACAACCGCCTCCAAAGTGTCATGAATTCCAACTCCAGTTTTGGCTGAAACTAAAATTGCCTCACTGGCATCAATTCCAATAACTTCTTCAATTTGTTTTTTCACCGATTCTGGATCTGACGCAGGAAGATCAATTTTATTTAAAACAGGAACAATCTCATGGTTATTATCAATTGCTTGATAAACATTCGCCAAAGTTTGTGCTTCAACACCTTGAGTTGAATCAACAACCAAAATTGAACCTTCACAAGCTGCTAAGCATCTGCTTACTTCATAACCAAAGTCAACATGTCCAGGTGTGTCCATCAAATTTAGCATGTAAGTTTGTCCATCATCGGCCTTGTATCTTAGACGTACAGTTTGAGCTTTAATGGTAATTCCACGTTCTTTTTCAATATCCATAGAATCAAGAATTTGTGCACTCATCTCACGTTCTTCAATGGCTCCACATTCTTGAATTAAACGATCAGAAAGCGTTGATTTTCCATGGTCAATATGTGCAACAATTGAAAAGTTGCGAATGTGTGAAATTGGGATTTGGGACATTTTAATTTTGTGATTTTTAGAATTTCGGTCAAAAAAGACAGTTTTGAGAAAAAAGATTATAAATACTAGAAAATAATTTTGTAAAAAAAATATTTACTTAGTAAAAAAACAAAGAATATTAAAAACAATTATCACCTTTACATACGAGAATTAGTTTTTTAATATCTCGCCAGTTCTTTTAAATAACTGGCTTGAATATGAAGAACACAAACATTCAGCAATTCTTTAAAAAATAATTCTTTAAAAAATTCCAAAATGGTGATGCGTGCTTGACGCACTTTATTCAAAGTTCGTTTTGTTAAAAATCACGAATGCCCGAAATGCAAACACGAAACTACTTGGTATCTTCTTAAATCAGAGCGCGCCTTCTCCTGTGGTAAATGTGGTAATCACATTCACCCTTGCGAGCGTTAATCTTCATAAAATTAAAATGATTGATGCCTCTATTATCTGACTTTTTATTAAAAATTTTTCTTAATAAATCCCATATCCAAAGACCCAATCCAAACATTAGAGCAAAAGGTAAGCCTAATATCATCTACAATTGGATTTGTCAAAGCCAGATAAGAACCTATTCCACTCATACCAACCCACAAGGATTTAAATGAGAAAAAAGCTGAAAGATATGGTTCGATTTCTTTTATATTTCTTTAAATAGTTTGTGAATAATCTGCATATTTTCTTAAATTGATTCGTAAAGAATTTAACTTTATCCTTCACAAAATCAAAAACTAATTCCCTTTCACTTATGGTTAAGGATAAACGTCATTTCTAAATACTTTAATTTAATGGTTAATCAATCTTGATTAGTGATTTAAATTTCTTAAATTGAAATTAGAAATAGCGTGCACTATGATGCAATTATTGTTAAACCAATAAATTTACTTATAGATGTCAAATCACAAGTTGCAGCCAGTTAGAGGTACAAAAGACCTTTTTGGCGATGAAATCAAAATTTTTAACCATATTGTGGCAACTGCAAAAAAACGCAGTGAAAGCTTTGGTTTTTCTGAGTTACAAACTCCAATCTTTGAATTTAGTGAAGTTTTTGAACGCAATTTGGGCGAAGCTTCTGATATTGTTTCTAAAGAAGTTTATAAATTTCCAGATCGTGGTGATAATTTTCTGACTTTACGCCCTGAATTTACAGCAGCAATTGTTCGCTCTTTCTGTTCTAATGGTGAGTTGCAACAAGTTTTACCACAAAAGTTTTTTTCTTACGGTCCAATTTTTCGTTATGATAGGCCACAAAAAGGCAGACAGCGTCAATTTCATCAAATTAATTTTGAGATTTTTGGAGAAGATAACGTCTTTTGTGATGTTGAGGCAATTTTATTGGCATCAACAATCTTAAAAGATTTGGGCGTTTTGGGTAATACAACTTTAGAGATTAATTCTTTAGGTGACATTCAAACTAAAAATCAATATGAAGTTGCTTTGACTGAATATTTCACCAAATTCAAGAATGATTTATCAAACGATAGTAAAAATAGGCTTGAAAAAAATCCACTTAGAATTCTTGACTCAAAAGATCAACAAGACATTGATTTGCTTTTAGAAGCGCCATCAATTTATGATTTTTTTTCTGATTATTCCAAGAAACATTTTGATCAAATCTTAAACTTACTGAATAAATTTGATGTAAAATATCGTGTTAATAATCGACTTGTTAGAGGTTTGGATTACTACACTTCAACAGTTTTTGAATTTGTAATGGCTTTTGAAGGTTCACAAAACACAGTTCTGGCTGGCGGAAGATATGATAGTTTAGTTGAAAAAATGTCAGGAAAAAAAGTTCCTGCAATTGGTTTTGCTGCAGGAATTGAAAGACTGATGCTTTTGATTAATACTAAGTTAGAAAAATTGCGTCCAATACAAGTAAATTATATTTCAGAAAATGAAAAGTTTTATGCTTTTGAAATTGCCAATAAGCTTAGGAACTCTGGATTAATAGTTGATTTTGTATTAGATGGAAATTTTAAAAAACAAATGAAACGAGCTTCTCAGAATAATTCAAGATTTGTTGTAATTATTGGTGAAAATGAAATGAAAAATGGTGAAGTAATGGTAAAAGATTTTGATAATTCCAAAGAGCAGAAATTGAAATCAGAACTTCTAATACACTATCTTGAAGGAAAAAATTAAATATTTATGAAGTTTATAAGTCAGTTATTTGTCTTTAAAAATTTTGAAAAGAACTTCAGCTTTTTTGCACCCTTTTCTTTTACCTGTGCTTTTATTTGTTTAGTTTTAGCGATTCCCGAAATAATAAATTCTCCACTTGACTATCAACAGTCAAACGCTGTTAAAATTATGTATATTCATGTTCCAGCAGCGTGGATGTCGCTTTTGGTTTACATGATTTTAGCAACTTTTAACATTTTTGGTTTTATTTTCAAAAATCCTTTCTTTTACTTAATTTCAAGATCAATTGCTTCAATTGGAGCAATGTTTACTTTTATAACTTTAGCTACAGGAAGCATCTGGGGAAAACCAATTTGGGGAACTTGGTGGGTTTGGGACGCCCGTCTTACGTCGGTTCTAATTTTATTCTTTTTGTATCTTGGTTATATAATATTGCTTGATTCATTTGATGATCGCGAGAAAGGAGAAAAGATTGCTGCTATTATTTCAATAATTGGATTTGTGAATATTCCTATAATTAAATTTTCAGTAGAATATTGGAATTCACTCCATCAGCCGGCAAGCATTATAAGAAGTGGTGGAGTTACAATTGATCCTTCAATGTTAAAACCTTTGCTTTTAACTTTTGGATTTTATTTTTCTTTTTTTGTTTTTGTTTCTTTATTGAAAGTTAAAAGCGAAATAATGTTTAAAAAATTATTAATAAATCGTTACTAAAATGACTTACGTTGTGACAGATAATTGTGTTCGTTGCAAATATACTGATTGTGTTTCAGTTTGCCCAGTTGATTGTTTTTACGAAGGTGAAAATATGTTGGTAATTGATCCAGATGAGTGTATTGACTGTGGAGTTTGCGTTCCAGAATGTCCTGCAGAAGCAATTTTTCCTGAAACTCCTGAATTAGCAAATTGGGTGGAAATAAATAGAAAATATTCAAAACAATGGCCAGTTATTACAAAAAGAAAAGATGCTCTAAGTGATGCCAAAGATTTTGATGGAATGAAAAATAAATTTGAGAAACTTTTTGATCCACGTGGATTTAACAATCAGACCAGAAAATAAAACATGAATTTTATAAAAAATAAACAAGCTTTAGAAAGCTTGAAGAAACCAAAAGCGGTAGTTTTTGACTGGGATAATACATTAGTTGACACTTGGCCTTTAATTCAAACTGCTATTGATGAAACCATGAAGAAAATGGGAAAAGAGCCTTGGGGATTGAAGAAAGTTCGTGATAATGTTCATAAATCAATGCGTGAATCTTTTCCGGAAATTTTTGGAGATGATTGGAAAAAAGCAGGAGAAATTTATAAACAAACTTATCGCTCTCTTCATTTGGAGAAATTATATCTTTTGCCAGGAGCTTTAGAGCTGATTAAGAAATTAGAAGAAATGCAAATTTCTCAGTTTGTAGTAAGTAATAAAATGGGGCCAACCTTGCGTCAAGAAGCAGAGAAGATTGGCCTAGATAAAAAGTTTTTTTCACTAATTGGAGCGGGTGATGCAAAAGCTGATAAACCAAGTTTTTTACCAGTTGAAATGGCTTTAATTGGTAGCGATATAAAACTAAGACAAGATGAAATTTGGTTTGTTGGAGATACAATAGCTGATATTGAATGTGCTTATAACTCATGCTGTACGCCAATTATCTACGGTAATGCTGTTGATAATGAAATCTCAAAAACTATACCGCAAGATTGGATTGAAAGTGGTAAAAACAATGAAGGTCCTTTGCCTGTATATTTTCACCATCAAGAGTTAATTGAAGTGCTAAAGAAATAAAATTCTTACTATTAAGTAAATTAATATAACAAGAAAAGCAGTCAAATATAAGTTATCTATTATTTCTGGAAGTGAATATTGCAAAAGTTTTTTGTTGTAATTTTGTTCTTCAATTCCAACTAAAATTTTAAATTCATAGCCTTCTGTTTTTTGGTAATAAAACTTATTTCCTTCTATATTGATAAAACCTGAGTTATAATTAGAAGCTTCTATTTCTTTTTTTATTTTATTCTCTTGCTTTGTGACATATGAATCAGAAGTTGAAATTATATGGTTCTCATAATCAAGAATAGTAATGTTGTAGCTGCTTGTGGTAAGTGCTTTTAATTTTTCTTGCAACTTATCAACATTAATTCCACCTGTTATAATTCCAACAAATTCTCCATTTTTTCTGCTTATTCCAAAGCCGCAGGGAATGATAATTTCTTGTGTAATTATTCCTTTATCTTTTTTTGCTGGAATAAGTTTCCAAGTATTTATTTTTGCGCTTTCTATCCAAGATCTTTTTTCTTTAGTGATACGGTAAGGATTTGCTAAAATTCCATCTGATTCGGTAACAATTATGTTATCTTGCTTGTCAATAAAGTCGAAAAAAATCTGGCTAAAAATATCTTGTTTTTGGTCTAATCTGGGTTTTGTGTTGCGTAATATTTTTGCAATTTCTTCTTTGGTAAGTCTTTCTTTATCAACTATTTGATTTGCTATAAAGTTTGCTATATTTTCAGTATATAGCATTGAATTTTCTAGTTCTTTATTTGCTTTTGTAGCAATATTTACGGTCTGAGCTTCAAAACTGCGCTCAAAATTTTTATAAGATAAGTAGCTGATTAGAATTATGGTTAATAATACTATTCCGCTTATTGTTAGAAATGGCGGTTTATTATAGTATCTTTCTTCTTCTTTATTAAGATAAAACATCTTGTATCTCTAAAAAATTAACTGTTAATTTTTATGATTTTTGTCTTTGTTACTAAGGCATCTATCAATAACATTTTGGATCACTTCTTTTTTGATTGGTTTTGAGACAAAGTTATCCATTCCAGCATTACTACATTTTTCTTGATCTTCTTGCGTAGCATTAGCAGTAAGAGCAATTATAAGCGTATGTGGCATTTGACTTTCTTTCTCAATTTCGCGAATCTTTTTTGTCGCTTCAAATCCATCCATAATTGGCATCATGCAATCCATAAAAATAACGTCATATTTAACATGTAAAAACTTATTTACTGCTTCTTGTCCATTTTCAGCATATTCAATTTCAAAGTTCATTCTTTTTAGAATCATTGATGCAACTTTGACATTTACTTCGTTATCTTCGCACAGAAGAACTTTTAGACCTTTGTTTTTTGATTCTTCTTCTACAACTTTCCCTTTTTGTATTAGAGCGCCTTCATCGTCATAGAAAGTTATTTTGAAAATTAAGAATAAAGATTTAAGCAAACGATTTTCTTTAAATGGTTTTGGTACTATTTGTTCAAAAAGTGCTAAATTTTCTTTGGCAATTTTCAATCTTTCGTTGCTTGAAGACATTAAAACCAGAGGAATATTCTTCGTTTTTTCATCGCCTTTTAACTTTTTGGCTATCTCAATTCCATCAAATTTAGCAGCAGAGTTATGGTCAATTATTATTGCTTCGCATCCTTCAAATTTATCAATTTGAAGAGTTATTGAATCGTATTTATCAGGAGAGTTATTATAGACATCAATAATTTGATGGTTGATTTTTAATCTATCAAATCTTTCTTTTAGAACTTTTCTAGCAATTTCATTATATTCAACAATTGCTATTTTTTTGCCTTCAAGTTGTTTTTTCTGTTCAATCTCTAAATCTACAACTTCACTATCAGATTTTTTGAAAGGTATTGTAAACCAGAAATTTGAACCTTCACCGAAGTTACTTGTAACTCCAATTCGGCCTTGCATTAATTCTGTTAATTCTTTGCAGATTGAAAGTCCAAGACCAGTTCCACCATATTTTCTAGTGGTTGACATGTCGGCTTGGCTAAATTTAGAGAACATTAAGCCAATTTTTGATGGTTCAATTCCTATTCCACTGTCTTTAATATTGGCATTTATGAAGTAACGATCATCCTCAACTTTATCTAGTTTAACATGAATAAATATTTGTCCGTAAGAAGTAAACTTGATGGCATTATTTATCAAATTTGTTAATATTTGTCTTATTCTGCCAGAATCACCAATTATTACTGTTGGAACATTAGGCTCTATGTATGTTATGATGTCTAAACCCTTTGAACTTGCAACCGAAGACATAAGGTCAGCAATATCTTCAATTAAAAGTCTTAAATCAAAATTAACATTTTCTAATTCAACTTTCTTTGCCTCAATTTTAGAGAAGTTTAAAATATCGTTCAAAATAATAAGTAATGCGTCAGCAGAACGGTAAATTGTGCTTGCTTGGTCAAGTTCGTTATCTTCAAGTTTTCCAGAATCTTTTAAAGCTTGGCTCATTCCAATTATACCATTCATAGGAGTTCGAAGTTCATGACTCATATTTGATAAAAACTGACTTTTTGCCACGTTAGCTGATTCGGCAGCAATTTTTGCATTAAACATCTCTTTTAAGAATGGCATTATTTTTCTTTTCTTAAATAAATATAATGCAGTTAAGAATAGAATGGCAGCACCAATTGACTGGCTTGCGGCGGTATAAAGTTGCGAACTTAATTTATCTAAAATTGTTATTTGATCATATCCAACTAAAGCAGTTACTGGATATTCTGATTGTCTGTAATAGCTGACTAAACAGCGATTTATTACTAATTCTTTTTGTAACTTTGCTTCTGTTTTTCCGGAATGATCTACAATTATTGGTTCTAAGAAAAGAGTGTTTTGTAGAATAATTTTATCGGTGTTTCTATAGTCGTAACTTTCATCTGCAAAATTTTTCGATTTAGAAATTAGGTCATAATTTTTATCTATAACTACGTAACAAATGTCATCGTCATTGAAGGAACTATTAATATTTTGTTCAATTCTTAAAAGACTAATTTTCGCAATTAAAGTTCCAATCGGCGTTAAGTCATCATCATCAATTCCAATGGCAACTGGTAATACATCATAGCTTGCGATATCTGTTTCTATGTGATGCATATCTCCTATTTTGGTACGCCACATTTTTCTGGCCACTTCTTCCATCGGATAATAGTTTTCAACCTTATGAGGATTATTGATTAATCCTCTGTCATTCATTGTGACAATTCCATTTAGATTGACAAAGTTTATATCAAGCCAAGAAGACACGTTTCTTTGATAAGCATCACGATTTAGAGTTTTTTTAACCATTTTACGAATGGCTTCATTCGTTTTGTCTCCTCCAGACTTTAAAACTAAAACTTTATCGCCAACGTAATTCATATAGTTATCAACAGCGCTAATCAAGCTGGAAGCCGATTTTTCTATTACGCTGCTATGAAATATAACTTTATTTTCTAGGTTAGTTCTGAAGTTATAGTAAATCATACAAGAATTCACTATTGTCCAAATCAGTATTAACACCAAAAGAGCATAAGAAAATGCGCTATATGACTCTTCAAGGCCAATTTTTCTTTCTAGTCTTTTCCTGCGTTTTACAAGTATTTTTTTATAGCGTTTACGAATTTTTTTTAGCTTTGATTTGTAAGATGGATCTAAAAGAATTTTTTTTCGAATTCTTTCTGTAACTATCTGATAAGGTCTTTTTCTGAAAAAAAAGAATATTAAATAATGATAGCCAGGAATAAAATAGCAGTGTTTGAATATTGAGAAAATAAGACTGAGTTTGCGAGAAATGTTTTTAACATTATTGGGCATATAAAAAGTAGATACAAAAAGTACTATTCTTTTAATGATCAAAAGAAAAGTTTTTAAGCAGTCAAAAAGATGTGTGGTGCCTTTTTTATTGCTATTGTTTGGTTTAGTTTTTTGAGTTATATCTATTTTTCTTTCTAACATTTTTTTGTCTGTGTCTTTTTGAAGCAAGAACGTTTTTGTTAAAGGTTATGCAAATTGTCTTGTTGATTTTTTGTGTTCATATTTTTTTTACTTACTTCAAGTTATTTCATTTTTTACATGATTAGAACTTTTTTTTGGGATATTACCTAAAAACTAAAAGCGGCTTTATAGGCTGTCAAATAATTTCAATTTTATAAATGTTGATTGATATAAAATTGAATAAAGTGAAACAGATTAAAAATTGATTTATGTATAACAGATTAGGTGAAGTTATAAAAGAAGACATTTATAATGTAAAAAATCTTTCAAGAAGTGATTTTGTCATTAGTGATGAAATAAAAGATGAGTTTCTTAAAATTAGGATAAAAAAATCTATCCCGTCTATTTCAGATAAAACTGGTACAATCGTTATTGGTGGAGTAAGAGTTAAAGATGATCCATCAAGAACCCCTCATATTGCTAATGAAGATAAAAAGCCTGAAGAAAATGAGTTGTCTTCAATTGGTGAAATTAGAGTTTTATTTACTTCTGATCGCAGATTACTTAGTGAGTATTATGAGTTGCGCGAAGAGTCTTTCAGAAATGTTGACGTTGTTTACAAAGAAAAAACTTTCGAAGAAATTCATGAGTTTGAGGCTTGTGATGGCTCTGAAAATGTTGATGATATGAGTGGTAAAATTTTGGTAGCAATTGATAAAAACAAAAAAGTTATTGCTGGAATGAGATTTTTAATTTCAGACTGGACTAAAAATTCTCTTAATGAAGAACCAGATATTAGTGTGACAATCAGAGGTGTTCTAAAAGAAATAGGCTTAAATTATAAAGCTAAGTATGTGGAAGTTGAAGATGTAGTGATTAAAAAACCATATGGTAATGGACAGTTAATTAGAAAAATGTTTGGAACTTTAGTTAAGCAATCAGAAGCCTTAAAGTGTGAATATGGAATTGGTGTTGCAGTTTTATCTGCTGCCAGAACTCATAAAATAGCTTTGGCCGGCTTAAAATATAAATCTGATATAATTCTTGGTCATCCTTGGGCTTCACAAAATAACCATGGTTATGAGTTAAGATATCCTCTAATTATACATTTAAAGAAGTTTAGGTCTTTAACTCTAAGTTAATTAGTTTATCTAAAGCTTTGTTTCCAATAATGTGTTAGATTTCAATAATCAGTAATTTTTTGGAATAAACATAACTGAAAAAATTAAAATTATTAACCAAATTATCAAAATCTTCATAGGACACAATGTATGAAAAACTTTTTATATTTCTTGGTGACCACATTATTTTGTCTTGAAGCTAATGCTAAGGATTTTGTAAAAAGTGATTCTTCTAGTTCTCTTGGATCGGTGTTTAACTTTGATATTTATTCATTGTCAAAAAAGAAAGAAAATGCCTTTGACGTTGCTTCAGCAACATATATTATAAATTCTGAAGATATTAGAAGATCTGGTGTCACTTCCATTCCAGAGGCATTAAGATTGGTTCCGGGTGTTCAAGTATCAAGAATAGATGGTAATAAATGGGCAGTTACAGTTCGTGGTTTTGATGGGCAATTTTCAAATAAGTTATTAGTAATGATTGATGGCAGAACAATATATACTCCTTTATTTTCAGGAGTCATATGGGATTTGCATGATTATGTAATTGAAGATATTGAAAAAATTGAAGTTGTAAGAGGTCCTGGGGGAACAATTTGGGGAGCTAATGCAGTAAATGGTGTTATCAACATAATTACTAAAAATGCCGCAGAAACGCAAGGTGGCTATGTTTCACAAGTGGTTGGTAATCAAGACAAATCAATTACAGAAGTAAGATATGGTGGTAAAACCAGTAAAAATGATCACTATAGAATTTATGCAAAAAAGACTTTACTAGATGGTGCTTATGATGTTGATACCCACAAAGATAGAAAAGATGGTAATAGACAAGAAAGAGCTGGTTTTAGATATGATATTACCTCAATAAAAGATGGTTCATTAACAATTCAAGGTGACATTTCTAATGGTACTGCTTCAAATTATTTTACAACCTTAGATAATAATGGCAAAAATGATAAAACATCTAATCAAGTAAATCTCAGTGTTACTTTTGATAAAACTTTGTCAAAAAAGTCTAGTATTAATTTACAAGCATATATTGATTATGACAAATCTTCTATTCCTGTTTTAAGTAGAGATGCCACAACAATTGATATCGATTTTCAGCATTTCTATAACTTTTCTCGAGATAATCAGTTTATTTGGGGAGTTGGTTATCGACAAATTAAAGATGATATAAAGTCATCAACAGCAATTAATTCTAGTGGTGATAAATTTATACCTTTGGAATATTATCCAGAAAAAAGAAACAGTGGTATTTTTAGTGCTTTTGTTCAAGACAAAATAGGGTTAATTGAAGATAAATTATATTGGACAATAGGTTCGAAATTTTTGGTAAATAACTATACCAAAACTGGTTTTGAATATCAGCCAAACACGCGTTTAACTTATTATCCATCTCGTAATCAAACTCTTTGGGGTGCAATTTCACGAGCCGTTAGAACTCCGACTCGTGGTGAAATTAGTTTCGATTTGAAAGATGAAAGTTATGGTTTGACTGTTAGTAAAGCATCATCAAATGCCGAATCAGAAAATGTTTTAGCATATGAACTTGGTTACAGAATTAAACCAACAACTAAAACTTTAATCGATGTCACAACATTTTATAACAGATATTCCAAACTTAGAACTTACGAAGATATAAATGGTGTTCCAACGGCAGCAAATTTAGGATATGGTCAGTCTTATGGAGGTGAAATTGTTGGTAAATGGCAAGTAAGTAGTGATTTAAGATTAGAAGCAAGTTATGATTATTTAGAAATGAACCTGTACACAAGCAAAGATTCAACAGACAATAGTACTGTGTCGGCTGATTATGATTCTTTAAAATTAAGTGAAGGTAGATCGCCTAGAAATCAATTTAGATTAAGATCATATTACAATATTACACCAAAAGTAGAGTTTGATAATATGCTTTATTATGTTGATAGCTTACCTAGTGCAAAATATGTCAAAACTGATAGAAAAGGTGTTGCATCTTATGTTAGATTTGATACTAGGCTTGGTTACTTGCCAACTAAAAGTTTAGATTTAAGTGTTGGTATCAGAAACTTATTTGATGATAGACACCAAGAGTTTTCTAGTGGTCTTTACAACACTGCGGCAGAAATTGGTCGTACTTATTATTTGAAAGCAGTTTGGCAATATTAAATGTATAAGTTAAAAACATTAAAACATTTACTAATATTTTTCTCCTTATCCTTTTTTGTTGTTTCAAATTCTTGGGCTGAAGATAAGGATGAAGCCGAGATGTTTGCTACATTTATATATGGTGTTGCAACGTCTATACAAAGTGGTAATTCTGGAGAAATATGTGTTTTTGGTTATGATGAAATTGCTGCTGCAATTAGTGTTAAAAGTAAAAATAATATAAATTTAGATCGAAATCCCGAAAAATATACATCTTGCCATGCTGTTTATGTTGCAAAAGATAAAAGCAAAGTGCTGCGCAATTATGTTGAAAAATTTAATCACAAAAAAATAATTACTGTTGGTGTTTTAGAAAATTTCAATGAAAATGGTGGTATGATTTTCATTCAGATTGGAAGAAGAAACTTTGAAATTACACTTAATGCTAAGCAAATTAAAGAAGCTGGCATTAAGCTTCCGCCAACTGTATTAGAATTCGTTATTAATTAAATGTAATAATATAAAAGAGGTTTTATGGACGATATTTTGAATAAAAAAGCGCCAATTGATGTTGATTTCTTAAGAAGCGTGATAAATGACGATCCTGAATTTGAAAGAGAATTATTTAAAATTTTCGTTGAAAATGCTAATCGTAATATTGAAAAAATGGAAGAATCTTACGATCCAAGTCGTTATAACTTTTGGTACATGGCTTCTCATGCATTCAAAGGTTCTGCAGCTTCAGTTGGAGCTTTCGAATTATCAAAAATTTTAGAGCATGCACAAAAAAGTTCTGAAGAATCATCAGAAGTCAAAGCAGAAATTGTTAAACAAGTAAAAGAGGAATTTGCAAAAGTTAACAAATTTATTAACGAGAATTTATTACGTTAGTAAAATATTTGGAAGGTGCTGATTTGGAAAAAGTTTTTTTAAACCTTATAATAAATTCTATTATAAGTAAAAAGTTTTTTATTTTTGTAAGTTTGTAATAGAGATTTGAATTAAAAGCTACTAGGTTTATAGTATAATAAAATTGACTTTTCATCACAAACAATTTTTTTCTTTTTTATGTATAACATACTGACAAATTTAGCAATTTTCTACCCATTATTTTTGCTATATTACTTTGGATTTGGCTACTTTTTTATGAAGTGGGTGGTTAAGTTTCCTGGGAAGAAAAATCAAAATATTGCTCCATGTAACAATATAAAGTTAGATGTCAGAAATTCCTTCATTTGTCTATTTCTCTCATCACTATTTATTTCAATAGGAATTCACCTAAAAACTATTGGTTTTTCCAATGAATTTGAATATACAAGTTTTCCATTAGTTAACTTTTTGATTAGCGTAGTTTTGGGACTTTTTCTACTTGATACAGCTATTTATTTCAGTCATAAATGGTTTCACTCAAGTAGAAAAATTTTTAAGTTTTTTCATCTTCCTCATCATAAAAACAACAATCCAACAACAATTTTTGCAACTTATAATGAAAGTGCGATTGGTTTTACAATCCCACAATCACTCTATGCTTATATGGTTTGTATAATTCCAATGTCAATTCCGGCTTTAATTGTAACTAATTTACTTTCCATGGCTTTTGACTTAATGGGTCATTCTGGATATAACTTAATACCAAAGGGTCCACTTGGTGCAACAGTCAGAGACCATGAAATGCATCATAGAGTTTATGATTGTAACTACGCTCCTTATTTCACTTTTTGGGATAAGTTATTTAAAACTTATAAAGAATGGTAATGATTAGAAAGAATACTCAAATATTGTTTTTAATTAAAGCTTACTTTAGCATAAAAGAGTAAAAATTTCCTTTCTTTAAGAAGAAAAAAACTTAATTTCTTTACAAAATCACAAAAATAATAAAGACCTAAATAGATGTTTTTTAGTTCTTCGTCAAAAATATTTTTTAGGTCTTAACCTAAAGATAAGAGTTTTTACAAGATCTAGTTATTCAATATTTTTCAAATTATATAATGAAAATTATTTTGGCAAAGCCGAGAGGCTTTTGTGCAGGTGTTACTCGTGCAATTGAAACAGTTGAAAAAGCTATAGAAAAATTTGGACCTCCAGTTTATGTGCGTCATGAAATAGTTCATAACAAGTTTGTAGTTGAGTCTTTGCGTAAAAAAGGCGCTATTTTTGTCGATGAAGTTGCGCAAATTCCACAAGGAGCAATTACTATTTTCTCAGCTCATGGAGTTTCCGATAAAGTTGAGGAAAATGCGCTAGAGAGAAATTTAGATGTTATTGATGCAACTTGTCCTTTGGTAAGCAAAGTCCATAGAGAGGCAAAAAAATATGAAGAGGAGAATTATGAAATTATTTTGATTGGACACAAAGGACATCCGGAAGTTGAAGGAACAAGTGGAAGAGTTAAAAAAGATGTTATATTAGTTACTAGTGAAGAAGACGCAAAAAATGTTGAGATAAAAAATTGTGAAAAAATTGCTTATGTAACACAAACAACTCTTAGTATAGATGATACAAAAAAGATTGTTGATATTTTAGAGCAAAGATTTCCACAAATTCAGCGTGGTCTTGCTACTAAAGATATTTGTTATGCAACGCAAAACAGGCAAGATGCGGTAAGAAAATTATCTACAATGGTTGATATGTTACTTGTTATTGGTGCAAAAAATAGTTCAAATTCTAACCGTTTAAGAGACTTAGGTGAAGAATGTGGTCTACTATCTTATTTAATCAATGGTGCAGAAGATATCGATTCGCAGTTGTTAAAAGGTATTAAAAAAATTGGATTGACAGCAGGGGCTTCGGCTCCTGAAGTTTTAGTTCAAGGGGTTATTGATAAAATAAAAAGACTTTCTGATTTTGAAGTTGATGTTTCAGATATGGAAGGAATTACTGAAAACACTTTCTTTATTCTTCCAAAGAAGGTTAGAAAATAAATTAGAAGAATATTACTCGCCACATTTATTGTGGCGAGTAAAACAAATTTTATTGGGCTGCTGCAGGAACAATTTCAATTTCAACACGACGATTTTGAGATCTTCCTTCTTCACTATCATTTGAAGCAATTGGGATTGCAGATCCAATTCCTGAGGTTTTTACTCTTTGAGAAAAAATTCCTTGTCCAATCAAATATTTAGCTACAGATTGTGCTCTTTGAGACGATAACATTTGGTTTTTAGAAGCATTTCCTGTTGAATCAGTGTGCCCTGTGATTGAGATATCTGTCTTTTTGTATTCTTTGAAAACTTTAGCGACAGAGTTTAGAACTCTGTAGAAAGAAGAATTTATATCAGCGCTGTTGCTAGCAAAAGTTATGTTGCCAGGCATAATAAGTCTGATTTTATCTCCTTCTCTTTTTATTCCAACGCCACTTCCTTGAAGTTCTGCTTTAAGCTTAGATTCTTGATTATCAAAATAATATCCCAATCCTCCACCAACAGCTGCTCCAACAGCTGCTCCAATTAATGTTGATTTGGTATTTCCACCAGCTAATTGTCCAGCCAAAGCTCCAGCTAAAGCTCCGCCACCACTATATAGAGCCGTATTTGAGATTTTGCGCTCACCAGTATAAGGGTCGGTTGTGCAAGAAAAAGTGAAAATTGCAATTACAAAAAGCGAGGTAATAGTTTTGAACATATGCTTTTTAATTTTTGTTAGTATGTAAAGAAGAGTTTAGCAAAGTAAAAAGTTGTTTTTCAAGTTAGAATTAACATTTAATTTGGTAATTATCAATTAATTGGTTAATTGTTATAAAAAAAGTACTTAATGAGATTTTTTTTCTTATTTAATTCTTTTCAAAAAGAATTAAATCTTAAATTGTCTAAAGACTTGTAAAAAGTATTTGAGGTAGCTATATTTAAAATGCTTTTGGTTTATTCTGGAAGCTATGGTGATAAACTTAATCTGAAATAGATGTAACATGGACTCGGGGGCGGTACCCGACATCTCCACCAATTTTTTGTTCAATTGATAAAAGTAATTGAACTTAATATAAAACCAAAATTATTTTAGTTTTATTATTTGGGGATGAATTAGCTTCGACATGCATGATAAAGAGATTGATTTTGCCCGGTTGAGAAACTGCCGGTTTGTATTTCAATGCAGACATCCGTTCAAAAAAAGTAAACGCAAATGATAATTTTGCTAATGATAACGTAGAATTTGCTCCAGTGGCTGTAGCTGCTTAGCATAAGTTAGGTTATCGGGGTTTGCCGGTTTTCCTTGCAACAGAAAAACTGGTTTTTAATAAAAACTCTTAAAAAATTTTTCATGCAAGACTTAATTGGGTATGATGAAATCATTGAAAACTCAATGCGTTCAGTGATTTTTGAAACATTGAAAAAAGTAGAAAAAACGGGTCTTCCTGGAAAGCACTATTTTATTATAACCTTTTTAGTACGTTTTCCTGGAGTTGTTATGCCAAAAAGTCTTTTGGAAAAGTATCCAGAAGAAATGACTATTGCAATTCAGTATCAGTATAAAAACTTGGTCGTTGAACAAGATGATTTTAAAATATCACTAAGTTTTTCTGGAAAATATGAAAAGCTTACTATTCCCTACAAAGCTGTAACTTCATTTACTGATCCTTCCATGAATTTTGGTCTAAAGTTCAGTGTAAATTATGACGATTTAGTTGAAGATGGAATAGATGATAATCTAAGTCCAGCAAACAAAAGTGAACCAAAGAAGAAAGAAATTGATTTGTCGGCAAAGATAGTTTCTCTAGACGCTTTTAGAAAAAATAAAGATCAAGATAATTAAATAATAAAATGTTTTATCAGGTAACTTTTTTAGTTTTAACTTACTTAATATCAGCAATTCCTTTTGGCTTGTTGTTGACAAAAGTTTTCTTAAACAAAGATATTAGAGAATTTGGCTCAAAAAATATTGGAGCAACAAATGTTACCAGAGTTGCTGGTAAAAAGTTAGGATTAGCAACCTTAATTCTTGATGGAGCAAAAGGTGCAATAATGGTAATTATTGCAAGATTTGTCTTTTCAGATAGTGCAAATTTGCACCTGTGTTTAGTTTTAGTTGCTTTGATTGCTGTTTTGGGCCATATTTATCCGGTTTACTTAAATTTCAAAGGTGGTAAGGGTGTTGCAACAACTATTGCAGTTTTTTATGCTCTTGATCTAAAATTAGGTTTTTTAGTCACAGTTGTTTGGTTAATATCCTTTTTACTATTCAGAATTTCATCACTTTCATCACTTCTAGCTGTTGCTTCTTCTGTGTTTTTGTCAAAATATTGTGAAGCTCCTTTTGAACAAATTATTTTTTGTACGATTTTGTTTGTAATAGTTGCTTTCAGACATAAAGAAAATATTTCTCGATTACTAAAGGGTGAAGAAAAAGGTTTCAAAAAATAGTTTTAAATTGTTTCAAATGCTACTTGAAGCAGCTTAATATTGTAGTTGAAAGCTCTAAAAATAAATTTAAAATTTATTAAAAATGTTACATTCAGAAATTAAAGATCGTCTAATTATTGCTCTTGATGTTCCAGATTTTATATCCGCAAAAAATTTAGTTGAAAAAATTGAAGAAGAGGGTGTTTTTTATAAGATAGGATTAGAATTAATGATGAGCGGTGATTACTTTAAAATTATAGAATGGCTTAAAGAAAGAAATAAAAAAGTTTTTGCTGATTTGAAGCTTTATGACATATCTGAAACTGTTGGAAGATCTGTTAAAAATTTAGCTCAATATGAAATAGATTTGCTGACTATTCATGCATCAAGTCGTCAAATTATGGAACAAGCTGCTCAAAATAAAGGTAAAATGCAAATTGCTGCAGTAACAGTTTTGACAAATTTAGATCAAAGTGATTTAAAAGAAATGGGTTTTGATGTTAATATTTCTTTGTCAGATTTAGTGATTAAAAAAGCTGAATTAGCAATTGATTGTGGTATTGATGGAGTTGTGGCATCAAGTCATGAAAGCGGAATGTTGAGAGGAAAATTGGGGCAAGATTTTTTAATTGTAACACCGGGAATTAGATTGGCAAAAGTTGCAAATGACGATCAGAAAAGGGTTGCTGATGTGAAAGAAGCAATTAGTCAAGGAAGCTCTTATTTAGTGGTTGGAAGACCAATTACTCGTGATGAAAATCCAAAAGAAATGGCGGCTAAGTTTAATAAAATGATTTACTCTGCTTTATGAAGCTAAACCAATTTATTGATAAAATAGAAATTTCTTACGAATTAATTTATGGTGCAAGTTTTATTGATGAAATTTTAGTTGAAGATATTGCAATTGACTCGCGTTTAGTAAAAGAAAAAACAGCCTTTTTTGCTATAAAAGGTAAAGTTCTTGATGGCAACTTTTTTATTAATGATTCTATAAAAAAAGGCGCCTCAGTAATTGTTTCTTCTGATATTGAGTTTTTAAAGAATTTAGCTTTAGTCGATGAGAAAGTGCTGTTAATTTTTTCTCAAGAAATTCATAAGCTTCTTATAGAATTTTTGCAGAATTTCTATTCAAATTTACCTTCAAATATCTACGCAGTTACAGGAACTAATGGTAAAACTTCAGTTGCTGAGTTTTGTCGTCAAATTTTTACATTAGCTGGAAAAAAAGCAGCTTCAATTGGAACTTTGGGTGTTACTTGTGATTACTTAGACCAGAATCAAATTCAACAAACTGCTCTTACAACTCCTGATATAGTTTCTTTTTACAAAAACCTTTCTTTTTTGAAGAAAAACGGTGTTGATGATGTTGCAATTGAAGTTAGTTCAATTGGGCTTGAACAAAACCGAACTGGCAAAGTTGGTATTACAGTTGGTGCTTTTACTAATTTTACCCAAGATCATTTAGATTATCATAATACCATGGAAGAGTATTTTGATTGCAAAATGATTTTATTTAAATCTGTTTTGCAACAAAACTCTACTGCAGTTATAAATAGTGATATCAAAGAGTATCAAGAAATTAATGAAATTTGTCAGAAAAGAGATTTAAAAGTCATAAGTTATGGCTTTGAAGCAATTTCAAAGAATTCTTTGCGAATTATAAATATAGAACAAACTTTTGAGGGACAAAAAGTTGCCTTTGAATTTTTGGGTGAAGAATATAATTTTAATTTGTCTATTAGTGGTGATTTTCAGGCTTATAACGCAATTTGTGCTTTAGGTATTTTTCTTTCAAACAATAGTTGTTCTAAGAAACAATTGGAAGAAATTTTGCAAAATTTCCATAAACTACATTCTGCTTTGGGAAGAATGCAAATAGCAGGAGTTTTGCCAAATAAAGCTCAAGTTTTTATTGATTTTGCACATACTCCGGATGCTTTAAGTAATGTTTTGCAATTGGCACGTAAAATTACCAATAAAAAAGTGGTAGTACTTTTTGGTTGCGGTGGAAATCGTGATAATAAAAAAAGAGCAATTATGGGAAAAGTTGCTTCAGAGTTAGCTGATATTATTATAGTTACTGATGATAATCCAAGATTGGAAGATGCAAAAAAAATTCGTGCTGAAATTTTGCAAGGATGTGATTTGAAAAAAGCTTTTGAAATTGCTAACAGGGAAATTGCAATTACTAAAGCAATTCCAATGTTGCAAAGTTATGATATTTTGATTTTGGCTGGTAAAGGTCATGAAAAATATCAAATAATTGGTACAAACAAAGTTGAATTTGATGAGGAAAAAATTGTTCGAAATGTTGTTGCCAGAATATCTTAAAACAAAATTCCAAATTGATTTTATTGACCTTTATGATGTTGAGGGATTAAAAAAAGTTGATGAAAAATTTTCACAATTTCTAGAACAAGAAAATAATCAATTAAACAAAGATTTTTTACAGTTAAAAAAAGATAAAAATAGTTTTACTGCTAATCAGCAATCCTTAATTCTAATTGATGTAGCGGTTGTGTTAGAAAAGTTCTTAGTTACTTTATTTAACATAGAAAAAGAAAATTCAGAACTAAAAAGTAAGCATGATAACTTAAAAAATATTTACAAAATTAGACGTAATTTTGTTCAAAGAGATGTTGCAAAAAGTTTTTCTAGTTGCCCAAGGGATATTGATGGATTTTCAATCTTAAAAAATTTGAAAATTGAGTTTGATGATGTTGATGATTTAGAGAAAAAGATTGCTGAAGAGATAAATTTGGGAAGGAATTTAAAAGATCTTACGAATTATACAATATGGGCCATATATAGTGATGAAGGGAAAAAATTTCATAAAAATGGTGCTCTTTTTATTATTCCACAAAAAATTGATTGCAATAACTTGCTTGCCTCAAGTCATGAAAAATCTAAACGTTCAGATTTTAATCTAACTGATCAAGGATTTAATTTAAATCGTGTTTTAGGAGAATCCAACTATTGTATTTTTTGCCATAAACAACAGAAAGATTCTTGTAGAAGTGGTATTAAAGAACGATCTTCTTTTTGTTATCCTGAGAGCAGCGAAGGATCTTGTACAACAAACTCAGGATTTTCTCAAGATTCTTCGTTTTTGCCTCAGAATGACAAGAAGAGATTTCAAGATGAAAATAAATTCAAGAAAGATGAGCTTGGCATTGATTTGCATGGATGTCCACTTGATGAAAGAATTTCAGAAATGAATTTACTAAAGTCAGAAGGCTTTTCAGTTGCGGCTCTTTCAATTGCAGTTGTTGATAATCCAATGATTGCTGGAACTGGACACAGAATTTGTAATGATTGCACAAAATCTTGTATTTATCAAAAACAAGAACCAGTCGATATTCCTCAAATTGAAACTAGAACTTTAAAAGATGTTCTGAATTTACCTTATGGATTTGAGATTTACTCTTTATTGACTAGATGGAATCCACTCAATTTAGATCAAAGTTTACCTAGAGAAAATTCTGGTAAAAAAATTTTAATTGCTGGTCTTGGTCCTTCAGGATACACTTTGGCGCATTATTTGCTTAACTCAGGACATGAAGTGGTTGCAATTGATGGTCTTAAAATTGAGCCTCTAAACAAAGAGATATCTGGATTAGATGAGTTTGGAAATATTTGCGATTTTAAGCCTATTAAATTTTTAGATGAAATTTACGAACCTCTATCATCGCGCTTGATTCATGGTTTCGGTGGTGTTGCTGAATATGGAATTACAGTTCGTTTTGACAAAAATTTCTTAAAAATTATTAGAATTATTTTAGAACGCAGAAGAAATTTCAGAATGTTTGGAGGAATTCGTTTTGGGTCATCAATTACTGACAAAATTGCATTTGAAAATTATGGTTTTGACCATGTAGCGCTTTGTCTTGGAGCTGGTCGTCCCAACATAATTAATCTTAAAAATAACTTTGCCAAGGGTGTGCGTCAAGCTTCTGATTTTTTGATGTCTTTACAGTTAACGGGTTCTTTCAAAGAAAATTTATTTACTAATTTGCAAATTAGAATGCCAATTGTTGTTATTGGTGGAGGATTAACTGCAGTTGATACAGCTTGCGAAGCAAGAATGTACTACGTAAGTCAAATTAAAAAATTTGTCCAAAAAGTTGAAAAAATTGGTAAAAATAACCTATTTTCATTGCTTACTAAAGAAGAAAAAATAATTGCTGAAGAATTTATAAGTCATGCTTCTGAGCTTGAAAATAGTGGTGATATTGATTTTTTGATTAGAAAGTGGGGTGGAGTTAAAATTTTATATCGTAAAAAAATTCAGGATTCTCCAGCATATAAGTTGAACCACCAAGAGCTTAACAAAGCTTTTGAAGAAGGAATTGAGTTTATTGAAAATATTAGTCCTTTGGAAGTTGAAATTGATGAATTTAATCATATCAAAGCTTTGAAATGCGCTGATGATAAATTATTTGAATGTAGATCTTTGTTAGTTGCGGCTGGAACTTCACCAAATTTATCTCCAAAATTAGAGGATAATTTAGATTTTAAAATTGATGGAAAATATTTTGCACAAACCGTGCATTTTAATTCCAATTTTGGCTCAAGACACTTTAATTTTATTACTAAAATTGATGATAAAACTAAAAAAGCGGTAAGTTTTTTTGGGGATTTGCATCCAAATTTTGAAGGAAATGTGGTAAAAGCAATGGCAAGTTCCAAGATTGGCTATAAGCAGATAAATCAAATGCTGGAATTGTTACAAAATAAAGAAAATCACAATTTTCTGGATAAAATTAAATCAGAATTTTCAGTAATAATTCATAAAATTGAGAAACTATCAGATCATGTTTGTCAAATTTTTATTAAAGCTCCACTTTTGGCAAATCAGACAGAGCTGGGTCATATTTTTAGATTGCAGAATTATCATGCTCTTGCCTTAAAAGATGAAAGTGGTCATTTAATGGTAATGGAAGGAGTTCCTTTGACGGCTTTAGATGTTGATCGTGAAAATGGAATTATTACAGCAATTGCTTTGGATTTTGGTGGCTCTACATCTCTTATTAAAAATTTAAGTGAAGGTGAGCCTTGTATTTTTATGGGACCTTCAGGAAAACCAACCGAAATTTCAAAAAATGAAACGGTGTTGTTAATTGGAGGTGGAAGAGGAAATCAGCCTTTAACTGCTCTTGCTAGAGCTTTTAGAAACAATGGTTGTAGAGTAATTTACTTTGCTGGTTATCGCAAAAATTCTTACATTGTGAATCAAGAATTGATGGAAAAAAACTCTGATATTGTTGTTTTTGCAATTGAAGAAGAAGCCCCAAATTTGAATCTAATCAATGAATGCAATCAAGTAGTAAGTGGATCAGTAATTGAAGCGCTGAGAATTTACTTTGTCAAAAACCCTGTAAAAATTGATCGTGTATTTACAATTGGAAATAATAAAATGATGCATGAAGTTGCAAAATTGAGACATGATGGTTCAGTTAAATCTATCTCAGAAGCAAAAATTGCTATTACTAGTTTAAATTCTCCAATGCAATGTATGCTAAAAGGCGTTTGTTCACAGTGTTTGCAAAAAAGAATCAATCAGCAAGGTAAAGAGGAGTATTTTTATTCTTGTGGTGATCAAGATCAGAATATGGATAAGTTTGATTTTAATCACCTGAAAAATCGTTGTGAGCAGAACTCTTTGATGGAAAAAACAATAAAAAATTGGTTGAATTAAAATAACTAATTTTTGTAAAAACAATAAAAAATTGTTGAATAAAAAAAGCGAACTCTGTTTTTGTAGAGGTCGCTTTTTAATTTTATTACTCACAAATAATTAGTTAACTACAGTAACAGCTCTTCTATTTTTTGAGATTACCTCTTCTTCAGATCCAAAGTAAATTGGGTGTTCTTTTCCGTAAGAAACAGTTTTGATTCTGCTAGTTTGAACGCCATTTGATATTAAGAAGTCTTTTGCAGCATTAGCTCTTCTTTCGCCTAAAGCAATGTTATATTCTCTTGTTCCTCGCTCGTCGCAATGTCCTTCAACTGTGATGTTAATTGATGGATCACTTTTTAACCACATAGCTTGAACTTCAAGGATTTTTCTTGCATCATCACTTAATTCTGAAGAATCATAAGCAAAGAAAATTCTATCTTTAACTTCAACTTCATCTTCTTGAGCTTTAGCAGCATCGTTCATTGCTTTTGCATCTTGCTCGGATTCAAGAGGTTTGTAAGAATCTTGCATTGAGTTGTTCATACTTTCTTCAACTTTGAAATCATCTTGATTCTCAACCAAAGAATCTTGTTTCATTTTGCTGCTACAAGAAGCAATTGATACTAAAGCGATTAATACTAATATTTTCTTCAACATAGTTTGACCTCTGAAATTAATAATTAAATTTTATGAGTTGAAATTTTTCTTGTAAAAAAAGAATAACAGCTTCCAGACGAATCTAAAATTCTAGTTATTACAAGTCAAGCAGACACAATTTTTTTGTATCAATTTTTATTTTAGATTCAATATAAGAAAAATGATAAGAGATTAAAAAAAACTTGAAAAGATGCTTGTTATTTGTTATAAAAGCGTCTGGTAAAAACTTAAAATTTTGTAAAAATCTGTTAAAATTTAATGTCTGTAGAAGATAATAAAAAACAAAGCTCCCCCTCTTATGCTTCAGAAGTTTTGTTAAAAGGCACTGCTGGACATATTTTGGGTCCATTTGCGAATATCACTGAAGACAAAACTGTTGATGCAAATGGCATCAAAATTTCATCAGAAGAAGTTATGAGAGCAAGAAACTCAAAAAGAGTTTCAGAACTTGACGCAGCAAAAAATCTTGCTTTATCATCTATTGCAAATCTTAATCCTAAAAGAACTAACAAATATCAAGTTTTTGCTGAAGCTGCAATGCGTACAATGCTTAGAGGTTTGAAAAGCAACTTAGATTATTCAGGAAATGAAAAACACGCTAAATTAATAGATAAGTGGGAAAATAAAATTGCAGAAGGAGATCTTTTAAGTGAGGCTTTATGTGCTCAAATGGTGAATGAATTTTCAGCGGAACTTGCTAAAGTTGATCCAGTAGCAGCAAAAAAATATCAAGATGATGCTAATTCTTCTTTGAAAGAGGTTTTTGCTGGTATTGAAAAAAATTCACAAAATTCTGATGAAAGATGGAAATGGCAATTGCTACAAATGTTTGCTGTATTTACTCCTCTCGGAGCATTTTCAATTGCTGGTCATGTTTTTAATTACCTTGAACCTTTAAGTGAAATTTTTGGTCATATTTTTTCAAGTGAAGGAATTGCTCAAGGAGTTGCTGATATTTTGACTGATAAAAAACTTGGACCATTTGCATGGCTTGTTGAACAAATGAAGGTTGATTATGCAGTTGAACAAGTATTAACAAAAACTCCTATCTTAAGTGACCTTCTTGATGCGGCAAGTCTTATTACTACAAGCGATATAGTCCATGATTTAGGAGGAACTGTTGCTCCATCTTTGGGTTCTGAGTTACCATTAATTTTGATAGCCGGCGGTATGATAGCTTATCAAACTCCTGATGAAATTGATCACCAAAAATCATCATCAGTACTTGAAGCTGAGAAAAAATCCGCTTTGAAAAAATTAGATGCCTATCCAATAAAGCCTCAAATAGCTAAAAAAGAAGAGAAAAAATCAGAAACCAACGTTTCAATTTCTTCTGAGATTGAAAGAATTAACAGTCAAAATAATTCGCAAAATAAAACCCCATCTCCTTCTGCAAAAATAAACTCTGTTGCTACAAAACTTTTAGAAGAAAATTCTAAAGATAACAAAAAAAAAGGTGGTGGAATTGGGGTTTATTAATTTAAAAAAAAATCTGGTTAGTTATTACATTGATGATAATGAAAAATTAGATGAGTTACTGGATCTGATTGCAAAATCAGAAGTAATTGCAATTGATACTGAATTTACAAGAGAAAAAACTTATTACTCAATTTTGTCTTTGATTCAAATTGCTGTTAAAGATGGTAAGAAAAAACACTCTTTTATTGTTGATTGTCTAGCAGATATTAATCTGAAAAAGTTGTTTCAAGTTATAAATGATCCAAAAGTTACAAAAATTCTTCATTCTTCTTTACAAGATTTACAAATTTTCTATAAACACTCAAAAACGTTGCCCAAAGGAATTTCAGATACGCAAATTATGGCAAATTTTTGTGGTTTTGACTTTAATATTGGTTATTCTGCTTTGGTTGAAAAGTTTTTTGATAAAATAATTGATAAGAGTCAGCAAAGAAGTGATTGGCAAAAAAGGCCACTTACACAAAAACAAATTGATTATGCTTTGTCAGATGTCAAATATTTGGAAGAAATTCATGATAAAATGAATGATATTCTAGAATCAAAAGGACGTAAGACTTGGTATTTAGAGGAAGTAAAAAATTTTGTTAAAGCTTCAGTTGCAAAACCAGAAGAAAATTTATTCAAAAACTTTGTTTTTCAAAAAAAAACTTCCAAAGAAATTTCTCAAATAAAGAGATTAATTTTATGGCGTGAATCTTGGGCCCAAAAACTTGATATTCCAAGACAGCATTTTTTACGGGACCATGTTATTGAAAGAATTGTTATGAAAAATGATTTAAGTTTAAAATTAGAAAAAAAAGCCATTGAAGAAATAAAAAAAATTATGGATATGGAAGAGCTTTTAACAGAAAACAATTTTGTAGAAAAACATTTTCTGATGACGGAACAACAAAAAAGATCTTTCAAAAAAGCAAAAAAACTTATTTCTAAAATTGCTTTGGAACAAGATTTGAAAGAACAATTCTTAATTTCCACACTAACTTTAAAAAATTTGGTTTGCGGTTATAAAAATATTGATGAAATAATTTATGGATGGAGATTTGAAGTTTTTGGTTCTGAACTAAAAAAAATTATTTAGACAATTAACTTGCAATAAATTACTAAAAATCAGTATCTAAAAAATTAGCTCGTAACTAAAATTCTTACAGGCTGATTTTGAAATTAAAATATAAAAATATTAAATAGTGAAATGAAAATTATTGTTGCAAATTGGAAAATGAATCATGCTTTTGAAGAAGCTGATTCTTGGCTTAAAGTTTTTTCTAAACTTGTTTTAGATAATAAAAATAAATTTGCTGAAATTGAATCAGTTGTTTGCCCACCTGTTTTTATGATTGATTATATTGACAGTGAATTAATGGATAATGGTTTTAGAAAACTGGACTCAATCGTAAAAAGTCAAAATAGAAATATTGAAAGTTTTACTGAAGAAGAATTAAGCGAAATTATTTTAAAAGAACGTCCAATAAAGATTGGTGGACAAGATTGTCATTTTGAAGATTCTGGTTCTTTTACAGGTGATATAAGTGCTTCTTCACTTAAAAAAATTGGCTGTGAATATGTAATTCTTGGTCATTCTGAGAGAAGGGAAGGACACTTTGAGACTAATGAAATTATTGCAAAGAAAGTTACCGCAGCCTTAAAAAAAAATATAACGCCAATAATTTGTGTTGGGGAAAGTAAAGAAACTCGTGATCAATCAAAGCATTTAGAGTTTGTTTATAAACAGATTATGAGTTCAGTTCCTCAAGATATAAAATTTGATAAATTGATCATTGCTTATGAGCCCATTTGGTCAATTGGAACAGGAGTCACTCCAAGTTCTGAACAAATTAAGGAAATGGCAAAATTAACTAAGAAAATTTTTGCTGAAAAATTGGACGGTGTTGCAAATCAATATTTTATGCTTTACGGCGGTTCGGTAACTTCACAAAATTCTGCTGAAATTTTGAAAATTGAAAATGTTGATGGACTTTTGGTGGGCAAGGCAAGCCTTGATGCTGAGGAGTTTGTCCGTATTTGTTTATCTTAAAAAGCTTAATTAATTTTAAAAATATATGACACAAAACTTTCGTATAGAATCTGATTCTTTTGGTGAAATTAAAGTTCCAGCAGACGCTTATTATGCTGCGCAAACACAGCGCTCAGTACAGAATTTTCCAATCCAGAACCATAACCCTGGACATAAAATGCCAAAAGAAGTTGTGCGTGCGATGTTATTGGTTAAAAAAGCAGCGGCTTTGGCAAATAAAGAATTGATGGCAGCAGATCCAAAATCAGATGAATTTAAAAAATTCTCACCAGATTTGGCTGATAAAATTATCGATTCAGTTGATACAATCTTAGAAAAATTTGATTGGTTTTACGAAAATCATTTTCCACTAGTTGTGTGGCAAACTGGTTCTGGAACTCAAACCAACATGAACACCAACGAAGTTATTGCATCAGTTGCCAATGAAAAAGTTAGTGGCCAAAAAGGTGGAAAATCGCCAGTTCATCCAAATGATCATGTGAATTTAGGTCAAAGTTCGAATGACACTTTCCCAACTGCTATGCATGTTGCAGCTGTAATTTCAACTTACGAAAAACTTTTGCCAACTTTAGTTCGTTTTGCTAATGAACTTGGTAAAAAAGAAAAAGAATTTGGTGGAATTATTAAAATTGGTAGAACTCACACTCAAGATGCAACTCCAGTAACTTTGGGTCAGGAATTTGGCGCTTACAAAAAACAAATCGAAACTTCGGTTCGTTTTGTAATAGATGGAATTAGAGAAGTGTTTGGATTGGCTCAAGGTGGCACTGCAGTTGGAACTGGACTAAATTGTCATCCAAAATTCGCTGAAATTTTTGCTGAAAAAATTAATGAAGTTAGCGGATTCAATGGCATACAAAAAAATCTTTTTGCTCTAGATGAACGCTTCAAAAGTTTTTACGACAAAGGATTTTTTACTCACCAAAACAAATTTATGGCTTTGGCTTGTAACGACGAGTTGGTAAATTTATCAGGCGTATTAAATACTTTATCAGTATCTTGCATGAAAATTGCCAACGATATTCGTTTCTTAGCTTCTGGACCGCGCTCTGGTCTTGGTGAAATTAGTTTGCCAGAAAATGAACCAGGCTCATCAATTATGCCAGGAAAAGTAAATCCAACACAATGCGAAGCGCTGACAATGATTGCCTGCCAAGTAATGGGGAACCACGTCGCTGTGACAGTTGGCGGCTCGAATGGTCATTTTGAATTAAACGTTTTCCGTCCAATGATTATCAGAAATGTTATTGAATCGATCAATTTGTTGAACGACGGCATTAACAGCTTCATCGACCAATGTTTGGTTGGAATCGTTGCTAACGAAGAGCGCATCCAACAACTTCTTGAGCAATCTTTAATGTTGGTAACAGCCTTGAATCCTTATATCGGTTACGATAACGCGGCAAAAATTGCTAAAAAAGCTCACAAAGAAGGCACAACTTTGAAAGCAGCTGCACTTGCTTCAGGATTGGTAAGTGCTGAAGACTTTGATAAATGGGTTAATCCAAAAGATATGATTTAAGATTTTTTTAAAAATTAACAAAATTCAAACTTAATTCATGAAAAATTTAGATATTCGTTGTAAACAAAGGTTTCAAAATTATGAAAAAGCTTTTGCGCTTTTGAGTGATGCTTTGAAAGATGGTGCTGATAAATTGTCGCTTTTAGAAAAAGAAGGTGCGCTACAACGTTTTGAATTTACTTTTGAATTGGCGTGGAAAGTAATGAAAGATTACTTGGAAGAAAGCGGTGTGGTGATAAATCCAGTAACCCCAAAAAATGTTATTAAACAGGCTTTTGTTGCCAAGATTATAGAAAATGGACAAGTTTGGATTGATATGTTAATGAGTCGTAATCTTATGTCGCACACTCATGATTTTATAAAATTTGAAGCAATTGCCAAGGATGTTGAAACAAAATATTTGTCTGAACTTAAGAAGTTGGAACAATTTTTTAAGACAACACTATGAAATGCGGTCTTGAAGAACAGCAATTAAAGTTAATAAATTCAGTTTTCTCTCAAAATAATAAAATTAAATCAGTCAAGGTTTTTGGTTCTCGCGCTAAAGGAAATTATCGTCCTAATTCTGATATTGATTTGGCAATTGATGGTGAAATTAATGATATTGAGGCTCAATTAATTTTAACTCAATTAGATGATCTTCCACTGCCATATATTTTTGATGTTAAAGTTGTTAAAAATATAAATAATGCTGATTTAGTTGAGCATATAAAAAGAGTTGGAATATCAATTTATGAAAAATAACAATTTTGACATTATAATAATTGGTGGATCATTTGCTGGAATGACTTCCGCTCTTGCTTTAAGCAACGTGTCGCCCAATTTAGAAATTGCGGTGATTGAGAAACAAGATATCACAAAAGAAGATAGAAAAGCTGATGGTAGAGCTTATGCAATTTCCGCTGCATCATTAAAGTTATTCAAAGAAATTGGTATTTATAACGATTTAAAATCTATAGCTGGAAAAATTTCTGATATAAAAATTACTGATTATAAATCGCCATTCTTTCTTGATTTTTTAGGAAAAGAAGTTGATGAAAAAGAAGGTCAATTAGGACAAATTATTGAAAATCATCATATTCATAATGCACTTAGAAATAAGCTCTTAAAGCGTGAAAACATTACTCTTTTTTGTCCTCATTCATATGAAGAAATTAATTTTGAACATCATTGTAATCCTAAGCGAAGTGAAGGATCTCATAATAATGAAGTTTGTAACACGAAATCTTTCGTTTGCGCTCAGGATAACAAAAACGGTAATGTTTTAGTAAAACTTGATGATGGGAAAGTTTTGAAGTCAAAATTGCTTTTGGCTTGTGATGGTCGTTTTTCTAAGTTGCGTGAGATTTATCAAATTCCAACTACTCAAAAAAAATATCATCAAACAGCAATAGTTTTTAATGTGCAGCATAAAAATTCTCATGAAAACGTAGCTTATGAAAAGTTTTTACCAGGTGGTCCTTTGGCAATTCTTCCAATGCAAAATAAATATCAATCATCAATTGTTTGGATTGCAAAAGACAATGATGCACAAGCAATACTTAGTTTGGATGAAGAAAATTTTGTACATCAATTACAAAAGAAAATAGAAAATTCTTTGGGTGATGTTCAAGTTATTTCACAAAAATTCTCTTATCCTTTAATTTTGGTTGAAGCCAACAAATTCTATCATGAAAAGATGCTTTTGATTGGAGATGCTTCAGCCGGAGTTCATCCGATTGCAGGACAAGGCTTTAATCTGGCAATTAGTGGAATTAATATTTTGTGTAATTTGATTAAGAATGCCTTATTTTGTGGACAAGATATTGCATCAAAAAGTGTGATTGAAGAATATAATAAGAAGGCAAAGCTGGGTGCAAAAAAAATGATTATTGCAACTGACATTCTAAATTCCATTTTTGAAACCAAAAGTTTTTCTATTGCTTTAGCTCGTGATGTTGGTCTTGGTTTAGTAAATAAAATCTCTGTTTTAAAAAAGTTTTTTATTAAATCTGCAGGCGGATTTTAGTTTTGGTTTAAATTATTACTTTTAAATAAATGGATTGCCATTTTGCAAAGCTCATTGCGGTGATAAGGAAAGTTATTTTGCTCCTTATTAAACAAGTCATTGCGATGGGCTTCAGAGACATGGCAATACATAAACTGCGAATATAGAACAATTTATATTTCTTAGAATTGGTTTTTTAAAATTTATTATTTTTATTTAATGCTGTTTTATCGTTTTCTCTCAATTTTACTTTTACCTTTTCTGATTTTATATGTTTTGTTTCGTGTTTACAAAGGTAAAGAAGATAAGAATCATTTAAAAGAAAGATTTGGCATTTCTTCAAATTTAAGGCCGCAAGGAAAATTATTTTGGATACATGCTGTTAGTGTTGGAGAGATGAATTCATCTTTAATTTTTATTGAAGAACTACTGAGAAAATTCCCAGATATTTCAATTGTTTTTACAACCACAACTTTAACTTCTGCTTCAATTCTGAAAAGTAATATTATTAAATATCATGGCAAAGTTATTCATCAATTTTTGCCGCTTGATTCTTACTTTATAATTAAAAAGTTTCTTAAGTTCTGGGATTTTGACAAAGTATTCATAATGGAGTCTGAAATTTGGCCTAATATAATTTCTTTAGTCAAAGAAACTAATACTGAACTATTTTTGCTCAATGCAAGAATGTCAGATAAATCTTCTGAGAAATGGCAAATAGCTAGAAGATTTGGTTTTAATATTTTTGAAAAGTTTGATATAATTTTTGCACAAAGTGAAAGCGATAAAGATCGCTTTTCAAAGCTAACAAAAAAAGAAGTTTTGTTTTTTGGTAATTTAAAATCTCAGGCACAAAATCTTGTTTGTAATGATGAAGAATTGCAAAAACTAAAACAAGCAATTGGTGAAAGAACTTTTTGGGTTGCTTCCAGTACTCATAAGGGTGAAGAAGAAATAGTTGTGTGGATTCATCAAGAGCTAAAGAAAAAATTCCCTAACATTTTGACAATAATTATTCCGCGTCACCCTAATAGAGCTGAAGAAATTAAAAATTTATTTCCTTTAAGGAAATTTGCACAGCGCAGCAGAAATGAAATTATAGATGAGGGTGTTGAATTTTACTTAGCAGACACTTTGGGTGAACTTGGAACTTTTTATACTTTGGCTAACTTTGTTTTCATTGGTGGATCAATGTTTGAAATTGGCGGTCATAATCCTTTTGAAGCTGCAAAACTGAATTGTGCAGTAATCTCTGGTAAGTATATTTTTAATTTTAAAGAAGTTTACCAAAACTTAGTTAATAACAATTCTTGTTTTATAGTTGACAATAAACAGCAGCTTTTAGAAAAAGTTATCAACTTATTAGAAAATAAAACTATTGCTGAAGTAATATCCAGCAGTGCTTTAAAAATTGTTTCAACTTCAAAAAATGTTGCAGAAGCAGTTATTGATAAAATTACTCAGCAATAATTTTTCCTTGTGCAGTTTTTTCATGAAACTCTCCAACAAATTTATATTCACCAGCCTTTAGAGAGTTAATAATTATTGTTGCTTTTTTACCACCAGCAATAATCTTTTCTTTTCTCAAATCGTGGCTTTCAAATTCTTCCACTGTTGAATCAAGGTTTTCAACAATAAGTTTAAATTTCTCCCCAGCAGGAACTCTTACAATTTCGGGATTAAATTTATGATTTTTAATTTGAACCAAAAATTCAGCTTGTTGCGCTGATGCGGAGTTGTGGAAAGATAACGCTAATAATAAAGTAAAGGTAATTTTGCTGATAGTTTTCATATAAAGTTTATATTTTGATGGTTTTGTTTTCTTTCTATTAATCAAAGTCTAAGAGTTTGTTATTATTTAATATTGATTCCTATTATCAATATTAAATTAAGATAATTTATAAAAATTATGACAAATAAAATGGCTATATTCCAATCGCAATTTAATTATTTATTTAGAATTGTAAGTGAAGATAAAAAAAATTATTTTTTGCTAAAAAATTTTCCTAGATCACGAATGTGATGAATCATTTGGAAATTCATTTCAGGAAGTGATTTTTTTAGCGCTAAGAAGTTTTTATTTTTTTCATTCGCTTTTGGAATTAAACAGTTCTTAAAACCCAACTTTACTGCCTCTTTTAATCTTGTTTCAAGGCCACTTACCATTCTTACTTCTCCGGTTAAGCCAATTTCGCCAATTGCAATTGTGGAAGATGGTAATGCAATGTCTCGTGCAGCAGAAATCAAAGCGCAAGCAACTGCTAAATCAGCAGAAGTATCTTCAATTTCAAGTCCACCAACAATATTTAAATAAACTTCCTTATCAAACAAGTTTAAGCCGAAACGATTATTTAAAACGGCAATAATCATGGCTAAACGATTTAAATCCCACCCAACAACAGCACGTCTTGGAGTAGGCATAAAAGAAGGAGAAACTAGGGATTGAATTTCAACTAAAATTGGTCTACTGCCTTCAATTCCTGCAAAAACTGTAGTTCCAGAAGTATCGCGGTCATAAGAAGTCAGAAATAATTCACTTGGATTACTTACTTCGTTTAATCCAATATCATTCATTTCAAAAACTCCGATTTCATTTGCTGCGCCAAAACGATTTTTCATAGCACGTAAAATTCGGAAATGTAAGTCTTTTTCTCCTTCAAAATAAAGGACTGTGTCAACCATATGCTCTAAAACTTTTGGTCCAGCAATTTGACCATCTTTTGTAACATGACTTACAATTAGTAAGGTGATATTATTCTTTTTGGCAAAAATTGTTAATTCTCCAGCGGCAGCTCGAACTTGTGAAACTGTTCCAGGAGCGGAAGAAAGTTCTTCCAAAAACATAGTTTGAATAGAATCAATAATTACAACAGTTGGTTTTTGACTGGGTTTTATGGAGTTTATAATCTCGGAAACATTTGTGGTTGCACCAAGTTGAATTGAGTCTTCAACAGTTCCAAGTCTTTTTGCTCTGAGCCTTACTTGATCTGTTGATTCTTCTCCGGAAATATAAATTACTTGATTTTGTCTTTTTGCTAGTGCATTAGCAGTTTGTAAGAGTAAAGTTGATTTACCAATTCCTGGATTGCCACCAATTAGTACAACTGAACCTTTAACAAGTCCTCCTCCAAGAACGCGATCAAGTTCTTTTATACCGCTTTCAACTCTTGGAAAATCTTGTGTATCGCCGCCAAGTCCAACTAAGTTTACTTTATTGTTACTTTGGTTATTTTTTTTATCATCAATTCTTGTAAAATGAGAACTTCCTCCTTCTTCAAATTCTTCAATTAGTGTATTCCACTCACCGCAATCTGAACATTTTCCTGACCATTTAAAATGAACTGCGCCGCATGTTTGACAAGAGTAAGCTGTTTTCTTTTTAGTCATCTTGATGGTTTTTTTGTTGTGTTTTATTTTTAATTCAATCGGAAAACCCATTATACTTTATAACAAGTTATCATCGTTAACGATTACGATTTAGTATTATGAATTAATAATTTCCAAAAACAAATAAAAAACCCTCTACCTAAATTTTAGATAGAGGGTTTTTTAAGAAATAATTTCTAAGAAAAAACTAGAAACCCATTCCTGGCATTCCACCCATTCCACCACCAGCTGGAGCGTGGCTGTGAGATTCTTCTTTTTTCTCAACAATTGCAGCTTCAGTGGTAATTAACAATCCAGCAACTGAAGATGATCCTTCTAAGGCTGATCTAACAATTTTAGTTGGATCAACAATTCCAGCTTTGAACATATCAACATATTCACTAGTCTGAGCGTTAAAACCATAAGCAATGTTGTTTTTAGCAAGAACTTCGTTCGCAACAACTGCTCCATCAAAACCAGCATTTTCAGCAATTTGACGAATTGGAGATTGAAGAACTTTTCTGATAATGTTAATACCAGTGTTTTGGTCTTCATTAGAACCTTTTAGTTTATCTAAAGCACGAGTTGCATAAAGAAGAGCAGAGCCACCACCAGCAACTATACCTTCTTGCATTGCAGCACGAGTTGCAGCTAATGCATCGTCAACGCGATCTTTTTTCTCTTTAACTTCAACTTCAGTTGTACCACCAACTTTAATTACAGCAACACCACCTGAAAGTTTAGCCAATCTTTCTTGAAGTTTTTCACGATCATAGTCAGAAGTTGTTTCTTCAATTTGAGATTTAATTTGGTTGCAACGAGCTTTAACATCAGTTGCTTTACCAGAGCCATCAACAATTGTTGTATTTTCTTTGTCTATGATAATTTTTTTCGCTTGACCAAGTTGATTTAATGTAACTCCTTCAAGTTTCATACCCAAATCTTCAGAAATTAATTGACCACCTGTTAGAACCGCGATATCTTCCATAGTTGCTTTTCTTCTGTCGCCAAAGCCCGGAGCTTTTACAGCAGCAACTTTTAGACCTCCACGAAGTTTATTTACAACTAATGCAGCTAAAGCCTCACCTTCAACATCTTCAGCGATTATTAAAAGTGGTCTTCCTTGTTGAACAACTGATTCCAAAAGAGGGATCATTTGTTGTAAGTTAGCAAGTTTTTTTTCAAAAAGCAGAATATAAGCATTTTCAAGCTCTACAGTCATTTTTTCAGCATTAGTTACGAAATAAGGAGATAAGTATCCACGATCAAAGTTCATCCCTTCAACTACATTGACTTCAAACTCTAAGCCTTTTGCCTCTTCAACTGTAATTGGGCTATCAACGCCAACTTTTTGTACAGCTTCAGCAATTTTTTTGCCTATTTCAGAATCACCATTAGCAGAAATTGTTGCAACTTGAGCTATTTCTTCTTTGTTGCTAACTTTTTTGCTCATTTTAGTGATTTCTTTAACAACTGCCTCGACTGCTAAGTCAATTCCTCTTTTTAGATCCATTGGATTAATTCCAGCGGCAACGGCTTTTGAACCTTCGCGTACAATTGCTTGAGCAAGAACAGTTGAGGTTGTTGTTCCATCACCAGCAACATCATTAGTTTTTGAGGCAACTTCTTTAATCATTTGAGCGCCCATATTTTGGAATTTGTCAGAAAGTTCAATTTCTTTTGCAACTGACACGCCATCTTTTGTAATTCTTGGAGCACCGAATGATTTTTCAATTACTACATTACGACCTTTTGGCCCTAAAGTAACTTTTACTGCATTTGCAATAATATCAACGCCTTCACAAATTTTTGTACGAGCTTCACTTCCAAAAAGAATTTCTTTTGATGCCATAGTTTTATATAAGATTTTTGTTAATAAGTTTTTACTTGGTTTAGAGGTTTTATCCTAATCTTTGTTAAGATAAGGATGAAAATTTTTATTCAATAACTGCTAAAATATCTGATTCTTTTAAAATAATTAGTTCTTTACCATCAATTTTCACTTCAGTCCCACCCCATTTGGCAAAAAGAACTTTATCGCCTTTTTTGACATCAAGAGCAATTCTTTTGCCATTTTCATCGCGCAAACCTTCGCCAATGGCAACAATTTTTCCTTCAGCTGGTTTTTCCTTCGCTGTATCTGGAATTATAATGCCGCCAGCAGTTTTGCTTTCAGCTTCCAAGCGTTCTACTAAAACGCGATCATGTAAGGGTCTAATTTTTGTCATATTTATAAGTACTAGTTATGATTGATATTTAGTTTTAAGCTAATTTGGTTAGAGAATTTAATGTTAAATAACAATTTATTCTCATGAATTGTCTTTCAATATAATAACTTTTGAAAGTTTGACAAGAGCTGTAAAAAAATTATTTTAATAATTCATCTAATTTGCCTTCAGAATCAAGTGCATATAAGTCATCGCATCCACCAACGTGAAAATCATTAATAAAAATTTGAGGAACTGTCATTCTACCACCAGATTTTCTTATCATTTCCTCTTTTATTGAACTTTCGGTAACTTTAATTTCAGTGAAATTTGCCCCTTTTCTTTGAAGTAAAGACTTAGCTCTAACACAGTAAGGGCAAACATTGGTAGTATAAATTATAATATTTGGCATAAGTTTTTTTATTTAGAATGCTCCACCACTATTCTTGTCATAAGGCTGTGTGTAGGAACTGTTTTTTGGATAAGGCTCAGCATTGTTATAGTATGTTGGAGGTATATAATATTGATCACCATCATAGTAGGGATAGTTTTGTTGAGATGGAATTGCATATGGGTTTGAGTAATAGCGTGATCCACCATAGTTTCCTTGATAAGGATTTTGTGGGTAAGGTTGAGGTTGGTAATAAGTTGGGTAAGCTGGTTGACGATAATAGTAATCAGGGGTAATTCTTACAGGAGCGCTAGGATTTGGAGCAACTATTGGTCTCCCATCTGGATCGAAACCAGCACGATCATAAAGGTAAGGATCTTTGTTTGAGCATCCAAAAATAAGAAGAGTGAGTAGAATTGTCATTAATCTGTTTTTAGACACAATTTTTAGTTAAATTAGTTAAATTAGTTAAATTTTAGTAAAATGATTAGTAGTCCGTTTAATATATGAATTAATTATAAAAGTTAAAGATAAAACTTGCACGTTACTATTAATTTATTGCTTATCTAAAATTGGATTTTTTTTATATTTTCATAAGGAGGAACATAATAGCTATAAAAATTCTCATCTATATCTTGTTTGATTGAAATTATAGGTCTAGTGTAGTATCGTGAGTTTGGACTGTAGTTTATTGGATAATGGTCGTAGTAATATGGTGAGTTTTTCAAATTTTGAGTTGGGTAATTTGGAACAACAACTTGCTATTTATTGCACGATATAGTTGCAAAAAATTAAAGAAAAGAGCACAATAAATTTTATAAAATTCTTTACTAAAATCATCAAAATATCTTTTATAGAGTTACCATTAATTAAAAACTCTATGGCACTAATAATTATAAAGATAATGCAAAAATTAAACTAATAGTACTTAATTTTGTAATTTTTTTTAAAAAATAACAAATCAACTTTTTAAATTATGAATTATTCCACAGATAAAAAATTTATGTCTTATGCCATAAATTTATCAAAAAAAAATCTTGGAATAACTGCTCCCAATCCTTGTGTTGGTTGTGTTATAGTAAAAAATAGTGAAATTATCTCTACTGGTGTAACACAAAAAAATGGTCGCCCTCATGCAGAAAAAAATGCAATTGATAAAATAAACAATAAAGAAATTTTCAAAAATTCAGAAATTTACATCACTCTTGAGCCTTGTTCTCATTTTGGCAAAACTCTTCCTTGTGTTGATGAAATAATCAAATTTGGATTTAAAAGGGTTGTTATTGCAGTTCAAGATCCAGATCAAAGAGTTAATGGTAGTGGTATTGAAAAACTAAAAGAAGCAGGAATTGAAACTGTTGTTGGAGTTTTGGAAAATGAAGCTAAAGAAATCAACAGAGGTTTTTTTAAAGCCAAAAAAACTTCCCTTCCTTTTGTAACTTTAAAAGTTGCTACAAGTTTAGATGGCAAAATTGCAACTAATAATTTTGATAGTAAATGGATTACGTCACAAAAAGCTCGTAATTTTGGTCATTATTTAAGATCTATTAATGACGCAATTATTGTAGGAGCAAATACAATTAGAAAAGATGATCCTTTTCTTAATTGTCGTATTGAAGGATTGGAAGATTTTTCTCCAAAAATATTTGTTGTAAGTCATAAAAAAGACTTTAGCCCACAGTTAAAAATATTTCAGAATCAAAAAAATCCGCCAGAAATTGTTGGTGGAAATTTGAAAGAAATTTTGCAAAATATTTGTCAGTCAGGAATTAATAATTTACTGGTTGAAGGAGGTTCTAATTTAGCAACTCAGTTTCTAAAAGAAAGATTAGTTGACGAATTAGTCTGGATTAGAAGTCACAAAATTATTGGAAATGATGGAATTCCTGCGATTGGTGAAATGCAATTTTCTGCAATTAGCAAAGTGTTATCTGATTTTACCAGAAAGGATTTGCACGAATTACAAAACGATGTTATTGAGTTTTACAGCAAAAGATAAATATAAAAATTCTGCTTAGATATAGTTTTGCAATTATCAGGAAAGAAGTTCTCTATAAATTTGAATTGTGCTAGAGCACATTTTTTGGCTTGAGAAGTTTTCTTCAACATGTTTTCTAGCATTTTTTCCGAAAGATGATGATTCTTCTTCAGAAAATGCTAAGACTTTATCTATTAGCCTTGCTAACTCTTTTGAATCTTGTGGTTCAACTAAAAAGCCAGTTTCTCCATCAATAATAGTTTCCAAAGAGCCGCCGATTTTAGTTGCAATTATAATTCTACTTGATGCTTGCGCTTCAATTGCAACTCTACCAAAAGCTTCGGGTCTTACGCTAGAAGATATTACAAGATGCGAAACTGCATATGCAGCTGGCATATCTTTGCAAACACCAACAATTTTAACTTTTCCTGCCAGTTCTGCTTTGATTATCTTTTCTTCAAGCTCTTCTCGAAAAATCTCGTGTCCATGATCGGATCCAACAAAAATACAAAAAAAATCACTTTTTACTTTTGTTAAAGCTTCAATCAAAAATTCATGACCTTTCCATGCAGTGAATCTTGCTGGTAACATTATAATTTTACGATCTTCTGGTAAATTCCAAGAGTTTACCAAGTTTATTACTCGGTTTTTAGAAATTTTCTCTAAGTTAAAGTAGTTAAGATCTGTACCACGTTGAATTGTAGAAATTTTATCTAACACTTCTATGGGAAGTTCTTGATTTTTTTTACTATAGTTTTGAACAATATAGGTTTTTATAAAATTAGAAACTGCAATAATACGATCAGCTTTTAGCATTATTGAGTTATAGAGTCTTTTTATAGCAAAGTTATTGAATTTCCAAAATTTTACAGAATATGTTCCATGTACTGTGGCGACAAGTTTTGTTTTAGTTTTTTTACATGCAAAATAAGCACTCCACATTGGAGCTCTCGATCTGACGTGAATTATATCAACTTTATATTTCTTAATTAATCCAATGATCTTTTTGACGTTACGATATATTGTAATTGGATTCTTACTTGCGACCGGAAGAACTAAGTGTAAAACTCCAGCTTCGCGTAATTGGTGTAGTAAAACTCCACCGCTAGATACTACTATTGGTTCAAAGCCATCTTTTTTAAGAGCTTTTGCAAGATCAATTGTTCCTCTTTCAACTCCACCACTTTCAAGTGCAGGAAGAATTTGCATTACAACCGGTAGATTCTTATTTTCGGTCATTTGTTAAGTCTTTTAAAATAATTGTTTCTTCTCTTTTTGGACCAGTTGAAATTATTACTGATTTTACATCGCATAATTCTTCTATCCTTGAAATGTAATCACGTGCTTTTACTGGTAAATCTTCAATTGATTTTGCACCAATTGTTGATTGCTGCCAGCCTTCAATTTCTTCATAAACTGGTTCAATTTTTGACCATAAGTGATTTGCTTGTGGTAAATAATCATAAGTAACGCCATTAATTTTGTAAGCTACGCAGATTTTTATTTTTGCAAGTTTATCTAACACGTCAAGTTTAGTGAGAGCAATTTCTCTAACTGAAGCAATTTTAATTGCTTGTCTAACTAAAACGGCATCAAACCATCCACATCTTCTATCGCGTCCTGTTACAGTTCCAATTTCTTTGCCTTCTATGCGTAAAAATTGTCCAATCTCATCATTTAATTCTGTTGGGAATGGTCCAGATCCAACTCTTGTGGTATAAGATTTTAAAATTCCTATGGTGTTGTTTAAATCGCTAACACCAAGACATGATCCAAGAGCAACTTGTCCAGGCATTGTGTTTGAAGATGTAACAAATGGAAAAGTTCCATATGTTACGTCAAGTAAAACACCTTGAGCTCCTTCAAACATTATATTTTTGCAAGAGGATAGTTTCTTGTATATTTCAAAAGAAGGTTTTGAATATGAAAGTAAGTGCTCTTTTATTGGAGAAATCTCAGATATAATTTGTTCAACTGTTACAATTTCAGCTCCTAAGCTTCTACGAAGTAAATTGTGATAGAAAAGTAAATTTTCCAATCTTTCATTAAGAATTTTTTCATCAATTAAATCACAAATTCTTAAAGCTCTTCTTCCAGCTCTGTCTTCATATGCTGGACCAATTCCGCGTCCGGTAGTGCCAATTTTATTATCACCTTTTTTATTTTCCAAAAGTTGATCAAGTTCACGATGAATTGATAAAATTAAGCAAGCATTATCTGAGATTGCTAGTTGCTCTTTCGAAACTCTTAGTCCTTGTTCTTCAATTTTTTCAATTTCTTTGAAAAGAGCAATTGGATCAACAACAACACCACTTCCTATAACGGAAAATTTGTTTCTAATAATTCCAGAAGGAAGCAAGCTTAATTTATAAGTAATATCTCCAACTTTAATTGTGTGACCAGCGTTGTGACCACCTTGGAAACGAACAACTGCGTCAAATTTATCTGATAGACAATCAACTATTTTACCTTTTCCTTCATCGCCCCATTGTAAGCCGACAATTGCTATGTTAGTCATTTTTATTTTTTATTTAATTGTGTTTTATTATCTTTTTGAATCACAAAAGTTTTACTGCAGTAAGGACATGCTATGGAATCATTATTTCCCATATTTAGGTAAACTAAAGGATGGTTTGATGACTTGTTTCCGCCATCGCAAGAAACTTTTTTTGAATTAACGTGCAAAACTTCAAAAGGACTTGATTTAGAATTCATTTGTAAAAAAATTGAATTTATTTTGGCGTTATTAATTTCTCAAACTAAAGAGTAACAAATTCATTATGTTATACTATTAGAATTTATTGCTATAAAATAACTTTTGAGAAGCTTTCTTCAGAAGAAGAAAATTAAATGTTAATTTCGTTAAAGTAACTAAGATATCAGATTATTTCGATTTAAAGATTTTTCAAGGAACAAATACAAAATGTCATATAAAAAGTTTTATTCATTATTTTTCATATTAGCATTTTTCTTTTCTAATGCTTTTGCTGCATCAAGTTTCTGGCATAAAAATGAAAGTAATGGTGCTGAAGTAAGATTAATTGCAAGTTTCTTTTTTGATGCCAATGGTCAAGAACAATTAATTGCTGGTTTGCATTTTAAAATTAAGAAAGGTTGGAAAATATATGGTGCTGATTCAATTGGAATTGGAATGCCACCGAGCATTAATAATGAAAGTTCTAAAATTGTAAAAGATATAAAAATTATTTGGCCAGAAGCACTAAAAAAGCAGGAAGAAATTGGTTATGAAGTTGTAAAGTATGATGTTTATGAAAATGAAGTAATATTGCCAATTGAAGTGAATCTTCAAAATTCTTCCCAAGAAACAGAATTAAAATTTAGTCTCGATTATGGTTTGTGTAATGAAATATGCATTCCAGCCTCAGAAAATTTTAACCTGAAAGTTGATAAAGAGCAGGATCTTGAAGTTCTAAATTTAATTCAAAAGTTCTATCCAAACAAAATTATTAACTTCAAAGAACAAAGCTTCCAAAATTTAAGCAAATCAGTTGGCAATATTGCTCTAATTTCAGCGGTATTTTTTGCAATTCTTGGTGGTGCAATTCTTAACGTTATGCCTTGTGTATTGCCGGTTATTTCAATTAAGTTACTGTCTATTTTGAACAATTCCAGAGCAACAAGAAAAAGAATCAAGTTCGCTTTTTTATCAACTTTCTTGGGTATAATTTTTTGTTTTTTTATTTTTGCAATAATTGCTGTTTTCTTAAAGTTGACAGGAAATTCTTTGGGTTGGGGTTTGCAATTCCAGAATCCTTATTTCTTATTATTTCTAATTTTGGTTTTAGTATTGTTGACAGGTAATTTACTTGGGGTATTTGAAGTTAACTTCAGTAGCTTTGTTGTTAATGTACTCAATAAGAAAATATCTAAATCTACAAAAGGAAAAAATATTTTTATTCCTAACTTTTTATCTGGAATTCTGGCTGTGCTGCTAGCAACTCCATGCTCCGCTCCTTTTCTGGGTTCAGCAATTTCTTTTGCTTTAAGTGCTGATTTATTAGCAATTTTTGTAATATTTCTTTCGATAGGATTTGGATTTGCTTTGCCTTATCTAGTCTTATTTTTTATGCCTCGAGCTGTTTATTTTTTGCCAAAACCTGGAAAATGGATGTATGTGGTTAAAAAATTAATGGCTCTGTTTCTAGTTATAACAGTATTGTGGTTAACATATGTTTTAAATCACAACATCGGTTTACTTCCTGCAGTTATAGTAACATCATTATCAATTTTGTTATTGGCTACAATTGAGATAAAAAGTAAAATTCTAAGGTTTTTAACAATTTTCTTCATCATTGCTACAAGTATTGCTATTCCTTCGATTGGAGCAAATCAAATGGCTAAAAAAAGATTACTTGTTAGCAATAAAAACTGGATAAAATTTGATGAAAAATTATTGCATCAGATGGTTAATGACGGAAAAGTAGTAGTTGTAGATGTTACAGCTGATTGGTGTTTGACTTGTAAGTTAAATAAGAAAAGAGTTTTAGAAGATCCAAAAGTAGTTAAAAAATTGACCCAAAACAACTTTGTCGCAATGCGTGGAGATATTACAAAACCAGATAAAGAAATTATTGATTTCTTAAGGTCTCATAACCGTTTCGCAATTCCATTTAATGTTGTGTATGGACCGAATGCTAAAAGTGGGATTGTGACTAAAGAAATTTTGGATAAAAAAGAGTTTCTTACAATAATTGATGAAGCGTCTAACTAGTTTTTTACTTCATGAAAAAAAGCGGTAGATTGACCCCAACTGAAGTCGTATTTTGCTTCATCTATAACTTTTAATCTATTGTGTTCAAGTGCTCTAATTATAGTAACTATTTTTGCTTTTGGTTTTAGTTCTTTTGCTAGCTTCTGTTCAATCATTTTGAATAATTTCTGATCTTTAAAAGGGTGATTCATAAATACTAAATCTGCTTCACTTAAATCAACGTCAAACATATTTTTATTTAGAAGTTCCATAGTTCTGTTTTCCAAGTGATCTTCAATTTGATGAGAAATGGTATTTTTGAAATGTTCTTTTATTTCGCATGCTTTGTCATGTAGGCCTTTTAAAAGTTCTACTCCAACAACTTTTTTAAAGTCACAAAGCAGTAAACTTGAAATAATAACTCTTCCAGTTCCAGAACCAAGATCAACAAAAACTCCATCTGGTTTTGCATTAGCTCTTTTAAAAATTCCGTTGCAAGTAATGAAAGGTAATTCACCATAAAGTAAGTCAGAATTTAAGTCTAAATCTACAGCCTTTCTTGCATCGTGAGATACAGAATATCCATCAATTTTACCATATAAAAGTTCAAAAAAAAGTGAAGCGTGTGATATGTCTAACATTTATTTTCTAGTTGATTAATATAATCAATAATAACATTTAAGCCTGATTGCCAAAATTCTGGATCATTGGCATTTAATCCAAAAGGTTCAAGCATTTCTTTGTGGTATTTTGTTCCACCAAATTCAAGCATTTCAAAATATTTTTGTTCAAAATTTTTAACTTTTTTGTTTTTATAAACTCCATAGAGCGAGTTAACTAAGCAATCTCCAAAAGCATAAGAATAAACATAAAATGGTGAGTGAATGAAGTGTGGAATATAGCTCCAGAAAAACTTATACTCTTCATCAAACTTGAAAGCTGAACCTAAACTTTCTTTTTGAACTTCCATCCAGAATTGGCAAATTTTATCTAAAGATATTTCTCCTTTTTTACGCTCATCATGAACTTTTTTCTCAAATTCTAGAAAAGCAATTTGTCTAATTGCTGTGTTAATCATATCTTCCACTTTATTGGCAATAATGATTTTTCTTTTCTGTGAATTTCTTTCGTTCTTTAGTATTTTTTGAAATGTTAATTGTTCGCCAAAAACGGAAGCCGTTTCTGCCAAGGTAAGTGGTGTTGAGCACATCAGAGCCCCTTGTTTTCTTGCTAAATATTGGTGAATTCCATGGCCAAGTTCGTGAGCAAGAGTCATAACATCGCGTACTTTTCCTTGATAATTCATTAAAATATAGGGGTGAACTGAGGGAACAGTTGAATGAGAAAAAGCTCCTGAGTCTTTACCATTTCTAACTTGAGCGTCAATCCAATTTTTATCAAAAAATTCCTTTCCAATTTCTGACATTCTTGGATCAAATTCCTCATAAGATGATAGTACAATTTCTTTTGCTTCATTCCAAGAAATTAACTTATTTTCTTCTTTACTTAAAGGAGCGTTACGATCCCAATAATTCAGAGTTTTTTTACCTAAAATTTGAGCTTTAATTTTATAGTAACGATGTGAAATATTTTTATAATTTTCTTTTACTTTGAAAACCAAAGTATCAACCACTTCATCTTCAACAAAATTACTTAAGTTGCGTGAAGAAATAGGATTTTTGAAATTGCGCCATTGATCTTCAACTGATTTTTCCTTAGCCAAAACATTGGTAATATAGGCAAAAATTTTTGCATTATTACCAAAAGTTTTACCAATTGCTTTTGCAGCATCTTTTCTTATTTTTTCATCATTATTGCTTAAAAGATCAAAAATTTCTTGTGAATTCAAGGTTCTTTTGCGGTATGAAAATTTAAGATTATTTACTGTTTCATCAAAAAGTCTAATCCAAGCCGCTCTCCCAGATGAGTTTTTTTCTAGAGAAAATTTTTCTAATTCGCAGCTTAGTTGATGTTTTTTAAAAGCTCTAATATCTCTGATAAATGGATAATAATTTTTTAGTGTTAAATTTTCTTTATAGAATTTATTTAAAGTTTTTTCTTCAATATCGTTAATCTCAAGGCTGAAAAATACCAAAAGAGATTCATATTTGCTAAGTTTTTCGCTGATATTTTGATAAAATGATAAGTTGTCAGAATTTGAAAGATCGCTTGCGTAAATTAGATAAGAGTAACTGGAAACTTTGCCTATCAACTCGCATATTTTCTCATATTCTTTTATTGCTTCAGCAAGTTGTTTTGAATTTAGTTTTATAATTTTTTTTGTAAATTTTTTGGCAAAATTACTTGTTTCACTGTTTATCTTTTTAAGATCGATATCAATTTTTTTATCTTTTATGCTGCTGTAAAAGTCAGATAAGTTCCAAGTTGGGGTATTTCCTAAAGAAATAGTTTTTACTGATTTTGTCATTTTATTTATCTTTTTAAGATTGTCACAAGTTCTAAGTGTTTGCTTCCATAAAATTGATCAAGAGCATTTATTTTTGTAATTTTAAAGCCAGAATTAATAAGAATTTTGGCGTCAAAAGCAAAGGTAATTGGATTGCAAGAAACATATATAATATGATCAAGTTTTGATTTTGCAATTTCTGCAATTTGTGGAGTTGCTCCGTTACGTGGTGGATTAATTATTGCTAAATCAAATTTATTTAATTCTTTTGATTCTAATGGATTGTTAAACAAATCTCTATTCATGAATTTTATTCTGTTATTTAAAGAGTTTTTAGCAGTATTTTTTTTAATTAATTCTATCATTTTTTCACTGCCTTCAAATGCAGTAACTTGTGATTTTTGCGCTATGTAAAATGTATAAGCTCCAAATCCAGAATAGATGTCTGCGACATTAACTTTTTGGGAAAGTTCCTCATTAATTATTTCTAATATTTTTTCTAACCCATTTTTTGTTGCTTGAATAAAAATATTTGAATCTAGATCAATTTTAAAATCTGAGTAAAATATTTGGTTTTTGTGAGAAAGGAAAAGTGGCGTTAAACCATTTTTGTTTTGAATGGAAGCGTTTAATTTGTTTTCTTTAGCAAATAGAACTATTTTATTTTCAAAAGAAAAATCGCAATCTCTCTGGCAGTTAAAAATTAAATCAATACCGCTATCAAAAGATGTTATGGTAATTTGATTAATAATGTTTTGGGAAAGTGAATTTAAAAGATTTTGAATAGGAGTAATTAGTTTTGAAAGCTTTTCTTCAGAAATTATGCATTCATTAATTTCAGCAATTATATAACTTTTTTTTGCAAAAAAACCAATTTTATTTTGTTTAGTTACTTGAAGATTAATTTTGCGACGCTTCCCTTTACCAAACCAATTATACTGTATATCAAAATTGATATTAATTTTGTTTTTTTTTAAAACTTCTTCTAATGTTTTTGTTTTTAAGTTTTGGTAATTTTCTTGCGATAAGTTTAGAAAATCACAACCACCACATTTTGGGAAAAAGTTGCATTCAGATTCAATCCCTATAATTTCCTGTTGTTTTTTCATTTTACTACAGCCTTTCTTCTTAGCATACGAGATTTTATCAATATATCCAAACTTCCTGAAAAATAAGAAGAAATAGTGTAAACTGCAATTCCTGAACTAACCATAATTATTAGTTCTATAACTTTGTTTAAAGTTTCATTATTATCGAAGTAAATACGCATTATAATTAAAGAGTCCGCCATTAATAAAGATGGGATTAAGATCAATAACAACTTTTTTAAGAATCCTTTTTCAAAGTAAAAATTATTCTTTTTGATTAGTGTTGTTATAAGTAGTGTTAGGTTCAAATAGGATGAAATTATGGAAGCAAGAATAATTCCAACAAAACCCAGATTGCTGAAATAAAAAATAACATTTAATGCGCCATTACTTATTAAACATAATATAGCAATATTCATTGGGCTTCTTGTGTTGCCACGTGAAAAGAAAGCGGGTTCCATAACTTTTACCAGAACATAAGCTGGTAAACCAAATGAATAGAACATTAAAGCTTTAGAAACATTAAAACTTTGATCTGATGTGAAAGCTCCGCGTTCAAATAGAGAGGAAATAATTGGATAAGCCAAGCAGGTTAGGGCAAGTGTTGCTGGAATTACTAAAATTAAACCAACTTCTAAAGCCGCATTTTGTAGTTTAATTGCTTCTTCATTTTTTCCGGCTTTAATTTTGCGTGAAAGAGTTGGTAATAAAGCAATGCCAATTGCAATTCCGATCATTGCAAGTGGAAGTTGGTTGATGCGATCAGCGTAGTAAAGATAAGATACTGCGCCAGTAATCATACTGGCAAAAATAGAATCAAGCAAAAGATTAATTTGCATTACGTTGGCGCCAACAATTCCGGGTAATAATTTTCTGAAAAACTTTTTTATATCTTTATTAAAAACAGGAATTTTTGGGTAAAGTAAAAATCCAGACTTAACAGTGAAAAAGAAAAGCCACAAAAATTGCAAAATTCCTGCTAAAAAAACACCCCAGGAAAGTGCGTATCCATAGTTTTCGCTGAATTGTGAAAAAGCAAAAATTGAGAAAATCAAAGTGCTATTAAGAATTATGGGAGAGGAAGCTGGAACGGCAAATTTATTTAACGAATTTAATATTCCAGAGCATAAAGAGACAAGAGATATAAAAATTAGGTAAAATATTGTAATTCTTGAAAAGCTAATCAGAAGGCTTGATTTTTCTGCATCATTGAAAAAACCCGGAAATAAAACTTTCATGAATAAAGGCATGAAAGTTTGGAAAATAATAGTAAAAATTAATAATACGAAAAATAAGAGAGAAAAAATATTGCGCACAAAAGTTAAGTCATATCTTTCTTCTTTGCTATCTTGTAATTTTTCTACAAAAATTGGTACAAAAGCTGAGTTAAAAGCACCTTCAGCAAAAATTCTACGGAAGAAATTTGGTAGACGAAAAGCTGCAAAAAAAGCATCTGAAATTATGCTAACCCCAATAAACTTGGCAATCAACATATCTCTGATAAAGCCCAAAATTCTTGATAATGAAATAAAAAATGAAATTGTAAAAACCGAACGAAAAATTTGCATGTGTGCTTTTTAAACTGATTCTAAGTTAAAGCTTTGAAGTAGTCTTCACTTAAATTTTCTGGAATTACTGTCACAGGAATTTTTATTTTATCACCAATTTTTTGGATAATTTTTGGTAATACGGTATTATCGCTTAAAGGATTGTAAGATTTACCTAAAAATAATGTAACACAATTTGGAATTGATTTTATTTCACGGGCAATTTCCGTTGCAATATCACCTTCTCTTATTGAAACGGCAGGAACAATTTGTATTTCTTTATGAATATCTTCTAAAAGTTTTTGTAAATGTTTTTCGATGTGTTTTTTCTTGTCTTGTGAAATTGCTTTAGAACCAAACAACATATTTTTATGAGAGTTTTCCATTACTGCTAGAACTTGCAAAGAAAAGCCAAGCTTTTTTGCTCTGTAACAAGCGTATCTTAAAGCGGTGATAGATGGATTTGTGGTGTCAACACAAGTTAATATTGTTGGAATATGATCCATATTTTTAAAAGTTAATTTGGGTTAAAATTTTAAAGCGATTTATTTACCTACAAATCTCGCAAAAAGATAATTTGCAAGCCAACCTACTACAAGAGCAATTACAACAGAAAGTAAGCCATATAAAAATGGTTCCTGATAAGCAAAATCAAGTATTTTAGCACTAAAACCAACTTGATTTACGTAAATAGGAATTGTTTGAAACGAAGCAAGATTATTATCGTCAAGCAGATAAATTTCAACATTATAGATACCGCGAGCAATGTTTTTAGGAAATTTTAGTATCACTTTGAACAAGCTTTCATCCAAAAAGTCTATTACATTACCATTTATTGAATAAAGTTTTTGTTGTTCAAGATTTGAAACAAATTCCATTTCAAATTCATTTTTATTTTTACGTGATTCTTCGTTGCCAGAAACGTAGAATTTTAAATTTTTCCCTCCTAACTCTAAGTCTTTGGCAATGTCATTTTCTAATATTTTATCACCAGAGTTAGAGAAAAATGAATAATAGCTGTAAGAGTTTTTTAATTTCACTCTGTTGCCATTATGCCAAATTCCTAAAAACTTTTCTTTTTTTGTAATAAGGAAGTTTTTCTTAGGCCCACGCACTGCAATTAAAATATCTCCAGCATCTCCTTTTGCACCAAATAATAAAATTTCTGCGCCATTAAATTTTGTATCAATATTTATTTCATTTGTTGAGATGCCAGAAATTATAGGTCTTGCTTCTGATTTTTGATTTACAACAAAAAAAGCTATTATTGCAAAAGTTAGTAATTTTATCGATTTTATTATCATTTTTTCAGAACCTCGATAAAAAATAATTCACTAGGCGAGGTAAATAAGCTGAGAAACATCTTGGCACAAACAAGAAAAATAAGTAAGGCTAAGAAAGATCTCATGCTATCGGCATCAACTTTCGTTCCTGATCTTGTTCCTAATTGTGCACCAATTGAAGAGCTGATAATCATTAAGAAACCTAAAACTATATCAACATTATTATTTGTTACAGCTTGTAAGAAAGTTGAATTACTGGCAATAAAAATTATTTGAAAAAGAGAAGTGCCAACAACTACTGTGGAAGGCATACGTAATATGTAAATCATTGCTGGAATCATAATAAAACCACCACCAATTCCCATTAAGGCAACTAAAATTCCAATTCCAATACTTAGAATTATTGGAATAAAAACACTGACTGATATTTCAGATTTTGGAAAATATATTTTCCAAGGCCACTTATCTAAATGTTCTAAAAATCTATCCATTTTAGAATTTTGTTTTTTTTCCCAAACAATATTATATTTTTTGGCAGTTATTGTTTTTATTCCATCAATTAACATTATTATACTAATTGATCCTAAAAAAATCACGTAAACAATGTTAATAACAATATCAATGTGACCAGTTTTTTGTAAGAACCTAAATATTGATACACCTAAGGTTGAACCAATAAAACCTCCAATTACTAGGAAAATTCCCATCCTAATATCAACATTGCCACGTTTTAAGTTTGCTAAAAGGCCTGAAACAGAAGATGCTATAATTTGATTTGCTGATGTCGAAACTGCAATTGCTGGAGGAATTCCAATAAACATTAAAAATGGCGTTGCTAAGAAACCACCACCAATTCCAAACATTCCTGCTAAAAAACCCGTTAAAAGTCCAAGCAAAAGAATCAAGATGATGTTAACTGGAATTTCGGCGATTGGTAAATAGATTTGCATTGACTGATTATGCTAATTTTGTTTTGATAATTATTTATTTTTTCACAATACAATGTCATTCTTCGCTTACGCTCAGGATGACAGAAATTGCTATAAAACGATACTTACCTTATTTTTATCTAATTCTAATTTATCAATATTTTCTGCAAAATTTTCCAACCGTATTAAAGCCAAAGCGTGCAGTTTATTTTGATAATAAACGGACGATAAAACTATGCCAGCTGATTTTCCTTCGCAAGAAATTTCCTGATTTTTCTTAACTTCTTGTAAGTTTTCTATTGTAACATGGCAAAGTTTTTTACGAATTTCTCCTCTATAATGTGTTCTAGCGGTAAGCTCTTGTCCAATATAACAACCTTTTTCATAATCAATCGCATTTAATTCGTTAAAACCAAATTCTAAAATGAAAGATTTATCATAAGTTAAGTCAAGCTCACTTTCGGCAATTTTGTTAGCGATGCGGGCTAAGTCGTAAGTTAGTCTTTCTTTAATTGAATTTGTGAAAGGATTTCTTGAATAAATTCTTTTACCTAAATTTTGATGACGCGGATCTTCAAAAATAAATTCGTTATCTGATTTTGTATAATCAGATTTCGACAGAATTTGTTCAACTTTAAATTCATCATTTTTTGAAATTTCAACTTTTGAACGCAATTTGTAAAAATTTAGTTTTTTAATAATTTCATCTCTTCTTTCCGAAAAACAATCAAGAAAAAGCTTTTCACCAACTTCAAATATAAATAGATCATATAAAAATTTTCCTTGAGGAGAAAGCATTACACTATAAAGCAAGGATTCAGAGTTTGCTTTATTAATATTATTGGTAATCAAGCCTTGTAAAAAATTTTTGCGCTCTTCTCCTATTATTTCAATAATAGAGCGATCAATTAGAATTATTTTTTCCATGTTCAAACATTAAAATTAAGTTTTCTTCTAATTTTTGTAAATCAACAATTAAGCTTCCATGGTGAAAATCTTTTACTTTACTGTTTTCTCCAATTTGGCATTCTTGATATAAGTAGTTTATATTTAATATTGAAGATAGTTTGTAATAGTCGGTAAGCAATTTATTATCGCTGGGTTTGGTTGCCATTTCTAATAAATAACTATTTTCTTTCATGAATAAAATATTTGTTAATCCTGCTCCATGTGGGCTTATAAGATATTTTGTCTTTGTACTAATTGCAATTTGCTCATCATAAGAAAATTCGTCAATAATTACTTTTTTAAAGCCATATTTTTCTAATACTTTTATTAATTCTTCTTCATTTTCAACAAATCGTAAAACTTGATTCTGGCGCGAGATGTATATTTTTTCACCAAAGTCAAAATTAGTTTTTTTGATATTAGTTGTTAGAACATTTCTTAATTTATTAAAAGCGACAGGATTTTGTTGAGATGTTTCAAGCAAAGCTAGCTCTCTTACTTTGATGTTTGATTTTCTTGGAAGAAAGATGATTTGATCACTTGAAATTCCCATTTTTTTGAGTGATGGCAAAACAAATTTATATTTTTTATATTTTTTTGGTAAAACTAAAATAGCATTTTCAGTTAATTTCTTTTTCTGAAGAATTAGTAACTTTGATAAAGCAAAAATATGCCAATGGTAGTAATTGCTAGTCCACTCATCGGTAATCAAAATGAATCTTTTTTTGCTAAAATTTAATTTTGGGAAAATAAATTTTATAAAAAATTTGTAACCTTTTTTATAGAGATCGTAGTTATTTTCGCTAATACAACTTTCTCTGTAGATTTTAAAGTAATTAAAGACAACGCTATTTGTTGCAATTCTAACATTTTTTAGCAAATTAATTTTTGGCTCAAGGTAATTCTCTTCAGAAGAATTGCCAAATATTTTAAATTCAGAATTATTTTCTTTAAAATTAAGAGGCTTTTTGTAGTAAATTGTTAGTGGTGAAAAAATATTTTTCATATTTTAAAGATGTTTTATTATTTTATAAAAAAACCAATACATAATTTTTTAATCTTAAAGTATGAAAATTATAAACGCAATTCACGCACAAAATGTTGGTGGTGTAGATCAAGTTTTTTGTAATTATGCCAAAGTTCTTACTTGTTGGAGTGGTTAAAAACAAGCCAAATTTTTTCAAAGATGTTGATATTTTTTGTGTTCCATCAAGAGAAGAGCCATTTGTTTTGGTAATTTTGGAAGGATTCTTACATTCAACTTTGGTTATATCGTCAAATACTGATGGAGGAAAATTACTAATTGAAAATGGTGAAGATGGATTTTTATTTACAAATGAAGATGAAAAAAATCTTGCAGAAAAAATTGAACTTGCTTTAAAAAGTTCAGAAGTTTATGAAAAATTAACTAAAAAAGCTTTTGAAAAGCTTGAAAACAAATTTAGTATAAACAATCTTGCAAAAGAAATATCTAAAATTTTACAAGTCATTGCTGGATGATAAAAAAATTACTTTTACTAACTTTAATGTTTTTTACTAGCTCTTGCTGGATGATGGCTGAACCAATGCCACCAAGTTGGAATTGGGGTGCAAAACCTCGTCCTCTTACTGGTGTGAGAAATTTTCCATCAACTGAAAGTGAATATGGAAAAGGTTTTAAAGATGGTTGTGGATCATCTTGGGATGTTGTTACTAAAGGTTTGCTATCTGATATTAATGAAAAAAAATATGATTTTCTAAGAATGCAAAAAAGTCCAGACTACAATACCGGTTGGTGGGATGGATATGAACAATGCACTTATATTGTTGATTGGGATGTTGTATAGTTGTAATAGAGAAAAATTTATAATTAAAATGAAAAGTTTTATAGTTAATTTTATGTTGTTACTTCTAATAATTTCTTGCAGAAAGCCAGATAATTTTGGTTTTTATCAGCCAATTACTATGAGTTTAAAAGTTCCAGATGGTCCTGCAGAGTATCAAGCTGGCTGGCATGCTGGTTGTAAAACAGCTTTATCACAAAAAACCTTTGCAAATGCCAGCGTTTATTTAACTCCAAATCATGGTCCTGATTTAGGAAATGGTATTTATCAGCATGATTCTGCTTTTCAAACTGGTTGGGGTCAGGGTTGGTTTGCATGTATATTACATATTTCTGGTTTTGTCACAGATAATTATAGGGCTATGAGATATGGACCTTTAGATTGATTGATTAATGAGAAAATACTTTTTTAGTTTAATAACTTTAGTTCTAATGACTTCTTGTAAATACGAGGTTGCAAAAAGTCTTTTTCCAGAAAGGCCTGATTCTGCTTTTAAAGAAGATTTAGAAAAAGCATCGCCTGATTTCCGCCTTGGTTGGCGAGATGGTTGTGAAACTGGTATGTCTGGAGGCTCAAATACATTTTATAAAATATTTTATCGTAATAATGCATCTGATGGTTACAGAATGACGAGTTCATCTGATTATAAAACTGCATGGGGTAATGCTTTTTGGTATTGTTACCGTCATGACTATGTTAAACAAAAAAGTGGTATTTGGGGTTCAATGTTTAAAGGATATCAGTAATGGTTAGAAATTTACTTTTATTTATTGTAATATTCCAATTTTCTTCATGTAAATGGTTTACGCGTATAGGAAGTCCTTTTTTTTCTGGCACTAATATTAAAATTCCAGATGGAACTCCGACATTTCAAAAAGGCTTTAAAGATGGATGTTCAAGTTCGACATATGCAAGGGGAAATGTACTTTATCGTAATAAATATGGTTATAGATATGATCCGAATATGATTGGTAATTCTGAATATCGTTTTGGTCATTCAAGAGGTTATACTTGGTGTTTCCAACAAGCTCTTTCTGGTGATACTGGTCCAGTTGGTTCTTGGGATAAATATATACATCCTGGAGGATATGACTCAACATTTAGTTCTGGTAATATTGAAGGGGCGTGGGGTGGTTTTTTTGGTGTTCACGGCGCATCTTTAGGGCAATCAGTTGGAGGTGATGTCGGTGGGTTTGTGGGGGTTTTAACAAATGGTGGCTCCAGTGTTCATAATGCTAATCCATTGTGGGCTGGTGGTTCATCGGGGCAAATTTTTGGACAATAAAATGAATATTAAATTTTTTTTTATACTTTGCTTGATTATAGCCTTATCAAATTGTGTTCCGAATTGGTGGAAGCCTTATGGTTATCAAGTATTTAAACAAATGCCAAAAAATGGATCTCCAGGATATACTTTAGGTTGGATTCATGGTTGCCAGTCTGGTCTTGGAAGCCAATTTGGCGGTGCTATTTATATGACTTTTTATACTTGGAGTAGAGATCCAGATATCGCTTCAGTAAATCCAGATATTCCAAAAATAAGAGCGCGTTATAAAAAGGAGCTAAGGGCGGTAAATTGGGATAATCCTGCAGATGTAAAGAAAAATTTTAGTGATTACAATACAATTTTTTGGGGGGCTCATTCATTTTGTCGCCACTCAACACTTGGAATTTTGCAAACTGCAGCAATGGCTCCCAAACTTCCAGGGGAAGACCGACATACTTGGGATGAACATAGTTTAGGTAATATTTGGAAAATTAATGGTAAAGGTGATACAAGATATGCTGTTGGTGGTTTATGGTAGAATAAAATAGAATTTAAAGACTTAAATTTTTATTTAAAAATTCGGGAATTATGTTTTTTTAAAGACAAGAAGATTGTCATCCTTCTCTAAAATCAGGATAAGGGTTAGTATAAGAATTTAATTGTGCACTGGGTTATAATTATATAATTCCTCAAAATTTAAATTTGATTTTTTCTAAAATATTTTTAAACTCACTGAAATTCAAATTTTCAATTATTTTTTCAATTTTTTACTCTTAGAAATGCTTCCTTTTCTTGTGGTATTTTTGCCTCTTTTTGGTTTCCTTATTAGTGGATTTTGTTCTCGTGTTGTATCGACAAAAGTTTCTCAGCATTTTGTTGATAAAATTGCTCAAGTTCTAACAACCTTTCTTTTAATAGCTTCAGCAGCTTGTGCTGTTACAATCTTTTCTGATTTCGTAATTCGTGGCGAAGACGCAAATCAAAATATCAAGCTTCTTACCTGGATTTCTTCTGGTACTTTCAATGTTAATTGGTCACTCAATATTGATCAAATTACAGCAATAATGCTTGTAGTGGTAACAGTGGTTTCAAGTTTAGTTCATATTTATTCAACCGCTTACATGCACGAAGATAAGTCAATTGCGCGTTTCATGTCTTATCTTTCACTGTTTACATTTTTTATGTTGGTTTTAGTAACAGCTGATAATTTTTTACAACTTTTTGTTGGTTGGGAAGGTGTGGGTTTGGCTTCTTATCTTTTGATTGGTTTTTGGTTTAAAAAGCAATCAGCAAATGCTGCTGCAATTAAAGCATTTGTTGCAAACCGTGTTGGTGATTTTGGACTAATTATTGCTATCTCACTAATTTATGCAACTTTTGGAACTGTTGAATATTCTGCAGTTTTTTCAAGTGTAAGTGATCATTTGAACGATCAGTTTTGGTTATTTGGAAAATCATTTAGAAGCCTTGATGTAATTTGTATTGCTCTTTTTATTGGTGCAATGGGTAAATCGGCACAAATTGGTTTGCATGTTTGGCTTGCTGACGCGATGGAAGGTCCAACTCCAGTTTCTGCTTTAATTCACGCTGCAACAATGGTTACAGCTGGTGTTTTCTTGGTTGCAAGATGCTCCCCAGTTTTTGAGTATTCTGATATTGCTTTGGCAATGATAACATTGGTTGGAGCAACAACTGCAATTTTTGCCGCAACAATTGCAATCACACAAAATGACATTAAAAAAGTTATTGCCTACTCAACTTGTTCACAGCTTGGCTATATGTTTTTTGCTTGTGGTGTTTCAGCTTATTCAGCGGCAATTTTTCACCTTGCAACACATGCTTTCTTTAAAGCCTTACTTTTCTTGGGTGCGGGCAGTGTAATACATGCAATGCATCACGAGCAAGATATTCAAAAAATGGGAGGAATTTGGAAAAAAATTCCAATCACTTATGCAATGTTTTGGATTGGATCTCTTGCTCTAGCTGGTTTTCCTCCATTCGCTGGTTACTATTCAAAAGACTTGATCTTAGAAGCAGCTTATATGTCTCACGCACCTTTTGCTAAACTTGCTTTCGTTCTTGGTTTAGCAGCTGCATTTTTGACAGCTTTTTATTCTTGGCGTTTGTTATTTTTAGTTTTTCATGGTAAAACTAGATCTGACAAACACACATTTGACCATGCTCATGAATCACCAAAAGCAATGTTAATTCCTCTCTTTGTTTTAGCCTTTGGATCAGTTTTTGCTGGTTTTGTTGGTGCTAAATTTTTACATATGATTTCTGCGGAACATAACTTTTTTGGTTCAGCAATTTTCTTACTTCATGAGAATAAGTCTATCCTAGAAGAAGTACATCACGCTCCATTTTTGGTTAAAATATCTCCTCTAATAGTTGGTATTATAGCAATTTACTTATCTTATGTGTTTTATCTTGTAAAAACTGAATATCCGGCAAGACTAGCTAAAAAGTTTAATAATTTATATAAAATTTCCTTCAATAAATGGTATTTTGATGAAATTTATGAATCAGCATTTGTAAGTCCAACTAAGAAATTAGGAACATTCTTGTGGAAGTTCTTTGATATTAAAGTAATTGATGATGTTGGTCCAAACGGCATAGTTCTGTTATGTAAAAAAGCAGCACAAAAGGTAAGTAAAATCCAGACAGGTTATATCTATAACTACGCTTTATGGATGGCTATTGGTTTGGCTGTGATAATGATGTTTTTGTTGTCGTCTTTCAAAGATATACTAGCCTCATAAAAATATGAAGATAAGAGTTTCTAAAATGTTATTAATTTAGTAACATTTTGGACTATAACTTCCTGTGAATATATCAAATAAGTTTGGTAAGATGTTTATAAAGAGAAAGTAAGCCGTTTTTTTAATCAGTACAGAATTATTTTTTTTGGTAAATCACTACCATTTTTCTGATAATTCATGAAAATTTCTTGAAAGAAATAAAGTAATTCTTATCGATAGTAAAAAAAACAAAGCTAATAATTCTAATTTAGTTTCTGGTTATATATATTTTCAAACTTACAATTATAAATTAACACCTGAGCAGCTAGAAAAACTAAACTTTCTTTGTGGTTTTAAAAAAATTAAGAAGAACTTGTTTTTGAAATTAATGTAGAGGTTTCTGGAAGCACTATTTGGGAATTGAAAACCCAAATTCATATTTTCTTATATCTCAGAATATTTGCGAATTTGAAATTAAATGCAATCAAACAAAAACAAGAAGAGTAGAAAAAGTTGTAGAAACTCCATTTGCAATATTTGGTGACTTTTTAGTAATTATTAAAGAAGTTTTAGCCTCATTTTTTAAAGAATAATTTATGGATCATAAGAAACTACGCGATTGTTTTGGTTTATTTACTACTGGTGTTATTGTCGCTTGTGCTAAAAAAAATAATTTTTTGACTGAGAAGCTTTCTCACGCTGCTTTTTTTGAAAGCGAAGTTTTTACTAAGAAGCTTTTAAACAATAAAATATTTGGTGAAATTCTAAAAAAAATTTTTACTGATGAGTTTTTTGGAATGACCATCAATTCTTTTTCTTCGGTATCTTTAGCTCCACCTTTAGTTTCTTTTTGTATTGACAATAGATCTAATAATTTAAGGCTTTTTAAGAAGAACGAATATTTTTCTTTGAATATACTAAGTGAAAATCAGGTTGAACTGGCAAAGGAGTTTGCAACCCCAAGAAACAGCAAAAAATGGCAAATTGAGAATTATTTTTTAGGAAAAAAAGGTAGTCCAGTTTTTGAAAACTCATTATGTTTTTTTGAATGTAAAAAACATAAAATTATTAAAGCTGGAGATCACCATATTATTATCGGTGAAGTTATCGATTTTGGAAAAATAAAAGATGATCAACCTTTGCTTTACAGCAAATCAAAATTTGGATTTATTAGATTATAATTTTATGCCAAGCTAATTAGAAATATTAGCTATTAACTCTTTATCTCTCATCATATTACTAACCAGTTCGTGCAATAGATTGTTAATGTTATTTTCATCTGTTGAAGCAAAAGAGGAAATAAAGTGCTTATTTTTAAATTCTAAAGTATAGTTTTTGCTAAACTCTTTATTTTTACCTTTGTTATCTTTTACATCAACTCTGATAACTCCTTTAGTTTCAGAATTTCCTATAGGAAACCCACGTTGTGCTTTATGAATTAAAGTTTTAATTCTTACTTCTATTATTTTATCATTTCCTTCTATAAAACCCTGATTTACTAAGTTTTCTTTGATTTTAAACTTTAAAATGTCTGCTAGATTTTGCTCCGAAAAAACATTAACTCTTGTTTGACCAAACTTCTTTTTCCCCAAAATTTTCTTATTGTGTCTTTCATCAGAAACTCTTAGATCAAAGGTTTTTTTTGCAATTGAGTTACTTTTATTTTCGTTTTCGACATCAAAATTAAAAACAATTTTTTGATTTTTATATGAGCAAGAAAAACTTGCGAGAAGAGCGAAAATCAGCAGTAGTTTTTTCATTGTAATTTTTTATTTTATAGGTTTTGCAGAATTTTTAGAAAATAAATATTAAATTCCAAGAATACCTAATGTCAAAGAAATAATAGTTTGATATTTTTGAGGGATAATTGCCAATTATAGATTACAATTAAAATTGACAAAAAAATTATTAAGTTGATAATTGTTGTCCTTCCTCATTTTTGATGTGAAGCCCTTTTGAAAAAATCCTAACTTATCAGACAGAGCTTATCTTATTAGTTCATCTGCTTGGCATTTTTCAAAAATTTTTCAGGGAAAATTTCTGAGTAAAAATACAAAGAAAAATCCTGTAAAACCTTGGGAATATTAATTAAAAACCAGTCTTATCATGACAAAAAGAATTAACGCAAAAAAGAAATTCAGCAGAAAATTAGGCGCAAGTCTTTGGGGACAAGCTAAAGATCCTTTTGCTAAAAGAAATTATAAACCAGGACAACATGGTGCTTCTCCTAAAGGAAGGCCAAGCGATTATGGTAATCAGCTTCGTGCTAAGCAAAGAATGAAATTTTATTATGGTAACATTTCTGAGAAACAATTCTTCAACCTTTTCCAATTAGCAAGCAAATCGAAAGGTGATGTAAGTGAAAACTTTGTAGCACTCCTTGAAAGCAGAATTGATGCTGTTATTTATCGTGCAAACTTTGTTCCTACAGTTTTTGCAGCAAGACAATTTGTTAACCACAAACACGTAACTGTTAACGGACAAGTTGTTAACATTCCTTCTTACAGAGTTAAAATTGGTGATGTTGTACAAGTTAGAGAAAGATCTCGTAAATTGACAATTGTTATGGAATCTTTACAAAAAATGGAAAGAGATATTCCAAGCTACTTGCAACTTGATAAAGACACTTTCAGCATTAAATTGACTGAAAAACCAGCATTTGCTGAAGTTCCTTATCCTGTTGAAATGCAACCACATTTCATTACAGAGTTTTATTCAAGATAGTTGGGTAGAACAAAAAATAAAAAATTCGATAATTTTTGAGTATTTTTTGCAGTTTGGAATTCAAAAGTCCCATTAGGTAAATATATCGTTTTAATAATTACCTGTCATCCTTAGTAAAGCGAAGGATGACAGAATTTTTTTATCATAGATGATTTGTTTAGATTCTTCGTTTTGTTACGGATGAAACTAGCTTTATAATGCCCTAAAATTAGCTTATGCTGTAAGATGTTTAGCTATCTCGCAGAATTGTTCAATTGTGAGATTTTCTGCTCTTAATTGTGGATCAATTTTTGTTTTTTGCAAAACTTCTTCTACGTCTTTAAAAACTGATTTTAAAGAAGATCTGATCATTTTTCTTCTTTGATTAAAAGCTGCCGCAACAACTTTTTCTAGTTTATTGAAATTAACATCAGAAGTTGGTTTTTCTTTTGGAATAATTTCAACAATTGCTGATGTAACCTTTGGTGGAGGAGTAAAAACTGTTTTATTAACAGTAAACACCATTCTTGTATCACACAAAAAATTAATCATAACTGCTAATCTTCCATAATGATTATCGCCAACTTTTGCTGTAATTCTTTCTACAACTTCCTTTTGCAACATTAAATGCATTGAAGATATATTATTTGATATCTTTAACCATTTAAAGATTAAAACAGTTCCAATATTATAGGGTAAATTTGCTATAATTTTAAATTTTCTATCACCAAATAAGTCTTTTTCGTTAATTGTTAAAGCATCACCTGAAATAATTTTTAAATTTTCACCATAAAATATCTGAAGCTCTTTTAATGCTTCAATGCATCTTTCATCGCGCTCAATTGCGTACAGTTTTTTTGGTTTTGAATCAAGTATTGATCTTGTCAAACTTCCTGGTCCTGGACCAATTTCAAGAATTTCAAATTCTTCTAAACTGCCAGCAGATTTTACAATTTTGTCAGTAAAGTTTTTATCAAGAATAAAGTTTTGCCCCAGTGATTTTTTTGCATTTAGCTGATATTTTTTGATAATTTCTGAAGTGGAGAGGAGGGGCATTAAACAAATTATATTTGTTATATAGATATTTTAGAAGAAACTTTTTTCTTCATGTTATTTATCACAAAGTGGCTTTATGTAAGTTATAAAAACATAAATTTATTATAATAAGTATAATGCCACTTTGTGATTTAAATTTCTGAAAAAAATATTACAGAACTTTTTCAGCTTCTACGAACTTGTGACCCAAAGCTTCTGAAACAGCTTTATAAGTAACTTTACCATCAATAACATTTAAACCATTACGTAGGTTTTTGTCATCAAGCAAAGCTCTTCTATATCCTTTATTTGCTAAAGCTATAGTGAAAGGAAGAGTTGAATTTTCTAAGGCTTGAGTTGAAGTTCTAGCAACTGCTCCTGGCATATTTGTCACGCAGTAATGAACAACTCCGTCTGTGACATAAGTTGGATTGCTATGAGAAGTTGGTTTAGAAGTTTCAAAACATCCGCCTTGGTCAATTGAAATATCAACCATAACTGAACCTTTCTTCATTTTTTTCACCATTTGTTTGGTGATTAATTTTGGAGCAGCCGCACCTGGAATTAGAACCGCGCCAACAACTAGGTCAGATTCAACAACGTTTTTTTCAATATTTTCAAGTGAGGCGTAGATAACGTTTGCAGTGTTACCAAAAATATCACACAAGTAGCGTATTCTTGGCAAAGATTTGTCAAGAATTGTTACGTCAGCACCCATTCCAACCGCAACTTTTGCAGCATTAGTTCCTGAAACACCACCACCAAGAACTGTTACTTTTGAACGATTTACACCAGGAACTCCTCCAAGAAGAACTCCGCGTCCACCTTGAGATTTTTCCAATGCTTTAGCACCTGCTTGAATTGACAATTTACCAGCAACTTCAGACATTGGAGCAAGAAGAGGTAAAGAACCATCATTTGCGCTTACTGTTTCAAAAGCAATAGCAATTGCTCCAGATTTGATCAAAAGTTTAGTTAATTCTGGTTCTGCTGCTAGGTGTAAGTAAGAGAATATTACTTGACCTTTTCTAATCATTTTGCATTCAGTCTTTTGAGGCTCTTTAACTTTTAAAATCATTTCAGCTTTTTCATAAACTTCAGCTGCAGTTGCGACAATTTTTGCACCTGCTGCGACGTACTGAGAGTCAGAAAAGTCAATTGCTGATCCAGCATCTTTTTGTACTATAACTTTGTGACCAGCGTTTACTAATTCTCTAACGCCAGCTGGTGTTGCTCCAACTCTATACTCATGATCTTTAATTTCTTTTGGAATGCCAATTAGCATAATTCTCCTTAAAATTTTGTTGTGTTAAAAAGTTAAAAAATCCTAGAAAATTTTGGTATTTGTTTCATTTAAAACCTGATTTTACTAGGAGTTAATTTGTGAAATTTTTATGATATTACTTTCTTTCGAAGTCAAACTTGGATAGGTCTCATAATTAAAGCTAAACTGTTTTTTTGCAAGTTCTAATTCTTGATTTAGGTTTTTTCCTTTTAAAAATAAACAAAATCCATCTTTTTTAAGAAATTTTGTACTGTAAGATATTAGCTTATTAAGTGGAGCCAAGGCTCGTGATGTTATGCAATCAAACTCAGAAACACTAAGTTCTTCTAGTTTAGATTGATGAATAAAAATACGGTTTTGAGAACATAGCTTTGCTTTTCTTAAAAAACCACATTTGCGAAATGCTTTTTCTACAAGGTGAATTTCTTTTAAACCAAGAATTGATAAAATTATTCCTGGAAAACCAGCACCAGTACCAAAATCAGCAAATCTAGCATTTTTATTTTCTATAAAGCGAAGAATTTGGGCGCTGTCTAAAATATGACGATTCCAGAGTTCATCAATTGTTGATTTACCAATAAAGTTAAATTTTTGGTTTTCTTGTAGAAGAAATAAAACAAAATCTTCCAAGTTTTTAATTTGGTTATCAGTTAAATTATGAAATTTTTTTATTTCGTTTAAAGCAGCTTCTTTTTTTATTTCAAAATTCATTTTAATTGAATAACTCCTGAGATATTTTGTTTGACTGTATTGTTTAAACTGAAAATTTTAAATCATAAATTTAAACATTTGCTACATTTTTAAAGATGGGATTTCCTTTTATCAATAAAAATTAAGCAATTTTGGACAAAAATAAAGATAATTGATGACAATTACAAAGCATAATCTAAAAATGCATAAAAACATCAAAATAATATAGTTTTTCGAAAATTTCTCTCAATTTTTCTCAATAATAACATGAAAATCTCTTCAAAAGTCAAAAAAATTCTTTCTTGTTACGAAAGTGACAATGCAGGAACAAAAACAAATTTAGCACGTATTTTAATGCATGGTAGACTTGGTGGAACTGGTAAAATGGTTATCTTGCCAGTTGATCAAGGCTTTGAACATGGTCCAGATAGAAGTTTTGCTGTAAATCCAGATGCTTATGATCCACATTACCATTTTCAATTAGCTGTTGACGCTGGTTTGAATGCTTATGCCGCACCTCTTGGAATGATTGAGGCTGGAGCTGATAGTTTTGCTGGTGCAATTCCAACAATTCTGAAAGTTAATTCATCAAACTCATTGCATAATGGTGGAACTGCACCATCTCAAGCAACAACTGCATCAGTAAAAGATGCATTGCGTTTGGGTTGTTCAGCAATTGGTTTTACAATTTACCCTGGTTCCGATGCTGCTTTTGATATGTTTGAAGAAATCAGAGAAATGGCAGAAGAAGCAAAAGCTCATGGTTTGGCAGTTGTTATTTGGTCTTATCCAAGAGGTGGAGATTTATCAAAAATTGGTGAAACTGCCATGGATATTTGTGCTTATGCAGCTCATATCGCTGCTTTGCTTGGAGCTCACATTATAAAAGTTAAACCCCCAACTCAAGCTTTGGAAAACTTGGAAGCAGTAAAAGTTTATGAAAAAGTTAAAATTCCGGTAGCAACTTTAGAACAAAGAATTGCTCACGTTATGAAGGCAACTTTTAATAATAGAAGAATAGTTGTTTTCTCTGGTGGAAATGCCAAAAGCGAACAAGATATCTATAACGAAATTCGTGATCTTTACAAAGGTGGAGCACATGGTTCAATTATTGGTCGTAATACTTTCCAAAGACCAAGAGAAGAAGCTTTAGCTATGCTTGATAATATCATTAAAATTTATCAAGGAAAATTCTAAGTCTTTGATTTTTTGGATTGCCACATCGCTTTCTAAAAGTTCATCGCAATGATGGTTTTTTAGTTTTGTTATTGTGAAAATTTTAAGCGAAGTGGCAATCTATTTTTCTTTCCTAATATGACCGTTCTCTCGGTAAAAAATTTTTCGATTTCATTTCAAAACCAAGCTGTTGTCGAGAAGGCATTTTTTTCTTTAGAGTCTGGTAAAATAACTGCACTTCTGGGTCAAAGTGGATCTGGAAAATCAGTTACTGCTCTTGCTATAGTTGGTTTATTAAGTGGCGCTAAATTATCAGGAGAAGTTTTCTTATCACTGAATGATAAAGCTGTGAATTTAGTTAAATTAAGTCAAAATGAACTTTGTAAAATTCGAGGAAATAATATTGGTTTTGTTTTTCAAGATCCAAATTCAGCTTTAAATCCACTTCATAAAATTAGAAATCAAATTGTTGAAAGTATAAAAATTCACAATCCAGACATTTCCAAAGAAAATTTACAAAAACGTATTTTAGAATTGTTAAAACTTGTTGAGTTAGAATCAATAATTTCAAGACTTGACAGCTATCCTCATCAATTTTCTGGAGGACAAAAGCAAAGAATTATGATTGCAATTGCTTTGGCAAACAATCCACAAATTTTGATTGCTGATGAACCAACAACAGCTCTTGATTCTGTTGTGCAAAATGAAATTCTTAACTTATTTTTAAGGCTTAAAAAAGAGTTAAAAATTGCTGTATTATTTATTACTCATAATTTGAAAGCAGTTAATAAGATTGCTGATGAAATTTTGGAAATTAGAAATAGAAAAATTAACAAAAGAACTGAAATTATAAAAAAAGAAGTTTTTTTATTGGAAGAATCAGAAAAATCAAAATCACAAGAAAAAATAATTTTAGATGTAAATAATCTTTCAGTTATACACAAATTTAGAAAATCTTTTTTTAAAAAAGATAATTTCTTTGCTAACAAAAACATTAATTTTTCTCTGTGTTTGGGTGAAAATATAGGAATTGTTGGAGAAAGTGGATCTGGAAAATCAACTCTTGCTTTAGCTTTGTGCGGACTCATTGATTTTCAAGGAAAAATCGTATTATTTTCCGATAAAAATTGGAAACAAAATGAATTTTATTTACGAAAAAATGTTCAAATTATTTTCCAAGATCCTTTTTCTAGCTTAAATCCTCGTATGACGGTAAAAGAAACGATAGAAGAAGGATTGATTATTCATAATTTATTTGAAACAGAAGATAAAATACAAAATTTGATTCACAATTTATTAAAAAAACTTAATTTATCTTTTGACTTGCTTGATCGTTATCCACACCAGCTTTCTGGTGGTCAGCGTCAGCGTGTTGCAATTGCAAGATCACTAATTTTAAATCCAAAAATATTAATTCTTGATGAACCAACTTCTGCTCTTGATTATGTAACGCAGAATGAAATTTTGAAATTGCTTTTAGATATTCAAAAAGAAAGAGAAATTTCTTATATTTTAATTTCTCATGATTTGGATTTAGTAAGGCAATTTTCAGATAAGATTGCTGTTTTAAGAAGTGGTGAGATTCTTGAGCTTGACGAAAAGAGAAAGATATTTTCTAATCCTCAGCATAGTTATACAAAACAACTTTTTAATTCATGAAAAAACCTGAACTTTTACTTCCGGCTGGAACTTTAGACAGACTTAAAACAGCAATTCTTTATGGAGCTGATGCTGTATATTGTGGAACTCCAGATATGTCTTTACGTGTTAAATCTGCTTTTAGTTTGGAAGATTTAGTTGAGGGTATTGAATATGCTCATTCAAAAGGTAAAAAAGTTTATTTAACTTTGAATCTCTTTTCTCATAATAAAGATATTGAAAAACTTCCGCAATTTATTGAAACAGTACAAAAAGTTAAGCCAGATGGTTTAATTGTATCTGATCCAGGAGTTTTCCAATTTGTCCGTGAGCGTGCTCCAGAACTTGAGTTACATATTTCAACGCAAGCGAATGTTTGTTCTTGGTTAACAGTTGATTTTTGGGAGAAACAGGGAGCAAAGTTAGTTGTTATGGCTCGTGAGGTAAGTTTTGAAGAGCTTGTAGAAGTTCGTCAGAAATGCCCAAATATAAAAATTGAAACATTTGTTCATGGCTCAATGTGCATGACTTACTCTGGCAGATGTTTGCTTTCTAACTTTATGGCTGAGCGTGGTGCAAACCAAGGAAGTTGTGCTCATTCTTGTCGTTGGGGTTACAAGCTCAAAATAAAGTTGAAGGACAATACGGAGCATGAAATTGAAATAAATGAAAATAACAAAGATTTATTTGATTTTTTCTTAGAAGAAGAAATTAGACCGGGTGCTTTGATGCCATTTGAAGAAGATGTGAATGGTTCTTATATTTTGAATTCAAAAGATTTGTGTTTATTGCCAAAACTTGATGAATATATAAAACTTGGTCTTGATTCTTTTAAAGTTGAGGGCCGTAATAAAACTGAGTTTTATGCAGGAAGTGTTGCAAGAGTTTATCGTGCTGCAATTGATGATTATGTAAAAGATCCACAAAATTGGAATGCTGATGATTATATGGAAGAAATAAATTCTGTAGCAAATAGAGGATATACTTTGGCTTTTCACGAAGGAAGGTTGACTAATTTAGCTCATGATTATGATTCAACTGGTTCAACTTCTTTTTATGAATATGCAGCAAGAGTTGTTGACTGGCAAGAAGATCATATAATTTTAGAAGGCAAAAATAGACTTGATGCTGGTGATGTATTAGAATTTTTATCTCCCAACATAAGAGAGCCAATTTTGCTTAGAATTTATCAATTTAAGAAAGTTCGTCAAAATCTAGAAGGAAATTATGTTGATCATGAAATATCTGATAAACTTCATGCTGGACAAAGACCACTTTTTAAAATTCCTGCTGCTGACTTTCATCTGTTTGACAAAGAAAAGTTGAAAGAACTTTTAGTGCCAATGACTTTGGTGCGCAAAGAAAAAATGAATATTGAAGCTGAAAAATTAAAAGTTGAATCGCGTCAACTTAGTCACCAGCTTGAAGCTGGTGAAGTACGTGAAGAAAAATACGAAACAAAACGTCAAAAATATTTTGCAGCCCTTGATGTTGCAGATCAACAAATTTCTCCTAGAACTCCTAGAGTTGGAACTGATGGTTGCTGCGGTAAAGGTTGTAATGGTTGTCTAATTTTTTGGCATGATAACAAATATGCGCGTGCCCGTGAAATTTTGAAAACTAAAAAAATTGGAGAGATGTTGTAGAGATTTTTGATAATACACTTAAAAACACCAAAAAAATACGAGAAAAACACCACATAATGCTAATATTACCAGTTTTTACAATAAGGGGAACACAACCCCGTCAGGCTGTGTCTGACAACCCTCTAGAAGATGGCTGGGAGTAGATTCACATTCTTTGACGGGGTATAGTTTTCGAAGTAACTGATTTGATATAAATAAATTAAGTTTAAATTATATGCTGTTAGACAAACAATCAGAAGTAATTAGAAGTTTTTATGAACAATCTTTTAATCAGCTTTCTAAGTTTCACGAAATTTCTGTTTCACAAATATCACAGCTTTATCAAAATTCTTATTATAATTTTTTGGAAATAGTTGGAATTGTTGGCGCTATAGTTGTTTTAGTAGTAACTCTTGGTTTTAGGTACTTAAAGAAAGACACAAAAAAGAGATTGATAAAAATTGAAGAAAAATATCAAAAAAAATTAGATGAAGATCTTAAAAAATTTCAAGAAGAGTTTGATAAAAAAACAAAGACCCTAGAAGATCAGATTTATGCTTCAGAGGCAAAATCAATTTCTATTCAAGCAATTTCTTCTGAAAATGATATCTCGCGGTTAAAATTACATAGATTATCTTTGAATTCTGCACTAAAAAGTGGAAAAGAAAGCGTTATATCTATTGTTCTTGGTATTATTATTGATTCTTTAAAAGAAGCTAAAAAAGATTCATGTGATAATGTTTTATTTGAAGATGAATTGAAAAAACTAATTCTTTTTAAGGAAGGTAAAGAAGGTGCTATTGTTCTTCTTATAAACCAATTTGAAGAAGAATTGAAAAAAGCAAAAGAAAGAGAATAATTTATGAAAAAACCAATCGTAATCGCAATTGATGGACCTTCAGCTTCCGGCAAAGGAACTTTAGCTAAAAGAATGGCGGATCATTTTTCTTTTCCTTATTTAAATACAGGAGCTCTTTATCGTCTTGTAGCATTTCGTGTTGTTGTAGCGAAAATTGATATCAAAGAGTTAGAAAAATTTATTCCTGTGTTGGTAAAAAATATTTCAGAAGAAGATTTGGAAAATGATGTTTTATTTACTGAAGAAGTTGGTGCTATTGCTTCATTAATTGCTAAAAATGTCAAATTACGTTCTGCTTTATTTAATTTTCAAAGAAAATTTATATCTGAAGGTAAGAAAAACAACGGTGGTGCTGTTTTGGATGGTCGTGATACAACAACAGTAATTTGTCCAAATGCTGATTTTAAATTTTACATTAAAGCTGATGTTGAAATTAGAGCTAGAAGACGTTATGATCAATTATTGAAAAAAGGTGAAAAAGTCGAATATCAAGAAATTTTGAATCAGCTTAAAAACCGCGACAATAACGATTTAAATCGTCGTGATGCTCCTTTGAAAATTGCTGCAGGAGCACATGTTATTGACAATGGTAACCTTACAATTGATGAAGGTTTGTTTAAAATGTTAAGTATTATTGGCAATTCTAATTCATCACTTTTCTCCACTTTATTTTCAAAGATAAAATTTTGGAAATAGCTTATAAATTTAAGTTTTATTAAAAATGCAAAAGTTACAAAAAATTAATCGTTGTTTAATCTCAGTTTCTGATAAAAGTGGAATTGTTGATCTTTCTAGATACTTAATTTCACAGGGTATTGAAATAATTTCTACTGGTGGAACTTCAAAGTTACTTACACAAAATGGTATTGAGAATAAAGATATTTCTGAATTCACAGGCTTTCCTGAAATGATGGATGGTAGAGTTAAAACTTTGCACCCAAAAGTTCATGGAGCACTTTTAGCTGTTTTAGATAACAAAGAACATGTTGAAGCAGCAAAAAATCACCAAATTGAATCAATTGATTTGCTGGTTATAAACTTATATCCGTTTGTTGAAACTGTTACTAAAACTTCGGATGAAGAAGAAATAATTGAACAAATTGATATCGGTGGACCTGCAATGGTGCGCTCTGCTTCCAAAAATTTTGCTTACAAAACTGTTATTACTTCATCAGATCAATATGATAAATTGATTGCGGAAATGAATAATAATTCTGGTTCAACTTCTTTTGAGTTTCGCCATAAAATGGCTGCTCAAGCGTTTAGAAACATTGCAAGTTATGATATTGCAATTTCTGAATGGTTTAATAAATCAGACTTTTCTGTCTTTGGAAGTTTAAAGCAAGAGTTACGCTACGGTGAAAATTCTCATCAAAAAGCTGCTGTTTATTCTAACTCTAAATCTGGAATAGTTAATGCTTTTCAAATTCAAGGAAAAGAACTTAGCTATAATAATCTAAATGATTCTGATGCTGCCTATAATTTAGTTATGGAATTTGAGAAACCATCATGTGCAATTATAAAGCATGCAAATCCTTGTGGAGTTGCAATTGGCAGAAACTTAATTGAAGCATATAAAAGTGCTCTATCTTCTGATCCAAAATCTGCATTTGGTGGAATTGTTGCACTAAATGGTAAGATTGATGAAATTTTAGCAGTAGAACTTTCTAAAATGTTTTTTGAAGTAATTATTGCAAAAGAAATTGATGAAAAAGCTAAAGAAATTTTATCAAGTAAGAAAAACTTAAGAGTTCTTATAGCTGACTTCAAAAAAGAATTTCAAACACAAGTAAAATCAATCTCTGGTGGTTTTTTAGTTCAAGATTTAGATCAAAAAATAATTACAAAAAGTGATCTGGAATTGGCAACAAAAATTTCAGTTTCTGAAAGTGAAGTTGAGCAATTGATTTTTGCTATGTCAGTTTGTAAGCATGTAAAATCTAATGCAATTGTTGTAACCCAAAATTTTCAAACAGTTGGTGTTGGAGCAGGACAGATGAGTAGAGTAGATGCTTGTGAAATTGCATGTACTCGTGCCTCACAATTTTTAGATGGAGAATTACTAGTAAATAAAGCTATCGGCGGTTTCTTAGCATCAGATGCATTTTTTCCTTTTGCTGATAATATTGACATTGCTGCAAAATATGGTATAAAGGCAATAATTGCACCAAAAGGTTCAATTCGTGATGAAGAAGTGATCGCAAAAGCAAATGAAAAAGGGATTGCGCTTTATTTCATTCCAACACGTCATTTTAAGCATTAATTTTGTAAATCATGGCTATTAATGAACTCTTTCAAAAATATTCTAAAGCTGTTGCAAGTGCTGATAAAGTTTTAAATTCTGACTTTAAAAGTAGTCAATCTTTAGAAACGCAAGATGATTTGGGAGATGCAAATGGGTCGGTAAACCAAAATTTTAAAAATTCTGTTACAAGCAAGTTAAACAAGGAACAATCAAATCAAGTTGATGAAATTGTTGAAAGACTAAAAAAAGATTTGAAAGCAGGAAGTTCTCAAAATCAGTTTTTTCAAGAAAGATTATCTTCTAATGAGGAAACAAAAACTTTTCAAAATGTTCCTGAAGTTTTACTGGATGAGGTTTCAAAATATAAGCAAGAAACATCAAAACAAAAAATCAATAGCGAAAAACCAGAACAACAAAATTCTGCAAAAGAAACTCAACTTTCTCAAAGTGTTTTATTTTCTTATAATGGGAATCATGAAGATCAAAAATTTCAAAAAGCTGAGAGCTCAGCTCTTCAGCTCGATGAAAAACAAACTCGTCTAGAAATTGAGAAAGAATTAAGAAGTTTTAATATTTCAGATTTTTGTGTTAGTGAAAATGGTTCTTTTATTGATCCATCAAAATATTATAAATTTCTTGCACTAAGAGAACGCGCTGGTGGTCTAGGAATGGCTTCAGAGTTCAATAAAATGGAAGCTACAATTGAGTTTATAAAATATCAAGAACTAGAAAAAGCAATAAGAAGACCTTCTTATGAAGTTTCTCAAGAAGATCAAAAATTTTATGATGATAGAAATAAATCTACAAATTCTGTTATCAAAGAAGATTTAAGAGAATTATTAGAGAGTTTTACAAAATTACGTGACTCATTAGCTGTAGCTATTAGTTCAGGTGCTGTTAAAATTATTAAAAGTGCTATTGAAGATATTAATGAGATGGTATTGCAAAAAGATGGTGATGAAAAAGGGTCTAAAAAAGAAATTACAAGTTATATGATAGAAGATTCAACTAAACCTGAAGCACAAGAATTCGTAAAAAACTTAGAAAATGTGGTAACTAAATTAGGAGAATTTGGTTTTCAAACAAAAACAGAAACTAAAGGAGATTCAATATATTACGAAGCTCAACTTCCTTCTAATTATAAAGGAGACGTTTCTTTGAATGAAATAAATCTTAAAGAAATAGAGAATTTAATTTCTAATCCCAATAAAGAAAAAGAAAATTTGGTTTCTAATTCTAATATCAAAGAAGAATTATCTAAAAAAGAACCTCCTAAATTACGAATTATTATTGGAAGGAATATAGATAAAATTAAGGAACTTGCAGAAGAAGTAAAAAAAAATAATGATGTAAATAATCAAAATTTACCAAAATCTAATTCTGAAGAAAATTCTAGTGAGGTTAATAAGAAAGTAGAAAAAATAAAAATGGCTGATGTCGTTTTAGAAGCAATTAAGAAAAAGAAAAGTGAACAGCAAGATGAAAATTACGCTAAAGTAAATAATCAAAATTTACCAAAATCTAATTCTGAAGATGAAAGTAAAACTGAAAAATCTAAAGAATCAGTCTCAAGAATTTCTGAAGAAATAGCTGGAAGATTTACTCAGATGATTTTAAAACAAAGACAAGCTAAACAAAATGATCAACAGATGGGAGGCTAAGTTGCAGTGAAGAAGTTATTATTTTTATCTTTTATCCATTTGAAATACAGAAGCGTAAGACGAATGGCATCACAATTTGTAGAAAAAATAGTATCGTACTTTGAATTTATATACGGATTATTTTTTATTATAATCTTTTCCTTTGATGTTTTTGCTAAAAATTCTGACTTTTTCTCTAAAGAAAATCTCTATATTGGTATTGATGCTACTAAAAATGATAAAACAGTAGGTAAAATTGATAATTCAGTTGCTATAGATAAAGTTGAGGAAGGTAGATATTACGGTTATAAAGTTGGTAGCGATGGTTTTTTTGTGTCACCAGAAGTTTCAATTTCAAAATCTTCTAATCAAGTTTTACAAAATTCATCCGTAACAAATCAAACAAAAATTGCGGATCTTATGTTAAATTACAACTTAAGAGCAAATATTGGTTATGATTTTAACAAGTATTTTTCTGGTTTTGTGACTTATGATGTAGCTAAGTTTTCTCTTGATTCTTCTGGACAAAATAGTTTTGGAGTCAACTCTAATTCCAGTATTAATTCAGGAAATATTCCAATTATAGGAGTTGGATCACAAATAAATTTGTCCAACGATTTTGGTGTAAAATTCTCTTACGTTCAGCAGCAATTTCAAAATAGTTCAAATGGAAATGCTAAAATTAGCTCAGATGTTATAAAAATTGGAACTGTTTACAGTTTTTAAGTGACAAAAAATTTCGTTATTTTTTATTTAAAATCTCCAAAACTTCTTGATGTAATTTTTTGTTAGCAGAAGCAACTAACTTAACATTCGATTTTAACTCTAGATTGTTTCCTTGCCAGTCAGTTACAACTCCACCAGCATTTTCAATAATTGGAATTAGTGCAGCATAATCATAAACTTTCAAACCTGGATCAATTACAATATCTACAAATCCTGAAGCGAGAGAAGCATAAGAATAGCAGTCTCCGCCATAAATTATACCACCAATTTTTTGATATTTTGTGAGTGCTGCAAGATTTTTTAAAATTTTTTCATCACCACTTTGAAAATAGAACGGTGAAGAAGAACATAAAACTGCATCAGAAATTTTGTTGCAAGTGCGAGTGTTAATTTTTTTATTATTAAACCAAGAGCCTTGATCCCAAACGCCAAACCAACGTTCTGAAGTAATTCCTTGATTCATAATTCCAAGAATTGCTTTATTTTTATAAGTTAGGGCAATTAAAGTTCCAAAAATTGGACGACCAATTATAAAAGAAGAAGTACCATCAATTGGATCTAGAATCCATTTATAATCACTATTTTCATTGTGATTGCTAAATTCTTCGCCAACAATACCGTGATCTGGAAATTTGCTAATTATTTCTTTGCGTAAAACTTCTTCAATTTCTCGGTCAGCTTTTGTAACTGGAGAGTCATCTTCTTTTGCCATTTCTTCGTTTGGAAGACGAAAATATTTCTTGGTAATTTCTGCAGATAGATCAGCTAAATAATTGGCAAAATCTTTTATTTCTTGAGTAATCATTTTTAAAAAAACTTGTGAATGAAAAAGAAAGGCATTAACACTATTGAAAACCTAAAAAGCTGACTCTAAATAAGAAGTTAAATTTTTGTAAATAAAAAAACTACTTAACTTAGTTAATTATCCCTTGAAGGATTAGTTTTATCACTTCTGTCATTGCCAAGTCGCTAACTCTCCTCGCAATGACTGGGTTGGTTTTTATGTAAAATTTAATCCTTCAAGGGATAATTACCTTAATTTATTCTTATCAAGAGTTATTTTTTAAATATCAACAATGTTATTGTCATGAAATCATATTTAGGACAGTTTAACAATAATAATAATTATGAAAGAAAGAATTGCAATAATTGCAGGTTATAGATCTCCGATGGGCAAAGCTGGTGGTGTTTTTAAAAACCTAAGTGCTCATGATCTTGGAGCAAGAACTGCCAAAGAAGTTTTAATTAGATCTAAAATTAATCCTGAAGAAATTGATGAAGTAATAATAGGGAATGTAGCACAGCCAGCTGAGGCTGCAAATGTTGCTCGTGTTATTGCTCTTAAAGCTGGAATTCCCCAATTTGTTCCTGCTTTTACAGTTCATAGAAACTGTGCTTCTGGAATGGAAGCCATGACAAGTGCTGCATCAAAAATTAATAATGGTGAAGCAGAAATAATTTTTGCTGGAGGGGTGGAATCAATGAGTAATATTCCGCTCTTTTTTAACAAAAAAATGACTAATCTTTTTGCAAGATTAAGTAGATCCAAAACTATTTCTCAAAAAATTAGTGCAATTTTATCTTTTAGACCTTCTTTTTTAAATCCAATTGTTGGAATTACTCAGGGTTTAACAGATCCAATTTCTGGTTTAATTATGGGTTGCACAGCAGAAAATGTTGCAAAAGATTTTAAAATTAATCGTGAGAAACAAGATTACTTTTCTTTGCGTTCACATCAAAAAGCTGAAAATGCAATAAATAAAGGAATTTTTAGAGAAGAAATAATTTCTATATTTAATAATGATGAAAAAAATTCACTCATGATTGAAGAAGATGAAGGTGTAAGAAAGGGACAAACAACTGAAGCTTTAGCAAAGTTAAAACCTTATTTTGAAAAAGTTACTGGAACTGTAACCGTTGGTAATGCATCGCAAATTACTGATGGTGCGGCTTTTGCAGTTTTGATGTCTGAGTCAAAAGCAAAAGAAATATCAAAAGAAAAAGATATTGAAATTTTGGGATATATTCGTGATTTTGCTTATGCTGGTCTTGATCCTTCAAGAATGGGGTTGGGTCCTGTTTTTGCTTCTAAAAAAGTTTTCGACAAAACAGGTTTATCTTTAAAAGATATAGAATTAGTAGAAATAAACGAAGCTTTTGCAGCTCAAGTTTTGGGATGTGTTGAAGCTTTTGCATCAAAAGATTTTTGTCACAAGCATTTTAATATGAATGAATCTTTAGGAGAAATTGATCTTGAAATTCTCAATGTTAATGGTGGCGGAATAGCACTTGGTCACCCAGTTGGAATGTCTGGTGCAAGAATTATAATTCATTTACTACGCGAATTAAAAAGACGTGGTAAAAATCGTGGTCTTGCAACTATTTGTATTGGTGGTGGTCAAGGTGGTGCAGTTATTGTTGAAGTGAATTAGAATAGATTTATTTTTTTATTTAACTACTTAACTTTAATAACATTTTTTATAATTTTTTAATCAAATTTAAATTTTCTAACTTATGGACGTTTCAAAAATATCAATTGGTAAAGATGCCCCAAATTATGTTAATGTAATTATTGAAGTTCCCATGAATGCTGATCCTGTAAAGTATGAAATGGATAAAGATTCAGGAGCTATTTTTGTAGATCGTTTTGTTGCAACTCCAATGTTTTATCCTTGTAATTATGGTTTTGTACCAAATACTTTGTCAGATGATGGTGATCCTTGCGATGTATTGGTTGTTTCAGATTATCCAGTCGTTCCAGGGGCTGTTATTTCAGCAAAGCCAGTTGGTGTTTTAATTATGGAAGATGAGAAAGGTATGGATGAGAAAATTATTGCTGTTCCTGGAAAAAAACTCAATTCTCAATATGAAAATGTGGAATCTTATGAACAGCTTCCAGAAACATTAGTTAACAAGATAAGACACTTTTTTGAAAACTATAAAGGTCTTGAAAAAGGTAAATGGGTTAAAGTAAAAGGATTTGAAGGTGCACAAAAAGCAAAAGATTTGATTTCTGAGGGAATTGAACGTGCAAAGAAATAAATAATCTTTTTAATTAAGATTATAATTCACATAAAAAATGCTGGTAATTCTTTTAAAGAGTTACCGCATTTTTTTTTGCTGGTATGTTCTAACCCCCAAAATCACCGCACTTCAGTAGAGACTTTTTAAATTTTTAATCAGTAATTTTTCAGAACAATATTTTGGTTTTTAATTTTATGAGTGGTGCGCCATCATTCATAAAAACACTTTGATTTTCTGAAATTTTGACGATGCACCATTTGTCAAAAGCATTTCCATTGCCTGAAATTAAAAACAGTGGCTTACCAAGTCCTGCTTCGGTGCGCATTAATGTAACCTGACGAAGTCCGCCTTTAAAGTGAGAATAAATCACGCCATCAAGATCAATTTTTCCACGCCAAATCCTGTGAATTGCAAAGCTGGATCAGCGCCGATTCTATTAATTTCTTGCCAACGATACTCGTTTTGTATTTTGAGATTTTGAAAAGCAGCAGAGCTAATCGCAAAACGATAAGCACCAAGAATCATCATCATATTGATTCCAAGCTTATTCCCTTAGGCGCTGTTTAAATTCAGCTTGCCGCCTAGGTTTTTTGAATGAATCGAGGATCATTAAATTTTCTGTCGTAAATCAATTTTACCAATTCACTAAAATCAATATTAACGAGAATATTGATTTACAATAAGTGGCATTTTCAATAGTCCCAATTAGAAACTCTTGAGTGAAGCATTTCTACTTTATATTTTGGCAAATGCATTGGAATTGAAAATTGTAAGCAAAACTATCTGTATAATTGCTAGGAAAAACCCAGCTGATTTTGATTCAGCTGGGTTTAATTTATGAAAGCAAACTCCAAAATTATTCATAAACATTTAGAATTTGTTTTTGATAAATTCATTACTTTTTAAGATCAAAACGATCGTTATTCATAACTTTTGTCCAAGCTTTGACAAAATCTTGAACAAATTTTACTTTTGCATCATCGCTTGCATAAACTTCTGCAACCGCTCTAAGCTCGGAACTTGAACCAAACATCAAGTCAACAGAAGTTGCTTGCCACTTAACTTTACCAGTTTTTCTGCAAACACCCTCATATACTCCTTCTTTATTTGATGATTTCTGCCATTTAGTTGACATATCAAGCAAATTAACAAAGAAATCATTACTTAATTTACCAGGATTCTTGGTTAAAATACCATAGTCTGACCCATCAAAATTGGTATTTAAAGATCTTAAACCACCAACTAAAACAGTCATTTCTGGAACTGTTAAATCAAGTAAATAAGCACGATCTATCATTGCATTAACTGGTGAAATTTCATTTTCTTTACTGAAGTAATTTCTAAAACCATCAGCTCTAGGTTTAAGAACTGAGAAAGAATTTACATCAGTTTGTTCTTGAAATGCATCACCTCTTCCCAAAGAAAATGGAACTTTAACTTTTACACCAGCTTCTTTGGCTGATTTCTCAATTGCTGCAGATCCACCCAAAATAATTATATCAGCTAGAGAAACTTGCTTGCCAGAAGTTAAGGTTTTATTAAAATCTTTTTGGATTTTTTCTAAAACACTCAATGTTTTGGCTAGTTCCTTAGGATTATTAACTTCCCAATTTTTCTGAGGTTCAAGACGAATTCTTGCGCCATTTGCACCACCTCTCATATCTGTGATACGGAAAGATGACGCTGAAGCCCAAGAAGCCTTTACTAATTCAGAATTAGTTAGTCCAGAGTTAAGAATTTTTAACTTCAAGATTTCAACTTCAGAAGAACTAATTAATTTATACTTAACTTCAGGAATTGGATCTTGCCAAGCTAAATTTTCTTTGGGAGCTTCTTTACCAACATATCTGGCTTTTGGACCCATATCGCGATGAGTTAGTTTAAACCATGCTTTTGCAAAAGCTTTCTCAAATTCTTTAGGATTTTCTAAAAAACGTTTAGAAATTTCACGATATTTTGAATCTTCTTTCAAAGACAAGTCTGTTGTAAGCATAACTGGCGCATGTCTTTTTGAAGAGTCATGAGCGTCAGGTACTAAACTGGATGTATTTTTATCAGATGGAATCCACTGAATTGCACCAGATGGACTTTTTGTTTTGACCCAATCAAATGCAAACAAGTTAGTTAAATAATCCATTGTCCATTTAGTTGGATTTACTGTCCATGCACCTTCCAATCCACTTGTTATAGTATCAACACCTTTTCCAGTTCCACATTTATTTTTCCAACCGAAACCTTGTTGTTCGATAGCACTTGCCGCAGGATCTGCACCAACACATTTTTCAACTTTATGCGCTCCGTGAGTTTTACCAAAAGTGTGACCACCAGCAATTAAAGCAACTGTTTCTTCATCATTCATCGCCATTCTTCCAAAAGTTTCACGAATCTGATGCGCTGCAGAAATTGGATCCCCACTTCCATTAGGACCTTCTGGATTAACATAAATTAAACCCATGGTTGTCGCACCCAAATTTTTACCTAACTTGCCGTCTTTATCGAAACGTTTACTTGCCATGAACTTATTTTCCGGACCCCAATAAACTAAATCAGGTTCAAAATCATCAGTTCTTCCGCCAGCAAAACCCATGGTTTTAAATCCCATTGACTCAAGAGCAACATTTCCAGACAAAACCATTAAATCTGCCCAAGAAAGTTTGCTGCCATATTTTTTCTTAACTGGCCATAGTAAACGTCTTGCTTTGTCTAAATTTGCATTGTCTGGCCAACTATTAAGTGGTTCAAATCTTTGTTGTCCACCACCTGTTCCACCTCTTCCATCATCAACTCTATAAGTTCCTGCTGAATGCCACGCCATGCGAATAAAGAAAGGTGCATATGTACCATAGTCTGCTGGCCACCAGTCTTGCGATGTTATCATAACTTTTTTAATGTCAGATTTTAGAGCGACAATATCAATTTTTTTAAATTCGTTAGAATAGTTATAGTTCTCACCATAAGGATTTGACTCTGCTGATTGTTGACGCAGTGGAGAAAGATTAATTTTGTTTGGCCACCAAAATTCGTTTGATTTAGCCTGCATTTTATCAAGATTATGGTGATGCTTATGATGATCATTAGAACATCCAACTACAGCTAAAGATGCTACAAGTAAAATTTTATTTAAATTCATAGGAATTATTAGTTTTTTGGTAAAGATTATTAATTTACTTTGGTACAAAAACGATCTTTTTTAAAATTATCAATAACTCCAATATAAATTTCTTATGATCTTAATAAGTTTTATCTATTAGAAATTTGATATAAACTTAGTTTTTAGTGTCGAGAAAAATTATATCTAATAACTCTTTCTTTTTCTCTTTATCTTTTTTGGATAAAGTATCAATGGTGTCTAACTTTATATCACTAATAACGAAACCTTTATTTTTAATTTCATTTAAAATTTGTTCTTCCAACTTTCCACTAATTGCAACTAAGTTTGATATTGGAGTTTGTGCAACTTTTTCCAGAACAATTTTTGTAGGATTTGAATTTGATTGTTTAAAAGATAAAAATGATAAACCAAGAAAAATAAGCGAGATTATAATTAAAGAAGCCGGCAAAGGTTTTCTAAAATATTTAGTAAATGATGCGTAATGCACAATAACATGAATAATTGCTCCAATTATAAATAGTAATCCAAACCATTCGTGAGCCAATTTATTTAGTCCAACGCTCTTATGAAAAAACATCAATAAACCAGTAACAGACATCAAAATAAAAACTCCAATTACAAGAGGAGTTGCCCAAGGACGAAAATAAGAAGAAATAAAGTTTTTCATAAAAATAATTAAAAATTATAAATCCGTAATAATTCTTACAATCTGAAAGTAAAATATCTTCTAAAAAAATTATTACATTTATACGGGATTATTTTTACTTAAAAATGAATCTTTTTAGTAAAACCGGATTTAAAATAAGAGTTGAAAATGTTGAGCTTATAATACCACCTATAACTGCAATTGCTATTGGTTGTTGAACTTCAGAGCCAATACCATTTCCAAATGCCATTGGTATAAAACCTAAACTGGCAACAGTTGCCGTCATCAATATTGGTCTTAACCTTGAAATACATGCTTCATATAAATTTTCAGAATTCTCTACAGTATCCAAAAGTATAATTGAGTTTAAAATACTAATTCCAATCAATGCTATAAATCCAATATATACTGAAATTGTAATGGGAATTTGGAATATAAATAACATTAAGATTGCTCCACTAATAGCAAAAGGAACAGCGGAGAAAATTACCAAAACTTTACCTATATTATTAAACATTTTGAATAAAATTAAAAAAATCATTAAAATAATTACTGGAATAACAATCAAAATTTGCTTTTTAGCACTATTAAAATTCTCAAATCTTCCACCCCACTCAATTTTATAACCATTTGGTAAAATATTTTTCTTTATGATCTCATTTTCAGATTTCTTTATAAATTGACCATAATTTGTATCATTCAAATAAATTGAGATACTGGAATATCTTTTGCCAAAAAGACGAGGAATTGAAGTTACATCTTCGTTTTCCGTTATATTTGCAACTCTACTTAAAGGAAAACTACCACCATCAGAAACAGCAACTGGAATATTAGAAATTGATTTCAAATCATTACGATGATTTTCATTCAAATGCAAAACTATAGAAATTGGAAACTCTGTTGCGTAGAAATTTCCAACTTTAATACCAGCCATTGCGTTTTGAACTTCACTATTAACATCAGCTATAGAAATTTGCTGATGAGCAATTTCAAAATAATTTGGCTCTACATTTATAAATTTTCCTCTGCGAATTGAATTCACAAAATCTTGTTCAATTCCCTTAATTTGAGTATCTTTTCCTAGAAGATTTGTTATTTTATGAGTTACTTCCATTAAAATATTTAAATCTTCACCAAAAATTCTTAAAGAAAGATCTGCTCTACTTCCTTCCAGCATTTCATTAAACCTCATTTTAATTGGTTGAGATTCAGATATTTCGCAACTATTACATAAGGTATCTAATTCTTTCTTTATTTTATTATAAATATAGCCACCAACTTTAGATGCTTCTTCCTTATGCTTATTCTTAAGAACAACAAAAAGATCTGCAGAATTTTGTGGCATTAAATCAAGACCGGATTGTGAAATTCCAACTCTTGAAAATGTTTTCTCTATTTCTTTTTCAAGGCTTAACTTTTTTTCTAGTTCTTGAATTATATCTTTAGTTTTGTTCAAACTTGTATTATCATCAGCTACTATAGTATAGACTAGATCTCCTTCATTTAATTCTGGTAAAAAGTCAGAAGACATTGATAAAAATAAAATCACAGAGAAAACAAAAAAAGTAGAACATAAAATCATTACCATCTTATTCTTTTTAATAGCATTAGTCAGAATTCTTTTATATATTTCTTTCAATTTAGTGAAAACAAAGTTTTCATGATCAGAGCTATCTTTGATAAAGAAAAAAGTCAAAACAGGCATCAAAAGAAAAGCAATTAACAAACTCCCAAACATCCCAATAATAACGTTAATAGCCATTGGCTTAAAAGTTTTTCCTTCAATTCCACTAAACATCAATATTGGAACATAAACCAAAATTATTATTGTTATTCCAAAAAAAATAGGCTTTGAAACTTTTGCACATAATTTAGCAAGATTCAGAATTCTGTTCTCTGAACTTTTAATAAGAATTATATTTGCAATTAGAAACTCTATTAACACCACTGAAGAATCAACAATCAAACCAAAATCAATAGCACCAAGACTCATCAAATTTGCAGAAATACCAAAAATATTCATGCAAGATGCAAGTATTAAAATAGCAAAAGGTAGCGACAAAGCAACGATAAAGCCAACTTTAAAACTTCCTAAAAGTAAGAATAAAACTCCAACAACCAATAAAACCCCTTCTGTCAAATTTTTGACCACTGTTTTAATAGTAGAATCAATCAAAAACTGACGATCATATAAAATATCTACCTTCACATTATTATTTTTATTCCACTTATTAACAGCTTTTTTAACTTCAATTAAAACATCTTTAGCATTTTCTCCTGATTGTAACATCACAGTTCCAATAACAGTTTCTTGTCCTTTATAACTTGCAGCACCAAGTCTTTGAGAAAAATCCTGTCTAACTTCTACAACATGATTTAGGGATAAGTTTTTACCAGAATAGTCAATTTTTACTGGTAAATTCATTATATCATCAAAAGTTTTTACACCCGAAAAAGTTCTAACAATTTTTTGTTGATTTTCTTGTTCAATATAACCACCACCAACATTCTCACCAACAGTCTTTATTTTTTCAACCAAGCTTTTCAGACTTAAACCATAATTAACTATTTTTTCTGGATTGACATTCAAATGTAATTCTCTTTCAAAACCACCTATTGTATCAACTTCCGCAACTCCCTTAATTTTTTTTATTTCACGAGCAATCTCAAATTGCTGAACAGTTCTTAATTTCATTAAATCATCACTAACACCTTCTTCATAAACTCTATACATCAAAATCTCACCAATTCCAGTAGTAAGAGGTCCAATTTGTGGCTTCAAATTGGAAGGTATTTGATCACCAATTGATGAAATTCTTTGTAGAACTTGGTTTCTGGCAAAATAAATATCAATATCATCACTAAAAATTAGAATAACTTGAGAAAGACCAAATTTTGATATTGAACGAATTTCTTTAATACCAGGAATTCCAAACAACTCAGCTTCAATTGGATAAGTAACCGACTTTTCAATACGAGTTGGTTCCATACCAAAAGTTCTGGTATTAATAACAACTTGTTTATTAGTGATGTCGGGTATTGCATCAATTTTTACTTGTCTGAGTGAGTAAAGTCCGAATAATAATATTATTGCAAAAAATATTAAAACATACCATCGCAGCTCAAGAATTTTGGTAAAAAACTTTTCCATCAAAGCAGTCATTTTAGGGAAGAATAAAGTTACTTGTTTTACTCATTAAATCAGAATAAGAATTTGCAATTTCATATTGAACATCTAAGGAAGTTTCAATCATTTGATATTCTTGAGAATCAAGTTCAATATATGTAATAAAATCAAGAACTCCTTTCTTAAAATCATTGTTTGCAGAGTTCAGATTAACCAAACTTTTTTCTATATTTTCTATTGGAAAATTTTCAGCAATTTTCATCAAAGTTTCCAAATGATTTAGATTAGAAGTTATAAAACTTCTTAACTGAGATTGTAAAAAATCAATTTCATATTTCTGAGCACTAATTTTTGACTGCACAGAAATTACTTTTTCTTGATTTCTGTTTATCAAAGGTATTGATAAAGCAATTCCAACTCCATTTGAATTATTACTATTCATAGAAGCAGAAGAAATTTGCTCATTTTTAACTGAAAAATTTAAATCAGGCATTTTTTCAATTTCTGAATATTTCAATTCTGATTTATATTTTTGCAGTAAAAGATCTTGTTCTTTCAATGATAAGTTATTTTCAAACATTAACTTAACATAGTAATCCCTTCCTTTGTAAAATGATTTATTAAACCAATTAACCTTGGCTATTTTTGGTTCTTCATTCAACCCCAAATAAACATTTAGTTTATTCCAAATTAAAATAACTTCATTTTGATAGTTCATTAAATCACGCTCAATTAATTTAATTCTGTCTTTAGTTATAATTCCTTGAGCGCGTTTGGTTGGAGAATTAAGTGCAATATGAAGCAAGTACTGATTGACCGATGAAAGTCTTTTTAAACGCTTTTGAGCTAATTCAATTTTTTGCTTTGTAATTTGATATTGATAAAGAAGTCTAAAAACCTCTGCTTGAACTAGAATTTCTATATTTTGTTTTCCGAATTGCAAAGCCATTGCTTGCGCAATTTCAATTTCATATTTACTTTGTAATTTACCTAAAAATGGTATGCTCTGACTAACACTATAGTTTTTTTGACCAGAAATTTTATCAAAACTTACAACGGGATTTTCCCAATATTTTTGCTGATTCGCTAGATGCTTCTGTGATAAAGCTTGGTATTCTGCAGCTTTGATATTAAAACTATTTTGCTTTGCCAGATTAACTAATTCTTCAATCGAATATTCTTGCGCAAAAACTACATTAGAAAATATTAAAAGTGATAAAAAATAACATGAGAAAAAATTTAAGTTCAGCTTTCTAATAAACTTCGACAACATATAAAAATTAAGAGAAAATTATTAAATAGATTTGATTAGAAAAAACCTGAAAAAATTATTTTATTTTATCCGAAACTTTTTTGCATTCTTTTAATATGTAGCTCATTGATATGATGATATTTCCTTCTTTTTTCTAAGCAGACTCTTTGATACATTCTTTAGTTAAAATTTCTTTGCGCTGTTCTTTAGTTTTTTCTAGTAAAGTTTTGAGTTTTACTGTAAACAAAACATAAAGTAACAATTATTGTAATGAATAGAAGACTTTTTATAACTTAAAAAGTATATTTTAGTATTCTTATACTCATTAGTATAAGAAATAACTATTCCATCAATATAAAATCATTATAAACAAACTGATTATTACAAATAATTTTTGTCATAAGTTTGTAACTTTATTTTCTCACTTTTTCTAAACAAAATTTTTACAAAAAAAAAGGCTTTAACCTCTATCCTATTTAGGTATCAGAGGTGAAAGCCTTTTTTTTGAACGTCTGTAAAATTACATATTTTCAGAAATATATTTTACAGCACTTTCAACTGTAGTAATTTTTTCAGCAGCTTCATCAGGAATTTCAATTCCGAATTCTTCTTCAAAAGCCATAACCAATTCAACTTGATCTAAGCTATCAGCACCCAAATCATCAATAAAGCTAGCGTTCTCAGAAACTTTAGCTTCTTCAGCGCCAAGGTGGTTAATGATAATTTTTTTAACTCTTTCAAAGATTTCGTTGTTGTTAGTCATAAAAATTGATATTTATTAATAAAAATTTAAAAAGCCTTTGCTCCAAAAAAGCAAAAGGCTTCTTAAGAATTCCAAAAAGAAGAGAATCTGAATTCTCTAAAACTCAGTCCCATTTGGTTTGATAGGTTATACAGTATAATTTAAATAGCAACTAAAAAGCTATCTTAATAGATAAAATACATTAGTTTGTTCAAATTAATACGGCATAATTGCCATAATTTGGCGCTTCTGAGTCAATGCATCAACCTTGTCAAAAAAAGGTAACATGGTTTTGAATTTATCAAAAAAACTTTTATCTTCTTGAACAATAACAATCTCTTTTATTGGTAAATGTTTTACATCAATTTTGTGGAGCTTCTCAAAGTATGAAAGAGCTTGTGCCTCACCACCAATTTCATCAATCAAACCAACTTTTAGTGCTTGTCTACCAGTAAAAACTCTTCCATCTAGAATAAATCTTGTATCTTTAGCTAGTTTCCCCCCTCTTCTTTGACGAACTAAATCAGAAAAGAAAACATAACTATCATTTATTGATTCTTGAACAACAGCGTCAACTAAAAAGTTTGATTTTTCAAATGGTGAAGGGCTGCCTTTCAAAGGGGATGATTTGTAGCTGTTAAATTTAACACCAACTTTGCGTGCTAATTCTGTAAATTCAGGACTTTCCATCAAAACACCAATTGAACCAGTTAAAGTTCCATTATGAGCGACGATATAGTCTGAAGCAATTGCGGCCATATAACCACCAGATGCAGCAACCGATCCCATAACTACAGCTGTTGGCTTTTTTTCAGCAATTTTTCTAAGATCTTCAAATAAAATTTCACTTCCAACAATTCCACCGCCAGGACTGTCAATATTAACTATTACAGCTTTTATTGATTTTTCTAAAGCAATTTTTTCCAAAACCTCACTACGAAAATCATTTTCAAGTATTACACCTTCGATTTTAATTTCCGCTATGTAATCAGAACCTTCAGGAACGCCATCTGATAATTTATCACCAGCTAAAATTCTTAAGAATAAAACTATAACAACAAAGATACATAAGATAGACAAGTTTTTCCACTTATGCACTTTGTTCTTAAGATAAATTAGTGCTGCTAAATTATCAGATGAATTCATAAATATTATCTGAATTACTTTTTAGACTCAGAAACTCCAAGAGCAGCAAGAGATTCTTTCAAAGCGTCACCCGCAATTGAACCGATCGTAGTTCCACTATCAGAGTCTGAATAGATATGAGCTTCTTGTTCATCGGCTTCCATATCTTTAATTGAAAGAAGAAGTTTTCCAGTAATTTTATTGAATAATACTACTTTGGCTTCAATACGATCACCAACTTCATATTTTTCAGTTTTTTGCTCTTGTTTGTTTTTAGAAATATCAAGTCTCTTAATTACGGCTTTTAAACCATTATCAAGCTCAACTTCTAGGAAGTCTTTCTTTACATTTACAACAACACAAGAAGTTACTAATCCAGATTCAATTTTAGCGATTTCATCTTTAAAGTTTGGATTATTAATTTGTTTAATACCAAGAGAAATTCTTTCTTTTTCATAATTTCCACCGAGTACAACAACTTTGATTCTTTCATCTTTTTTGAATTTTTTCAAAATTTCTTCTGGGGTACCTTCAGATGAAATATCTGAAACATGCACTAAACCATCAACTCCACTTTCAAATCCAACAAAAAGGCCGAATTCAGTAAAGTTTTTAACAACACCTTCAACAACATCACCAACTTGATGACTTTCTGAGAAAGACTGCCAAGGATTTTTTTCACATTGTTTCATACCTAAAGAAATTCTGTGATTTTGTGGATTAATATCCAATACCATAACTTCTACTTCTTGACTTACAGACAAGAATTTTCCTGGAGTTGAATTATTTTTTAACCAACTCATTTCAGAAACGTGCACTAAGCCTTCAATTCCATTTTCAATTTCAACAAATGCACCATAAGTTGTAATATTAGTTACATGACCTTTAACAACTGAACCAACTGGATATCTCTGAGAAATCGTATCCCAAGGATTTTGTTGCAATTGTTTCATACCTAAAGAAATACGTTTGCTGTCTTCATCAAATTTGATTACTTGAACTTTAACTTCTTGACCAACTTTCAAAACTTCTGATGGATGGCGAACGCGGCACCAAGAAATGTCAGTTAAGTGTAATAAACCATCAAATGAACCAAAATCAATAAATGCACCGTAGTCTGTGATATTTTTTATAACACCATCCAAAGCATCACCAACTTTAATTTTAGCAAGAACTTTGTCTTTCTCAACATTTCTTTGGCTTTCAAGAATAGCTCTTCTAGAAACAACAACGTTTCCTCTAACTTCATCAATTTTTAGAACTTGTAATTTTTCAATTTTATTGATCAAAAAAGAATCATCAGATAAAAGCATAGTATCAACTTGACTTCTAGGTAAAAAACAAGTGATGCCATTAACATCAACCGCATAACCGCCTTTTACTTTACCAAGAATAAGTCCTTCAATAACTGTTTTATCTTCCAAACAGTTTTTAAGGAAATGCCAGTTGTTATATCTTCTAGCATTATCACGACTGATAACTAATTCACCTTTTTTGTTTTCAAGTCTTTCAAGAAATACGTCTACAACGTCACCTTCATTAATTTCACCATCTCTTTTAAATTCAGAAATATCAACGAAACCAACTGATTTTGCACCAATGTCAACTGCAACTCCTTTATCAGAAATACCAACAATAACCCCTTTAACAACTGTTCCTTCAACTAGTCTTTGACTGTCTTTTTCATATTCTTCAAAAAGTTCCGCAAAATTTTCTGCAAAAAATAATTTTTCTTGTTCAGCTAATATATTAGCTGTATTGCTAGCTGGTTTATTCATAAATTAAATAGTTGATAAAGAGTTAATATTGAGAATTTTAAATGACTTAAAAATTCTTATTTGAGCCCTAAGTTTTATTAAGGGCCTTAAACTATAGTCATAAAACTCTAAAAATCAAGCTCTAAAATTGATTTTAGATCGTCTAAAAAATCTTAAATAATCTAGTTAAAGAGTTTTTTGATATTTTATTTTATAAGACCGAAGTTATTATTCTCTATAAATTAAAATTTCTTACTTTTATGAATTAATTTTTTATTTAATTTTAGGTGGAAATTATTTTTAATTTAAATAACTGATTGTGTTTAATTTTAATATATCATGATTTAATCAATCTATATTTTGATAATAAAATAAAAATCATAAATTATGCTGAATTTCTCTAGCCGATTAATCAGAGGTCTTTCAAGAAACAATAGCGGAGTTATTAGAAGGTCATTTAGTGGAAATGAAAATGGAGAAATAACAAAATATTCACAAGTTTTAGCGATTAGAACATGTTCAATCGATAACACATCATCACTAAATGGAATTGCTCGAATATTTATTCCAGGTCATAAAACACCGCCTTTTTCTGATGGAAAAGAAGGCTCAATATCAGTTTTACCATCTAAAACGAGAGACTTCTTCTTATCTAACCTATATTCAAAATCTGATATTTATTCATCAGATAGAAATGAAATAAATACTCGAAACTTTCCTGTTTCAGGAGAAGCCATAGTTCATCAATTAAACAAAGGAAACCCAATTCCAGAAACAGAAATTAGCCATAATGGTAAAGTAATAGGTATTTTTGAAAAAAAATATGATACTGAAACAGAAAAAAAAGCTAAAAAAAAGAATTTGAGATATTTTATTCTAGTAGATAAAGATGAAAAATATTATCTAAATGAAATAATTGATGGAAAAGAAGTTCCTGCAGTTTTTTCCTCTTCAGTAATTAATTTTGATGAAAGAACAAAAAATAAAAATGAAATACTAGAACAAAAATCAGCTGTAGAGAAAAATTATAAAAAATTCATACAAAAAATAGGGACAAATTTGCCAACATATAAAACTTTAAGGGAAGATTGTCCGATGTTATCCTCAATTATTTTTGACGTAAATTCAATTGCTTTAAAAACAAATCTAAAGTTTCGTGAAACTTTCAGAAAGAAACTTGAAGAATTAGAAGAAAATGAAAAATCTAGACCAAAAACTACAGTACAAATCAGCTTATTTGGAGAAAATGAAAAATTAAATAAATCTTACAACCAAAGATATAGCGGCTCAGGATATAATAATAGCGCTGGCGGTGATTAATTAAGTAAATGCTTACTATTAATCTATGAATGTTCCAATTTAAATTAATAAATAGTTGACTATTTTAGTTGGTTTTTGATAATTTTTGAACTTAAAATTTTTGAATCAAATTATGATACTCACAACTAAAGGTAGATACGCTGTGTTAGCAATGATTGATATTGCTGACTCTGCAAACTCAAAAAAAGCAACACCACTATTTGCAATTTCACAAAGACAAAACATATCGCTTTCTTACCTTGAACAAATTTTTACAAAACTCAGAAAAGCACAAGTTATAAAATCAAGCAAAGGACCTGGTGGAGGATACTTTCTTAACAAAGATCCGAAAGAAATAACTATTGCAGAAATTATAAATGCAATTGGAGAACCAATTAAAATAACAAGCTGTAGTAATAAAAAAGAAGGTTGTATTTCAAACAAAGAAATTTCAAAGAAGTGTAAAACTCACGATCTTTGGTATGGTCTTGAAAAAAGAATTTATGACTATCTTTATTCAATATCTTTATATGATGTATGCAGTAGCAGTTTTCCAAAACTTTGCAAAACTGCTGATAATAATTTTCTTAATTAAATTATGAAATCTACTTATCTTGATCACAATGCAACAACTAAAATAAGCGAAGAAGTTTTAAGCAAAATGAACGAGGTCTACAAGCTTCCTCTTAATAACTCTTCAAACCACTTACTTGGAAGAAAAGCAAATTCAATTGTAGAAGAGGCCAGACAAGAAGTTAAAAATCTAATTAATGCCAATAACTACGAAGTCATTTTTACCGCAAGTGCTACAGAAGCAAGTAACATGGTTATTCGTGGTACTGAAGTAAAAAAAGTATTATTTTGTGGAATTGAGCACGCGTCTGTTTTCAACTGTCGACCAAGCAACAAAGAAATTATTGAAATTAGAGCATTAGAAAACGGACTCATTGATATTGAAGATTTAAAATCAAAGCTTTCATCTATAAATGATGGAAATTTTCTAGTATCTTTGATGCTTGCAAACAACGAAACAGGAGCAATTCAACCGACTAAAGAAGTTGCAAAATTGACTCATCAAAAAGGCGGCTTATTCCATTGTGATATGGTTCAAGGAGTGGGGAAGATTGCAGTTGATATTGAAGATATTAATGCTGACTTTGCATCAATTTCGGCTCACAAAATTCATGGTCCACAAGGTGTTGGAGCATTGTTGATGAGAAAAAGCTTAGATATAACGCCAATAATTTATGGTGGAAAACAAGAAAAATCAAAAAGAGCTGGAACTGTAAATACAGCTGGCGTTGCTGGATTTGGTGAAGCTTGTAAAATTGCCGCAAAGAACTTAGGAATTTATGAAGAAGTAAGAAAACTACGTGAATATTTGGAAAATGAACTAAAAAAATATGCTGGTGATGATGTTATAATTTTCTCACAATCTGTAGAAAGACTTCCTAACACCTGCTATTTTGCAACAAAAAATGCTAGTAATCAAACACAGCTAATTCATTTTGATTTAAATAGAATTTGCATAAGTGCTGGGTCTGCTTGTTCTTCTGGGAGCACCTCACCCGCGAGAGTCTTAAGTGCAATGAGAGTAGATCCAAGTTTTTTAGGAAGTGCAATTAGAGTTAGCCTTGGATCTGATACAACGAAAACTGAAATTGATAAATTTATTAAAATTTGGTTAGAACTTTATAAAAGAACTAAAAATAGTAATTAAAATGACCTTAAAATTACCAATTTATCTTGACTATCAATCTACAACTCCCATTGATCCACGTGTTATTGAAGTTATGATGAGATCTATGTCTGAAGATTTTGGAAATCCTCATTCAAGAACTCATGCTTTCGGTTGGAAATCGGAAGAACTAATTGAAATTGCGCGAAAACAAGTCGCGGAATTAATTGGAGCAGATGCAAAAGAAATTATTTTTACATCTGGCGCAACTGAATCAAATAACTTAGCAATTAAAGGTGTTGCTAAATTTTATGGTGAATCAAAAAACCACATAATTACAATTGCAACTGAACATAAATGCGTTATCAACTCGGCACGTGATTTAGAACAAGAAGGTTATGAAGTAACTTTTTTACAAGTTCAGAAAAATGGTCTTATTGACTTAAATCAACTTGAAAATGCAATTACTGATAAAACGTGCTTAGTTTCAATAATGTCTGTCAACAATGAGATTGGAGTAATTCAACCTCTAAAAGAAATCGGTACTTTATGCCGCAAAAAAGGTGTTTTCTTTCATACTGACGCAGCACAAGCATTTGGTAAAATTCCTCTTAATGTTGATGAAATGAACATAGATTTGATGAGTATTTCAGCTCATAAAATTTATGGTCCGAAAGGAATTGGAGCAATCTATATTAGAAGAAAACCAAGAGTTCGTATAAAACCAATTATTAGTGGTGGTGGGCAAGAACGTGGCCTTAGATCTGGTACTTTAGCAACTTTTTTGGCGGTTGGTTTTGGCAAAGCTGCTGAAATTGCAAAAAATGAAATGGAAAAAGACTATGTTCATATAAAGAAATTGAGCGATAAGCTTTACAACGCTGTTATGAAGAATGAGTTTGTCTATTTAAATGGCGACAAAGAAAATCGTTATCCTGGAAATTTAAATTTTAGTTTTGCAGGAATTGAAGGTGAATCAATGATTATGGCTATAAAAGATTTAGCAGTTTCTTCTGGTTCTGCTTGTACTTCTGCTTCGCTTGAACCATCTTATGTTTTGCATTCCTTGGGTGTTGAGGATGAACTTGCACATACTTCTATTAGATTTGGAATTGGTCGCTTTACAACTGAAGAAGAAATTGATTATGCAATAAACTTGCTTCAGACAAAAATCAATAAATTACGCGAACTAAGTCCTCTATGGGAAATGATGATTGAGGGAATTGATTTAAAATCGATAGAATGGAAGGGACATTAAAAAACTATTATGAATACACTAATTTATTTCGTGTGAAGCAATTATAATAAAAAAATAAAAATTTTTTAATCCAATTAATATAAATTTATGGCTTACTCGCAAAAACTTATAAATCACTATGAAAATCCTCAAAATGTGGGATCTTTTTCTAAAGAAGAAAAAAATGTAGGAACTGGTTTAGTTGGCGCTCCTGCTTGCGGTGATGTTATGAAGTTACAAATCAAAGTTTCTGATGAAGGCGTTATTACTGATGCAAAATTTAAAACTTTTGGTTGTGGATCAGCAATTGCTTCAAGCTCACTTGCTACCGAATGGATTAAAGGAAAAAACATTTCAGATGCAGCTACAATAACAAACCATCAAATTGCTGAAGAATTATCACTTCCTCCAGTAAAAATTCACTGCTCAGTTTTAGCAGAAGAAGCTATTAAAGCAGCAATTGAAGATTACAAAAAAAATAAAAGTAAATAAGGAATGTTTGAGATTTCAAATACTGGCAATCCAATTGTAGATTACTTAACAATTTCAGATGAAGCTTTGTTGCAAATTAAAGAATTGTTAAAAGAAAGAAATGAGCCTTGCGAAGGAATTAGAGTTGGAGTAAGAACTCGTGGTTGTTCAGGTCTTTCTTACACTATTGAATATGCTGTCAAAGAAAAAAATATTTCTAAGTTTGATGACGTTGTTATAAAAGATGGAATCAGCGTCTTTATTGATCCAAAAGTTTCAATGTTTTTAATTGGAAGTAAAATGGTTTTCAAAAGTGATGATCTGAATTCTGGTTTTGATTTTGTTAATCCTAATGAAAAGGGACGCTGCGGATGCGGTGAAAGTTTTAAAGCATAATGAAAAACTATTTCGAAATTTTATCATTACCAGTCTCAACAAACATTAACTTAGAAGATCTTGAGAAAAAATACCTTAATTTTCAAAAAGAATTTCACCCAGACAACTCAAGTTCTTCTGATATTGAAAAATCAATTGCTGTCAATGAAGCTTTTGAAGTTTTAAAAAATAACTTATCTCGCATTTCTCATATATTACAACTTAATGGAATTGACCTAGAAGACGACTCAAAATCACCAAAAGTTGATTCTACAACGCTGACTGAAGTTCTAGAAATTCGTGAAACTATCTCAGAAAGTAATTACGAACAAATAGGGATTATTAAAAAAGATTTAAGCAGTAAAATAAAGTATTTTATCAATCAGGCAATTTTAAAAATTGACGAAAAACACTTTCTAGAAGCTGCACAAATTTTAATCAAAGCAAAATATTTTGACAAAACTTTACAAGATTTGAAGAAGAGAAAATAAAATGGCACTTATAAAAATTTCAGAACCAATTTTAGAAAATAAAGCAGAAAATAAAAAAGATATTATAATTGGAATTGACCTAGGAACAACTAACTCTCTTGTTTCAATTATTGAAGATAAAAAAGTTAGGTTTTTGTCTGATAAAAATCATAATCAAATAATTCCATCTGTTGTAAATTATGATAGTGCAGGAAACTTTGTTGATGTTGGTTACCAAGATAGTTCCAAAATTTCCATTTCTTCAATAAAAAGATTAATGGGCAAAAGTTTTAACGATATTAGAAATGAAAACTTATCTTTTAAAATAGAAAATAACGTTAATGAAAAAGAAGCTATCAAAATTGTTATTGGTAATAAAAGAATTACACCAGCAGAAATTTCAGCAGAAATTCTAAAATACTTAAAAAATATAGCAGAATTAGAACTAGAAGCAGAAATTAAAAAAGCTGTAATAACTGTTCCAGCATATTTTGATGAAGCCGCAAAAAATGCTACCAAATTGGCAGCTAATTTATCAGGTCTTGAAGTTTTAAGACTTGTAAATGAACCTACGGCTGCTGCACTTGCTTATGGTCTTGATAACGATTCTGAAGGAACTTATTGCGTTTTTGATTTAGGTGGTGGTACTTTTGACGTATCAATTTTAAAAATGCAAAAAGGTGTTTTTAAAGTTTTAGGAGTTGCAGGTGACAATAATTTGGGTGGAGATGATTTTGATGAATTAATTTCAAAGCACTTAAATGTAAGTATGTTGGAAGCTAGAAAAATTAAAGAAGATTTATCAAAATCAGATAAAGAACTACCTTTGCGCAAAGAATTTGAAAACCTAATCTCTGATAAAATAAATAAAACAATTTCTCTAACAATAAATTTAGTTGAAGATTTAGAACTGGAAACTGAAAAAGTAAAGGGCATAATTTTAGTTGGAGGTTCAACTCGTATTCCAATAATTAAAGAAAAGTTAACAAAAATTTTTGGTGCTGAAAAAATCTTAGATAAACTGGATCCTGATAGAATTGTTGCAGCTGGAGCCGCATGGCAAGCTTATAATTTGAGCGGTAATTCGGATAACTTGTTACTTGATGTCATTCCTCTTTCACTTGGAATTGAAATGATGGGAGGCATTGTTGATAAAATAATTCATCGTAATTCAACAATACCTATATCTCTAACAAAAGAATTCACAACCTACGCAGATAATCAAACTGGAATGAAACTTCATATCGTACAAGGCGAAAGAGAATTTGCAAAAGATTGCAGAAGCCTAGCTGAGTTTGAAATCAAAAAAATTCCGGCAATGGCTGCAGGAATTGCAAGAGTTGCTATCACTTTCAAAGTTGATGCTGATGGACTCTTAACTGTCAATGCCGTTGAAAAATATACCAATGAAAAACAAGAAATTATTGTGAAACCAAGTTATGGTTTAGATGAAAATGAAATAAAGAAAATGCTTTTTGATTCATTACAAAACTCAAAAAAAGACATTTCTGAAAGACTTCTTTCCCAAGCAATTACAGAAGCAAATCGAGATATTACAATTATAGAAAAAGATTTGAAAAAAAATAACATTAATTTAAGCCTAGAACAACGTAATAAAATAGAACAAAAAATAGAAAATCTAAGAAACGAAATTGCCAACAATAAATCAAAAGATAAGATAACAGAATTACACCAAGGTCTTATTGATTTATCAGAAAATCTCATTTTAGACAAAGTAAACACAGTCTTAAAAACAAAAATAGTAGGTGAAAAAATTTCATAATGCGCAAAAAAAATTTAACTGCTTATCTAGTGAACCTTTTTAAAAAAAGATAAAAGGATTTTCTTTAGTTGAGTTGTTAATAATTTTACTTGTTATTACCATATAAATATTAGCAGTAATTTCTGGTTCAGTTTTATACGAAAAATTCAAATTAATGAGATTATACCAAAACATAAATCTATACTCTTAATTAATTCCAACTAAACTTTCCCACAATATCAACTAAATTTGTGGATTTATGGCGAAGGCTTATTCTTTGGATTTAAGGCAAAGAGTTTTTAATTTACTGGCTCAAGGGGAATCTAAATTATTTATTGAGAGGACTTTGGATGTATCAACCAAAACTATTTTAAAGTGGCAAAAGCATTATGAAAAAACTGGCTCCATTGATAAGATGGTGCCGACAACAACAAGACCAAGAAAAGTAGATTACAAAAAAGCCAAGAAATTTATTGAAAAGAATCCTGATAAAACTCTTAAAGAAATTGGTGATGCTATTGGCACAAAGGATGCTCTTTATGTAATTAAAAAACTCGGCATTACATATAAAAAAACGGTTTCTGTACGAGGAGAGAAGGGAAGATTTGCGAGAAGAATATCAAAAAATCTTGAATCAAATTCCCAAAGAAAATCTCATTTATCTTGATGAGTCAGGATTTGATCTAAATATGAAAAAAGAATATGGTTGGAAGATAAGAGGAAAAAGGCTTTACGACAATAAAAGCGGTAACAGAAAAAACAAAAGAATCACGGTTATTTCGGCTTATTCAAATAAAACAAATCAACTAATCGCTCCGATGTATTTTGAAGGAAATACCGACACAGAAATCTTTAACCAATGGATCGAGGAATTTCTTATTCCAGAGCTAAAACCAAATCAAACTGTGATTCTGGATAATGCCGCTTTCCATAAATCGCAAAGAACAACAGAGCTTATAAAATCAGCAAATTGCAACATTCTGTATCTTCCCCCATATTCTCCCGACTTCAATCCAATTGAGCAAAAATGGGGCCATGTAAAAAATACAGTTAAGAAAATTAGAAACAAATTTGAGAATTTTAATGAATGTTTAGATATGGCTTTAATGGGAGTATAGATTTATGTTTTGGTATACAAAGAACTTCTTGGGCTGGAAGGAAAAAAGGAGGTTTTGGATTTTTTAGATTACATGCTTTTGCATCCATTTTATCAAAAACCACAAAGAAAATTTAAGATTAGGACTAGAGATTTGTGTTTATGTGGTAGCAAGTTACGCTTTGGAAAATGTCATAAAAAGCATAACTTTTTAGCAGATTATTACTCAAAACAAGAATTAGAAAAAGATAGAGATGATATTTCAAAATTATAATTTTTGGTTGGCAAAAAGGGATTCACACTTCAAACAATGTCTAATCCTCTAACTCGAAGGTGCAGTTGAAATGCCTTCTAAAGCCTTTATTTATCTACATCGCTAAAGCAGGAGAAAAGTTGGCAGATGGGGTCATTTCCTCCGCCATAAAAAAGGGCTCCCTTCGGGGAGCCTTTTTTTATGGTGGAAAGCAAGAGTTGTGTAGAAGAATTGATTGGGTTCGACAATTTTTGTAATTTTTCTTTGCGAGTAAAACAAGCTTAGAAAAATATAAAAAATTGCAAGAGAGCGCAGCAAACGCCATCCCTTCCTCTCCGCCAAAGCCTTGTGAGACTTAGAGCCATAAGGCTCCATCCCAGTTGATGATTTTTGCGAACTTTTGTTTCGAACCAGTCTCTTTCCGCCCCGCAGCCACTCTGGCTCTATCTGCACTTCCAAAAAATTAAAAATTAAGTGTAAGCACTAGGCAAAAGAACCATTTTGCGAACTTTGATTATCGCAAAGTGCAGTTGAAAATTTTTGGAACGGAAAAAATTGAGGAATTATTTTGTAATCGGTGCTGCTTAGAACATTGATATTATTGACCAAAATTCGGTGCAGGTGAATCGGAGATTTGGAGAAAGCAGCGACAACAAATTATTACCGTTTCTGCTCTTGCTCAATTTCTTTTAAAACTTTTTGTATTTCTGGCAGAATGTATTTTTTCCAGTTACCCTTTGAACGCTCAATCAATTGAGGGTTAGTGAATACTTCTTCAGTTGTTTTATAATATTCTTTAAACTCCCTCAAAAGAAAGATGCAGAGCAATTGTTCCGGTGGGGAAGTTTTTTCCTCTCCATCGCATGCACAAATTACTCGGATCAACTCTCTGTATTGCGATATTTTTGATTGCCTAATTCTCTGTTTCGTGAATCTAGCCACTTTATAAGCGAAAAAACAAAGCTACCGCAGGCTACTAAAGCTGTAATCAATGTCGCTATCGCAGTAAAATTATTGAGTAAAAAATTCATAATTTTTTCTTAAAAAATTTCATAAACCACACCGCGTCCTTTTCCAAACATTTTGATTTTTTTCATTTCGACCAAGTCACGCAGTTTAACTTTTAGAGTGCTGCGATTTGCCCCCGTCAGTTTTTGAATATCAGATACTGCCAGCTTCTTGTGACTTTTAAGAATCTTTAAAACTTCCAAATGCAGGTCATCAAAATTTTCTTGCAGGATTTTTTCGGCCTTAACTTTCTTCTCGAGATTGTCCTTTTGTTTTTTGAGCGATTTAAGAAAAAACAAAATCCAGTTTTCGAATTTTGGTTTTTTAGAATCTAAAGTGATTTGGCAGTCTCTTAGGTTTTTGTAATAAAGGTCTTTATTGTGCTCAATGACGCTTTCCAGAGAGCTATATTGAATGTAGCTGTAGCCAAGTTTTAAAAGAAGCAGATTGGTTAAAATGCGCGATAATCTGCCATTGCCATCTTGAAATGGGTGAATTGCCAAAAAGATTACGATAAAAATTCCGGTGATGATTAATGGGTGGGTGTTTCTAAGTTCTAAAGCCTTGTTCGTCCACTCAACCAAATCAGTCATTTTCATTGGCGTTTCGAAGGGCGTAGCGGTTTTGAAAACTATGCCAATTTCTTTGCCTTTTGCATCAATTGCCACCACGTGATTATCGAGTTTTTTATATTCTCCTCTGTGGCGAATATCTTTGGAACTATGCTTAAGAAGAATTGCATGAAGTTGTTTGATGTGATTTTCGTTAATTTTTAAATCTTCAAAATTTTCCAAGATCAAATCCATCGCGTCAGAATAACCAACAACTTCTTCTTCATCACGGCTTTTAAATGATTTTCTTTTGACCTTTGATAGCAGAGTTTCAACTTGCTCATCGGTTAATTTAACGCCTTCAATTCTGGTGCTTGAGGCAATTGATTCAATTGTTGCCGATTTTTTAAGCAAGCTCAAGCGATCAAGTGACAAGGTGTTAATTGCCTGCCATCTGCCTTTAAATTCATCAAGCTCGCTGATGATGTTGAGAATATCGTTATTTATTGTGACTTGATAGTCGGTCATTTGTTATTTGCTTAAATTTCCAGAAACTTAAGACATCACTCTATCAGACAAATAACCAAATGTCCATATAAATATCCAATTTTATCCGTTTTGTAGTGATTTGAGTCAGTGGAGGGTTTGGTTGGCAAAAAGGTATTCGCACTTCAAGCAATGTCTAATCCTCTAACTCGAAGGTGCAGTTGAAACACTCGCTCAAGCCTTTCTCCGCCTACATCGCCAAAACAGAGAAAAGTTGGCAGATGGGGTCGCGCCCTCCGCCATAAAAAAGTGCTCCCTTCGGGGAGCCTTTTTTTATGGTGGAAAGCAAGAGTTGTGTAGAAGAATTGATTGGGTTCGACAATAAGCGTATCTTTTTCTTGGCGAAGCTTAGCTGAGCTTAGAAAAACAAGCATTTGTAAGCGCGAATGCGCGCCATACCTTCCTCTCTAGCACGCAGCATTACGCAAAATTACTCCGCGATACGACGAGTTACGCTGAATTACTCCCTGCTATTTTTTCCAAGTGATCAATTTTTGTTGTAAGAAGTGGAGAAAAACGGATGTTTTTTTATGAATCTGATGCCGCCAAGCCTTGATAATATTACTTAAAATTCGGTGAACATGAAGCGGAGATTTGGAGAATTGCGACGTATGAACTACCCCCTTTTTTTAAACAAAAACTCCCTTCCAAATCTAAATAAGAATTCTGGATTTTTAATTTTTGAGGCGCTTTCAAAAGGAATCAAATTAAAGCCTAATTACTTTTATTTTTCTGCATGTGCTCGGAATCCAATCATTAACATCTTTCACAATCGATTCCATCAAAGATACGAAATGTTTAGATAAATTTTTTCCTAGAAAAACTTCTGACGGAACAGTGTAATTTATGTAATTCGATTCAAGATAACGAGAATTAAGAACTATTCTCCACTCTTTTTCATATGCCCATTTTTTATTTTTAATCAAAATTGATTTTGTAACTATCTCATCAAAAATTTTTCCTTTGTCTCCAGCGAAAATAATACTTTTTTCATAACTCACGGGATGAATAAAACCAAACTGTGGAAAAAAATTATTTTCAATTTTTTCTTCAAGATGATGCGGGATCATGCTTGTATTATATTTTAAGCAAATTCCCCTGTGATTATCAGCGTAGTGGTGCCACATCAAACTATCTTCATCAGGACTGATTTCTGTAAAACAAGAAGCTTTTGTATAGCTTTGTATCACATCTTTTAGCGCAAAGAAACTGTATAAAATAAGAAATAAATCTCCCTTAATTCCCATCAATACAGGCATATGACTTTCTGCGTCTTCGATCCAAAGATCTTTTAGCTTTCCTTCAAGCAAGTGATTAATTCTGCTTATAATTTTAGAATCACTATAACCATTTTCTTTAACCTTTCCCGAGCTAACGCCAAAAATTTCTCTACATGATTCGCCAAAATTCGAAATTATGCCCAAATATTGATTGTTAGCTTGGGATGCAGATTTGACTAAGCTTCTGAAGATGTCAGATATAAAATTATCTCCTTCGTCAATATCATTAAAATCACATAGATTTGTAAGTAAAATTTTGCCGGATAATAAGTTAAAGAGTTTTTCTTCGTCGCGAGGTAAATTTAGAGAAGTATATTTGTATAAAAATTCTGGTTTATTCTTATTCTTTAGCTCAAGAATTTGATTTGATTGCAACAATAGATCTCGATCTGAATTAAATAGCGGATATTTCACCTCTTTTTTTTCTAAAATTTCCCTGCCGCATTGTTTTAAATATTCTTTTTTCCACATATCTTAAATTTTAATTAGGTTCAAGACAACTTAAGCTTGATTAAAAACGCAAATCAAGCCAATATTTTTCTATGTTAAACAAATATATAATTCGTTCCCGAATTTCTGAGAAGAAATTTAGGGAGATTTTACAACTTTTTTGCCTCAATTTGGAAGCAAAAAAAGTAGCAGAAATTCTATTAATAAAATTTTCAAAGCAATCAGAGTAAAAATTGTAGAATTTTGTGAACAAGAAAATCTTCTTGGATGCGGATAAATTGAAAATTATCCCGATGACTATTTGGAAGCTGTTGTAAATGATGAACAATACAAAAATTTTGGCTTGGTGTACGAAACAATCACTCAATAATTTGGTTTTTTATTAAATTTCGAATCCCAACCGAGGAGCATCTGCAACTTTCGAACTATTTTAGTTAAGTTGAAATGTGCCTCTAACCCTTGCAAACACTGTATCAAGAAAAATTTTAACGAAAGGAGAAAAGTTCGCACGAGGTAGTGCATGAACCGCCAACATACCAGCTTAAAACTATCTCTACTCAGTTTTTCTAATTTTTTTTATCCTCTCCAAGACCTGTATTTACGGTGTTATAAGGGGTTATGTTTTTTTATTTACTTTCACCGATTCTTCTCTGAAATTTTGAATTGCTGTCAATTTTTAGTTATTTCTTTCTACGTTTCTCCAAATTTGTTACTGTTTTATCAAGCTTCTTGTGTTTGGTTGCGATAAATACTGCTATTTTGGGATTATTATTTCAAAATTAAGAATACTTTTGATCTTATTAAGAACTACTTCTGCCCTATCTGTGTCATAAAACCTATACCAAAACATAAATCTATACTCCCATTAAAGCCATATCTAAACATTCATTAAAATTCTCAAATTTGTTTCTAATTTTCTTAACTGTATTTTTTACATGGCCCCATTTTTGCTCAATTGGATTG